>Ga0209056_10005394_pt1 | contig 13304 bp, 10 predicted proteins | sample GraSoiAngelo_114_FD_185876 | JGI IMG/M metagenome (GOLD analysis project Ga0209056, IMG submission 185876) | Grasslands soil microbial communities from the Angelo Coastal Reserve, California, USA - 14_0903_13_40cm (SPAdes) (version 2) | ecosystem: Environmental > Terrestrial > Soil > Grasslands... | reverse complement strand
GGTTGCTCAGTAAAGACTTCCCGCCACTATTGATTACGACGTGGACGGAGGCTCGGCCGGCAAGTTTTTCGATGCGCGGCAGATCCTCGTTACGAGCAAGCAGGTAATACCGTTCGGGACCACGCCAGAGTTTTTGAAAGTCATCATTATCGATAAATACATGCGGCGCGGCGGGCGCGTAGGCGCCATACTCCAAGTTGTCGACCCTACCGTTCCAAAGAAGAGCCGGACGCTCGGTGTAAAAGAAAACTGACGAAAACGCGTAATAAGCGTCGGCCTCAATCAGCTTGCCTGGCGGCGCTTTCATCAAAGCATCAGCCAAAACCTTGGAACCAAGATAGGGGTTAAACGTGATCATCGCCAGCCGCGCCGCGTGAAAGAAGATGAGCATCATGAGAGCCGCTGCAAAGAACGCACGACGTTTTTCATTACGATAGATGAAAATCCCGGCAGTCCCAACCAATGTCGCGATTGCCGCGAGCATCAACGGAACGCGAAGGTAGGAGAACGATTGCAGAGTCAAGTCCCCAATATGCCCCAGCGACAATGTATACAGTTCCGGGTGTTGCGTGAGTGCGGATGAAATATCGCCGGGCGTGGGTAATGCCCACACGTTCCAAAGAATCACGGCGATGGCCGCAAGCGCCAACGCGATAACAGCCATTAACGCCTTCATTCCGCGTCGTATCCACGCATCTTGCGTGGTCATGGCGCAGCCGAGCAGAAGAGCGAATGCGGGGTAGGCCGGCATCGAGTAGTACTCCTGCGTTGTTGAAAAGGTAAAGAAAACGAGTACGACTCCGACCCAACAAAGAGCCAGTAAGCGCGCCCGGCCCGCACGGTCGATCGGCTTGTAATCGAGCCGCACAGCTGCCGGTCCATAGGCGCTCCATGGAAAAAGCCAGACAACATGCAGCAACCAGAACCAGAGCCGGGGCACCGTGTTGTAATCGCGCGGATAACGAAGGTTCAGGAACCGCAGTACATGTTCGTTGATGAAATAAAACCAAAAGAAACCGTGGTACTGTCCCGGCCCGCTGTGCGTTGAGAAATCGAACAAAGGCGGATTGCGCACCGTGGCGAGTACGTGCCAGGGCGCAGCGATCAGTACGACGATAAGTGATCCTGAGACCGGATGAAGTTTGCGCCAGGCGTCCCGCGAAAAGAGCTGGCGTGTTGCGGCCATGTATAACAGTGCCGCGCTCGCCGGGAGGACAACCGCGATCAGTCCTTTCAGCAGTAGTCCGATTGCAAACGAAATGGCGAGAAATGTTGCGCACAAGCGCGATTTTTCTCCAGCCGGATCGAGCGCGCGAAGAAAGGACCACATTGCAACGGTGATTGCCAGGGTGAGGATCGCATCGGGAATCAGGATTCGCGTGAAGAGAAACAGACCAATGCACGTGCTCAACACCAATCCCGAGTAAAATCCCGCGTCTGGGCCGAACGCCCACTTGCCAAAGCAGAGGGTTATCCAGCACAACGTCACGACGGCAAGTGCCAAAGGCAAGCGTGCTGCCCAATCGCGGACGCCGAAGATGCTGTAAGAAATGGCGGTCAGCCAGTAACCCAGTGGCGACTTTTCAAGGTACGGGACGCCGTTAAGCCGCGCTGTTACCCAGTCGCCCGACTGAAGCATGTTGCGAGCGATTTGTGCCTCCACAGCATCGACATCATCCATGAGATGCGGAGGGCTGAACGCAGTACCGAGAAAAATGGCGGAGGCGAGAAAAACGACGATCACGGCAGCGTTGGAACGCCGCTGCTTTGCTCGAACGTTTGACGCTTCGCAGGCGCTGGCAGGCACATGTTCCACTTCTTCATCCACAGCAGAAGTATCATCAGACCCCATAAGTGATAACCCCAGTTTGCGCGCCTGTCGAGATGATCTTTTAGAAGAGACTCGACCCCATCCCAGCGGAAAAGCCCGGTGTTCTTTACTGTGTCTTCTGTGATCGTGTCCAGGAGGAACGGTCTGAGCGCCCCACGGAACCAGTCATGGGCCGGTATATCAAATCCGACCTTCTTCCTTCCCAGAATCGAGGCGGGCAATTTATCCTTCATGAGTTCCCGAAGTATGAATTTCAGTTGCGACCCCCGGATCTTGAATTTCTCAGGAAGCGATAATGCAAACTCACAAATCCGATGATCGAGGAATGGCGGGCGCACCTCCAACGAGTGCGCCATGCTCATGCGGTCAACTTTGCAGAGGATGTCATCCGGCAGGTAGTACTGGAGGTCGAACATCAAATATCGATTGAGTCCGGAACCGCCCCGCATTCGCTCGAGAATCTCTTTCAAAAAGCACTCGTGGCTTTGAAGGAAGAACTCTGATTTTTCATCTTCCGCAAACGCACCATTCCAGAACACATGTGCAGCTTCGGCAGACATCAACGATCCCTGAAAGAAGCGCTTGAGCTTGTATTCAAGGCTGATCTTCTCGTCCGACACAGGTATATATCGTACCAGTCCCAGGCCCGCTTTCCGAAACGGCGGTGGAAGGCGCCTGTGCCAGCCTGAATAGCGATCGGCCAGGTACGTGATGTAGCCGCCAAAGAGCTCATCAGCCCCTTCGCCGGAAAGAGCCACAGTCACTTGTTCACGGCTCATCTTCGCGAGGAACCATACCGGCAATGCTCCGGCGTCGCCGCAGGGATCATCCGAATAATAGGCAAATTGCTCAATCGCGGCGGGCAGATCGACATCCGTGTTCAGGTCGAATTGCGTGTGGTCGGTGCCGTAGCGCTCAGTTATCTGCGCGATATAGCGGCTTTCGTCAAAACTTCGTCCACGGAACGTGATCGAAAGAGTTTTGAGGCGCGCCGTGGTGGCTTGTGCGGCGTAGTGGACAAGAGTGGAGGAATCGAGGCCGCCGCTGACCCAAATTCCCAGCGGCACGTCAGAAATCAAATGTTCTCGGACGGACTCGCACAGTAAGGAATCCAACTTAAGCTTGGCATCTTCTAACGTCCAAGGCTGCGGATCGATGTTTGGCGGGCGCCAGTATGCCGTCAATCGTATATTTCCGTCGATCCACTCGAGCAAATGACCGGGCGGCAGTTTCTGAACTCCCTCGACCATCGAATGAGGGCTGGGAACATAATTCAGGGAGAGAAAGCAATTCAGCGCATCGATACTGATCCGCCGGTGCACAGCGGGGTGTTCCAGGAGAGCTTTGATTTCGGATGCGAAGCAGATGTCGGCTCCCGCCCGATAAAAATACAGAGGTTTGATGCCCAGACGATCGCGTGCAAGGATCAGGCGGCTTTGAGATTCGGTCCAAAGCGCAAGCCCAAACATTCCCCTCAATCGCGTAAAGCAATCTGTGTCCCATTCGCGAAAAGCCGCCAGAATAACCTCTGTATCACTTGTTGAAAGAAACCGGTGCCCACGAGCGCGAAGTTCCTCGCGCACCTCGGCGTGGTTATAAATTTCTCCGTTGAAGATGATGACGGTGTTCCGGTCTTCACTCACCAGAGGTTGGTCTCCGGAAGCGAGGTCGATGATCTTAAGACGGACGGAGCCCAGAGACACGTCCGCGCTCTCATATACGCCCTGCTGATCCGGACCGCGGTGCGCGAGCACACGAACAGCCTTGCGAATATAGTTCGAAGTTGTCGGCTGGCTACGGTGCGTATAACCGACTATGCCACACAAGAAGAGTCCGCTCCCTCCTCTTGTGCGCAGTTTACACGAGGCCGGTTTGCCAAGCCTACTTTTTCCGCGTCCTTTCAAGACGTAAGGAAATTGAAATTCCTACGCATCTTTTCTGTGCGACAAGGCGAGCAGATGTTCCACGGCACTGACGGCCTCCTTGCCGGACACGTTTCCGTTGAGGTTGAAGTTGCCTCCATCGTCGAGGCTCATCAGTCCGTGACCCACGACCAACTGGATTTCCGAATATAGTGTAGTGCTCGGAACCACGTCTGTTAAGGGAATCGGCGGAGCGCTGTTCGGAGATATGCTCAGCAAGCTGATCATACGACTCAGTAGGAGAGCGAACTGGCCACGGCTGATCGGAGTGGCAGGCTCAAAAGTGTGGTTGGGGAGCGGATCAATCAACCCAATCCCGACCACAGTCTGGATTTCGACCCTGGCCCAGGAATCCTCGATATCCGTTACGATCTGAGGATGCTGCCGGAAATCCGTAACCTGCGGAAAATAACGGACGATCACAGCCGCAAGTTGTTCCCTTGTCAGGGAGTCCGCCTCCTTGATTTCGCGAAACGAACCGATGTCATTGCCCCAGCGGCCCAAATCCTCCAACTCATTCACTTTTGCTTCAAGACTTTCGTCAAGGCTTCCCTGTTTGCGCAACCGGTCCAGAACCTCACGGGCTTCCTCGGTTCGGCCGAGGTTCATCAAAGCCTCGGCGATATTCTTTTCGGTATCCTCTCTTTGGCCTCCCAATTCCAGTTGGCGGCGATACTGCGCGAGCGCTTCATCCCATTTCTTTTCTTTTCCCAGGAGCTGGGCCAATCGCTCATGGAACGTTGGCTCGTTGGGCGCAATGAGAAGGGCCTGGCCGTACAGATCCTCGGCGTTGGCAAGACGGTTCTCCTGCTCGGCTCGGTCTGCGGATCGAAGCAGGTTATCGGTGGCAAGCAGAAGGGCTTTTTGACGCTTCGTTTCCAAGTCGCTCCGCGTGTTATGAACAGCGAGGAGCTTCGCATACAGGTCGCTGGCTCGCGCATAATCGCCACGCGCGAACGCCAACTCAGCAAGATAGTAAATTGCGATTCGGTTATTCGGGTTTATCGCTAATGCCTGTTCGAGCTTGTTCGCGGCTTCCGGCCCGTTCCTTTCGTAGAGGTGGATATAGGCCTGTACCAAGACGGCCGCATCGAAATTCTTTTGCCTCTTGAGAAGTCTGTCGAAGTCCGTCAGGACTTTAGCGTCGTCCTTTCCTACCGTGAAACGCGCCCACAGCTTGTCATAATCATTCTTCAGCTTTTTCGGAACTGCCGACACGGCGGCCGGGTTCTCCATCGCATAGCGTGGCGGGAGCGGCAAAGACTGGAGAAGCAGCAACACTAAAAGTAGATTCATATCCGTAGGGGCGTCACGTGATGAACAATTTCTTCAACCAGCCGGTCCAGACCGTCACCGCTGACCGCGGAGACGATCAATCCATCGGTACTGAAACCCTCGCCCGGCCTTCGGCCACCGTCTCCCAAGGGGAGAGCCAACAGATCCGCCTTGTTATAGACGGTCAACAGCCGGTGGCCGCCCGCGCCTATATCCTTTAAGACGTCCAAGACGACGCGTTGTTTCTCATCTCGATCGGGATCTGAAACGTCGATGACATGCAATATCAAATCGGCTTCCACAACCTCTTCTAGAGTGGCCCGGAATGCCGAAACCAGTTGATGAGGAAGTTTTCGGATAAATCCGACTGTATCGGAGATCAGGACAGGGAAATCCCTGCCGAGCTGAATGCGCCGAATCAGCGTGTCGAGAGTCGAAAAGAGCCGTCGTGAAATCAACGTGTTTTCTTTGGAAAGCGCGCGAAAAAGTGTGGATTTTCCGGCATTTGTATACCCGACGAGTGACACGAGAGGAAGCCGATCGCGGCGCCGGCGTTCGCGATGGAGTTGCCGATGCTTGCGGATCTGCTCGGTCTCCCTCTTCAGGGTGCTGATGCGATGCCGGATCTGCCGGCGGTCCATCTCGAGCTTTGTTTCACCAGGACCGCGGGTACCAATTCCCCCGCCGAGCCGCGAAAGATGCGCGCTGTAGCCGGCCAAACGCGACAGTCTATAAGTTAGCTGGGCCAACTCCACCTGGAGTTTGCCCTCCTTGGTCCGAGCGCGCCGCGCAAAAATGTCCAATATGAGGCCTGTCCGATCGACGACTTTGGTATCGAGAGCTTCTTCCAGATTCTTGGCCTGGCTGGGCGAAAGCTCGTCGTCGAAGATAACAACGTCCACGCCCTCGAGAACAACTTGCTCGCGGATTTCTTCGACTTTGCCTTTACCAATGTAGGTGGCAGGATCGGGACGGTCGCGGCGCTGGATCACCTCATCGATAACTCGAGCACCGGCCGATGTTGCCAACTCACGCAGCTCATCGAGAGCGTGATTACCGACCAATATTGCGCTTTCCATTAATGATATCTTTGACGAATTTTCTTAGCCGCGAATTGCGCGAATCACGCGAATGGGCGGCCCATTCGCGTGATTCGCGCAATTCGCCCCCAATCTAGCTTACCCAATGCTCACGATGATCGTTCAGTCGCGGCAGTCTGCGGTATGGGAGGCGGTGGCGGTGGTGGTGCCGGCGCCACCTTTGCTGTGGTTACCGTCGAGATCGCGTGCTTGAAGATCAACTGCTCCTGGTTGTTCGCTTCAAGAATGACCGAATACTTGTCGAACCCCTTGATCTTTCCTATCAATTTTACACCGCTTATGAGGAAAACTGTCACAGGCAGCTTTTCACGACGGACGGTGTTGAGGTAAACATCCTGGATATTCTGGGAAGGTGCTTTGTTTTCCATAGGAACTCCCTAAAAAGTTAAAAACGGCGCGGGAAAACCCACGCTGAGGAACGGTTGGAGAAACTGACGGACATTGTTCTTGATCTGTTCACTATCTCCAGGCCCATCAAACCATGTGACATCCGGCTGTTTTTTAAACCATGTCATTTGACGCTTTGCATAGCGTCTTGTATCACGCTGGATTATACGAATAGTCTCTTCCAAGGCGTTACAGGAATCTAGCTCGGCCAGGACGTGGCGATAGCCGATCGCTTCAAATGGCTTTGCACTCGGGGGAATGCCTCTTGCCAGCAGGTGCCGGACCTCGTCGACCAGTCCTGCATTGAACATTCGGCGAACCCTCTCGTCAATGCGGCGGTAAAGATCTTCACGCGGCGGATTGAGCCCTACATAGCAGACCTTGAATCCTGCTAGCGGCTGCCGCGGTTTTTCTCCAAGGTGTTGAGAAAGCGACTTCCCGGTTTCCAGCCGGACTTCGAGAGCCCTAATGATCTTCGGCTTGTCACGTTCCGCTATGCGGGCCGCTGCCGCAGGATCAAGACGCGATAGGATACGATGAAGATAGGCGCGCCCTTTTCGTTCCCCGATCATCTCCAGACGGTTTCTCCAATACAAGGACCGCCCCGGCCCATTAAACAATCCTTGGGTCAGGGCACGCAAATATAACCCTGTGCCACCCACGAGAATCGGCAGCTTCCGCCTCTGCCGAATCTCATCCAGCACTCGCCTTGCTTCGCGCTGGTAGGTGCCGGCGGTAAAAACTTCCGTCGGTTCACAAATATCAATCATGTGATGCGGAACACGATGTTGTTCCTCCGGGGCCGGCTTGGCCGTGCCGATGTTCAAATATCGAAAGACCTGGACAGAATCATAATTGACAATTTCACCGGAAAACGTTTCCGCAAGAAACAATGCGAGTTCAGATTTACCACTAGCGGTAGAGCCAACGATTGCGATGAGAGGATACATAGGGAAATTGCGGATTTCGGACTGCGGATTTCGGATATAAAAACGCACGCCGGTCAGCGGTTTCCGGAATCCGAAATCCGCAATCCGAAATCTCAGTAGATTTTCTTCAGCTCAATTCCCTTGTAATATTTCTTGAGGATCTCTTCGTAGGTCGCTCCGTCCAGCGCCATCCCGTAGGCTCCAACCTGGCACATGCCGACGCCATGGCCCCAGCCTCGCCCGTAAAAAGTCATGCCGATGATCTCGCCGGGAGAATTTCGCTCGATGTCGAAAGAGAACAAGCTGTCGCGCAGCCCAAGCAACGTGCGAAGGCGAAGCGCACGTACCGTTCGGCGGCCGGTGGAGCCGACAACCTCGGTACTCACGGGCCGCTGGGAGGGCCCACGCTCAATCACTCGCATATCTTGAAGCAGCCCGATACTGAGCGGTTTAAAGGCCGCTTCCAACTCCTGACGAGTCTTGTGGACTTGCCACAACGCGAGCCGCGAGTACCGGTCCGCCGCAGGGTTGGCAAAATTGATGCGATAAACCAACATCTGGATCGCATCGTCGACCGCGCGGAATTCCATCAGTTCGCCGCCAATCCACGAGCCTTGCCTCAACGCCAGGCGTTCATCGCCAATCCGCTGGTAGATGGGAGCGTCAGGACTCAGCTTGAATTCCTTCGGCTGTCCGTTGACCAAGAGTTTCATGGTCTGGCCATCCCAGAAAATCAGCACACCTTGCTGCCATTCAAAGGCGCCTTTTTTCTCGATCAGCCGGAAGAGAACCTCCCTGGCAGGCAATGAACCATCGGCCGACAGGATGCCCTGTTCGGTGATGAAAGAAAGATCGGAAGTCGTTTGCACGGTCGGATAGAACGATTCGCGAATGAATGTCGCCAGCGCGCCCGTCTCCGCGGAAGGGGGCTCACCCTGGCCCGCGATGCTCATGAAGCGCCGCGCTTCGGTGTAATTCGAAACACCTGCTACGGTCAGAACGGCGTCCTTCCAGTCTGGAAAAGATCGCGACGAAGAAAACGGCAACGGCTGCGGATGTTTGTACTCGCAAATCGTGGAAACCAGATATGGAACCCTTTCATCGAAAATATTTTCGGCGTTCTCAGTTCTGCCCCCACACGTGGAACTGTACAGAGCGTTGATGGGTTTGTCATCGTAGGTTGCGATCACGGCATGTGTTTCCGTGACAGCCCGGCTGGCAAGCGGATCTTCGGTTCCGGCGCCAAAATACACCTGGCATGCATCGGTGGCACAGATGTCATAGCCCTCGCTTTTGTATTGCCCCATGTTTCGGAGGACGTAGGTCCGCGCTGCCACTGCCTGCGCCTTGAGAGCTTCGAGCTGCCCGTATGTCCCTGGACTGAGTTCGTTGGGCACAACACCAAGCAGATATTCTTCGAGCGGGAGGTCGTTCACCACCGTAAACGAATTCCGCGAATTGCCGAATACTTCGATCGCCCCTCGATATGTTCGATTTTCGATTTCAATCGGCGTCCCCGTCGGCTCGATTCTCACTTTCGTTTTCGACGGAAGCACGAGCACCTTTCCCGCATCAAGCTCAACGAGCATGCGGTAATCAAGGTCGGCCCTGGAAAGGACGCGATTCGTACTGGCGGCGTCCAGCGCCAGCACTGTAGAGAATTTAGCCATGCGCGTTCTGTTTTGTTGAACGGTAAAAGCCGCCGATGAACGAATATTTACCGTCGAGGCATTCGGATTTAGGCCGATTCGAACCGTGGGTTCGGCTTGAACTGTAGGGGCGGTCTGCGACCGCCCTGAGCGCTCATAGAACGCCCCTACAGTAAGGAACAATGCTGCAAAGAGTACCTTACGCATCATCGAATGTTATAGAGAAACGTGAACTGCAAAACGAGGTGATCACCATCGTAACCCGGCGGTAATTTTGCAAATGGATTCGATGCCGTAATCGAGCCCATGGCGGCGCGATCCAGCGGCTCGGTGCCGGAATTTGCCACCAACCGCAGATCCTGGATGGCGCCGCTTGGCGTTATCGTGAAGATGATCACAACCCGGCCTTTCTTGCCGAGTCTCGCAATCTCGGGAATCAGCGAATACCAGTTCACACGCACGCGATTGACGACCTGGTTCATATAGGGGCCGAAGTCGTATCCTCGAGTGTCTGAAAGAATCGTAGGCTCTTCAGTCGAGAAATTCGGATCCTCCTGAAACACACCTGGAATGCCGGTGCGGCCGCCCTGGGAGTAGCGTTTTCGGGCTTCCTCAAGGGATTCGTCAATGATGTGTTCTGCACTATTCCGGAAATTCGGCAGTCTCAGAGGATTCGTGTTCTGCGCGATTTGCGTGCGGCCGCTGTCCGGTTCTTTCGGTGCAGGCGCCGGTTTCGGCGGTTCAGGCGACCCTGAACCGGCGCGTGCAGCCTCAGCGGTATCACCACGGGAGGGCCTGGGTTGAGCGTCCGGTCGCGCACCTTCGGCGATTACGTCCTCGGGACTGATCACAACCGGCGGGGCCTGCGGTGGTGGTGGAGGTGGAGGTGGTGGTGACGGCGGTTGTACGTTCGGCTGCGGCGGTGGCTCAATGAGTGGTTTGTCTTGCACAGCGGCGCGTGGCTTGGGCCGAACTTCCGGCGGTACGACCAGTTCGGTGAGCTGGTTCTTGCTGAGATCATAATCCTGACCCGCAATTCGGATGATCCGCTTGGGCGTGGATGTGAGAAAGTCCGGATTTAGAGCGATCACCGCGATAAGCAGCAGGTGAACCCCCACCGAAATCAGCAGAGTCTTAGTCCTCCGCGGTTGCAGATCAAGATCTTGTTGTTGATCTAACAACATTCTGTTCAACGTAGCATAAGTCGTTCAGCGATGGCAGAGTTTATGCGCATCGCCAACTCAAGTGCGCGGAGCCCTTCTTCTCCCGACACGGCCGGTATTCCACGCCTTTGCACACACTCAACAAATCCCGCGAGTTCCACCTGTAATGGCTCCTTTGGGGGCGGCTCCAGCTTACGCTCGGTGACACGTCCCATTCGCAGAGAAACCATCGTCCCGGTCTGGCTTGCATAATCTACCGAAATATAGTCATGCGGCTGGAAAAAACGAAGTTTTCGCGTTTTTTCTAGACTGACGCGGCTTGCAGTAAAGTTAGCCACACATCCATCTTCGAATTCCACACGGGCATTTGCAATGTCGGCCTTCTCGGAGAGCACTGGGATACCGACCGCTCGGACTTCACGTACAGGCGCAGGCACGAGGCTCAAAACGACATCGATATCGTGAATCATCAGGTCAAGAACAACATCGATATCCAGGCTCCTTGGAGAGAAGGCAGCCAAACGATGAATCTCGAAAAACTGGGGCCGCGTCGCCAGGTCACTTGCGAGCGCGACGACGGGATTGAACCGCTCGACGTGACCCACCTGAAGTATGCGCTTGTTCCGGGCTGCGGTCTCGATCAGAGATCTGGCTTCTTCGGCCGTGGAAGCAATGGGCTTCTCAACCAGAACATCCAGGCCGTGTTCGAGCAGATCGACACCAACCCGTGCATGATCGCTGGTTGGGATTGCCAGGCTAACTGCATCGACTTTGCCGAGAATATCGCGGTAATTGGTGAAGGCGGCGGTCTTGTACAGCGACGCGATCCCCTGGGCTCGGGGCTCGAGAATATCGACGATTCCTGCCAATTCCACACCCTCAAGCTCGGCATACAGGCGTGCATGCTGTTTCCCGAGATGTCCGACCCCAATGACAGCTACTCTGACCATAAAAATTTTGCGTCATTCGCCTAATTGGCGGGCGCGAATTACGTCAATAACGCGAAAATCATTCCACTGCGATTATCCCTATGCTGTGCGCGTCCGCCTCACGAACAAGCTGGTCGCGGTCGATCATGAGAGTCTTGCGGGCTTCAATGGCCAAAGCCGTGACCTTTAGACGCGCCATCAATCGAACGGTTGCCGGCCCAATCACGGGTACGTCGAATCGCAAATCCTGATTCGGTTTCGCCAGCTTAACAACCCGCAGAGGCCGCCCATTGGCCAATGCCGCCGCTCGTTCCATTACAGCGTCGGTCCCCTCCATGGCTTCCAGGGCGATGCACGCGCCATCCGTGATCACCACGGTCTGTCCCAGGTCCAGACGGCCTAGCTCACGCGCGATCCGATAACCATAATCGAGATCGCGCTTCTCATCTTCAGAGGGAGAACGCCGCGACAGCACGCCAGGATCGGGGAGCAGCGGCTGCAGAAAGAGCGTTGAATCGACCAGCTGGATGCCCTCGTCTTCGAGCACCTTCGCCACAGCACCAATAAGCGAATCCGTGTTCTTGGTTGCAACGCTTGCCAGTAGCTGAATCATCTTGAAGTCGGGTACGATCGAACTGAAGATCTGCTTGTGCTTGACCTGTCCCGCCATGATCGCGTGACTCACACCTTCAGACTTGAAAGTCTTGATCAATTTTCCAAGTTGACCGAGGGACATCCAATGGACAGTGGGGGCATGCTGTTCGATTTCCGGAAATGTTTCCTCATGGATAGCCGCGACAACCATTTCGATGCCCAGGCTTCGTGCGGCCTCAAGCACGAGAAAAGGAAATTTTCCGTTTCCGGCAATGAGACCGTATCTATTTGATGACGCCACGGGTGGATGTCTCGATGAAATCCAAGAGGACCTGAACCTCCGGCGCTTGGACTTTGTCGCGGATTTTTTCTACGGCTTGACTGGTGTTGAGCTTCGACTGCAGGAGTAGCCGGAAAGCCGCCTTGATGTTGTTGATCTGTTCGGACGTGAAGCCCTTTCGTTCGAGCCCAATCGTGTTAACGCCAAATGCGCGTGTGTTTCGCTCGCTGGCAGTTTTTGAATACGGCAAGACATCTTTGGTGATGACGCTGTAGCCGCCGACGTAACCATGTGTCCCGATGCGGCAAAAGGGGTGGACGCCAGAGAATGCTCCGATAGTCGCGTGATCCTCGATAGTAACGTGCCCGCCCAGCGTGGCGGCATTCGCCAAGATGACGTGGCTCCCGACGATGCAGTCGTGAGCGACGTGTACGTACACCATGAGGAGATTGTGATCGCCAATCTTCGTATGTCCGCCGCCCCCCTTTGTTCCCCGATGGATATTCACGAACTCGCGAAATACGTTATGGGAACCGATTGTCAGGAATGTCTCTTCGCCTTCGAACTTGAGATCCTGCGGTGGAAGTCCGACGGTCCCGAACGGGAAGAAATGATTGTTATCACCGATCGTCGTCGGACCTTCGACGACCACGTGGGAATCGAATCGGCAGCCGCGCCCGATGTGAACCCGGCCCCCGATGCGACAATACGGCCCAATGAAAATGTCGGAAGCCATCCGGGCTTCTGGACTGACGATGGCCGTGGGATGGATCATGGGAAATAATTCACGGCTGTTGACCAATCGAGGAAAGCAGGACGGCTTCGGCCGCAAGCTCGGAATCGACCCATACTTCACCTTTCATTTTCCAGACGCTCGCCTTGCGGCGGATGACCTCCACGACAATCCGCATCTGATCACCCGGAACGATAGGCCGGCGAAACTTGGCCTCATCTATTCCCATGAAGTAGACGAGTGTTTTGCTGAGGTCAGCGTTCTTTTCAAGCAACCCGAGTATGGCACCTGCCTGGGCCATAGACTCGATCGTCAAAACGCCGGGCATGACGGGCGTGCCTGGAAAATGACCGTTGAAGAACGGCTCATTGATGGTGACGTTCTTCAGCGCAACGATGCGTTTGTCGGGGTCGACCTCAATGACACGGTCCACCAGGAGAAACGGATGCCGGTGCGGAAGAATCCGCATGATCTCAGCAATGCGCAGTTCCATGAGAGAATTTCGAAATTCG
>Ga0209056_10005392_pt1 | contig 13306 bp, 11 predicted proteins | sample GraSoiAngelo_114_FD_185876 | JGI IMG/M metagenome (GOLD analysis project Ga0209056, IMG submission 185876) | Grasslands soil microbial communities from the Angelo Coastal Reserve, California, USA - 14_0903_13_40cm (SPAdes) (version 2) | ecosystem: Environmental > Terrestrial > Soil > Grasslands... | reverse complement strand
CGGTTCACTTATCAGCAAATGAATGTGTTCGGGCATACCACATATCCCACCACTACGAAACCGTAGCGCACCCTGACTTGTTCTAGGATCCTTGAGAAACAGATTCCGACGACGTGGACTGTCAAGTAGCGGCCCGACAATGATAGCAACTTCTCCCAAAAATTGGGAGAAGTGGGGCCCGCCTTGCAATGACCACAAGGGGCATCCGGATTCTGTCATGTCACCTGGTCCGATGGTCCCCGAAGGTGTGGGTACATCGAAGATCGGAGATTCTTAGATGTCCAGGTTCTTCACGTCCAGCGCGTTTTCTTCGATGAATTTGCGGCGGGCTTCGACGTCTTCGCCCATAAGCGTGGTGAAGATGGTCTCGCACTCGGCTATGTCTTCAAGCTTCACAGAAAGCAAGGTCCGGCGCTCAGGATCCATAGTTGTTTCCCAAAGTTGCGGAGCGGTCATTTCGCCTAGACCTTTATAGCGCTTGACGTCATAACCCTTGCTGCCTTCGGCCTTCACGTAGTCGAACAACTCGCGGGCAGTGGCCTTCTCGACTTCTTCATTCTTAGTTGAAGATTTCTTGGCTCCTGTCTTCGCGGATTTTTTTGGAGCGTTTTCGCCATCTGATTCGTCTGCGCTAACTGCGCCGGTGCTCTCGTCGGCGTCGGAGCCGTCTGCGCCATTTCCTGACGCTGCCCCCTTTGCAATGGTCTCCACCACGAATGGCGGCTCCATATAAGGCTCAATCTGCTTGAACTTCGAGAGCATCTGCCGGTACTCGGGCGTTGATGCCAGTTCCCAGTTGATGAGGTGCTCTGCTCCTTGGTGGTTCACATAACGAACTTCCCAGAGATTGTGTTCTTCATCGAAACGGGCTTCGACTTCCTTGAACTGCAGTTCCTTCTGTAGCTTCTTCAGTTCTTTTTCGAGCTTCTCGATTTTCTTGGGCTGCGTTTTCTTGTCGCCTTCAAAATCGGTACGTTTCGAAAGATCGAGCTTGGGCAACAGATTGGTCACGCGCTCAGTCCGCACGCGCTTGTTTACTTTGTCGTAGAAACCAAGATATTCATTGAGCACATTGATAAACTTGGCCAACGCCGCACCTTCGAGTTTGGCCGCGCCCTCGCCGTAGCGCACGATCATCCCTTCGGCCGCGCGTTTCACCATCACCTTGTCGAACTCGCGCTCATCCTTGATGTATTGGAGCGACTTGCCTTTCTTAATCGAGAACAGCGGCGGCTGCGCGATGTAAACGTTGCCGCGCTTGATCAGCTCCTGCATGTGGCGGAAAAAAAACGTAAGCAGCAGCGTGCGGATGTGGCTTCCATCCACGTCGGCATCGGTCATCAGAATGACTTTTCCGTAGCGTACTTTCGTTGCGTCGAAATCTTCTTTTGAAATTCCGGTGCCGAGCGCGGTGATCATGGCGCGAATTTCTTCATGCGCCAGCATCTTGTCGTAGCGCGCTTTTTCCACGTTGAGAATTTTGCCCTTCAACGGCAAAATCGCCTGGAAGCGGCGATCGCGTCCCTGCTTGGCGGTGCCTCCGGCGGACTCGCCTTCGACCAGGAACAGTTCGCAGCGTTCCGGCTGCCGTTCGCTGCAATCCGCTAGTTTGCCGGGCAGGCCACCGCCATCGAGTGCGCCTTTTCTGCGGGTGAGGTCGCGGGCTTTGCGTGCGGCCTCGCGGGCGCGGGCGGCGTCAATGGCCTTGTTGATGATCTTTCGGCCAACCGTGGGATTCTGTTCCAGAAAAGCGCCCAGCCGCTCATTCACGAACGCCTGCACCACTCCGGCGATATCGGAATTCAGCTTGCCCTTAGTCTGCCCTTCGAATTGCGGCTGCGACAACTTCACGCTGATGACCGCAACCAGGCCTTCGCGCACATCGTCCCCGGTCAGGTTTTCTTTCACGTCTTTGAACAGGCCCATCTGCTGGCCGGCGTAGTTGATGGTGCGCGTGAGCGAAGTGCGGAAGCCGGAAAGATGCGACCCGCCATCCACGGTATTGATATTGTTCGCAAAACTGAAGACCGTTTCGGAGTAGCCGTCGTTGTACTGCAGGCCAATCTCCATGGCCACGCTATCGCGTTCGGCCTCCATGTAAATCGGACGGTCGTGCAGCACTGTCTTGCCGCGATTCAGGTGCTTAATGAACTCAGCGATGCCGCCGTTGTATTTGAATTCCGCAGACTTGGCTTCGCCGGTTTTCGGATCGCTTGTGCGTTCGTCAGTCAGCGTGATCAGCAAACCTTTGTTTAGGAAAGCCAGCTCACGCAGGCGCTGCGCCAGTGTGTCGTAGTTGTAATCTGTGTTCCCAGTGAAGATGGTTTTGTCCGGCAGGAATCTGACTTTGGTGCCGGTCTTCGCTTTCACTGCGCCGGTCTTTTTCAGTTTGCTGGTGGGCTCGCCTTTCGAATAGGCTTGCTCCCACGTGAAACCGTCGCGCCAAATTTCCAGTTCCAGCTCTTCACTCAGCGCATTGACGCACGACACACCCACGCCGTGCAGTCCGCCTGAAACTTTATATGTTGAAGAATCGAATTTTCCGCCGGCGTGCAGCGTCGTCATAACGACTTGCGCAGCGGGAATCTTTTCGCCATCAATATCCATCGGCTCCACGGGAATTCCGCGGCCGTTGTCTACTACCGTGATCGAGTTATCAATATGGATGGTGACGTCGATTTTGTCGGCATACCCGGCGAGCGCCTCGTCAACCGAGTTGTCCACGACCTCATAAACCAGATGATGCAGCCCCAGCTCACCGGTCGAGCCGATGTACATAGCAGGCCGTTTGCGCACGGCCTCCATGCCGCCAAGAACCTTAATAGAGTCGGCGGTGTAGTCGCCGTTGCTCTTGCCGTTCTTGGTTTTTTCGTCCTTAACTTGATCTGCGACCGCTGCTGAGTTGATCTCTTTGGTTGCCATTCAGATTGTGGGGAAACAATCGTCGAGCCTACCATTCCTTAAATGGAAAAGGTGGGACAACGATTGAACTTTCCGGAGCCCTTCTTGATGCCCGCAATTGACCACAAATTGCTGAAATTCCAATAACTTAAGGCATCTTTGAGTATGATTGATTTTACCACACTCGGACTGCTTTTACGACCCGGAATCGGCGCGGTAACCCCTCAATTTGGAGGAGTTTGCAGCCGCGAAAAGAGCTTTTAATCGCGGAGAACGCAGAGAGTTCGCGAGCAGATTGAATGCCGATTGTTTTTCTGCGCGCTCGGCGATCTCGGCGGTTAAATGCTTTTGTTCGCACAGCCGGGCAATCGGCCAGTCAGCGAATCTGACCTGATAACATAATGAGGTAGGTAATGACCGAATGAGTGTTCCCGTTTCCCAGATGTGGACGGTGGCAAGCTATGTGGTCCGGCAAAAGCTCGCCGGACGCAAGCAGTATCCGCTGGTCCTGATGCTCGAGCCTTTGTTTCGCTGCAACCTGGCCTGTGCCGGATGCGGCAAGATCCAGTATCCCGCGCACATTCTTAAGCGTCAGCTCACGCCCGAAGAGTGCTTCAAGGCGGTGGACGAGTGCGGCGCGCCCATGGTGTCTATCCCCGGCGGCGAACCGCTGCTGCATCCGCAAATTGCCGAGATCGTCGAGGGCTTGGTCGCGCGCAAGAAATACATCTACCTGTGCAGCAACGCGCTGTTGCTCAAAGAGAAGATCCATCTATTCAAACCATCGAAGTATTTGACCTTCAGCATTCATCTCGATGGACAGCGCGAGCACCATGACATGTCTGTGTGCCTCGAAGGGGGATACGACAAGGCTTTCGAAGGTGTGCGCGAGGCGGTCATTCGCGGATTCCGCGTCACCACTAACACGACTCTGTTCGACGGCGCCGATCCCAAGAGCGTGCGCGCGTTCTTTGACGAAATGATGGAACTCGGCGTCGAAGGCATGATGCTCTCACCGGGATATTCCTATGACAAAGCTCCTGACCAGCAGCACTTTCTCGGGCGCGCCCGCACGCGTAAACTATTCCGCTCGATTTTGGCCAACCGCAAGAAGACCTGGCGCTTTAATCAGTCGGTTCTGTTTCTGGAGTTTCTGATGGGCAAGCGCCATTACGCCTGCACGCCCTGGGGCATGCCGACCTACAACATTTTCGGTTGGCAAAAACCTTGCTATCTGCTTCAAGATGGCTACGCCGATTCATTCCGGGAATTGATCGAGACCACCGAGTGGCAGAATTACGGCACCGAGTCTGGCAATCCGCGTTGCGCCAATTGCATGGTGCACAGCGGATATGAAGCATCTGCGGTAAACGAAACATTTGGATCTTTCCGTGGATTCGTGGACACCGTGAAGGCTACCTTGTTCAATCGCTATGACGATCCGGGAGCGACGCGTTTGTTGGATGAGATGTCATCTCCCGAGCATCCGGGGCCGCTGGTGCAGATTGAAACGGGATCACTCCAAGAAACACGAGTGTAGATGTGGGGCGCCCTCGCCCGGCAAATCGGTTTTGAGTGCCGTCCCTTCGGGACTCGGTCATCTTCGCTTGCTTCCCAGCACTTACGTGCTGGCTAATTTAAATGCCGCCGCTAAACACGGCTATATCCTACTCGGGGAGCAAATTGCAGTTCTACACGAAGCAGGAATGCGAACAATGGCTAAGCGGTCGTGAGCGCGTGAAGCCTGACGAGGATCCGGAAAACGGCTTAGAACGGTTTCACTATCCGGAACGACCTAGCTTCTACTACGTTGCCCACTGGATCGCAACACAATTGACATATCGTATGCCAACTCTCGTATGGATGACAGAATGGGACATCTGGCAGAGCGGCGAGAATTTGCATTTGTATTACAAACTGCGGCAGAGCTACGGTGATCATCGTCTGCTGCACGAGGCACCGGGACACTTGTTCCTGAAACATGAAGCGGAAGACCTCGCGTCCTTCCTGCAAGTTGCGATGTTGAACTGCTGGGGTGGATACATCCTGCCTCACGCGAATTCTGTGAATGCCTTTTTCAGTCACGACGAGTACTTCAATTTCTACACGAAACGTGAGGAAAGTCTTGCCGGCGTTCGCAAACTGCTAGGAGCGGATCCGGTAGAGCGAGACACCAGTCGCGCAGCGACGGAATCTAAATAGCTCGGGTAGAGTGAGAAATGAACCAAGTCCCGAAGGGACAGCACAAATCATGAGCGTACCCCAACGAGGCACATCCAATCCCGAAGAACTCGAGCACGCCCCCGGGCGCGAGCGTGAAAACCTTGAAGGCTGGATTCCCGAACTCGCCGGCGACGAAGAAATCCGCGCCGCTCTCGAAAAAGCCTTCGACTATCGCGGCGACGTTTCCATCACATTGAAGTCTGGCGAGAAGATCGAAGGCTACATCTTCGACCGCCGCAGCGGGAAATCCCTCGTGGACTCAGTTGTTCGCCTCTACCCGAAGACCGGCAATCAGAAGATCTCGGTCTCCTACGCCGACATTGCCGCCCTTGCTTTCACCGGCAAAGACACTGCCGCCGGCAAAACTTGGGAAACCTGGATGAAGAAATACAGCGAGAAGAAAGCCGCCGGAGAAAAGAACATCGGTTTAGAGCCGGAAACTCTGGAGTAGCAGGCTCTCTGTGGGGCCTTGAGCGAAGTCGAAGGGTCGGACGTTCGCGTCCGACAAGACCCGTGTGGCGCGGGCGCCCTCGGCCGCGAGGTCGTCACTCTTCCACAAACACCAAACACACCGGCGACGGCACCTTCGCGACTTCGCCCACGCCAGTCAGCTTTCCTGTCGCTTGATCAATCCTGAACTCAACAATATTCCCACTGTCTTGATTAGCCACCAGCAGGTGCATTCCTTGAGGATCAATCGCGAAATTACGCGGGGTCTTGCCACCGCTCGGAACACGCTCGACAAATGTGAGCTTGCCAGTTGCGTGGTCAATCGCGAATACAGCGATGCTGTCATCGCCTCGGTTCGAGGTGTACAGAAACTTCCCGCCGGGATGGATCGCAATCTCTGCAGCGTCGTTCTTGCCAGGAAGTCCCGGTGGCAGCGCTGAGATTTTCTGTATGGAGCGATAGGTCTCTTTTGCGTCATTAGAGAAGACGGTAACCGTAGAATCCAGTTCGCCTAACGCGTACATAAAATTTCCGTCGCCAGAAAACGCAACGTGCCGCGGACCACTGCCTGGCGCTAGAGTCGCCGAGAAGAAGTCTCTGTCATCCGGAGACCCGGCAGCCATGGATGTCTCTCCGCGGCTCAGCATGCCCTTGCTGGCATCGAAGTTGTAGATCAGCACGCGATCAAGGGCGAGGTCGGCGACATACGCAAACCGATTTCGCGCCGACGCCTCGATCCAGTGAGCGTGCGCTTTTTCCTGCCGTTCTTTATTTGGTCCGACCGCACCTTCATCTTGAACGACCGACGAAGCTTCCCCGATATGCCCATCAGCCGATAGCGGGAACGCGGCAACGTTGCCTCCGTTGTAGTTCGCAACCAGGACGTACTTGCCGCTTTTGTCGAGCGCGATGTAACAAGGATCAGCCCCGCGCGACGCGACCTCATTGAGCTGCTTTAATTTACCCGTCTGGCGGTCGATCGCGAATGCTGTGACACCGCCACTGGGTTCGCCTTTATAGTCGGAGACTTCGTTGACCGCGTATAAGAACTTGTGTCCAGGGGCGGTTGCCAGAAACGAGGGGCTCACCGTCTCCGCGGCGAGTCCGAGCGGCACAACCTTGTCCGACTTAGCGTCGTAACGATAGACGTAGATTCCCTTGCTTCCCGTGTTCGTGTATGTGCCAACATAGAGCAAGTAATTCTTGCTGGCGGCGTGACTTGCGGCAAGTGCGCTGAACAGGACGCAGACTACCGAAAGGAAACGCGCGAATCCATAAAAGCTCTTTTTCATGTCACCTCATTTGTGCGGCTGTGCTTTCGTAGCGAAACTTAAATTCCTGATCAACTCTTGTACATCATCTTCGCCACTGCTCACAAACGTAAATGAGACGATGTAGCCCTTCTCGATCATCACCAGTGAGCTCTGCCACATCGTCAGTTTGCCGCGCTCTTTGCTGAAATCGGCCCGCACCAACTGCTTGGTGCCCACTGAAAAAGAAGAAGGCTCGCTCACCGACTTGAATCCACGCTGCTCGGCCAACTCCGAGATTGGTCCCAAATAGTCGGAGGCCCGCTTGACCGCGTGATAATCGGCTGCGCTCTCAGCAGCAATTACAACCGCTGAGTTGATTGTCTCGCCCGGTGCGCCAGGTGGCCGCTCGAAGATTGCCAGCAATGTTTGCGATTTACTGGATGCCGCTTCGGACTTCGTTGTGGATTCGGTATCGGCCTCGTTTTCGCCCTGCATGTCATCCGTCCGGTCCACCCAGCCGAACGGAATTCTGTAACTGAATCCGAAGCGCGTGCATTTGAGAGCGCCGTCGGAAATCGGGCCGCAGGCTTGCGACTTGTTGTCAGAACGCGTCGGACTGCGCCTGGTTTGCGCCGACAGTCGCGGAATAGCGGCAATCAAAAATGAAAGAGTGCAGCACAACAGCACACGAACCATGCACACGATGTTATCGGAATTGGATCAGAAAATGGCAATAGCCGATTTTCACGCCGCCTGCGCCATCACCGGCTGGCCGCAGTGTGCGCAACGCCGTGCGTCCAGCGGAATTTCGCTCAAACACTCCGGGCACTTCTTACTGGTCGGGCTGGCGGGAGCATCGCCGCGGTGCATCCGCGCTATCAAAGCATTCACCGGCGTAACTACGAAAAAGTACACCGCAGCCGCAACCAGCAAGAACGAAATGGTTGCGTTAACAAAGTCACCCGCCAAAAAATTGCTATTGTTGATCGTGAATTTCAGCGCGGAAAAATCCGGTTTGCCGACTAGAGCGGCGATCAGCGGCGTGAGCAGATCTTTAGTGAAGGCCGAAACAACAGTGGCAAACGCTGCGCCGATCACGACGCCGACCGCCATGTCCACAACGTTGCCGCGAAGAATGAACTGCTTGAATCCGCCGAGTACGGCCATAGCTGCTCTCCTTAGTTCGACTGCGGAACTCTATTCTGTGCCAATCTCTCCGTCAAGTGAGTTCCCGACCGGAATTATCGTCACTACCAATTTCCTCTGCGAACTCCGCGGATGTTCTTTGCGATCTCTGCGGTTAAAGCCTTTTGACTTAGCCTTGGGCTACCCTTCTATCAGCACCGCCGGCGATTGAACCGCCAACCGCGCCTCAAAGAAGTTTTCCACCCTCGCCAGGATCTCCGGCGCCGTCTTGGAGTCGTAAATCTCCTTGCGCAACGACGCGCCCCCCGGCACCCCATGCGTGAACCATGACGCAAACTGTTTCATCTTGCCTGTCGCATCCGGCAATTCTTCCTCGATCAGCATTTGGAAGTAGGTGCGAATCATCTCATAGCGATCAGATTCCGAGGGCTCGTCATAAAACACAGACGATGTGGGCACAGCCGCCCTCGGCGGTTCTCCGGGCCGGAGGCCCGGACTCAGGTTGACTGAATCGCCGAGATAGGAACTCGTAGAGCGTTGCTCGACCGGACAGCCGGGGGCGGCTTTCCCCACATGGTCTGTGCTCACTGAACGGCAGTACTGTTCAATTTGCCTGAAGATCCACGGATTGGCCGGTGCCGTCCGCCCGATCATCACTGCATCGCATCCCGTCGCCGCGACCATCGCGCATGCGTCTTCCGGAGTGCGAATATCTCCATTACCAATCACCGGAAGCTTCACGGCATCCTTCACTGCCGCGATCCACTCCCAACGCGCATTGCCACTGTATCCCTGCTCGCGCGTGCGCGCGTGCAGCGCAACCGCGCAAAGCCCGCAATCCTCAGCGATCTTCGCCAACTTGACGCAGACAATCTCTTCGTCGTTCCACCCCGCTCGAAACTTCACCGTGAAAGGAATCGTGACTGCCTTGCGCACCGCTTCGAATATTCCGCGAATTCTCGGCAGATCACGCAACAGCCCTGAGCCGCCATTGCACTTAACAACTTTTTTCGCCGGACATCCCAGATTCAAATCCACCAGGTCGAATCCAAGGTCTTCGACAATCCGCGCCGCATCCGCCATCACTTGCGGATCGCTGCCGAACAGCTGCGCCGAAATCGGATGCTCGTCTTCGTAAAAGTGCAGATACCGTTTAGCCTTCTGATCCTTCGCGCGAAGCACCCCGTCAGCCGACGTGAACTCGGTCATGATCAGCCCGCATCCGCCCAGGTTTCGGATGAATCGGCGAAATACCGTGTCAGTGACGCCCGCCATGGGAGCGAGCACGGTCGCCGGAGAAATCCTGACGGATCCGATCTGAACAGACAAAGGGAACACAACCCGTGTGGGGCGGGCGCCCTCGCCCGCCACAACAGAAGTCTCCGCCGCATTGTCCCAAAACTTCTTCACCATGCCATTTTACTTGCTTTGGAATCTGACTTACATATGCGACAAGTCCGCTCCGAGGGTTCAGGAATGACGAAGTTAAGAGAGGTACTTCTAACTCAATACATTGGCGCGATCACCATGCGGTTTTGTCTTGGCACAGACGGTGACCGGTGTCATTTCCGGACTAGTGCAGACTGGCTTCAACTATTATTGGACGAGTCACGATTCCAATAGCGTGCTTGGCGGTACCGTTCCTTTCCCATGGAAGACGCTCCTCTTCTGGCTTGTGACGGCTGTGCCTGGAGGTCCTCGTTGCATTTATTCTTATCCGATGGCTTTACACTCCGGACGAGGTCAGCAACGGTAATTCATCGGAAATGCGAGCGGAAACTTCGGGACAATGAACCCTTCACCGCCGCAACGCTTTCCATTTGCAGGTTTTTATTTCGGACCAGTTGTCACGGCCCTAGTTTTGTCGGCCGGAATCTTAGCTTTCGTCTACGCGATTCGAGATCCCCTGACCGCCATCATCATTACGGGAATCAATTGTGCACCGAATCTCTGCGGATGCTTTTCCAATTCAGCAAGTGGATGTTGTCTGGCAGGTGCAGACCTCCTTCGCAATCGCGGCGGCCCTCCTGCTGAGCATCGGACTTCGACTAGCCTTCTGGGTTCACCGCACTGACGCTCAATCCGACAAATAAAGCAGCCACATCGGATGGCGAGCTGAGAGCTAAGAGCCTCAAAAAAGCAACCAGTCGCCGGAATCCTCAGGCCTTCATCTGCGAGTCACTCTGCGAGTACCACCAAGTTGCGCATCCAAATCCGCCAGCGCCCTTTCCAGCATCGCCCGATGCCGCGGATTGCAAGCAATCTGAAGCTGCTGCAAGATCCGCTGCCGCGAGAGCTCGATGCTTTGCCGCCGCTGCTCCTCCGCAATCTGCTCCGTGGTCAGCGGCAACTTTCTGTTTTCCTTCCTAGAAGTAGCCTCCTCCTGCTGTTGCTCGACCGATTTGCTCTCCCATCCGCGCGCCATGTTGCCATTGTAGTCAGCCGGCCTGCGACCTAGAAACCAAGAGGTAATAACCAAGAACCAAGGGTTTGTTTCGAAAGGCAACTACTCACACTTTCTCCGCATCTTTTCGCCGCCCAGTGATATGCTTCTGCCGTTTTGGTCCGGGTTCCCTCGCGTCGGGTTTTGTCCAATCCAACAAGGAGAGCACACCCATGTTGCAACCCTCGTCGCTTGCGCCCCAATATCCCGGCCTCCACTCGACCGCACTCTTTGTATTCTGTCTTCTGATCTTTGCAACGTCGCCCCTGAGCGCGACTGGCTGGCACACCAGCGGAACTCAAATTGATAATCCGTCGGGTGCCGCATACGTCGTGAGCGGCGTGAACTGGTATGGCGCCGAAACCACGGCATACACTCCCAGCGGCCTGTGGGCCCAGGACTATACCTTCATCCTTAATGAAATCAAGGCAAACGGCTTCAGCACCATCCGGCTGCCCTACTCGAACCAGATGTGGGAGAGCGATCCCGTCCCCTCGAACCATTTCGTCGGTCTCTGTCCATCCTGCAAAGGCAAACACGCCCGCGACATCCTAGCCAACATTGTCAATTACGCCGGTTCCATCGGCCTGCACATTATTATTGATAACAGCAGCAACTATCCCGAGTCCAGTTGGACCAGCGACTGGGTTCACGTCATCGATTGGGTACACGGGATTCAGCAGACTCAGGGTGCAACCGATACGATCACCGTCAACTATCTCGCCTCCGACGGATTTCCCGTCGTGATCGGATACGATCTGCGCAATGAGCCGCACACCGTTTGCAGCCGCAGAGGATGCAACTATCTCGGCGGCTCCACTTGGGGCACGGGTGATGGCATCAATCCCGCGTCCAATCCAAATCCGAATCCGTTTGCGGTGACCTGTATTGCCAACTCCACCTGCCACGACTGGCGCCTCGCAGCCGAGCGCGCCGGCGATTCGATTCTCGGCGAAGCCGCTAGCCACGGCTGGGATCTCCCAATTATTTTTGTGGAAGGAATTTCGCAATACCCAACCGCAACCGGAACTCCCGCCAACGGCCCCTATGATTTCTACTGGGACGGTGGCCAGCTCCTGGGCATTAACGGCAACGCCGGAAACTCCGGCGCTCCTGTCGTTCTGAACGCGGGCGGCAACTCCAGCAGTCTTGGTCCGTCCATCAGCAGTCAGATCGCTTATTCTGCGCATGACTACGGCCCAAGTCTTTTTGCGCAGCCGTGGTTCACCACTGACACGTGCTACGTCAGCGGATGCTCGCCGCACAGCCTTGCCGATCTCTGGTCCACGCATTGGGCGTTCGTAAATCTTGGACAGATCAACCCCGTCTGGCCCGGTCACGCTTCCTACCCATGGTCGAATACCGGCGCCACTGCCTACTCGAGTGCTCCCATATGGCTCGGCGAATTCGGCACCGGCAACTCCAGCAGTGACATTTTTTCAACAGGTGCCGGATCTCAAGGCCAATGGTTTATCGATCTGGTGAATTTCGTCAACAGCAGCTACACAGTGACTACTGCCAATAATCCTGGATTCACAATGCAGCCGTTGAACTGGACCTACTGGTCTATCAATGGCAACGACAGCTTCGCAATTCTCAATAGCAATTGGAATGCGCTTGCTCTGCCCGCGAAGGTGGACTCACTCCTCTGCTTCGACGAGCAGGGCCCGTTTGCTCTGCCGCATGGCAGTGGCTCGGGCCAATGCGGCGGCACCGGCCCATTGCCGAATCCGCAGTGACTTTGTAGGACCTGTGTGGAAGCTTGTGTGGGGCGGGCCCCCTCGCCCGCCTTTTGGTCGGGACGCGTATCTGCGCGCTGCAAGCAGAAACGCACTGTTCCGGACCAGGCAATCCGTGGGAATCTTTGTGACACCCATCAAAGATTCGCACGTCGGCACAATGTATAAACACCGTCAGCCCCGAGCATGATTCGCAACGAAGTGAAGAATCATGCGTAGTCGAGGGAGCCGGATTCCACAAGGCTGCCTCAACTTCGTAAACATCCCCTTGCACTCTGTTCCGTCCGGTGGTATAAAAGAAAAACCGTCGAGAGCAGTGTGGCAAGCCGGGCTTTTGAATCTCTCGTAGCGTGCTCGGCATCAAATCTGTAACCCAGCAAAAAGCAAGGATTTCAGCTGGAATTGGCCTCGGCCACGAGGTCTTGAATTCGGGGACAGAGCTCCTCGAAGGGTTTAGGCGTTTTTCGCAAGAACCTCCAATTGGTCTTTTCTTAATAGAACATCTTCCGTCTCGGCTCGTGCCGAAATTGTGAGTTTCTGTCCAGATTCGGCGCTGGAGTGGGAAGGAAGATGCGTTCTGCTGCGCGAAAAGCAGTGAGCACCGTTGCTCGCAGCTCGGCGCTCGCGACCCACGGCTCGATGTGGAAATCCTGTGAATTCAAGCAATTGACAGGCCAGCAGCCAGGACGATATTTTTAAAAGGTTTCGAGGACGGCTGGATTCATATCTGGATCTAGTCGGACTGAAAACGCGCCGCTCAGGCGGAAACGCGATTCGGTCTTTGACAACTTGGTTGAACGTGCCAGTCGTGAGATTCCTGTGTTTCCCGTCAAACGGAGATGCAGGATCCCCGGAGCAGACCTCAAGTCTGCGACGGGGTGTAATGTTCGAGTTAAGTTCGAACGATCTCACAAAATTAGCTAGCGCCAGACCTCCGTCAGGCGCGAAGCGAGTCGTCACGTGTGGATCGGGCATTCGTGCCCGTCAAACGCAGGGCGGCGAATTTGTTCATTCCGAACAAATTTCAGGTTTCAAACGAGAGTTTGATCCTGGCTCAGAATCAACGCTGGCGGCGTGCCTAACACATGCAAGTCGAACGAGAAAGTGGAGCAATCCATGAGTAAAGTGGCGACCGGGTGAGTAACACGTGA
>Ga0209056_10005389_pt1 | contig 13306 bp, 15 predicted proteins | sample GraSoiAngelo_114_FD_185876 | JGI IMG/M metagenome (GOLD analysis project Ga0209056, IMG submission 185876) | Grasslands soil microbial communities from the Angelo Coastal Reserve, California, USA - 14_0903_13_40cm (SPAdes) (version 2) | ecosystem: Environmental > Terrestrial > Soil > Grasslands... | reverse complement strand
ATTTACTTTTATGGATCAGATTTTTCACTCGGCTCGAAACATTATCATGGGTCACGAGGCGCGCGAGTTCAAGCCTTAACGCAATTACAGTGTGCCAAGATGTTGTAGATAAACTCCCTCTCCCTTTGGGAGAGGGTTGGGGTGAGGGCGTAGCTGAGTAACGAGAAAAGAAAACTCTCCTCCACACTTTTCCTGTCCGCTCCGATAAAATGGAGAAAGAAGTATCTTGGGGTTCGTCGCTAGGCCCTCACCCCGGCCCTCTCCCAAAGGGAGAGGGAGTTACTACAAATTCTTGGCACGCTGCGCGGTTAGCGCCTCTGCTGCCAGACTTAACTTGCTTCGCCCTCAGCGCAACGAATAACATGGCGCGATCACCTTGAATTCCTATTCGCCGGAGGTTTTTCATGCTAAAAGTCAAACGGTTTATTCCCATCTCCATCGCCGCGATCTTTATTCTTGTGCTGGCCACAAATGCGCCAGCCCAACAACCAAATCCAACTTCCGCGGTCGCAACTGTTGAAGTTACCGCGTCTGTGAAAGAGGCGGAGGTGGGCCAACAAGTGAAGCTGACGGTTGTCGCCAAAGACGCGTCCGGCAACGTCGTTAAGGAAGAGCCTGCTACTTACTTCGCTGGGCCATTCGACATTGCCGCGGCGGACGATAGCGGAAACGTCAAGCTGTTCGGCGCCGGACGGGTTACGGCTGGCGTGGTTTTCGCCAATAACAAAGCGGGCGTAACTACTTTCAACGTCAAGCCTGCGACCATTAAAACGGTTGAAATCAATGCGATAAAATCGCCGATCTCGGTGGGCAGTACGGCGCAACTGGAAGCTACGACGCGCATCTTCAGCGGCGATCCACGCACTGGCGTGAATATTAATTGGACATCGGACAAACCTTCAGTGGCCACGGTTGATGCTGGCGGAGTGGTTACTGGAATTGGACCAGGCACAGCTGTTATCAAAGCTTCCGCTGAAGGAGCCAGCAACACGACGACCGTCGCCGTGGTGAGAAATAACTTGCGCAGTTTGGCGATCGAGCCGCGCTCGACTACAGCCCGCACCGGCGACGTCGTGCACTTCACGGCCAAGGGAACACCGTCGAGTGATTTCACGCCGCGGTGGTCTGTAAGTGGTTCCGGCGCGACGATCTATTCAGACGGCGCGTTCGTGGCCGAACAGCCCGGCACTTACATCGTCAATGCCAGCAGTGGCAACGTCAGTACAACTGCTTCCGTCGTAGTCGCGCCGCGCAATGTCGAACGCGAACTAAAAGTTGTGGGCCGCGCGCTTTTCAAAGAATTTCAGGGCGCCGAAGAATGGATCATCGGCAACTATGCATACTACTCGACAATCTCGGATCGCTTTTTGGTCTATGACATTTCTGATCCCGCGCATCCGAAACTCACCGACACCGTGAAAGTCGATGCGCGTTTGGTCAACGACATCAGCACCACCACCGATGGCAAGATTCTGGTCATCTCGCGCGAAGGCGCCTCGAACCGCAAGAACGGCATCGCGTTCTACGACACGTCCGATCCGGCGCATCCGAAATTGATTTCGGAATACACCGCAACCGTCACCGGGGGCGTGCATAGCGCGTTTGTCGACAAACATTACGTTTACTTGACTGACGATGCCACCGGCTCGATGCGCGTGATCGATTTTGCGGACGTGAAAAATCCGAAAGAAGTCGCCCGCTGGCAGACCGAAAATCCGACGGCTTCGATGATTCGCACCAAAGAAGGCGAAGAGATTGCCGGCCGTTATCTGCACGATCTTCAAGTTAAAGACGGGCTCGCTTATCTCGCCTACTGGCATGACGGGTTAGTCATTCTGGATGTCGGGGCGGGGATCAAGGGCGGCAGTCCCGAGCATCCGCAATTCGTCAGCCAATTCCGTTTCAATCACAACGAGCTTTACGGCGACGGCTGGCTCGCGGGGACGCATTCCGTCTTTCGCGATCGCAATTATCTTTTCATCGGCGACGAAGTCTTGCCGGCGTTCTTCGATCTCACTTCCCACAAACGCATCGCCGTGCGCGGCATCGTGCACGTGCTCGACATTAGCGACATCAATCATCCACGCAAAGTGGCCGAGTATCCCGTGCCTGAAGGCGGCGCGCACAACATGTGGGTCGACAATGGAATCATGTACATGGGCTACTACAGCGGCGGCGGTCGCGTCATCGATGTCTCCGGCGAATTGCGCGGCGACTTGTATCGACAAGGCCGCGAGATTGGCCGCGTTTGGACCGGCGACATCGAAGGCTATCGCGCCAATCTGCCATTCACCTGGGGCGCGCAACCTCACAACGGCTTGATCTATTTCAACGATATTAACTCGGGTCTGTGGATCGTGAAGCTCGGGGATAAGATCGAGAAAGGTTCGACGACCGCCCCGGGACAGTGATGCCAAATCGACGATCTAACGTTAATTTGGATCATGCGAGTCTGTAATGCCTAAATCCCGCAAAAGGCAACCAGTGAAGGCTAAACGGAGAAAGCGGTCGCGCTCAGGATATGTGGTTTTTGTAAGCCACTCCTCACTCGATGCTTGGATCGCTAGCGTAATCGCCGAGAAGATTAAAGCTCTTGGTGCAGAATGTTGGTTAGACGAGAAGGATCTGGAAGGCGGAGATATTGTTGTCGATGAGATCATTCGCGGAATTAACGCCTGCCACGAAGCTGTCGTCTTGGTCTCGCCTAACAGTGTACGGTCGCAATGGGTCTCTTTTGAGATCGGCGGCGTTTTAGCGCAACATAAGCGCGTGACGCCGATTCTGAATAACGTTAAGCCAAATGAGATGGCTCCGATGCAAGGCATTAAGGCAATCGACCTTAACAAATTCGATCAATTTCTGGCAGAATTGAAGCGGCGGATCACAAGACGATAGGGAAAGGGTTAAGTCATGTCATACAAAGCTTTTGTCAGCTCGACAGTGAAGGACATCGATCTTGCACGGGACCTGGCGCAAAGGTTGGAGGGTGCTGGGATCAAAGTTAACGCAGTAGATAAGGCTGCGGCATCTGGCGAGGTCATTTCAACGAAGATTAAGCGCGCGCTAACTGAGGCTGATGAGGTTTTTGTCATTCTCACACAAGAGTCCCTGGACAATTCCAACTTAATGTTTGAAATTGGAGCGGCTTCCTCATTACGAAAACGAATCACGCCGATTGTCGTGGGACTTGAACCCGGCGAACTTCCTTCAATCATCAGGAACTTAAAGTACGTGAGATATCCGGATGTTGGGAAATACATAGAAGGCCTTGAAAGACAGGCCAAAGCAGCCTAGCGGCACCGAAATCCATGCAACTGACTTACTATCCCGACACCGACTCTCTTTACGTCGACCTTTCTTCCAAGTCAAGCGTCGATAGCCGTGAGGTGTCGGATGGAATAGTTCTAGATTACGACGCTGATGGCGATCTCGTCGGGATCGATATCGACCACGCCAGCCAAAAGCTCGAAATCAAAGAAATCATCTTGCGACCATGAAACCTTACCTCTTCGGCATTCGGGTTTTATTATCACGAAATGAGTTATCGGGACATCATCACGATCGAGCCCGAAAAGCGCGGCGGCAAACCTTGTATTCGCGGAATGCGGATCACGGTGTATGACGTGCTGGAATATCTTGCTTCGGGCATGACCCAGGAAGAGATTCTTGAAGATTTTCCGTACCTCACAAAGGAAGACATTCTCGCGTGCCTGAGTTACGCTGCTGACCATGGTGACCAACGCGCGTAGTCCTAACATTCAACCGAAGCTGGGCGCTGCTCTTTTTCAGTGGATCACTTGATCGCAAAAAGGAAAGGTTAGGTGACGCCGAGCGCGATTCGGAAGTGGAGGCGAATGTCACCGGGCGACACTAACGCGCAAGCTTTGCGCAATCAACGGCACGACCTTCCGCGGCACTTCGATCGCGGCCTTGATGTGGCGAGCATTGGTGAAGTGGCCGGCGACGTAAATTCCGGGCACGTTCGTCTCGAAAGTTTCCGGATCGTAGGTGGGTACTTCGCTGAATAACGCGCGTCCCGGCTCGGTCTTTACTCCCAGTTTTCGTAGCAACGTAAGATCGGCATCGCTGCCAACCAACACAAAGACCACGTCGTTCGGGATCGTAAGCTGCTCACCGGTCTCAGTGGTCAGAATTACTTCTCGCTCGCGGATCTCGTCAATCTGTTGGTAGAGAATCACCCGCAGACGCCCTTCGTCGATCTCGCGTTCTAGTGGCGTGCGCACCCAATGTTTCATAGCGCCGGCTTTAGGATCGCGGTTCTCCCAATCGCTCCGCCAGATGGCCATCGTCGTGCGCGCGCCTTCCTCCGAGAGAAACAACGCCGCTTCGGCCGCGCTATTGCCGCCACCGACGACCAAAGCTTCTCTGCGAACATAAGGATAAGGCTCGACGAAGCGGTGATAGACCTTCGGTAGATCTTCGCCGGGAATATTCAATCGCCGCGGATGCTCCATTGCGCCGATTGCGAACAAGATGCGCCGCGCGCGATAAGTTGCGTGTGCTTCCTGGCCGATGAAGGTCACGCTCTTAGTGTGAACGATAAAGAGGTCAGGTTCCGGAAGTTCGATGTCGGTTACTTCTTCACCGGTATTGATGTGAAGATCGTGATCGAGAACGAAGTGAATGTAGTGCGAAAGGAGTTCTTCGCGCGTGGGCTTTTCGCGCACGGGATGTAACGCGCCTTCGCGCATCTCCAATTCATTTGGCGTCGAGAACATTGTGCGACCTACAGGATACTGGCGAATCGTGTTGGCGATCGTGCCTTTTTCGATCACCAGATAATCGAGACCTTCACGCGCCGCGACATCAGCCGCAGACAATCCGGCAGGACCGGCGCCAATGATTAAGAGATCGAACTCCTGATGGTTCATTTCGTAGCTTTGTTTGAAGGCTTCATCTAAAGTTTTCTCTAGCCCAGGCGTTTACGCCTGGGTAAAGAGAAGTTTCAACTGCATGCCTTATAGAGAAAACGCTGGCGCAGAAAAGTCTCGATTTAACAACACTACAAACTTGGGCACGAGTCCTTATCAACGAGCTAGAATTCCAGAGTTCCTCGCGCCACGACCACCGATGTTCCGCCGACACGAACCTCTTCGACGCTGCCGGGCTTGCCCTTAACTTCGAGACCGATGCGACTCGGACGATTGATGAAGTCACCTTGTTCGATAACGAAACGATAGACGCCGTCGGTAGCGTCTACGCGCGCCGCGTCATGATAGACCAGGTAACCGCCCAGAGGCCCGGCCGCGCTGCCGGTGGCCGGATCTTCGCCGATATTCTGGCCGATGAAAAATCGCGCATGGGCGCGGGCTTCGCCGATTTCAATCGTCTCTCGCGTGAAGGCGTAACAGCCGGTGGCGTTCGCTTCAGCGAAATCGCTGCGCTTGCATATCTCATCGAGCAGCGCCAGGTTTGGACGGCAATGACCTAAGTCGGACAGCGAACGAACAGGAACTAGTAGCATCGTGTTCCCGGTTGAGACCGCTTGGATCGGCAGAGTCTCGTCCAAATCTTCTCGCGCCAAACCCAGAGCGCGGGCAATCTCTGCCTGTTCGTGCCAGTCATCGATCTCGCCGCGAATCTCAAATTTCCCTTGTGTCATCACCACGCGCGCAGGCTCGCCGTCGTGGAACTCGATATCGACCGGCAGCACTCCAATTCCGACTTCATGCTTGATGCTGACCCAACCGTTTCCATTCTCGGGCAGAGGCACCACGCCTTCGCGAGCGAGACAATTCCACGTGCCAACAACTGGATGGCCTGCAAACGGCAATTCGCTGGACGGCGTGAAGATGCGCAAGCGCCGCAACACATCTTCTTTTTCCGAAGCCAGAACAAAGACTGTCTCTGATAAATTCATCTCGCGCGCGATCTGCTGCATTCGCTCGTCGCTGAGCCCTTCGGCTTCGGGAAAGACTGCGAGCGGATTGCCGCAGAAAGCTAGATCGGTGAATACGTCCAGTTGAATGAAGTTGTAAATGGGCAAAGTCCAAGTCCTCCGATTGAGTAAGGGTCAGAACCGCGAGCGGTAGCGACCGGTTACAGGCATGCGCTTGCTGCTTACCGACGTTTCTTTACGATCCGGTCGCTACCGCTCGCGGTACTGACACGAGTGCAGCCAGTCTGCAATCTCTTTCATGACGCTCTCATGGACTTGCTGCGGCGTCACACCGGCGCTCTTCGGAACTTTGAAAGAATGATCACCGCCTTCGACCACGTAAAGCTTAGCGGGCAAGCCAAGCTTCTTAATCACGCCGCGAATTTCCTCTTTTGTTCCAAACGCATCGCGCGAGCCCTGCACGAAGAGCATCGGCGCTCTGACATCTTTCAGATGCGCGTCGCGCAACTTATCCGGCTTGCCCGGCGGATGCAATGGATAGCCAAGCAAGACCAAGCCGGCGATGTTTTTTCCGTCAGCGGCGGCGACTTGCGAAGCAATCCGGCCACCCATCGATTTGCCGCCAATCACCAGCCGATTCCTTTTCAGCTTCGGGAGATACAGCGCGGCATCGATCACCGCGCGATAGCAACTCTCGAGTCTCTCTTTCGAATCCGGTAGTTTCCGCTTCTGTTCCGCGTATAGAAAATTGAAAGTCATCGCGTCAAAGCCACGCGCTGCCATGCCGTACGCAAACTCGCGCATGAAATCGCTCAACTGGTTCGCGCCGGCGCCATGCCCGAGTACTAGCGTCACGCCCAGACGCACACGCTTGGGCGCCGGATAGAGCAGCGCAGTCACGCTCTCGCGCTCGTTGATTTTGATGTTTAGAGTTTCAGGTTCCAATTCGCTTTGCGAGTTTACTTGGAGACTGAATCATGAAGCAAAGGGGGAGCATTATGGGTGCCTATATAAGAATCAGCAGACGCGGTAGCGGATCAGGATTTAACCGCAGAGGACGCGGAGAACAAAGCAGAGGTCGCAGAGAGAACGCCCTCTTTTCTGCGTTCCTCTGCGAAAACCTCGGCTTCCAACGACGCAAAACCATTTCATAAAGACCTGGAAACCGTGATGGTCTGTAAGGACCGGCTTTGTTCGAATTACGATCCGATCACATTAATTTCCTTGCTAAGAACTGAAAATTCTGGAAACGTCTTTGGATTGGCTCTTTTCCTTCTCCGAATCGCTTAGAGTGCCAGTTAGACGAACTTGATCAGGCGTACGAGCGCACTTGTCCCGCATGCTCGCGTGCCTGAACACTCCATCTTAAATTGTGTCCAATGGCACGTTCGCAGGGGGAACACTATGAAAAGGCTTATCGGATCCACATTTCTCAAGTCCATTTTCCTTGGCCTTATGGCCCTGATCATCGTCGGCGTCAGTCAGAAGGCGGCCCGCGCCGATGAGGTAACCATCTCAGGCTCTACGACCGGGACAGTTACGGCGGTCCCGCAATTGACTTTCACCGGTAACGCGTCCTTTACCGGCACAACTGCATTAGGCATCGGCTCCTTGAGCGGCGCTAATAGTTTGGGTTCCTTCTTTCTCAGCACAGCGCCGACTCAGCCATTGGCCGGCACGTTCACTTTGAATATTACCTTCACGGCCCCGACTGGAATCACCGGCGGCCAGGGCACGACCTATACCGCGACGATTGTGGGAAGTGTTTCGCCAAACCTCGATCAGGGTGGGGTGAACATTCATTTCACTTCACCGACACAAAACTTCACCTTCAGCAACGCGAGTGGCTCCGGCACTTTCTCGCTGACGGTCGCCGATTTGTTCGTGGAGACTGGCCGCTCGGCCCAGATAACCGCTGGAATTACCGGGAATCAGTCGCCCATTCCTGAACCGACAACGCTGCTGTTGTTGGGGACCGGCCTAACAGGAGTCGCTACGAAGTTGCGGCAGCGAAATCGCGCGCGCAAAGAGGATCGATAGAACAAATTTCTGGTTACCTCCGTCGAGCGCAACCTAGAATGCCGAGCGCAAGGCAACTTGCACTCGGCATTTTTGTGCCGTCCCTGGGACGGATATTCCGAATTATGGTTGAACTTTATTTGATCGTCTCGACCACCCCTGACTGCGATTCAAATAAATATGACCTTTCGAGGTGGGCTTGTATTCGGCAGCGTGCGCACTAGGCGATCCTAATTCACCGCGGCTGCCCTCAAAGGCCGCGCAACAGTCAGAGAACAGCTCGTTTCCGTCAAGGTCATAAACGGTTATATCCAAAACTCCGGTAAACGACGTTCCTGACGAACGCTTTCAAAGTTTGTTATCCCGCGTCGGCCTCGTGTCGGGCGGCGCGAATAAGTTGGAATGACTCTATTTATTGGTCTTTAGGGCACGCTGCATGGCCGCGAGGGATTCACGACGAAACCGCGCCTGCAATATCCGCGTGATTGGGTACCCTATCCATGCCAATGCGGCGCGAGGCTTCGAGGCTGCCCGAATGCTATAAGAAACCTCTTCAGACCCAGGCGAGATCGAGACCTGAAAAATCTCTTCACCCATTTCCGCATGGTTCGTTAATGTTCCATAGGCGAATCCAAAGTTGGTGTCGTCCAGCCGATCACCCAACTCGTAGAGCACGCGACAACCATTCAGTGACCAAAACCAAAAGTGATGAATCAAGACAGCCACGGTCGTTCCCGGTTCAATGGACGCATTCTTTGGAAAAATCTCCACCCAACCCAATTCAAAGTGTCGCCATTCGCGCAGCGCCAGCCTGGCGCGTTCGAACGCAGTCTTACCGCGTCCAATCACGCCGCTCGCCTGATCGATCTTGAAATCCGACGGCGAATGTTTCGCCACACCGATTTGATCGTACGATAGCGGAAGACTCTGTGAGTCTTGGATGAACTCTTCGATTTTGCGGGCGCTGGGTCGACGGGCCAGAAACATTCTGATTGAAGCAGGACGGATCAGGCATTGAAGGGATCACGATCAGTCAAAAACGCGAGCAATTCTTCTTTGTTCGTCTTCGTATCAAGCCACCATCGTATCCTCTTTATCTCGGCGTAATCTTCGGATCCGAATCTGCTGATGTAGATCTCCTCCAATTTCTTCTTCCTGATTTCGCGCTGCGCGCCGGTTTGCCAGAAGGAAGTGAAAATCGAATTCAGATCGTCATGCAGGTTGCGCTTCTTCAGCGCCTCCCACTCATTCCGATCGAGCCAGATGCCTTTGCAACCCTCGCAATGATCGACCGTAAAGTCGAGCCCGCGTCCGACCAGGAACTTCACCATACGGAATCGACATTCCGGACAGTCTATCGGCTTACCCGGCTCGGCCAGATGCAAACTCTCTTCCTCGTATAAGCGTTCCGCCAAATCGGAGCCGTTTTGTTCCAGCCACTTCCAGTACTCAGCTCCGCGGATCCAATTCCCGCCACATTCGGGGCAGTTAAAGGAAGTTAGATTCGACTCTAACTCTGTGGATACCAATTCGGTTGATTTGCAGAGTGGACAATTCATGGATTGATTTCATAATCGTCAACCGGTAGTTTGAAGCCTGACCGATCATTCAATCAGGAACTTCAGCAAGCCTCGCGCGGCGGAAAGACCGCCAATGCGTTCTTCGTCGGCGAAGGAGCGGCCGAGTAAATCCGGGCGACGATCGGAGAGCATTTGTTCGGTGTGGAGTTGCTCGCGCTGATATTCAATTTCCATCTTCTCTTTCTGACGCGCCATTTCCAGGCCGCCGCTGCGAATGAACTGAACGATCTTGCTCAATTCGTCGCGGTCGAACCAGGTGCCGTGACCCTTGCAAACGTCGACGATTACGCCTGAACAATGCGCGAAGTTGATTCGATTCATCAACTGACCGCATTGTGGACAAGGCGCGTAATTAACTTTGTTGTGATCGCTAGTCAAATCGACCGGATGCGCCGGCGCGGGTGACGCCAGGCCCAGCACGGCTGATTGCTCCTCGCGATCGGCGCAGATCTTCTCGAAAGCAGCCACCTCGACCCAAAGCCCGTCACAGCGTTCGCATTCGCGCATCGCTTCGGCGCCAATGGTAACCGAAGACATATCGATCTTGCAGCGTGGGCACTTCAAGACCGAGAGTTGCGCGGCCGTCGCCTGCGTCGCCGTCGCGCCACAGTGCGGACAGTGTTTGCTGCCAAGAAACATCATCCCAAAGCACGATGGACAGGCGACAGTTGCGAGCTTCGATTCGCAGTATTGACACTGCGAAGCATCGCTCGAGATCGCGGCGCCACAATTCGGGCAATTAACGGTTTGTGCTTCCATCAGTCTAATCAATTTTTGCTTACTGCGATTTCCCTGCAAACGATGCCAGTAAGATCGCGATGGCATCAATCGAATCACGACGCACCGCGGCGGCGTCAGGATAATTGGTTTTAACTGGTTACTGATTCATCGTCTGTTTTCAACTGGCGGGACATGTGAACAACTGTGATGACATCAATCCGATCTGGACGAATGCGATAGATTATTCGGTAGGGGTGCTCGAAAACCTCCCTCAATTGGCCGACTCGGAACTCGGGAACGACACGTCCTGCCAGCGGAAAGGCTTCAATCTGACGTGACCGACCGGTAATTCTTTCAATCATCGTCCGCGCATAATCCACGGAGGTCTGGGCGATGTAATCGTGGATCGCTTGGATGTTACTGTTAGCAAACTTGGTCCAAACTACTTTCACTCTGATAGCCCGAAACTCTTGCGAACGTCTTCAACTTCAACTACGCGGTCCGCGTCGCTGTCAGCCAAGCCCGCTTCAATGGCCTGGCGCACATAGATCCGGTACATCAGATCGTCCCACGTTACATCTTCGGGCAGGTTCTCAACGAGGCGACGGGCTTCTTCTTTAACATTTTGTACGGTCATACCGTTGAATATAACTGGACGTTTACAGGCCGGTCAATGCAGAGCATATCCTGGGGTACTATTGCGACTTCCCTGAAAACGACGCCAACAGGATCGCGATGGCATCGATCGAATCTCGACGCACCGCGGCGGCGTCCGGATAATTGTTCAGCATCATTGAAAAAACCAGATGCTCGCCCGCGGCCGTCGTTACATAGCCCGACAACGACGCGACGGAACTGAGTGAGCCGGTCTTTGCACGCACATTGCCTTCGGCAGGCGTGCCGCGCATGCGCGTGCGGAGTGTCCCGTCGACGCCGGCAATTGGCAATGCATCGCGAAACTGGCCGAAGTAACGATGTTTGGTCATAAACGTCAGCAACTGCACGGTCGTGTTTGCGGAAATCAAATCGTTGCGCGAAAGACCTGATCCGTCATTCAACGCGATTTCGCTTTCTCCAACTCCGGCCTGGCGCAAGAAACTCGTTACGACTTCGAGCCCCGCATCTTCGTTGTCCCGCGCGCGAGTTGCGTCATTCGGATTCGGAGGCTGAATCTTGCCGAGCGTGCGCAAAATGAGCTCAGTATATTGATTCTGACTCGGCTTCAGAGTATGCGCGGCGATGATGCTGAACGGCGGCGATTGCAAGCTGGCGATTTCAATGGGCGCCGGGCCCGCAGGCGAGCTGGGAACAATGCTCCCTCCTGATCGTGCGTCTACGGTCCGCAGTCGTCCATCTATTTTCACGCCCCGCTTCACTAACGCATCCCGCAGCATCGACACAAAAGCCAGCGCCGGGTCGGGAACGGCGACACCCCCAATAAATCCTGTATCGCCGAGCGGCAGGCTTCCCGAGATCTCCAGCGTGTTAGCTCCGAGCCCACGATAAATATGCAGATCGCTTCTCGATCCACGCGCTGCGGTCGTAGCGTGATTCGCAATCGTCATGAATGATGTCGCCGGCGGCCCGCTGGTGATCACGACCGGGAAGCCGACACTCATGCCTGGCTTCACCGTCAAATCGATCGCGTTGTCGTTAATGGTCAGGGCGCTCAACTCTGCCCCGTATGACCATGTGAGATCTTCCCACTCCCAACCGCTGCCGATCGGCGCGCCGTTAAAATAGCTCTCATCGCCAACCAGATCACCTTTGACGCGTTTCACGCCCGCGGCCACGATGCGATCCGCAAGATCGTTTATGCCTTTGAAGTAATCGCCGTTATTGAACCGCGCGGCAATTGAAGGATCGCCCCGACCGTAAACAATCAAATCGCCTTTGATTTTGCCGTCCTCCGGCCTTTCCTTCGCATAAACCGAAGTGACGAAATGATAATCTGGCGTGAGCCGATCGAACGCCGTGGCGACAGTGTAAAGCTTCATGTTCGAAGCCGGCCGCACAAACTTGTTCGCGTTCTGCTCGTAGATGATCTGATTCGTGTCAAGCGAGACAATCTTGACTGCGAAGAATCCTGGCTCAAGCGCGGGCTGGCGAGCAATCTCTTCAATACGCGATTTGAGATCGGCGAGACTCGGGGGTGCAAGGTTAAGCAACGGAAACGAGCGCGATCCCGGCGGTGGGCTCGGCGGCTGAACCGGACCCTGCGAAGCAGACGGATCAGCGGGTACAACCGTGCGCGGACGCTGCTGGTCCTGCGCGGAAATGGAAGAAAGATGCAGCGTGGCGGTACTTGAGGCCACCAGTAAAAGGATAATGAATCGTCTGAACATGGTTATCGAATCGTCTCTAGAATTTCTTGCGCACTCGCCGTCGCGGTGCCAAGTTTACCGACAACAATTCCCGCAGCCTGATTTGCCAACACCGCAGCTTCCGTCATTGACGCGCCCGCGGAGAGAGCCGCAGCTAGGGTCGCGACCACGGTATCTCCGGCGCCAGTTACATCGTACACCTCGCGCGCGGCAGTGGCGACGAATACCGGATCGCGATTTCCTTCGACGAGGATCATGCCGCGCTCGCCGCGGGTAATGAGCACCGCATCACAGCCTAATCGCGCGCGAATCTTTTGGGCTGCGGTCTGCAGAGCGCCATCGGAATCTTCTTCAAGATTTGTCACCTGCAGCGCTTCGTGATGATTCGGCGTAACCAGGCTTGCCGGACGATAGGCGTCGAAGTTTCGCAGCTTTGGATCGATCAGCACCGGCATGCGGCCATAGGCAGATGGCAAAACTTCCGCCAGAATGCGAGGTGTGATTACGCCCTTATCGTAATCCGAAACGATCAAGGCATGCGCGTCCTCGATCGCCGACTTCGCGGCGGCGATGATCCGAACTTCCGTTTCGCCATTCACCGCTCCCCGATGTTCGCGATCGGCGCGCACGACCATCTGATTTTGCGCGATGATGCGGGTCTTAATAGTCGTCGGGCGCGAATCATCCGCGATCAATAAGTCGTCCGTTTGCAAAGCGCTCTTCTCGCGCACGGAACTGAGGATTCTTTCGCCGGCAAAGTCCTGGCCGATAACCCCGATGACACAGGCGTTTGCTCCCAGCGC
>Ga0209056_10005388_pt1 | contig 13306 bp, 11 predicted proteins | sample GraSoiAngelo_114_FD_185876 | JGI IMG/M metagenome (GOLD analysis project Ga0209056, IMG submission 185876) | Grasslands soil microbial communities from the Angelo Coastal Reserve, California, USA - 14_0903_13_40cm (SPAdes) (version 2) | ecosystem: Environmental > Terrestrial > Soil > Grasslands... | reverse complement strand
GCCAGCCCGCCGGAGCCCGCCAAGCCATGGGCCATTCCCACGAGCACTGCGGTTGAGCCGTGTCCGAGCCCGTGGGGGACATTTTTCCAAGCATGAGCATCGTGCACGTGCCCGGGTTCGGCCTCTGGGTGGAAGTGGAGATGCGCGTGAGCGCGAGCGCCATGTTCGTGCGCGTGAAAATGGTAGCGGCCGGCGAAACATTTGCGGACCGTGTGAACGCCGAGCCAGATGAGCGTCAGCGCGACGAGCAACTCGAGTGCCCAATCGAGGCGCGGGCTCATGCGCACGCGCAGGAGGATGAGGGCGCTGCCAACGAGAAAAAGCGTCAACAGATGACCGAGTCCCCAGAATGCCCCGGTGAGCGCGGAGCGCCGCGCGCTGCCGTTCTCGCTCGCGAGTGCGGTCACAGCGACGATGTGATCGCTGTCGGTGGCGTGCTGCAGGCCAAGAGCAAAGCCAAGCAGAATGGATCCAATCATTGAGGAGTCCTGTCCGAAAATGGCGCGTGCGAAAGATCGGATGTCATAATACAGCCTAAGCGAAACGCAGCAACAACTGTCTGTCTGAGACGGAGTCTGCCGCCACCGGCTGGCATCTGGGCGTGCGTAAAGACTCTGGGTCCTTTCCTGGCAACCAAAAACAGTGTTGGATCGAAAATCCGAAAAACGCGCAGCGTATCGCAATGCAAGGCCATTCTGGTCGGGGCGCCGAGATTTGAACTCGGGACCTCCTGCGCCCAAGGCAGTTGCAAAAAATCTATCTTGTTGGTCCGTCTGGCTTTGTTCTGCGTCATGGTACACGGTTTTGGACCTAATTTGGCAGTATTTGGACCCAAGTTGGACCCAACTTGGATCTGAGTCTCCCTTCCTCTTGCGAGAGGAGAGGCCGGCTGCGCCTCATCTGCTTTGCTCGCTAGCGACCGGTCCCAGACCTGGTCGAAGCTTCCTCGGTAACTTGCGCTCTGGTAATTCGAGCAAGGCAGTCCTAGAATTCTGTTCCACTCTCCCCCGTCAGTCGGCCGGAAGGAGTACCACATGATTCGCAATCTCCAGGAAGGACCGAACACGGTCGAAGTTCAGGAAACCACTTTCTCCCTCGATGTATTAGGCCGGTACATTTGCAACACCTACGATGAAGCAATCAACAACGGCGGCTTTCCATTCGATGCCATCGTGATCGGAGCCGGAATGTATGGCTCTTACGTCGCCGAAAAAATCTATCGACAAGGTAAGGGCAACCTCCGAGTTCTGCTCTTGGAAGCAGGCAATTTCTTGGTTTCTGAACATGTCCAGAACCTCAGTCGCATCGGCTTGAATGCCGCCGGACCTATCACGTCCGACCCCGGCATTCCCCGCGAACGGGTTTGGGGACTGCCGTGGCGCAGCAATGTGGGATTCCCTGGATTGGCGTATTGCGTGGGAGGTCGGTCGTTGTACTGGGGTGGTTGGTCACCGCGCTTAACAGACACGGATCTCAAGAATTGGCCTGCCGAATTGCAGACTTATCTGAAGGTAAACTACAACGACACGGAAAAAGAGACCGGGGTGGACCCGGCCACTGATTTCATCAGTGGCGACCTTTATGACGCTCTGAAAAAGGCGATGGACGCTGCCGTAAAGAAAGTGTCAACTGTCGACGGCGCTGAGGTGGCCCCCCTTGCGGTCCAAGCTGCGGCCCCGGCGCCGGGCCTTTTTCCTTTCGACAAGTACAGCAGTGCGCCGATTCTGACGGATGCGATCCGGGAAGCGGCAGGAGATCCAGATCCTGCGCGGAGATTTTTCCTTGTCCCGCGCGCCCATGTGGTCAAGCTTCACAACAGCAATGGCGTGATCAACGCCATCGAACTCCATTACAACGGACAGCAGAAATTCATTTCCGTTTCCGCCGACTGCTCCGTAGTCTTGGCGGCAAGCTCCATTGAATCAACGCGGCTGGCGCTCGAGTCTTTTCCGACCCCGCTAATGGGGCGGAATCTGATGGCTCATCTGCGCAGCAACACGACGGTGCGCATCCCACGATCGGTGCTCGGAACGTTGCCCAAGCAGCTTGCCGCTGCCGCGATGCTCGTGCGCGGATCAACGCTGCAGGGGCGGTATCACCTGCAGGTCACGGCCGCTGCTATTGACTCCGCGAATGCGGAAGAAACCATGTGGCGAGTAGTGCCTGATCTTGATCTTCTCGACCAGCTGCTGGCATCACAAGACTTCAACAAAATCACCATAACGTTTCGCGGTATCGGTGAAATGGTAGGCGACAAAAACGCCGTGAATACAAATCCAGCTACGAGCTGGGTGGACTTGAGCCCGTTCGAACTCGATGAGTTTGGAATGCGCCGCGCCTACGTGAATCTCGTGACCACGCCGCAGGCCCTCACGCTATGGGACACGATGGACCAAGCCGCGGTAAAACTTGCTCAGGCTTTGGCCGGAAGTCCGGCAAACATCGAATACTTTTACGATAACTCGTGGCATGCGTCGCCTCCCCCTGCGGGAAAAGTGCGCGACGGATTGGGCACCACACACCACGAGGCGGGAACACTATGGATTGGGACTGATCCCGCTAGTTCGGTCGTGAATCTTGATGGCCAGTTCCACCACATCCAAAATGCGTATGCTGCAGGGCCGGCTGTTTTCCCGGCGCTGGGGTCGGCGAACCCGTCTCTGACGGCATTTACACTCGTGCGACGAACGGCTCGCGCAATTGTACAGAAGGCAATCCCCGCACCCGGTCCCGGCGCGTTTTCTCTTCTCAACGGTACGCTGGACGGCTGGCAGATGGCTGGCTCTGGCAGGTTCAACGTGGTTGGCAGTAACACGGTCGAATCCGAAGGCGGCATCGGCCTGCTGTGGTATACGAAAGAAGAGTTTGCCGATTTCCTACTCATGGTGCAGTGGCGCTCGATCAACCTCTTTGATAACTCAGGCGTTTTTCTCCGCTTCCCGAAACTCGGAAACCAGAATCTAGCAGAGGATTGGAAGCTAGCGGTCGATCAGGGCTACGAAGTCCAGATCGATGACCGGGGATTTGATCCCAACACGAACACGACCGGAAGTCCGTTGCACATGACGGGCGCCGTGTATCAATTAGCGCCCGCAATCAAGCTCGCGTCGAAATCGCTAGGCGAATGGAACACCTTCGAAATCGAGGCCGTAGGGCCAGACATAAAGGTTCAACTGAACGGTGAGCTTGTAAGTCACCTCACCAACAACCAAGGAAGACCGCTAAAGGGTCATATAGGACTCCAGAATCATCACCCAGGATCTCGCGTCCAGTTTCGTAACCTACTTGTAAAGAAAATCGGCGCGGCAGTGGCCGCAGGGCGCGCCCGGTGAATTGGAAGCGATTTAATGAGGCGATCAGCTTCCAGCTGAATCTGAGTTAAGGTCGCCAGGAGTATGTGTACTTCACCGCAAATCGGTTCTGAGTGAATTGGGCGGGATTGGCAGCCACTAAGCTCGCGAATTGCTGGCCGACAGTGTAGATCACGAACAAATCGCTGTCTGGACGGTAGTTCCAACGGAGACGAATGTTGGCACTCGCAGCCTGAGTGTTCGACGTGTTGATCTGGAAAATCGTCGATAAGGTGAGAAAACGAGAGAATGCATAATTCGTCTGAAAACTACCAAACGCGACGGAGAAATCTCCTCCAGGAACCGGCAGGCGAAAGCTATCCCACTGCTGAGAGAAATCGAAGGATAATTTCTCACTTGGTCGGTAAGAGCCCCGAATGCGGGCCTCGTTCAAGTGGCCATTGTAGTAGGTGCCGAACCGCTCAAAGAAGCGAAGGACCCATCGCCGATCCTGGGCCGTGCCATACGTTAGTTGGTGCCTGGTCCAACGATAGAAACCAGGAGGAACAACGACGTTTTTATAGATGTTAAACGGTGTGACGATTCGCTGAGCGAACACGTCCACGATGTCGTCATCGGTGTAAGCGCCACTATGGAATTCCGCGCGGAACGTAGCTTGCCATTCCTGAGTTTGCAGAACGCCGTGAGTATCTGGAGCGTGAAAGAGGAAACTCTCAAAGCTAAGCTCGCGGACACGCCGAATCTTTGGTCGTGGCTTCAGGTTGAGATCAATGTAGTCGCACACGCAATCGGTGCGTTCTAGAAAGCCGACTTCGGGGTTGAAATTCGGACCGATCTTGCGTCGCTCGGCGAAGAATTCGACCCAACTATTCTTATAGTCCAGGCCAGCGCCCAGACTTGTCTGACCGCTGGCGACAAGCGGCGAGCGGCTCTGAGCGGCATAACCCGTCAAAACCAGATTTTTCATCAGCACCACTCGCGTATCTACTCCCCCACTCTGGTTGAAAGGAGGGGCTGTGTTTCCGGCGCGCTTGTCGATTCCCATGAAACCAACATAAGAACCGCCGGGAACGGCGCGTTTTAACCGGAACACGGCATAATTGGCATAGGGGTTAGGACCGGCCGACCGAGTGTTGGCATCCATGATGCCCACGTCGAAACCAGCGAGCGAGCCAGTAATTTTTCCTCCTCCGTTCATCGGCACTTGCTGACCTGTGACCGGATCAATGCCAATCTGCCGGCTGAAAAACAACAGATCGCCGGAGCTGCCCATCGCAAAATTGAAAATCCCCGCATTTTCCAGGAAGAACTGCCGCTTTTCTGGAAAGAAGAGCTTGTAAGGTGTCAAGTTGAACTGCTGGGTGTCTACGTCCGCGTCCGCAAAATCAGTGTTGCCAGTCAAATTGGCAACCAAATTCGAGCGGAGGCCGAGTTTCACGTCCACGCCCCCTGTGTAAAGTGCAGCTGTACCAGGAGTGAGACCTGCTGGGGTCGCGGACTGCGGCAAATGGTTGAAACCGCCGAGAGCGTAGGGCTTCACGATGAATAAGCGGCCACTGCCAATTTCAGAGATTCCACGCAACTCGCCGCCCTGACTGATTTTCAGGATTCCAAAACTGCGCCTCCAGCCAGCCCACAAATCCTGCTCATTCTTGCGACGGATGAAACGCTTGAAGTTGATTCCCCAAACCACATCACGCGCCTGCATGAAATTCAGCGTCGAAAATGGAATCTGGATAGTCGCCGTCCAGCCCTCGGACGTTACCCGGGCCTCAGACGTCCAAACGCCATCCCAGCCAGGGTCTCCGTCTCCCTGGTCGCTGCTGCTATTCTGCAGCCCCTGCTCGTCCGTAATGAGGCCGTCTCGCTGGGTTCCCAGAGGATTGGTCTGAAACACGTAGGCGTTACGCCGGTTGTGCGAAGAGTCGATCACGATCTCAAAATAGTCATCGAGCTCTTGACTAACGTCCCGGCGCAGTTGGGTAGCTACAATCTTTCCGGGTTCAGAGTCATAGCAGACGATTCCGAAAAACACCGCATCTCTCGTGTAGAGAATGCGTACTTCCGTCCGCTCTGTCGGGGGCTGTCCTTCATAGGGCTCTCGCTGAGCGAAGTTGGTAATGGGCTCGGCCAGTTTCCATTGCGGATCATCGACTCTGCCGTCGATTTTTGGCGCATGATCCACTCGCATTGCATTCGCAACGCGAAATGTCTGCGGCATTACAGTTGTCTCAGATTGACCCCAAAGAGTTCCAGCCGACAGGGAGCCCAGCAACAATAGGCACATTGCGGTGTGCGCCAATCGTATCCGGCTGGGCACTGGCTTCAACGAACCACAGCCTCGTAAACAACCATGCGCGCAACGGCTTTGCCGGCTTCCTCCTGCTCCGGCGCGTAAACGCGGTGCGTTTCAGGGTCAACAGCTAGGCTGTGAACCTTCTTTTGAACTGGAAAATCCTCGAGCTTGCGGTAGTGGTCCGGATCATCCATTTGGAATACGGAGATCGCACCACTTGAACACGCAACATAGATTCGTTTCAGTCCCGGATCGAGCTTGATTACATCCGGTCCTGAAGCCATCGGCAGGAATGCGATGGCCTGGTGAGTGTCGAGGTTGAAGACGGTCATGAGGTCGTTGCCTTCGCAAGACAGGAAAGCGCGATGATGCTCTGGGTCAAGCGTCATCCCGTGATTCCCTTCACAGCGCCCCACCGGATACCGCCCTACGACTTCATCCGCAGCTGGATCGATGACCGCTAGAATGTTATCGTCCTGCAGGTTCACATAGACCTTGCGAGCGACGGGGTCGTATTGCGGCATTCCCGTTTCGCTGTCGAAGTGCAGGGTCTTGATGATTTCGTCCTTTGTGACGTCCACGACCGCTTCTGCCTTCCCGCGTTCATCCGAAACGTAGAGCTTGTGAAACGGAGACGCGTAAGCGCTTCCATCAGGTTTGGCTTCGGTTTTCAGTTTTTTGATCACCTTCATTTGCTTCAGATCAACGACGCCGATGGTGTTGTCGCCCGCATTCGACGTGTAGAATTTTTTGAGCTCCGGCACGTACTCGACCCCCTCGGCGCCCGGTGTATCGGCAACTGTTGCCATCACTTTGTTCGTACGGAGGTCAATCACATACGTCTGCCCAGCTGCCAAATGAGCGGAAATAAGGTAGTGATCGTCCGGGTCGATCGTCAGATAATCGAATCGTTTTCCGCCCGGCCCTGGCAGATCAAACTGCGCGGCGCGCTTGAGGGTTTGGCCGAACAGATTCGCCGAACCAAAACCGCAGAGCAGAAGAAAAACGCAAAGTCCAAATCGCAGAGAAAACAGCCTCGTTTGCATCAAGTCCTCCCAGTCATGAACTACGGTGAAGCACGACGCCGGCGACCCCGGCCGCTAGGATAAGCACCGGTTCCGGAACTTTCTTGAACGCCAGCAGCACTCCGAGCGAAATCAGCGCGATCAATACGGTCGGTAGATCGAAGACCGCTCGCCTCGTGAGAATGACCGCGGCCCCGGCGATGGCGCCGACCGCCGCCGCCGTTACGCCTTGCACGAATGCTTTTACCTGACGGTTTTGGGCGAACCGGCGATAGTACGGCGCGCCAAAAATAACCAACAAATACGGCGGCAGAAACACAGCTACTGCGGCGGCACACGCGCCGAGCGGACCGGCGACCAGGTAGCCGATGAACCCCGATGTGATGACGATGGGTCCGGGTGTAATCATGGCGACCGCGACAGCATCCAGAAATTGTCGCTCGGTCAACCAATGGAACTTTCCGACCACGCCTCCGTAGAGGAACGGCACAATCGCTAGGCCGCTCCCGAACACGAAAGCGCCAGCTTTGAGAAAGAACAAAAATACTGAAACGACCGCCCCCGCTGAGGCGGGTCCGAGCAGGCCCGTCAAGAGTCCGGGGCCTAAGGCTCCCGCCTGGACGGGGCGCGCTTGTAGTTTGGGCGGAGCCTTCACCAACATCGCAACAAATCCAGACAGTACAAACAGCCACACGACCTCTGATTGCGTCCAGACCGTCGTGATCGCTAGTGCGCCGAATAGGACCCACAGCAAATAGTCCTTGCCCAGCGTCTTCTGAATCAGCTTCCATGCGCTTCGCACGATGATGGCGCTGACGGCTGCCCCGATCCCGTAGAACAGTCCCTGAATCCACGCCAGCTGCCCGAAATGAACGTAAAGTGCAGCCAATCCGAGGACCATCAGAAACGAAGGAAGGATAAACGCGGCGCCCGTAAGAGTTGCGCCCAGAGTGCCGCTGTGCACCCAGCCCAGATATTTCGCAAGCTGGGCCGCAAGCGGCCCGGGACAAAGTTGAGAAAAGGCAAGGCCCTCGAAGTAGTCTTGCTTCGAAACCCACTTCCTGTTTTCCACCAAGTCCCTCTGCATGTAACCCACAAGGGCAATCGGTCCGCCGAACCCGAGCGTGCCCAGACGAAGAAAATAAAGCAGGAAGGCGCGCAGCGTTGGCCTTGCTGAGTTCTCCGACGAATCTGGGCTGATTGCCATGTCGTCTAGTGGCCGGTTCCACGAGCGGGAGCGCTCTTACCCAGCTCGTCGAGCGCCGACTTGAATGCGGCCGCTAGCTTTTCGGCCGAGCCTCGGCCCCAGTAATGCAGGAAGATCACTACGGGCCGGTCCGCGGTCATGTGGTGATGAATCGCGACCACCTCGACACCGTTCTTGCGAAGCGCCTTCAAAACCGGGGTGACTTCGCTTTCGACCATAGCTACATCGCCTGCGACAACAGCATCCTCTTGCGTGCCGACGAACGCGGCCCAGGTGTTCAGACCCATCCGGGCGTTGATGGTGGCGCCGTGCTCTTTCATCCCGAGGTCGTCGCGCCCCACGGTGATTTTGTAGACCGCACCGGACTGCTCACCTTCGTGCCCCACGATCTTGGCGATCTTAGCGGTGTCTAGCGGTGTGCCACCGCTGCTCGCCGGTGCGCTGGCCGCGGGTGTCACGTGGCCGATCAGATCCAGCCCGGGTTTTACTCGCCGCGCGAGGTCTGCTGCTTTTCCCATGCCGTGCACGTGCATGTAAAAGACGTGCGGGTCGTCCCAGAAGAAATGGTTGTGGAGCGCCGTGACGTCGATTCCGTTGTCCAGCAGCGCGGACATGACCGGATTCACTTCTTCCTGAAGCAGGACCAGATCGCCCATCATCACGTCGCTTCCATCGGTTGCCTTCGTCAGGGCAACCCAGCCTCCGAAACCGAAAGGCGTAGGTGTGGATACGCCTTGGATCGTCATCTTCAGGTCGTTGCGTGGGATATTGACCTTGAGAACTCCGGCTTTGAAATCCCCTTTGCGGTCGAGGGATTTCAAGACTTCCTGATAATCGCTCGGGATGTCTTGCGCCAAAGCACGAAAGCCGAACAGCGTGAAACACAAACAAGCAAAGAAAAACATCCTGCCCTTGCTAATGAAACTGTCCATGTGATAGGCCTCCTGGTTTCTAAGTCTCACAACTCGAGAGACAAACAACGCTCAACGTTCAGTTCGGCTGGTGGCGAACGAATTCGTACAGCGCGTCATAAAGCGGAAACTCCCGCGCGAGACGCTCCTCATCGGTTATCCCAGACAGCGCGAAGCCGCGAGCAATGGCGCGCAATCCAAGACTTTCTGGAGAAACATGTTCCTGTCCATTGACGTCCGCGCCTCGGACGATCAGCGCCAGGCGGTGAAGCGCTGGGTCAGCGAGTTCGTAGTCCTCTAGAATTGCTTCGAACGTACAGCGTTCTCCCCGGTGATTCAGCTTCACTGCGGGGAACCGGGTTGCATCGAATGGGATCGCTCCCTCCCTGCGGGCTGTGTCGAGGAGTTCTTCTTCGCGTACGAATAAGAACTCTGCCTGCGGATCAATAAAGCGCCGAATGAGCCACGGACAGGCAACCCGGTCCACTTTCACGTTGCTGCGAGTAATCCATTTCATACATGGACACTCCCGTAGGGGACTGGCCGCTATTCCAGCTTTTCGGACACGGTCTTCCACTCATCGCCCTTTGTGAGCGTAACCTCAGCCATCGGATGACCATCTTTGAGCGATGGAAAAACGCTCACCGCACGAAACCCCGGGTTGCCCTTGAGGACTTTGGCGAGAGCTGCGCGAAGCGACTGCTTCGCCTTTGCCATAGCCTCACTCTGTGCTTTCGCCGCGGTGAGGTCCTCACCGCTCGTGATGGCTTCGGCCTTGACAACCTTTCCTGTGTTGTTGTCAACAATGACCTCAGAAAACTTGTCACCTTTTGCTGTGTAGACAGAGAGTTGCAATTTACCCTCTTCGACTTCAAATTTTCCCGAGATGGGTTTCCCTTCACTTGTGCTGGCGGACAGGGCTTGTCCGAGAGACACTTTCGCCTCGGCAACCGCCTTTGCGAGCTCGGCGCGGTCTTTGTCCTGATTCGTCCTGGACCACAACCCTGGACTGGCAGCTAACGAAGCCACTAACAATCCTAGAAATGCAGTTCTTTTTTTCATCGTATCCTCCCCTTAGATTTGCAAACAGAAACGGCCATCTTTGCTATTTGGCAATTACATGCAAGTCGTCGAAGTAGGTGAGCGAATCGGCTTTGGTCCATAGGCCCATCTTGCCCGCATCTTTGAACGTGTCGTCGGTGGCCTCGATCTTCTTCTGGCCGTCGTAATAGCAGATTATCTTGTTGCCCACGCACTCGACCTTAAGCTCGTGCCACTCTCCTGAAGTGACCTTGAAATTTGCACCCGCGAATTGTCGGCGGCTGCCGTTTACGACGTGGTACAGCCGATAGTTGTCCTCTAAGGCGTTCGCGCGGCCGATGTAGTAGTTGTTCGCATCCTTCAGACGGAACACGAGGCCGCCAGCGCGGTCCACTTCTCCCTCCACCGCCTTGAACTTCACGCTTATTTCCAGATCCTTGAAACTGCCCTGGTCAGCGATGAGCAAGGGAAAGCGGTAGTCGGTGCGGTCCCTCGATGTCTGTGCGACAACATTCGGTTTAGAGGGGGCAGTCGAATCCGCCATCACCACCCATTTGCCCTCGGTTCCTTGCCCCGTCCGCGCCACGTGGAAGCCCGCAGGGATTTCCCCCGCTTTATCGCTGTCAAAGTTATAGTTTTGCGTCTGGCCCGCAGTTTGAAGAGGAGCGGGTTTCTCGGGTGGGGCCGCATACGAAGGGAAGAATCCCCGCTCTCGGAGCTCTGAAAGCGCAACACCCAGCACGAGTACGGCTGCAATTGCGATTAGGACCCATATGCTCTTTTTCATTTGCATCCCTCCTATGGTCTGTTACTGTCTGACGCCCCAATGCTCGGAAGGCGAATCCAAAAGGTGCTGCCCTGAGCTCCTGCGCTGCGAACCCCAATCTCTCCACCGTGTGCCTCGACGGCCCAGCGTGCGATCGAAAGCCCTAGGCCGGCGCCACCCCACTCGCGCGAGCGAGCGGCGTCCATCCGGTAAAACCGGTCGAAGATATGGGAGCTATGTTCTGGAGGCACACCGAGACCCTGGTCAGTAACTTCCAAGGTGGCGTGACCGTTGTCGGAAGCGAAGACACGAACCAAAATCCGACTATCGGCAGGCGAATATTTGATCGCGTTGTCCACGAGATTCACTACGGCTTGCCGCAGAATCAGACGGTCGGCGGAGACAACCGGGCGGGTGTCCCCTTCCACTGCAACATGCTGCCGCTTTTCTTCCGCAAGAACTTCGACGAGCGCGCTGGCCTCTTGCGCGAGAGCAAGGAATGAAATGTCGGCTCGTTGTAAGGGTACGTGGCCGGCGTCCGCTCGCGAAAGTACCAGCAAACTCTCTACCAGCCGCGTCAGGCGGTCCACTTCTTCGAGCATGCTTCCAATCACGTCTCTGTACTCTGCCGGGCTCTTTTGGTCTTGCAGAGCGACTTCGCCGACACTCCGAATCGCGGTTAAGGGCGTACGGAGTTCATGTGACGCATCTGCCGTGAACCGACGCAGTTGATTGAAGGCCGCTTCGAGCCGTGACAGCATCGCATTGAACACACTGGCTAGCTTCCCCAGCTCGTCGTGCGGGTTTTCGACCGCAAGTCGCTGATTCAGCCGCTCGGCCGAGATTCGCTGGGCCTTGTCAGTCATTGCGTCCACAGGACCGAGCGCCTTCCGCGCAAGCGCGTAGCCTCCGAAACCGGCCAAGAGCAGCGCCATTGGAAACCCGAGGGCCAGAACCCAAGCCATTTCACGCACCTCTCGCCAAGGTCCCTCTTCGCTATGGGCCACCCTTAGAACAACTCGGCGGTCCTCGATGTGATAGACGCTGCTTGCGGTGCGCACGCGCAAGCCATTCCCAAGCCGCTGAGAAAACGGTTCGGGCTCACGGCTCCCCTCGCTCGCCACGGGTGGTCCCCCGAGCGCTTGACCCTGAAGTGTTGGGCTTCGATAGAGGAGCATGCCCGAGGGCGCCCACACTTCCACGAACCGCTCCAGGCTGGCGCCATTCTCCTCGGGATGCATCGTAGGGAGTGAAACAAAGCCGGCCGGTTCGTTTGCCAGCAGACCCTTTACGGTCTCCAGGTCCTGCAGGAGGCTCCGGTCGACTTGCTCCCGCAGGCTCAGGAACAGGAAGAGTGAAGCTCCACCAGCGTAAGCCGCCAGCAGGCCGCCCAACACAACGACATACCAAAGCGTCAATCGGGAACGGACATGCCGGGGCCAGAGAGTCATCTCTCCTCCCGCAACACGAACCCGACACCTCGTACCGTATGAATCAGCTTGCGGTCAAAGGGCTCATCGACTTTGCGACGAAGGCGCTTGATATGAACGTCCATGACATTGTCGAGTGGCGTCGCGCGGGCGACTTCTTTCCAGACACCGCGCGCCAGCATCTCTCGCGAAACGATCTGCTCCTTGTGCCGCAGCAGATATTCGAGAAGCTCAAACTCTCTGGCAGTCAGTTCCAAGCTATGCCCGCCCCTCTTGGCCTTGCGGGCCATCACGTCCATTTCCAGGTCAGCCAGTCTCAACAAGGGAGGTTGTTCGGCCCGTCCGCGCCGAAGAAGCGCTCGAACACGGGCCAAAAGCTCCGGGAACGCGAACGGTTTGACAAGGTAGTCGTCAGCGCCCTTGTCTAGTCCTTGCACGCGATCTTCGATTGCATCGCGCGCCGTGAGTATAAGGACCGCTGTTTGCAATCCACGCTTTCTGAGCGTTGACAGAACCTGCAGGCCATCGCGTCCAGGAAGCATAAGATCCAAAATGACGAGGTCGAATTCCTCGGCATTCACCAGGAAGAACCCTTCTTCTCCGGTGGGTGCGACGACCACTTCGTATTTCTCGCGCTCCAATCCTTCGCGAAGCGCACGGGCCACTTTCGCTTCGTCTTCAACAACCAGGACACGCAATCTTGAGCCTCCCTGATGGAAATACTATGAGCATACTGCTGCGGTGCCTACTGAAGTTTTCCTGAAGACACCTTCAGGGAAGGCTAACCATGACCATGCGATACGTTCATCCCGCAGCAGAACAGAAGCGCCTGGCCGCTGCGAAGCTGGAGAGCTTCCGCATCAACGGCTTGATTCAGGCCGCCAGCGAACAAGCACTGGGCACAAAAACGGGCACAGTGGCTCACGTGAACTAATGGCTGGCTGCGCTAACTGTTTGAAAAGTTTGGTCGGGGCGCCGAGATTTGAACTCGGGACCTCCTGCGCCCAAGGCAGTTGAATAAAATCTATCTTGTTGGTCCGTCTAGCTTTGTTCTGCGTCATGGTACACGGTTTTGGACCTAATTTGGCAGTATTTGGACCCAAGTTGGACCCAACTTGGTGGGGTGAACCCCTAAGGTGGCACAAATTATTTGGGCACAGCTTCCGCTTTCCTAAAAGTGTTCTTGCATCTCCTAGCAGGAGAAGGGGTCTGGGGAAGGGGACGGCATTGGACTCCCCGTCCCCAGCAGCCCTGTAGAAATCTTCCTGCTGTTCTCTTTGTTCTCAAAGAACTCCATCGTTGCGCTTCGAGATTCAGCC
>Ga0209056_10005383_pt1 | contig 13317 bp, 9 predicted proteins | sample GraSoiAngelo_114_FD_185876 | JGI IMG/M metagenome (GOLD analysis project Ga0209056, IMG submission 185876) | Grasslands soil microbial communities from the Angelo Coastal Reserve, California, USA - 14_0903_13_40cm (SPAdes) (version 2) | ecosystem: Environmental > Terrestrial > Soil > Grasslands ... | reverse complement strand
GGGTTTTACATGCCACCCGGGAGCGGGGAGCGGGGAGCGGGGAGCAGGACGTGACGCTCGCGGACATTCTGGCCGGGATCATCTTCGTCGCGCTCAACGCGTATGCGGTGCTCGGCGGCGCGGATTTCGGCGGCGGCATGTGGGACCTCCTCGCGCTCGGCCCTCGGAGAGAGCGTCAGCGCGAGCTCATCGCCGACGCGATCGGCCCGGTGTGGGAGGCGAACCATGTGTGGCTCATCCTCGCGATCGTGCTGCTCTTCACCTGCTTCCCGCCGGCGTTCGCGCGACTCGGCACGCTGCTGCACATCCCCCTCGCGCTCGTGTTGATCGGCATCGTGCTGCGCGGTTCGGCGTTCACGTTCTGGCGCTACGGGGCGGACGAGGCGCAACGCTACTGGGGCGTGGTGTTCGCGATCGCGAGTCTCATTACTCCACTCTTACTCGGAACCACCGCGGGCGCGATTGCCTCGGGTGCCCTCGGAGACGGGGGACCGATGAGCGGGGACGGATTCTACGGCACGTACGTCGCCCCGTGGCTCAATCCCTTCGCCCTGTCCGTGGGCCTGTTCGCGCTGGTCGCATTCGCCTTCCTGGCGGCCGTGTACCTGACCCTCGAAGCCCGCGAGCGGGAGCTGCAAGAAGACTTCCGCCGCCGCGCGCTGGCGTCGGGCGTAGGGGTGTTTCTGGCCGCGGTGGTGGCGCTGCTCCTCTCGCTCACCGGCGCGCCCCGCGTGCGCGACGGGCTCATCTTCGCAACCTGGGCCCTCCCGCTGCACCTCCTCACCGCGGCGGCGGCCATCACGGCGCTCGCGGCCCTGTGGGTCCGCCGCTGGCGCGTGGCGCGCGGTGCTGCGGTGACGCAAGTGTCGCTCATCCTGTGGGGTTGGGCGCTGAGCCAGTATCCCTATATCCTGCCGCCTGACCTCTCGATCGCGAACGCCGCCGCTCCGGCGGCCACGCTGCGTCTCGTGCTGGGCGCACTGGCGTTGGGCGGGTTGGTATTGCTGCCGTCGCTGTTTTACTTGTTTCGGGTGTTCAAGGGCTCAGTCAGGCTTACCTAGCATACTCGTCCGCACCCAGGAAGTGCAGCGAGACGTACGGCTCGGTACCCTCGACCCAGCTGTCGTGCCCTGGCGCGATGTGAAACAGGTCGCCGGGCCCGAGCGAGAATGCCTTGCCGTCGTCCATGACGACGCGGCACCGCCCCGAGACGACGAGCCCCACGTGCTCTACCTGACAGCTCTTGGTCCCCGCGATGGGGCCGATGTGCGTGGACCACTTCCACCCCGGCTCGTAGCTGGCGCGCCCAACGGCGAGGTCGCCGATCCTCACGAGATCGAACCTCCCCTTCTCGAAGCTGCGCGTTTCGTCGGGCCGGTCGAATCGTCTGATGATCGCGTCCTTCACGGCCTACGCTCCTTCCGGATCCGTGCGGAGCAGCGCCCGCGCGAGCGCATCCGCCGACACGCCCTGGACGGCGACCGTCTTGCGGCGAGCGGTCGCGCCGCTTGCGATGGTGACAGCTCCGCGCGGCACCACGTGCACCACCAGCGTCGCCATCAGCCCACGATGATGGTGAGCAGCACGCGCTTCAGCACCCACAGCACGAGCCAGGCGGCGAGCGGGCTCCAGTCGAGCCCTCCTGCCGGCGGGAGCACACGGCGAATCGGCTCGACGAGCCAGTCGGTCAGCGCGTAGGCCGGCCTCACCCACCGCGCGTACCGGAAATAGCCGAACCAGCCGGCGAGCACGCGCACGACGAGCGCGGCGACGATGATCCTGTACGCCACGACGACCGTGAGGGCGATCGCCGCGCGCGGCCCCGCCGCAAACGCGGCGGTCACGGCGTAGGCGGTGTCCACCAGCCAGTTCCAGAGCGTGATGAGCAGCACGCCAGCGGCCGCCACCGCAACGACGAGCCACCATCCTGCGTGCACCGGGTTACCACCGGCCCGCACGAGCCGCGTTTCGACGGGACGGATCAGTGGGTCGCTCGCCGTGCGGAGCGCCCGGCCGAGCGTGCCGAACGGCGAGATGCGCCGGGTGCGCACCAGCCAGGACGCGAGTGCGACGAGGGCGCTCCCGGCGAAGGCCGCGAACACGAAGTAGCGGAGGCCGACCTGGAGCTCGGGCATGCCTTAAGTGTAGCGCGATGCGCCGGAGGCTTCAGTGGTTCCCGGCGCTCGTGCGACCCTGCGCGCCCTTTCAGGGCGCGAATACATCGACCACATCCGTCTGCGAGAAGCCCGCCGTAGGGCCGCCGCCGATCACGTAGAGCTTGCCCCCGACCGCAGCTGCCGCGAGGCCGTGGCGCGCCACGGGCAGCGCGAGGGCGGTGGTCCAGCGATCGGTCGCGGGGTCGTACACCTCGTGGTTCGCGAATACAGAGCCCCTCGTCTCTCCGCCGATCACGTGGATCACACCGTCGAGCACTGCCGCGGCCAGGCCCCCACGCCGGCTTGGCATCGCCGATCGCTTGGTCCACCGGTCGGCCGCCGGATCGTAGGCTTCCACCACATCGTAGTTCCGGTCAGGATTGAGCGGTCGGCCGCCGATCGCGTACACGAGACCGCGAGCGACGGCGGCGGTGAGATGGTCCCGCGGCGTCGGGATCCGCGTCGCCCGATGCCAGCGATCCGTGGCCGGGTCGTAGATCACCGTCTCGTCAATGAGTCGGCGATGGGCGCCCCACCCGCCGACGACGATGAGCCGGCCGTTCACGACGCCCACGCCCGACGCCCCGCGCGGCGCTGGGAGCGGGGCCCGCGGCTCCCACCGGTTTCGATCCTCGCGATACAGCCACAGGCTGCTCTCGGGCACGAAGCTCTGCTCGGCGAGCCCGCCCACGGCGTAGAGCGTGTCGCCCACGACGGCGAGGGGCATGTGGTGGCGGGGGGCGGGGAGATCGGCGATGCGCTCCCAGCGGTTTGCGAGCGGATCGAAGCGAAACGCAGCCGCGGTGGCCCGGCCGGCGTGGTCGATTCCTCCGGCGACGTAGATCTTGCCGCGGAGCACGGCGGCGCTGAGCTCCTGGAGCGGCTCGGGCAGCGGGGCGGCGGTAGACCAATGGCCGTCGCCGATGATGAGGGTGAGGCCGAAGAGAAACGGGAGGACGGGTCGCATCAGGCGGCGAGCGCCGCCGTAACGATCCGCGCCTGCTCGCGCATGGGGCTTACTCGACCGTCCACGTCCCGTCGCGGGCGAGCAGCGTCCCGAGGTCGGGGGCCGCGCGTCCGAGCCCGGCGGCCCGCGCCTGGGCGTACACGTCCGCCTCGTAGGACGTCGCGGGAGAGCAGTACAGCACGCCGAGCGCCATGGGAAACGCCGGCGGCTCGAGCCCGACCAGCAGCTGCGCCAGCGTGCGGTTGGTCTCGTCGTGCACCAGGATTTCGTCGAGCGCCACGCCGCCCTCACCCACCGGGACGGCCTCGAGCGCGAGGGTCCCGGGCTTCAGGCGCAGCCCGCGCTCCTCATGCGCGCCGAACACCAGCGGCTTGCCGTGCTCCACATGCAGCTGCGCGTCGGCCGCCACGTCCTTCGCCGTGAAGCTATCGAACACGCCGTCGTTGAAGACCACGCAGTTCTGGAATACCTCGACGAACGACGCCCCCCGGTGCGCGTGCGCCCGCTTCAGCAGCTTCACGACGTCAGCCTGTTGCGTATCCACCGCGCGTGCGACGAACCGCCCCCCGGCGCCCAGGGCGAACGCGCACGGCGACACGGGGTTCTCGATCGAGCCCTGCGGCGTGGAGGGTGATCGCGTCCCACGCCGCGAGGTGGGCGAGTACTGCCCCTTGGTGAGACCGTAGATCTCGTTGTTGAAGAGGAGAATCTGGAGATCGACGTTACGGCGGAGGACGTGCAGCATGTGGTTCCCGCCGATCGAGAGGCCGTCGCCGTCCCCGGTGATGACCCACACGTCGAGCTCGGGATTGGCGAGCTTGATCCCGGTGGCGATCGTCGGCGCCCGCCCGTGGATCGTGTGGAACCCGTACGTCGACAGGTAATACGGGAACCGGGCCGCGCAGCCGATGCCCGAAACAAAGACGGTGCGCTCGCGTCGCGCGCCCAGCTCCGCCAGGGCTTTCTGGACGGACTTGAGGATCGCGTAGTCCCCGCAGCCGGGGCACCACCGAACCTCCTGGTCCGACGCGTAGTCCTTGGGGGCGAGCTCGGCGTCGGTGATGGTCGTGACCGTCATGGGCTAGACCTCAGTTGTCGACTGAATCGCTTGCACGATCTCCGCCACCTTGAACGGTTTTCCTTCCACTTTGTTCAGCCCTTCCGCGGGCACGAGGTAGGCCGCCCGGAGGAGCTGCACCAGCTGTCCGTTGTTCATCTCCGGCACGAGCACACGATCGAAGCGCTTCAGCAGGTGCCCGAGGTTCGAGGGGAACGGATTCAGATAGCGAAGGTGGAGGTGGGAAACGTCGAGCCCGTCCTCCCGTGCCTCGCGGACCGCTTGCTGAATCGCGCCGTACGTCGAGCCCCAGCCCACCACCGCCACCGCGCCGTGGTCGTCCCCGAGCGCCGGGCGTTGCGGCGGGATGTCGTTGGCGATCCCGGCGATCTTCGCGGCGCGGGTACGGGTCATCCGGGCGTGATTGTCGGGGTCGTAGGAAATGTGCCCCGTGTCGTAATCCTTCTCGAGCCCGCCGATGCGGTGCTCCATGTCGGGCGTGCCGGGCACGGCCCACGCCCGCGCGAGGGTCACCGGGTCGCGCAGGAACGGGTGGAAGCCCGTGGGGTCGGTCCGGAAGCGGACGGGGAAGCGGGGCAGCGACGTCAGGTCGGGGAGGCGCCACGGTTCGGCGGCGTGGGCGAGGTAGGCGTCCGAGAGCAAGATCACCGGCGTCATGTACTTGGTGGCGATCCGCACCGCTTCGATGGCGACCTCGAAGCAGTCGCTCGCCGTCGCCGCGGCGATCACCGCGAGCGGCGCGTCCGCATTGCGCCCGTGCACGGCCTGGAACAGGTCGGACTGCTCGGCCTTGGTGGGCATGCCGGTGGAGGGACCGGCTCGCTGGGAGTCGACCACCACGATGGGAAGCTCGGTGGCGATCGCGAGGCCGAGCATTTCGGTCTTGAGCGCCATCCCGGGGCCCGAGCTCGATGTCACCCCGAGCGCCCCTGCGTAGGCGGCGCCGATCGCGGCGCCGATCGCGGCGATCTCGTCCTCCGCCTGGAACGTGATCACGCCGTGCGCCTTGAGGTTCGCCAGGGTGTGCAGCAGCAGCGACGCGGGCGTGATCGGGTAGCCCGCGAAGATCATCTTCCGGAGCCCCGCCCCGCGCATGCCGGCGATCAGCCCCCAGGCGATCGCCTCCGTCCCACTCACGGCGCGGTAGCGCCCTGGCTCGACCGGCGCCTTCGCCACCGTGTACCCCACGAGGTGCTCCGACATCTCGGCCGTCTCGCCGAAGGCGTGGCCGGCGTTCAGGGCCGCGACGTTGGCCTGAGCGAGCTCGGGACGGTCGGCGAACTTGCGCCGTAGCCAATCGGTCGTCACTTGCCGGTCGCGGCCGTACATCCACAGCATCAGGCCGAGCGCCCACATGTTGCGGCAGCGGTGCGCCTCCCGGGTCGAGAGGCCGAAGGCCTTGACGGCCTCCGCCGTGAGCCGCGTGATGTCGACGGTGAGCACTTGATACGGAGCGAGTGAGCCATCCTCGATCGGGTTGGCCGGGAACCCCGCCTTGGCGAGGTTGCGCTCGGTGAACGCGCCCGTGTCCGCGACGATGGTGCCGCCGACCCGCAGATCCTTCAGGTCCACCTTGAGGGCCGCGGGGTTCATGGCCACGAGCACGTCCACCGCGTCGCCCGGGGTCGTGACGTCTACGCCACCGAAGTGGATCTGGAACGCCGACACGCCGTACGTCGTTCCGGCGGGGGCGCGGATCTCGGCCGGGAAATCGGGGAAGGTGGTGAGGTCGTTGCCGGCAAGGGCTGCTTCCACCGTGAAGCGCGAACCCGTCACCTGCATGCCGTCGCCCGAGTCTCCGGCGAAGCGGATGACGACCGACTCACGTTCCTGCCGGGCCGGAAGAGTCGTGGAGGTGGCCATGTGTGAACAAACTAGCGTGGGGGCGGCCGGAAGGTAGGGTGGTCGGCCGGAGCCGTCACACGCTCAATGCGGCCGCTACGATCCTCGCCTGCTCGGCCTGGTGCGCCGCGGGATACCCTTCCGCGGGGCTCGAGCGCTCCGGTCGTCCGATGTCGCGAACCGTCACGTCGGGGCCGACGAGCTCGCGGAGCTGCGGCAACATGAACTTCTGCGGCCCCATGTTGCGCGGCTCTTCCTGCACCCACACGATCTCGCGCAGGTTGGGATACCCGCGGATCAGCGTCGCCAGCTCCTCGCGCGGGAACGGATAGAGCAGCTCCACCCGGGCGAGCGCCACGTGCTGGGCCTGGGCCCGCGTCGGAGCGAGCGTGAGGTCGTAGTACACTTTCCCGCTACACAGGATGAGCCGGCGCGCGGCGTCGCGGGGCGTCGCCACGGCGTCGTCGAGCACCGGCTGGAACCGTCCGGTCGCCAGGTCCTCGAGCCGCGAGCTCGCCTGCGGCAGTCGTAGCAGGCTTTTCGGCGTGAACAGCACGAGGGGCCGGAGCTCGGGGTGACGCGCCTGACGCCGGAGCAAATGGAAGTACTGCGCCGGCGTCGTGCAGTTGGCAATGCGGATGTTTCCGTCGGCGCCGAGCGCGAGGAAGCGCTCGATCCGGGCGCTCGAGTGCTCGGGTCCCTGGCCCTCGTAGCCGTGGGGGAGGAGCAGCGTGAGGCGCGACGTCTGCCCCCACTTGGCGAGCCCGGCGATGATGAACTGATCGATGATCACCTCGCCGCCGTTGGTGAAGTCGCCGTACTGGGCCTCCCACAGGACCAACGTCTCGGGCGCCGCGGCCGCGTAACCGTACTCGAAGCCCAGGCAGGCGAACTCGGAGAGCGGGCTGTTGTGCAGCTCGAACGGCGCCCGCGCGCCCGGAAGGTTCTGGATCGGAGCGTAGCGGCGGCCGTCCCGGGCGTCGTGCAGCACGAGGTGTCGCTGGCTGAAGGTGCCGCGCTCCGTGTCCTGGCCCGTGAGCCGGATCGCCGTTCCCTCGGCGAGGAGCGACGCGAAGGCGAGGGCCTCGGCGTGGGCCCACTCGATCTGACCCTCGGTGAGGGCGGGCCGCCGCCGCTCCAGCTGCTTCTGCAGCTTGGCCATGATCGTGAAACCGTCGGGCACGAGCAGCAGCTGCTCGTTCAGCGTCGTGAGCAGCGGGGCGGACACCGCCGTATCGGGCTCGGCCAGCGCGGGTTGCGTGGTGGAGATCCGTTGCGGCTCCTCCCCCCCCCCTGCTCCCGCCTCGCGCAGCTGCGCCTTGAGCGATTGCTGGATCTGCGTGAGCCGCTGATACACCTGCTCCGCCTCCGCGGCCGCCTGGGGGGCATCCACCACCCCCTCGCGCGCCAGCTGGTCGGCGTAGCGCTGGCGCGCCGTGGGCGTCTGTCTGATCCGCTCGTACATCACCGGCTGCGTGTAGGCCGGCTCGTCGCCTTCGTTGTGACCCCACCGGCGGTAGCCCACGACATCGATCACCACGTCGCCGTGGAACTTGTCGCGGTACAGCATCGCGAGCCGGGCCGCCGCGAGGCATGCCTCCGCATCGTCCGCGTTGACGTGGATGATCGGCGCGTCGAAGCCCTTGGCGAGGTCGCTCGAGTAATCGGTCGAGCGTCCTTCCTTCGGATCGGTGGTGAAGCCCAGCTGGTTGTTCGCGATCAGATGGACCGTGCCGCCGGTGGTGTAGCCCTTGAGCCGGGCCAGGTTGAACGTCTCCGCCACGACGCCCTGCGCGGCGAACGACGCGTCGCCGTGGATCAGCACGGGGAGCGTCACCGTCCCGTCGTGGATCGCGTCCTTGCCGCGGCGATTCGTCTGATTGGCGCGGGCCCGCCCTTCGACCACCGGGTTCACCGCTTCGAGATGGCTCGGGTTCGGTGAGAGCGTAATGTTGACCGGTTTGCCCGCGGCGGTCTGGTACACGCCGTCGGCGCCGTGGTGATACTTCACGTCGCCGGTGCCGCCCTCGGGCGTGAGCGTCCCCTCGACGTGTCGCCCGCCCTCGAACTCCGCGAAGATCGTCTCGTACGGAAGGCCGACGATGTGAGCGAGCACGTTCAACCGGCCGCGGTGGGCCATCCCCAGCACCACCCGCCGCGCGCCGCTCGTGCCGGCGAGCTCGATCGTCTGGTCGAGCATCGGCACGAGCGTATCGAGCCCTTCGATCGAGAAGCGCTTCTGCCCGAGGTAGGCCTTGTGCAGGAAGCGCTCGAGCGTTTCGACCGCCGTGAGCCGCGCGAGCAGCTTGCGCTTCATCTCCGGCGTGAGCGGCTTCTTGTGGTCCCCCGATTCGATCACCTGGCGCAGCCACACGCGCTCCTGGTGGCTGCCGATGTGCTCGACCTCGTAGGCGATCGTGCCGCAATACGTCTCTTGCAGCTTCGGGTACGCGTCAGCCAGGGTGCGCCCGGGCACGTAGATCCGCAGCAGGTCGGCCGGGATCCGGGCCATGATCTCCGGGGTGAGCCCGAGGGGTCCGGGATCGAGCGCCGGGTCGCCCGGCGGCTCGGAGCCGAGCGGATCGAGCCGAGCGGCGAGGTGGCCGAAGTTGCGAATGGCTTTCACCAATGCCATGGCGGCGGCGACGTGCTTCAACTCATCGGGAGCAGGGAGCCGGGAGCTGGGAGCAGTCGGCCCAGCGGCGAGTACCGCTCCCTGCTCCCCGCTCCCTTTGAGTCCCAGCCTCTCAAACACCTCACCGTAGAAGTTGTCCTCACCCTGAAGCAGGCTATCGAGCCGTCGCAGGAAGTTTCCCGACTCGGCCCCCTGGATGATCCGGTGATCGTACGTCGAGGTGATCGTCATGACCTTGGCGGATCCGATCTGCCGGATCGCCCCGGTCGCGAGGATCGAGCCCTGACCCTTCATGAGGCGCGGCACCGAGGCGACCGTCCCGATGGTCCCCGGGTTCGTCAGCGTGATCGTGGCGCCCGCGAAGTCGTCGGGGACGAGCTTGTTGGTGCGCGCTTTGTCGACCAGCGCCTCGTACGTCGTGTGGAAGGTCGCGAAGTCCATGCCCTCGGCGTGCTTGATGACGGGGACAACCAGGGCGTGGCTGCCGTCCTTCTTCTCCACGTCCACCGCCAGGCCGAGGTTCACCGCGCGCGGATCGAAGCGGTGTGGCTTCCCCTCGACGTCCCGGAAGGCGTGCGTCATGACCGGGAGCTCCCGCGCGGCCCGAGCGATCGCATATCCGATCAGGTGCGTGTAGGAGATCTTCTTGCCCGCCGCCGCGAGCTGAGCGTTCAACTCGCGCCGGCGTGCGTCCAGCACATCGACGGTGATCTCGCGGAACGAGGTCGCCGTCGGCACCGCCAGACTGTCGGTCATGTTCTGAACCAACCGAGCAGCCGGACCGGTGATCGGAGTCAACCCCTGGGGAATGGGGACAGGGGAAAGGGGAATGGCGGGTGCCTCGGCGGCCTCCCTTTCCCCTTTCCCCTTTCCCGTTTCCCGCAGCACTTCTTCGCGGCTCGTTGGGATCACTGGAAGCTCGGCGACCTTCCCGTTATCGAACAACTGCCGCCATTCGTCTCCGACCGAGGCGGGATCGCGCAGATATTGCTCGTACATGACCTGCACGAAGGCAGCGTTGTGGGTGCCGAAGACGAATTCGCTCACGGCTGCAATTTAATCAAATGGTGGGCGGCGCTGTCGTGCCTACTCCTACTGGACCACCAGCAGGCGATTCCTCCTGCCGCTCATACGGATCCCAGAGCTCGTGGAGGAAACAGGCCTGCCATTCACATAATACTTGGCCCCAGGCAACTCTTTCCCTTTAAAGACGAACGTCCATCCGCTCTCTTTAGCCTCGATAGCGTATTCGGTTCCCCTGCCGGTCTTCGCGCGTGAGAAAGCAACAATGTTGGTTCCAATGGCGAGATTCTCGATACTCATATCCTCCCAACCGGTGGGCACATGCGGATCAAAGACGACAGTCTTGTTGATCGCATCCGGCTGGATGCCAAACACATGCTGGATCAGCGGAAGCTCGATGCCGTAGCTGGTCCAGGCGATGGTGAAGCAGCCATAGTCGGGCATCATCTCGGTAATCGAACCTGGCAATTTCCGATTGAATGACTGCACGATCTTGTCTACGTACCACAGCGCTTCGTCGGTACGCCCGTAGTTGCCTTCTGAGACGGCCTGCACGCCTGTTGAGATGGTCATCATCGCCTGCCTTTCGACGGCAGACAGGAAGGGCCCGTACGCTCCGACATTTTCGTTGCGGATCTTGTCCAAAGCCTGTATCGCCCTTGCTCGAGGGGCGATGCCGGTCTCCATCGGCGTCGTGATGACCCAGTTCTTGTTCGTGATCCACCCCCTGCTTCCGGCCGGCATGGCGGAGAATTTCAGCTTCAGGTGCTCATAGTATCGAATCAGTTCCTTGTCTCTTTGGGTCAGGTTGTTCGCCCCCTTCAGTTCTATCTGCCTGATTGCTCCCTCCGCTGCGCTGATAGCCTGTGCCTTGGTCCCGTAGAAATCGGCGTACGAGCCTTCCTCTTCGAGCCAGAAATCTTCATTGATTTTCACTTCCAGCTGTGACGCCAGTTGCCGATATCGCTGTGCCGCGCCCGGCTCGTTCAAAATACCGGCAATGCGCGCCGTGGCCCGCAACGCCTGTTGTGTGTAAACGGCCACATCGATCAATTCCGCATTCAACCCATACACCTCCATGATCCCGTACCCTTCCGGGAACAGATCGTTGTTCTGGTCCATGTCGGTCAGGAGCCAGTTAAGGCCCAGCTTCATAGCCGGGTACATTTCCTTCGCAAAGTCCAGGTCTCCTGTCCAGTCGAAGAGCTTCCCGACAGTAAGGATGAACTGGGCAGTTTCCTGGGTGTTGCCGGGGTTGGAAACCGCGCCGTTGGTCGTCACCTCGTGCACGATCCGACCGTTGCCGTTTGCCTTCATCGACTGATTCCGTAGCAGACGGAGGGTTTGCTTGGCGAGATCGAAATCACCCAATGCGATGAGCGCTTGCAAGGAATACGTTTCCGTGCCGAACCACCAGGGATATTCCATCAGGCCGCCACCGAGTCCGCGGCCGATACCGGGAACTTCTCTGACCAGCCACTCGGTGTTGACCCTCACCCAGTTGTAGACTTCTTGCAAGCGGTGATCGGGGATTCTTATTCTCGCTCTTTCAATGATCGACGCATAGTGTCGCTTTTTCTTTTCGAGCAGGCTCGCGTGGTGCTTGGCCAGATACTTGTAGGTGTTTACGGCTGCGTTCTCGTCTGTTGCCGAGCCTGCGATAACGAAGGTCAGGGTGGAGGTACTCTGTGGGTCGACCGATAGGCTGTATCGGGATGCCGCTGTGACTCCCCGTCCACTCGTGTGTATCGGCTGTGGATTCGCGATTGGTTCTGCATCGGCAGCATGGGCGGCTCCCCAGACGGAGAACCAGCTGTTGGCAATGTCTTGGGCGATGAAGAGGTGATTCGACTCTTGCCAGGCAACGCTGTCCTGAGCGTCCGTAATCCCGAGTCGTTCTGAAAACCATACGGGGCGTAAATCCGTTTTGACTGAAAAGTAAAAGCGCAACCGCTTCTTCCGAGCGCCTGCGTTCTTAAAGGAGTACTGAACGATCACTCCCTCCTGGCCGTCGGGACTGAACTGAAAGCGCTCGATCTCCAAGCTGTCCAACACCACACCATATCTGAACCGATTGCCAAAGGGGTAATTGACGAATTCGGCGCTCTCCGAGAGAGCGAATTCCCGATTGGTCGCCACATCGGTTACGGTTGCCCAGAAACCGTCTATCAGTTTGATCGGGTGGAGCCATAGCCCGCCCATTTCGCCCGGCACATGCTCGCCCATATCCGGGAAGTTCCCGTCCTGCGTTCCGATCAAATACGCCCTGTCGCCCGCCGTGACATAGGGCTGGACCTTGTTTTCCCCGTGATTGCTTATTCCTGCCAGGATGGGCGTGGCATAATCATTTTGAGATCGTAGCGATTGAACGATCGTCAGAGCGAGCACGAGGGACAGGAGAGCGGAACGAATGGCGCTGTTCATCGAGGCACTTTCCGACGCACTGTCGTAAGGGTCAGCGGGATTCACCTGGACATCACCCCGTCGCGAGCCTCGCGAGTTTCAGGACCGTGTTCCAGTTACGACCCGTACCGCGTGTGCCAAGCAGCTTGTCGATGACCGCGTTCGTCAGGCGCGAGCGGCCGATGCCGTCCGGATAAACGATGTAAAGGTGTTTGCCCCCAGCGCGAACGACTTCGTGGCCCGCGATGGCTGCCTGAAGCGCCTTTACGTCAGTGTCCTTGGGCGCGTCTTTGAGAAACATCACGACCAGATGGCCGGGATCGCGCGCGGCTTCCTTGGAGAAGGGATTGTTGGCGACCACGCCCTTCCATTCCTTGGCACTGCGGACGAAGAAATCTGTTTGAAGACCGAGGCGCTTCGCAGCCTCCGCCTCTAGGAGGCGCTCCAGCTGGGCGGCGGTTCGCCCCGTCGCGCCAAAAACGAGATTCCCGCTCTGGAGCAGCGACCGGACGTCGGCGAAACCGAGCCGCGTGAGGAGATCGCGCAAGTCGGCCATCGAGATCTGCTTGTGGCCGCCGACGTTGATGCCTCGGAGGAGGGCGACGTGGGTGGTCATCGTCCGTCGGAACGGGACGTGGATACCAGGGGGGCGGGTGGCCCTCGTCTCCTGTCAGACAACGGCGCGTGGTTCCGGCTGCAGTAGGTTGGCCAGACTGCGGTCGTGGATGCGAGCGAGCAGCAGCTGCGCGGTGATGGCGCCGATGAGCGCTGAGAACATATCCCACTGCGTGTCCCACACGTCGCCTTGCGTGCCCAGGAAGGCGTCTGCCGCATGCCCTCCGGCGAGCGCGGACCACCATTCGAAGAACTCGTAGCAGGCGCTGAACGCCAGGCAACTCGCAGTCACGAGGACGAACAACCAACGACCGGGCCGCAACGGCGACGTGCGCAGCAGGATCTCGCGGATCAGGATGGCGGGGACGAAGCCTTGGACGAAGTGACCGAGGCGGTCGTAGTCGTTCCGCGCCAAGCCGAGCAAGTGTTGAACCCAGAAGCCCAGGGGCACACGGGCGTAGGTGTAGTGGCCGCCGATGATGAGGACGAGTGCATGGACGGCGAGCAGGGTGTAGGTGAGCGGGGTCAGCGGAAAGCGGCGAGCCGTGAGCACCAGGACTGGACCCGCGATCAGCACCGGAAAGATCTCGAGCCACCA
>Ga0209056_10005381_pt1 | contig 13320 bp, 8 predicted proteins | sample GraSoiAngelo_114_FD_185876 | JGI IMG/M metagenome (GOLD analysis project Ga0209056, IMG submission 185876) | Grasslands soil microbial communities from the Angelo Coastal Reserve, California, USA - 14_0903_13_40cm (SPAdes) (version 2) | ecosystem: Environmental > Terrestrial > Soil > Grasslands ... | reverse complement strand
TCGACGTTCTTCACCGCCTGACCGTGCACGACGTTGCGCACGGCGAGCTCGACGATCTTGCCGCTCTTGGTTCGGGGAATATCGGAGACCTGCACCACTTTCGCCGGTACGTGGCGCGGCGTCGTGTTGCTGCGGATCTGCCTTTTCACCTTGGCGATGAGCTCATTGTCGAGAGTGAGCCCCTCCCGCAAGCGGACGAACAGCACGACGCGCACATCGCCCAATTCTCCAGGGGGCCAGTCCTGGCCGATAACGATACTCTCCAGAACCTCATCGAGCTGCTCAACTTGACGATAGATCTCAGCCGTGCCGATGCGCACACCGCCGGGATTGAGCGTTGCATCGGAGCGTCCATAAATGATCATCCCGTCATGCTCGGTGATCTCGATATAGTCGCCGTGACACCACACTCCGGGAAAACGCTCGAAGTAGGCGGCGCGATACCGCGTTCCGCCGGGGTCGTTCCAGAACCCGATCGGCATGGAAGGAAACGGCTGCGTGCAAACCAGCTCCCCGCGAAGCTTGCTGCCGGCGGCGATTGCGTCGCCATCTTCGTCGAAGGCAGCGACTGCCATCCCCAGCGCGCGACATTGCAGCTCCCCGCGCCACACCGGGCGTGTCGGGCAGCCGAGCGCGAAGCAGGCGATGATATCGGTGCCGCCGGAGATGGACGACAGGCAGAGATCGTCCTTGACGCACTGGTAGACATAGTCGAAGCCTTCCGGTGCGAGCGGACTTCCGGTCGAGAACATTGCCTGCAGCGAATCGAGGCCGTAATGGGTTCGCGGAACGACTCCCGCCTTTTTCAGCGCATCGATGTACTTGGCCGAAGTACCGAAGTGCGTCATGCGCTCTTGCTCAGCGAAATCCCACAGGATCCTGCCGTCTCCGACGAAAGGAGATCCATCGTAGAGCAGCAGCGTGGCGCCGGAGGCGAGCCCGGAGGCGAGCCAATTCCACATCATCCAGCCGCAGGTCGTGAAGTAGAACAACCGGTCGCCAGGGTTGACGTCGCCGTGCAGGCGATGCTCTTTCACGTGTTGCAGCAAGGTCCCGCCGACGCCGTGAACGATGCATTTCGGCACTCCGGTCGTACCCGACGAGTAAAGAATATAGAGCGGGTGATCGAAGGGGAAGCGCTCGAAAGCCATCGTTTCGGGCTTGTGCGCAGAGAGGAAGTCTTGCCATCCGATGGCGTGCGGCACTCGCCCGAAGTCCGCCTTGGCCTCGAGATAAGACGCGACGACCACGCACCGAAGGGTTGGCAAGCCGGCGGCGACAGCGGCGACTTTGTCGAGAATCGGCTGCGGCTTGCCGTTGTACCAATATCCGTCGACGGTGAACAGAACCTTCGGCTCGATCTGTCCGAAGCGATCGAGCACACCCTGCACCCCGAAATCAGGCGACGCCGACGACCAGATTGCGCCGAGCGCTGCCGTCGCCAGCATCGCGATGACGGTTTCCGGCATGTTGGGAAGGAAGCCGCTGACACGGTCGCCGGCGCCGACGCCTGCTGCGCGCAGCGCCTCAGCGGTGCGCGACACGGCGTCATAGAGCTCGGCATGGGATACATGCCGCTTCAGCTTGTCCTCGCCCCAGAACACCATTGCATCGCCCGTGTCGTCGCGCTCACGACGCCCAAAGAGATTTTCCGTGAAGCTGAGCCGAGCATCCGGAAACCAACGCGCTCCGGGCATGCGATGTCCGTCGACCAAGGTGCGAGTGCCGCGTTGGCCCACGATCCCTGCGAACTCCCACAGCTCCTGCCAGAATGTCTCGCTGTTGGCCAGCGACCAGGCATAGAGCGCGGTGTAGTCTGGTAGCTCAACGCCGTGCCGGGCGGCGATACGCGCCGCAAAGCTCGTGAGGTTCGCCCGCGCTATGCGCTCGGGAGACGGCTGCCACAGTGGTGCGTTCATGCCGATGAAACGTTCACGGTTGCGGCGATCTCAAGCGATCCGGCAGAGGCGCAGAACGCTGGGTATTGAGATCGATCCAGACGATTTTCGCTGCGCCCTCTGCGTGCTTGCGTCCGTCCTTCCATAGTTCATAGCAGCTCTCGATGCTTGAGCGTCCGGGCGCTTCGAGGAACATGCGGACTTCGACTGTGCCGGGATATTCGAGCGGCTCGATGAAGGTGCAGCTGGCATTGACGATCACCTGGCCCTGACCGGGAAAAGGACCCGAGCGCTGTCGCACCGCATCGAGCCATTCGATCCGCGCTTGTTCCATGTAACGAAAGTAGACCGTGTTGTTGACGTGCCCCTGCGCATCCATGTCGCCCCAGCGAATCGGGATGGTGATCGTTTGCACGCAGTTGCGCGGGGCGGTCATCGTCGAATCGGTGAGCGTTGGTCGGGGCCAGCCGGCGCTTCGGCAAAGCGAATTATAATCGACCGTCGCCGCACCACTCTGGAGATTCCCCTTGCAGCGCGAAGCAATGCAATACGACGTGGTCATCGTCGGTGCTGGACCGGCAGGACTATCCGCCGCGATCCGCCTGAAGCAACTCGCCGCTGGCGCCGGACGGGAACTTGCCGTTTGCGTGCTGGAAAAAGGCTCCGAAATCGGAGCGCACATCCTGTCCGGAGCGGTCATCGACCCGCGCGCTCTCGCAGAGCTTCTGCCCGAGTGGCAGTCGCAGGGTGCGCCGTTGAATACGCTCGTCGCGCAGGATCACTTTCTGGTGCTGAGCGAGCAACGCGCGCGGCGCATACCCAATTTTCTGATGCCGCCTCTGATGAACAACCACGGCTGCTACATCGTGAGCCTTGGCAATGTCTGCCGCTGGCTGGCAAAGCAAGCCGAGGCGCTTGGCGTGGAGATCTATCCGGGATTTGCTGCGGCCGAAATCCTGTACACCAGCGAGCGCGCGGTGCGTGGCGTCGCTACCGGCGACGTCGGCGTTGCCAAGGATGGCACGCACAAGCCCGATTATCAGCCGGGCATGGAGCTGCACGCCAAATACACGCTCTTCGCCGAAGGCTGCAGGGGATCGCTTTCCGAAGCGTTGATCGCGAAGTTCGGCTTGCGCGCCGGTGTCGACCCGCAAAAATACGGCATCGGGCTCAAAGAGCTGTGGCGGGTTGCTCCCGAGAAACACCAGCCTGGACTGGTCATGCACACGCAGGGATGGCCGCTGGACGCGAAGACCGGCGGCGGATCGTTCATGTACCACTTCGAGGACCATCTTGTCGCGGTTGGATTTGTCGTGCATTTGAGCTACGCCAATCCGCATCTCTCGCCCTTCGACGAATTCCAGCGCTTCAAGACGCATCCTGCCATTCGCGGCACCTTCGAGGGCGGCAAGCGACTCTCGTATGGCGCGCGCGCGATCAGCGAGGGCGGTCTGCAATCGATCCCCAAATTAATCTTTCCCGGCGGCGCACTGATCGGGGACGCCGCGGGCTTCCTCAATGTTCCACGCATCAAGGGAACACACAACGCCATGAAGAGCGGCATGCTCGGCGCGGAGGCGGCGTTCGAGGCGATGCTGAGCGAACGCGAGCACGATGAGCTCTCCAGCTACCCGGACGCGTTTCGTGCGTCCTGGGCGTATAGCGACCTTTACAAGGTGCGCAACGTGAAGCCGGGGCTCAAGTGGGGTAACGCGATCGGCACCGTGCACGGCGGAATGCATATGTGGCTCAACGATCTGCACCTCGGCGCCTTAGTCGGATGGACATTGCATCACGGCAAGCCCGACCACGAGTGCCTCAAAGCTGCGGCCGACATGCCGAAGATCGAATATCCGCCCTACGATGGAGTCTTGACTTTCGACAAGCTTTCGTCGGTGTTCATCTCCAATACCAATCACGAGGAAGATCAGCCATCGCACCTGCAACTGCGCGACCCTGCCATTCCGGTTGCAGTGAACCTCTCGATCTACGATGGTCCCGAGCAGATCTACTGTCCCGCCGGGGTTTACGAGTTCGTCGACACGGATAGCGGTGCGGGCAAGCGCTTGCAGATCAATGCGCAGAATTGCGTCCACTGCAAAACCTGCGACATCAAGGATCCACAGCAGAACATCCACTGGGTCACGCCCGAGGGTGGCGGCGGGCCGAATTATCCGAACATGTGATTCTTCTCTGACGGCCACAACCAGGCGGCACCTCGAACGCCGCTCGAATCGCCGTGCACGTGACGCACGAGCCGGGTGTCGACGCGGTCAGAGAATACCCATCGTCCCCATCGTTCCGGCACTTTCGCGTACAGCCGGTCGATGTTCGACATCCCGCCACCGAGCACGATCACATCCGGATCGACGATGTTGATGACATGTGCCAGCGCTCGTGCGAGACGCTGTTCGTAACGCTGCATGGTCGCTTCGCAACCGGCATCGCCGGATGCTGCCCCCGTGACGATTGCGTGGGAGCTCGCACGCTGAGCGGTCACCGCCCAATGATCATGCTCCATGCCGGGGCCTGACAGAAACGTCTCGATGCAGCCACGGAGGCCGCAAAAGCAGGACGGGCCGGGCCTCTCCTCATCGGTCGGCCATGGCAAAGGATTGTGCCCCCATTCGCCGGCGATGGCGTTGATGCCGGTAAGCACGTGACTGCGCACAACGATTCCGGCGCCCACGCCGGTCCCGAGAATCACCCCGAACACCACTTCCTGTCCCCGTCCAGCGCCGTCGATGGCTTCGGAAAGTGCAAAGCAATTGGCATCGTTACTGATGCGCACTTCGCGCCTCAGCAGCGCTTCCAGGTCGCCTTTGATCGGCCGACCATTGAGGCAAACCGAGTTCGAGCCGCGCAATAACCCGGTCGCCCGCGACATGGAGCCCGGCGTGCCGATGCCCACGGTGCCGCGCGCGTGCAGCTCGCGCTCCGCATCCGTGACCAGCGCGGCTACAGTGTCGAGCATGGCGTGATAGTCATCGCCGGGCGTCAAAACGCGGCGGCGCAGCAGTTCTCCTCCGGTGTCGTCGAGGGCGATGATCTCGGTCTTGGTGCCGCCGAGATCGATGCCGAAACGGACCATTGCTTCGCGCGAATGGAAGTCAGGCGATGCTTCAGCGGCGAAGCACGACCGCCGCCTGCGCGTCAAACTTCAGGCTGATCGGCTCATCCCGAGGCCGCATCGTCCGCCCTTCCCCGTCGAATACGAGCAGATCGCCCCAGGCCGTCGTCACGACATATTCGATCCGGCTGCCGAGGTAAGCGGCGCGCTTGCAGACCCCCGACAACGTTGCCTCGTCCGCATCGACGATGCGCAAGCGATGCGGTCGCAAGGCGAGCGTCGCCGGGCCGCTGCCAAGTCCGTCTGCGCGGACGGGCGCGCTCACGCCGCCCGCGCAGAAGATCGCACGTCCCGAGTCGGCCACGAGATCGCCGTCGATCAGATTGGCGTCGCCGATGAAGTCAGCAAGAAAGCGCGTCGCCGGAGATTCGTAAAGCTCATTCGGCGTGCCCTGCTGTGCGATGCGTCCGCCTTCCATGACGATGATGTGGTCGGAAACGGCAAGCGCTTCTTCCTGATCGTGCGTGACGTAGATCACCGTCAGCGAAAGCGACTGCTGCAGCTCGCGGATCTCCTGACGAACGCGGCGGCGCAGCTTGGCGTCGAGGTTCGATAGCGGTTCGTCGAAGAGCAGGACGGCCGGTTCGAGCACGAGCGAGCGCGCGACGGCAACGCGCTGCTGCTGCCCACCAGAGAGCTCGGAAGGCAGTCGATGCTCCAGGCCGGTCAGTCCCAGCATCGAGAGCTTGGCATGCGCGAGCTCGCGCGCCTTCGGCTTGTCGGCGCGCGTCGAAAGCGGGCCGTAGCAGACATTCTCCAGCACCGTCATATGGGGGAACAAGGCGTAGGACTGGAACACCATGCTCACGTCGCGCTCGTTCGCCGCGCGCCGCGTCACATCATTGTCGCCAAGCACAATGCGTCCGGACGATACGGGCTCGAGCCCTGCCACCATCCGTAGCGTCGTCGTCTTGCCGCAGCCCGAAGGCCCGAGCAGCGTGACCAGTTCACTGGGCGCAACGCGAAATGAAACGTCGTCTACCGCAGTGACCTCACCGTAACGCTTGGTCACGCGTTCGAACACGACTCCGCCCGCGTTCTTGGCCATTTCAGTGTCCAGTCACCAGCAAGTTGGTCGTGCGCCGGCCGAGTCTCGCCTCTCCCACCGCTTTCTGCACCAGCAAGAGCACCACCGCCATGAACAAAATCAGCACCGACGAGTAAGCGATTGCAAGCGGATATTCGCCCGCCTCAACCCGCCCCACGATGTACACCGTCGCCAGGTTGTACTTGGCGGTCGCGAGAAAGATCACTGCGCTCACTGCAGTCATGGCGTGAGTGAAGCTAAAGACCAGCGTGACCAGGATCGCCGGCCGTAGCAGGGGAAGGATGATCTGACGCAGCGTGCGCAGTGTAGACGCGCGCAGCGTGGCCGACGCTTCGTCCAGCGTCTTGTCGATCTGGGCAAGCGCCGCAACACCGGCGCGCACGCCCACCGGCATGTTTCGAAAAACGAAGCAGAGCACCAGTATCGCCATGCCGCCAGTCAACTCCAGCGGCGGTACGTTGAAGGCCACGATATAGGAGACTCCGATGACCGTACCCGGAATGGCGAAGCTCACCATGGTAAGGAATTCGAACGTACGCCGTCCCGCAAAACGGTGACGGGTGATGACGTAGGCAGCGAGCAGTCCGATCAGCGCGGTGAGCGGGGCCGATATGGCCGCAACCAATATGGTCGTGAAAAAACTGTCCCACGCGGAGCCGCCGAAGAATAGTCCGCGCGATCCCCACTCGACGCCGAAACCCGCGGCGAAATGCGAGAAGCTGACTGTCATGTCGCCGCGACCGATATCCTTCACGAATCCGCCCACCAGGATCACCGCATAGCAAATGAACGTGAAGCTTATCCAGATGAGCGCGGTAAAGAAGCATGTGAGCCAAAGGCCACGCGGCAGTCGGGCAGGAATGCCGGAATCTCCTTTTCCGCTCACGGTGACGTAAGAGAGCCGGCCCAGCCAGCGCTGCTGCAGCCAGAAGGCGGCGAGGGTGAACGCGAGCAGCACGCTGGCGAGCACCGCTGCGCGGCCTGGATCGTGCTGTGCCCCGGCGATGGCGAAGAAGGTTTTGATGGATAGCACTTCAAAATTACCGGAAAGCACAATGGGGTTGGCGAAATCGGCAAGGCTCTCCACAAAGCCGAGCAGAAAAGCATTGGCGAGCGCGGGTCTCAGCAATGGCCATGTGACTGTGCGAAACACACGTGCGCGAGAGGCACGCAGCGTTTGCGCGGCCTCCTCCAGCGTCGGGCTGACCGCGGTGAGCGCCCCGTACAGGATCATGAACGCGATCGGAGAAAACGATAGCAACTGCGCCAGCGCGACGCCAGGCAGGCCGTAAATCCATCGCGATCGCGGAATACCTACCCAGTGATCGAGCCAGCCTGTGATGAGTCCGGTGCGGCCGAACAACACCACGATCGCCAGCGCAATCACAAAGGGCGGAGTGACGATGGGCAGCATCGACATGAGCTTCAGCATGCCCGAATAGCGTCGGCCACCGCGTTGTACCAGCAGCGCCAACGCAAGGCCGAGCAGCGCCGACACCATGCCGACGATGATCGCCAGCAACGCGGAATTGACGGCGACTCCCCAGATGTCGGCGGTAAAAAGGCGCGCGGTCACGAGCGAGAGCGCAAAACGGCCTTGCGCATCCTGGACTGCGGAGAGGAGCGCCCTTCCGACCGGAAAGAAGATGAAAATCGTCAGCAGCGCGGCGATGATGACGACCAGCGTGGCAACTGTCGTGTCGCCGCCGAAGTAGCCTTGCCGCGCCAGTGCGCGCGCGAAGCAGACCGTAAGCGCCGTCAGCACGATGGCAGCGCCGATCCCGAACGCCGGGCCGGTCACACCTTCGACGAAACCGGCGCCGAAGGTCCATGCGACACCGAAGGCGGAAGCGATAGCGGTTGCCCCGTCGCGGCCGGATGAGGCAGAAAGAAGCGCCGCCAGAACCGCGCCCATGAGCGGCCACAGCGTCCAATGGCCGGCGAGAGCGCGGGCCAGCGCGGACGCTCCTCCGTCGGCGGCCCAGGGCACGATAAGAGAGGCGGCCAGCGCAATGCTGGCCGCGACCACGTTCGGCCGATCGCGCAGCGGCGGCGCGAGAACCGCCGGCGCGAGGGCGGTGGAGTTCACTTCGGAAGCGTCGAGACTTCCTTGTCCCACTTGGTCAGCAGTCGCGTACGCTCCGCCGAAGAGCCGTACTTGGCGAAGTCGTAGTTGATCAGCTTGATCTCGCTGAATTTGGGCGCCTGCGGCGGCGAGCTCGCGTTCTTGTTGGACGGCACCTGGTAGGAAACCTTGTTCTGCGCACCGATGCTCTGTGCCTCTGCAGTGAGCGCCCAGTCGTACCATCTCTTGGCGTTGTCCATGTTCTTGGCGCCCTTGATGATGCTCATGCTGCCGATTTCGTAGCCGGTGCCCTCGCAGGGGGAGACGATCTTGATCGGCGCGCCTCCGATCGCTTGCACAACCGCGTCGTGCTGGAACGTGATCCCGACTAGGCTCTCGCCTGTTGCCGCCGCGCGCGCCGGCGCCGCGCCGGATTTGGTGTATTGGCTCACATTCTTGTGCAGCGCCTTGAGGTAATCGAAGGCCTTGTCCTCGCCCATCAGCTGCACGAGAGTCGCGAGCATCGTATAGGAGGTGCCGGACGAGTTCGGATTAGCGACCTGTATTTCGTCTTTGAGCTTCGGGTTGAGCAGATCCGACCAGCATCTGAGCTCTGCAATGCCCTTTTTCTTCGCCTCGTCGGTGTTGTAACTGTAGCCCAACGCGCCCGCATACACGCCCACGGTGCGGCCTTTAGCCTGCTCCGATTGGCGCACCGCCCAGTCCTGCAGCTCCGCCATCCTGGGTGATTTGTACGCTTCGGTGAGTCCCTCCTCCGCGGCTTGCAAATGCGGATCTCCGGTGCCACCCCACCAGATGTCACCTCGGGGATTCGCCGCTTCCGCCTTGATCTGCGCGTAGAACTCTCCGGAGCTCTTGCGTGTCATCAGCACCTTGATACCCGTCGTTTTCTCGAAAGCGGCTACCATCGGCCGGCACCACTCTTCCTGCACGGTGCAGTAAACCACAAGCTCGCCTTGTGCCGCGGCGTTGAGCGGTGCCGCCAGTCCAAGCGCAATGACGCTGCCTGCAAACCATCTGCGCCAACCCATGCCCTCCTCCTCTATTGCTTTATTGGCCATTCCATCGACCGGAGGCAAGCATAGCGCAAAGGCCGATCACTCGCGACACGCACCGCCTGTGGGCTCGCGCGCGTTGTCTGCGCGGGCGCCGCATCGCTAGAATAGCCATCGCCCGAAAGGGCGTGCGGGACTTCCAAACGCCTGATACATCCGCGAATGGCCGGACTGCAGGGCAGATTCGTGCAAGGGAGCGTCGAATGACTCGGGTGATCGTTCTATTGTGTTGGCTGCCATTCGCCGGCATGGCCGCCGGCCAGGGCACGCTTGCCATGTATTGCAGCTCGCCGAGCGCCGCGTGGTGCCAGGGCATGGCGATCGGATTCGAGAAGGCTACCGGCGTCAAGGCGTCGGTCACACAGAAAGCGACTGGCGAGCTGTTCGCGCAAATCAAAGCCGAAGCGGCTAACCCCAAGGGCGACATCTGGTGGGCAGGCCCGGGCGACGCCTTTCTGCAGGCTGCCGAAGAAGGACTGCTGGAGACGTACAGATCCCCGAATCTCGATCAGCTCTACGATTGGGCGAAGCGCGAGGCTGAGGTTTCGAAGTACCGCGTCGCCGGGGTCTACGGCGGCATCCTGGCGCTGGGCTACAACACTGAGATCATCGACAAGAAGAAGTTGCCGGTGCCCCAATGCTGGAAGGACCTCACCAACCCTGTCTACAAAGGCGAAGTGATGCTTTCCAATCCCAATTCATCGGGGACGGCCTATCTTATGCTCGCTTCCCTGGTGCAGATCTTTGGCGAAGAAGAAGCGTTTCGTTACATGAGAGCACTCGATGCCAATGTCAACCAGTACGCGCGCTCCGGCATCGGTCCGATGACGGCGGTGACTCGCGGTGAAACAGCGATCGGCAGCACGGTGCTCCACGGCGTCGTCAACGAAATCGTGCGCGGCTTCCCCGTCAAGGCGATCCTGCCTTGCGAAGGCGTCGGCTACGAGGTCGGCTCGATGGCCATCATCAAGGGTGCACGCAACCTCGACAACGCAAAACAATTCTTCGACTGGGCGCTGACTTCCGACGCGCAAAAGATAGGGCTCGAGGTGAAGGAATTTGCGATACCGACCAACAGGAATGTGATTCTGCCGCCGCAGGTGCCCAAGTTGACGGACCTCAAGCTCGTCGAGTACGACAGCGCGAAATACGGATCGAGCAGCGAGCGCAAGCGGCTGCTCGAACGCTGGGAGCGGGACATCAACGCGAGGCGCTGAAGCGAGTCGCGAGACACGAGATTGCCGACAATGTCGAGAGCATCTGCGCAGTGATTCGAAAATACGGCGCGATCGCGCTCTGGCTCTGCGTCGGCGCAGCAGGCTTCCTGATCGTCCCGTGGTATGCGTTGCCCGGCTCCGTGCTGTCGCTCGATTGGCTGCGTGACTTTGCCACGGGCGATAGTGCGCCGGCGATCGTCCAGGCCTGGCGATATGGCCGGACCTGGTTGTTGCCGATTGGAGCGCTGCTGGCCGCAGGCTGCACGTTGCTTGCGCCCCGATTCGATCGGTCATTGCTCGCCCACGCGTTGCTCGCGCTGGGCGGCATCGGCTTTTTGTACACCTTGGCGCAGGGATTTCTCATCGGTTCCCAAGCCGCCTCTTTGCAGGGGCTGGCCACCGGCGGCCAGCAGGGTATGGGACTCGGCGCGACCTTGGCTCTCACCTCTTTCGCTATGTTGTTCGCCGTCGGCCTCGCAGGGCGAGGCTACTTCGGCGGTGATGCCTTCATCGCCGGCAGCGTCGTGGCGATCGTGGCATCGACTGCGATCTTCACGCTTTTTCCTGTGCTGAGAATCATGGTGAGCGCTTTCGATGACGCCAATGGCCTCATTTCGATCGCCGCGTTTCTGGATCGTTTGCTGCAGCAGAAGGTATGGGGCCTCGGCTGTCTAACGGGCGCTGCCCGCTGCGGAGTCGCCTGGAACACGCTCATCCTGGCGCTGCTGACCGCGGGCGGCACGACCACGCTCGGCCTCGCCTTCGCTTTGCTGGTGACGCGGACCCGTTTCCGCTTCAAGAAACTGTTGCGCGCACTGGCGATCCTGCCGATCATCACGCCGCCGTTCGTCATTGGGCTGGGGTTGATCCTGCTCTTCGGGCGCTCGGGATTGGTCAACCATGGGCTCGAATGGGCTTTCGGCATCGAGCCGTCGCGGTGGCTGTACGGTCTCCCCGGCCTGTTGCTCGCTCAATGGCTGTCCTTTACTCCCATCGCGTTTCTCGTGCTGATCGGCGTCGTCGAAGGCGTGTCGCCGTCGATGGAAGAAGCAGCGCAAACGCTGCGCGCCAACCGCTGGCGCACGTTCATCGACGTCTCGCTGCCGCTGATGCGGCCTGGCCTCGCCAATGCCTTTCTCATTGGATTCATCGAGTCGATTTCGGACTTCGGCAATCCGATCGTGCTCGGCGGCAACTTCAGCGTCCTCGCGACTGAAGTGTTCTTTTCGGTGGTGGGTGCCCAGCTCGATCAGGGCCGCGCTGCGGCACTCGGCATTCTGCTGTTGGCCTTTGCGCTGGCTGCATTCTTTGCGCAGCGCGTGGTGCTCGGACGAGGGGACTACACGGCGCTCTCCGGTAAGGGCGATTCGGGCCTGCCCGCGCCACTGCCTGAGCCGGCGCGAAAACTGTGCTACGCGCTGGCGATGCCGTGGATCGTCCTCACCGTCACCCTCTACACAATGACTTTCCTGGGCGGCTTTGTCGAGCAGTGGGGTCGCAATTACGCACCGACGCTCAAACACTATTCCAGAGCCTTCGGCGTGGAGATCGGCCCGCAGGGCGGTCTCATCTGGGTCGGCAGCGCATGGAACTCTCTCTGGACTACGGTGAAGCTCTCCGCGCTCGCCGCTCCTCTAACCGCTGCCTTGGGATTGCTCACCGCGTACATCCTCACACGCCAGCGCTTTCGCGGCCGGACCGCGCTCGAGTTCGGCACCATGCTGAGCTTCGCCATCCCCGGGACGGTGATCGGTGTTTCGTACATCCTCGCTTTCAACGTGCCACCGATCGAAATGACCGGCACGGCGCTGATCCTCATCGCCTGCAATGTCTTCCGCAACATGCCGGTTGGAGTGCGCGCTGGAATGGCTTCGATGACACAGATCGACGCGAGTCTCGATGAAGCCTCCGCCACGTTGGGCGCGGGCCGCTTCACCACCCTGCGAAGGATCGTGCTGCCCCTGCTCAAGCCCGCGGTGGCTGCGGCGCTGGTCTACAGCTTCGTGCGCGCCGCGACCACCGTGTCGGCGATCGTATTCCTTGTTTCAGCCGAGTATGAGTGGGCAACCACCTATATCATCAATCGGGTCACCAACGGCGACTATGGTGTTGCCATCGCCTACTCGGCCGTGCTTATCGTTCTTATGCTGGTGGCTATCTGGCTCATCCACAGCGCGATCGGTGAACGCCGACTCGGCCGCCGCGACGGCGTCGTCCGCATGGGCATGGCAGAATTGGGCCCCGCAGCCTGACATGAAAGCCTCTTCGATCGAGCTTCGCAACCTCAGCAAGCGCTACGGCAACGTGGCCGCGATCCACGACATTTCCTTCACCGTCGCCGCCGGAACCCTGCTGACCCTGCTCGGTCCATCGGGCTGCGGCAAGACGACAACACTGCGTCTGATCGCCGGCCTCGAGCCTCCCAGTTCAGGGACCGTCCTGATTGGCGGGGTCGACGTCACGCAAACGCCTGCCTCCGAGCGCGACGTTTCAATGGTGTTCCAGAGCTACGCATTGTTTCCGCACATGAACGTCATTGAAAACGTCGGCTACGGTCTGTCGGTGGCGCAGATTCCCAAAGCACAGGTACACGACAAGGCGCATGCGGCGCTGGCCGCAGTCGGGCTTACCGGATTCGACGCGCGACTGCCGTCGGAATTATCCGGCGGCCAACAACAGCGTGTCGCCGTTGCGCGGGCGCTGGTGCTCGAACCTTCTGTCCTGCTCTTCGACGAGCCGCTGTCGAACCTCGACGCGCGTTTACGTCGTCAGATGCGCGAAGACATCCGGGATCTGCAGCGGCGACTTTCGCTCACCGTCGTTTATGTGACGCACGACCAGGCGGAAGCGATGGCGGTATCCGACCGCATCATCGTCATGAACCAG
>Ga0209056_10005380_pt1 | contig 13322 bp, 16 predicted proteins | sample GraSoiAngelo_114_FD_185876 | JGI IMG/M metagenome (GOLD analysis project Ga0209056, IMG submission 185876) | Grasslands soil microbial communities from the Angelo Coastal Reserve, California, USA - 14_0903_13_40cm (SPAdes) (version 2) | ecosystem: Environmental > Terrestrial > Soil > Grasslands... | reverse complement strand
AACGCCGGCGAGAAAAACGCCGGTAGCCGCGCGGCAGATAAACCAGAATGTCGCGCCGGTTGCCGAGAATCTTCGACCGAAACGCGCGGTGCCGTTTGATGTTGCCGGTAAGCGTGTGTTTGCGCATTGGAAAAAGGAGACGCTTCGATGAAGATGGAACGTAGCGCAAGCCTCCCGGTTCGCCGCCGGACGAATCCGCCGAGGCGGACTTGCGATCTAGCGGACCCGCAACCAAGATGGTCGCGCTACTTCGATGAATGAACGTTACATCAAATGGTACACGCCCTGGCTGAGTCGCGAATTTGAAATGCTCGTCTTCGGAAACGGCGGCGGCCTGCCTCTGATTCTGTTTCCGACTTCGTTTGGCCGTTATTATCAGAACAAAGATTTCGGCCTGGTCGGTTCTGTGAGCGGCTATGTCGATGCAGGCAGGGTCACGGTCTATTGCCCGGACGCGATCGATCTTGAAAGTTTTTATAACAAATCGATCCACCCGGCCGATAGAATGCGGACTCACAACGCGTACGAAAACGTAATCGTGCATGACGTCTTCGATCTTGCCCGGCGCGAGTGCCATTGTCATCGCGTTGCGGTTTGTGGCGCCAGCCTGGGCGCGTATCACGCTGCAAATATCGCCTTTCGTCATCCGGAAACCGTCAGCCACCTGATCAGCTTGAGCGGCTCATTCGACATCAGCTCGTTTTTCAACGGCTATCACGATGACAACATTTACTTCAACAGTCCGTATGAATATCTCCCAAACACGACCGACCCGTGGAAATACAATCACATGGCTATCATCATCGGCACCGGCGAATGGGACAACACCCGCTATGAATCCTATCGCTTGTCTGAAATCTTGAATTCAAAACGCATCAGGCATTGGCTCGACGACGGAAAATGGCGCGGACATGATTGGAATTACTGGCGCGACATGCTGCCACATTATTTGTCGAAACTGTGAGGCGCCCGTGTTGTCGCATTTTATCAACCTCGAGCTTTTCAACTTGTCATTCCGGGCGGAGTTTCGGAGAGCGAAACACAGTCGAGGAATCTCTAATGTTTCTAAATTCGAATCGCGTGTTAAAGGTTTGATTCCAAGCTCGCTCGACTGGGCCGCGGGCGTGTTGCAGAAAGGACAATAGTAAGAGATTTCTCGACTTCGCCTCCGGCTTCGCTCGAAATGACAGAATGGCAATGAAACTGGTTATCGCTGCGACCGGTGCCAGTGGAACGATCTACCTGCAACGATTGCTCGAGCAGATCGATTGTTCGGCGCACGAGGTGCATCTCGTCATCAGCGTGCCCGCAACTGAGGTTGCCAAGCAGGAGCTCGATCATTTGAAAATCCCGCCGAATGTTTTACAGCATTCTGAAAATGACATGCGCGTGCCGTTCGTGAGCGGCTCGTCGCGTTTCGACGCGATGGTGATTGTCCCCTGTTCGATGGCCACGCTGGGCCGGATCGCTTCCGGTTCCAGCGATAGCGCGCTGCTCCGCGCAGCCGACGTTTTTTTGAAGGAACGGCGGAAGTTGATCCTCGTCCCGCGCGAGACACCGTGGAACTTGATTCACGCGCGCAACGTGGTCACGCTGCTCGAGGCTGGAGCGATTGTTTTGCCAGCGATTCCCTCCTTTTACAGCCGTCCCAATTCCGTAACCGCATTGGTGGACACAGTAGTCTGGCGCATCCTTGACCAAATTGGGCTTCCAAGTCCCGGTGCATATCGCTGGGGACAGGAGAGCGCCGCGGTGAAACGACCCCGAAAGAAAAGTTGAAGATCGAAGGCAGGCTTGCGCGATGGTTGGTTGCGTTCGGATTTCGATTGCTGCAGCTCTGGGCGCGCACGCTGCGCTACGAGATTGACGACCGGGCAGGCATTGTCGGCAAACCAGTCACGGAGAATTATGTCGGCGCGCTCTGGCACAATCGATTGTTGATCTTTCCATTGGTCTTGCAGCGTTTTTTTCCACAACGCCATGGCGCCGCACTGATCAGCGCCAGCCGCGACGGCGATTTGCTTGCCGACGCCGTTCAACGTTTCGGCTACGATGTGATTCGCGGCTCCAGTTCGCGCATGGGAGCGACCGCAATTCTTCAGCTCACGCAGGTGCTGGCGTCTGGCCGCGATGTGGTGATCACGCCGGACGGGCCGCGTGGCCCGGCCTATGAACTTGGTCCCGGAATTATCTTTCTCGCGCAAAAATCGGGCGCGCCGGTGCTGCCGATGAATCTGGAGTATTCGCGCTGCTGGCGGCTGGGAAGCTGGGACCGGTTCATCCTGCCGCGACCATTTGCGAAAGTGCGCGTGCTGATCAGTCAGCCGCGCTACGTGAAACCGACCGGCACCCCTGAGGAATTCGAAGCCGAACGCCTGGCGTTGCAGGACGCCATGATGGCGCTGGTTGAAATGCGCTAAGACCCGAATTTCACGAATTTACACGAACTAAATCAGACCGACGGACTCTGCCATTCGTGACAATTCGTGTAATTCGTGTCTCAATTGCCTGCATCACCATGGCGAAATTGATCGATGGACGCGCAATCGCGGAGAAAGTGTATGTCGATCTTCGCCGTGAAATCGCCGAGCTGAAATCTAAAGGCGTTACCCCGGGGCTCGCTGTCATTCTCGTTGGACACAATCCGGCTTCGCGCACGTATGTGCGCTCGAAAGACAAGATGTGCCGCGAGCTTGGCCTGCACTCGGTGAAGCTGGAGCTGCCGGATTCGACAACGCAGGCCGAGCTGCTCAGCCGCGTTGCAGAATTCAATCGCGACTCGAATATTCACGGCATTCTGGTCCAGTCGCCGCCACCTGAGCACATCGACGAAGCAGCAATCGTGCGCGCACTCGATCCGAACAAGGACGTGGACGGCTTTCACCCGGAAAACGTCGCAAAGCTCGTGCTCGATGATCCCAGCGGCTTTGTGCCGTGCACGCCGCTGGGCGTTCAACGTTTGCTCCTTGAAAGCAACATTGAGATCAGGGGCGCGCATGTTGTTGTTCTTGGCCGCAGCATGATTGTGGGAAAACCGGTGGCACTGCTTCTCATGCAGAAGAACAAAAACGGGAACGCCACTGTCACAGTCGTGCATTCGCGCAGCCGCGATCTCGCCCAGATTACGCGTTCAGCCGACGTTATCGTTGCCGCGATTGGGCGCGCGGAATTTCTGAGAGCCGACCACGTGCGCGAAGGCGCCGTGGTTATCGACGTGGGAATCAATCGCGTGGAAGACGCGGCGAGGGAGCGCGGCTACCGTCTGGTGGGCGATGTTGCATTTGAGGAAGTATCGAAAAAGGCAGGCGCGATTACGCCCGTGCCCGGCGGCGTCGGGCCAATGACCATCGCCATGCTGATGGCGAACACGGTGAAAGCAGCCAGGCAATCGATGGGCAAGCCTATGTAATTCGTTAAATCGTTGGAGCGTTTGAGGCGGATTCGTTCCTTGTCATTCTGAGCGAAGCGAAGAATCTCTGGTTATTTTTTGGGCGCTCAAATTGCCACAGGCCCGATAATCAGAGATGTTTCGCTCTGCTCAACATAACAGAGGAGCAAGAGGCTCTACCGCTTCAACGCGGCGGCGAGACAATTTTCGCGGTGAGAAACTTTAAGATCGCCGGATTGATTCGCGCGGCGCGCACAAATAACGACGCGATTCCGGGCGATAAAACCGCCGTGCGCGCCAGCCGGTTGATCCAAAGTCTGCCCCGATACATTTCGGCGCAAGCGCGGGCGAATTCACGCAGCGCTGATTGGCAATCGTCGCCACGAATGATTTTGGCGTTCGCGCTTGCGGCCAGTTCGCCCGAGCGGAGCGCGTAATAAATGCCTTCGCCGGTGAACGGTTCGACCACACGGGCTGCGTCGCCGATAAAAAGAAGATTTTCGTGTGCGCAAGGAACGTGCGAGCGCGTCAGCGGCGCAATGGTGCGCCACGGTTGATCGGCAGCACCTTCGAAATGGCGTTCTGCCCATTGGCGCAACCGGGAAATAGTTGGTGGCGCGCCCACGAGGCAAAGATTCAACTCGGTCTCGTTCACCGGAGCCTGACCGGAGTATCCTTCTGGAAGCAATTGCAGAACGATTCGGCGCCCAAAGTTTTGCGGCAGCGGGATGTGCGCTTGCAGCGCGACGCGCTCCCGCGCGGGGCGCGGCAGTAAATTGCACAAGCGCGCGACGGTAGAATTGCGTCCATCTGCGCCGATCAATGTCCGCGCGGAAAAACTCTCACCGGAAGCAGTTTCAATTTTCCAATCGTTGTTTCTGGCCAATGCCGTGATCGTGGTTTGCTCGCGAACCTGAGCGCCGAGCTCTCGAGCGCGCCTTAGCAGGAGATCGTCAAAGAGGCTGCGTTTCACCGACAGCTCGCAATTGCCGCCGGCTGGAAGATCGACAATCATCTTGCGTCCGTCGATTGCGATGAACTCGACTGAGTCGAGCTTGGAATGCGGCAGATCCCGCACTCGCTGTGCGAGACCAAGCCGTTGCAGCACGGGCCAGCACAATGGGTTCAAACAATCGCCACATACTTTTTCCCGGGGAAATTTTTCCCGCTCAAGCACAAGCGTCCGCAGACCAGCCAGCGCGCAAAACGCAGCGGAGCTCGACCCAGCCGGGCCGCCGCCCACGATAGCAACGTCGAATGTCTGCATTGGAGTTAATTTTCGTGTGTCATGTCGAGCGCAGTCGAGACATCTCTGATCCTTCAGACTAATCGAGAGATTCATCGACTTCGCTGGGGCTGACAGATTGACGGCTCCAAGCGCGAATCGCTGCTGGCGCGCGATCTAATCACAGAGCACAATAAGTCGATGGGCTGGTCTATCCCAATCTTCCGCATCGCCGGCATCCAGCTGCGGATTCACATCACCTTCCTCCTCCTGATTGCGTGGGTAGCATTCGCTTATTATGCCCAGGGCGGATCGCCCGCAGCAGTCGGCGGGGTTTTATTCATTCTGTTGCTGTTTGCATGCGTCGTGTTGCACGAGTTCGGACACGCTTTGGCAGGGAAGGCTTTCGGAATCAACACGCCGGATATTACGTTGTTGCCCATCGGCGGTGTGGCGCGTTTGCAACGAATTCCGGACGAGCCAGTGCAGGAACTCGTGATTGCGGCGGCAGGTCCGGCCGTGACGGCGATCATCGTGCTTGGTGCGTGGGCGGGCGGCGGCTCATGGGCTTATCCGCCAACGATGAAGAGCGGTATTCCCGACATGCTGTTCACGATGAATCTCGTTTTGCTTCTTTTTAATTTGTTGCCGGCATTCCCAATGGATGGCGGCCGCGTGTTGCGCGCGCTGCTGGCCACGCGGATGAGCTACGCGCGCGCGACGCAGGTGGCGGCGACGGTGGGGCAAGGTTTTGCGTTCGTGTTCGGTTTTGTCGGGCTGCTTTTTAATCCGTTCCTGATTTTCATTGCGCTTTTCGTTTACATCGGCGCGTCGCAGGAAGCTGCCCTTGCGCAGATGAAAGATGTGTCGCGCCGGTTTCCGGTTTCCAGCGCGATGGTGCGCGAGTTCCGCACGCTTTCTGAAGACGCCACGTTGCAGGAAGCCGTGGACGCGTTGCTTGCAACGTCGCAGCACGATTTTCCAGTCGTGACTGAGGCCGGCAACGTGACCGGCGTGCTCACCCGTCACGATCTCATCGGGGCGCTGCGAAAGAATGATCCGTCACTGCGCGTAGGCGACGTGATGCGACGAGACATCCCGACCGTGACCACGGGGACGCGTTTCGAAGAGGCATTTCGCATCATGCAGGAGTGCAACTGTCCGGCCGTGCCGGTGCTCGACAGTATGAAGCGCCTGGTGGGTCTGCTGACGCCGGAGAACGTTACCGAATTGATGATGGTGCAATCCGCGATGCCGCAGCGGCGCGTTTTGTAAGCCGGCAATCAGATAGTAACTCAGGCTTCCAGCCTGACAGATCGCTGCGGGCTTCTAGCCTGCAGACGCCGCACCAGGCAAAGATGCCTGTTCGACGAGACAGGCAGGATGCCTGTGTTACGTCGCTAGGAACTGATGCGCATCGGCATCAGGACGTAAAGGAATGGCGTCTGAATTTTCACCACGCCCGGGCTCATCTCATCGATGAGATCGAGAAAGACTTCGTCCTCACTGAGCGCGCGCAGCGGCGCCATGAGAAATTCCGGATTGAAAGCGATGGAGAACTCGCGTCCCTTGTAGGGGACCGCGAGCGATTCCTTCGCTTCGCCTACCTCCGGCGTATTCGCGGTGATGTCGAGATTGTTTTTGCTGAAGTTCAGCTTGACCGAGTGGGACTTGTCGCTGGCCAAAAGCGAAACGCGCCGCAGCGAGTTTAAAAACATTTCGCGCTCGAGTTTTACTCGCTCTTTTGCTTCGGCTGGAATGACCTGCTTATAATTTGGATAATTGCCTTCGATCAATTTGGAGACGAGCAGCGTTTTATTCAGGTCGAACGCGATCTGTCCGTCGCCCATGCTCACCTTAACGTCGCCTTCGTCGGTAAGCAGGCGCTGCAATTCCGTCACCGCTTTGGTCGGCACGATCAGGTCCGCTTCGTGACTGCGCGGGAACTCCAGTTCGATCTCGGCCATGGCGAGCCGCCGGCCATCCGTCGCCACCAGCGTCAGCTTGTTGTCCTTCAAACTGAACAGCACGCCGTTGAGCACGTAGCGGGTCTCATCGGTGGAAATCGCATAAGAAGTTTTGCGCAGCCCGTCGCGCAAATCTTTCTGCCGCATCGTAACGACTTTCGTGTCTTCGAACTTGGGCAGCGGCGGAAATTCGTCCTCCGGCAAACCGAGAATCTTAAAGAAACTCTGGCCGCTGCGAATGGAAGCGGCATTTTTTCCATCGACATCGACCTGAATCTCGCTGGAGGGCAGCTCGCGGACGATGTTGAAAAGACGGCGCGCTGGGAGAGTGGTCGCTCCTTCTTTTTCCACGCGCGCTTCGCAACTGCCGCGGACGCCGACATCCAGATCGGTAGTTGTGAGATGGATTTCATCCTCGCCGGCTTGCAGCAAGACGTTGGAAAGGATCGGAAGAGTGGTGCGGGTGCTGACCACGTTTTGAACCTGTTGCAGACCTTCGAGCAATTTTTCTTTCGTAACGCTAAATTTCATGATGATCGGGAAGCGCTTTAAGATGTAAGGCCTTCAATTTTATTCGGCAACCGTAATCTCATCTGTGCTTTAACGTGGTAGGGTCGGCACGCTGCGCCGACCTGACGCCGCAGCGCGGCGTCCCTATCTTTGGAGCGAACTGTCGATATACGAGATCGTTTGGCGAATATTGTCCTGCTCGGCCATCCGTTTCTTTACCAGTTTGCAGGCGTGCAACACTGTGCCGTGATCGCGTCCTCCGAAAGCGTCTCCGATTTCATTCAAAGACGCCTTGGTCAGCTCGCGCGCCAAATACATCGCCACTTGCCGCGGAAAGGCGATGCTGGCGGGACGCCGCTTGCTGGTCATATCGGCCACGCGCACATCGAAATGTTCGGCCACGCGCCGCTGAATTTGTTCGATGGTCACAGAATGCCGTCCCTCTTCCTGCAAAATATCTTTCAACAAATGCTCCACCACTTCCTGCGTCAATTCCTTTCCGCTGAGTGACGCAAAGGAGGCCACTCGCATGAGCGCGCCCTCCAGACGACGCACGTTTGTGCGGATGCGGTTGGCGAGAAATTGAAAAATTTCCTCGCGCAATTTGATCTGCATCGTGTCCGCTTTCTTTCGCAGGATCGCCAGGCGCGTCTCGATGTCAGGCGGCTGAAGTTCCGCGGTCAACCCCCATTCGAAGCGCGAAACAAGCCGGTGCTCCAGATTTGCGATTTCCGAAGCGGGCCGATCGCTCGAGAGGACGATCTGTTTATGCCCGTCGAAAAGCGTGTTGAAGGTATGAAAGAATTCCTCCTGGGAGCGCTCCTTGCCTCCCAGAAACTGGATGTCATCAATCAAAAGAAGATCGGCCTGGCGATAGCGTTTCCGAAACTTCACCAGGTTGCTGTGTTGGATCGCATCGATGAATTCGTTAATGAAAAGTTCGCTGGAAACGTAGATCACCTTCATGTTTTTCTTTTTCGCCCAGACGAATTGACCGACCGCTTGCATCAGATGCGTCTTGCCAAGACCGACGCCGCCGTAGATGAACAGTGGGTTATACGTGCGCGCTGGCGACTGCGCGACGGCAAGACAGGCCGCGTGCGCAATTTCGTTGTTCGGACCGACCACGAAAGATTCGAATGTGTTGCGCGGATTGAGCCCAGGCACGCTTGCGCCTGGTTTGGCGTCGCCCCGTGCTTCGGACAGAATTTCTTTTAGCGGGCCGGGATCCTCCAGAGATATTTGCGCATCAGCTCCTGCTGGCGAACGAAACTTTATGGATCGCGGGCTGCCAAAGGCGGTGACAATCGCGGTCTGCAACGCCGGCATGTAATTACTCTCGATCCAAAACTGATAGATGTTGTTTGGAACGCCAAACGTGAGCGATTTATCCTTGGCCTCAACTAACTCAACGGCAGAAAACCAGCGCTTAAAACTATCCGCGCTAATCTGCGGCTTAAGCGCGGCCGTCAGCCGCTGCCACAACTGCGCACATTTCTTGTCCATAGCAAACTTGTTAACAGTGTTACACAAATGCCACATTGGCTGGCGCCGAGGGAAATCGCAGGCAGTGCGCGGCCAAACATTGAGCTGGTGCGTTGCGTGATTCCCTGGTGAAAAGCGGAAAGAAATTGCCGAAAGCGGGTAAATACGAGGGAAAACGGACACGCACACGCTCGCAGCTCACTCTGATCGCCGTCCGGCGCGCGTGGCCACGCCAACGTTCTCTTGGGGAACCTTTGGGGTTGTTCATTCTCGCCGCTGAAAGTTTCTCAGACATGTTCACAACTTATTCACATGCGCTTTGTGGCTGCCTTCGCCAGCGGGCTTGAGACTAGAAATCCGTTTCGAAATCGACAAGAAAAAAATGAATTTTATTTTTAATTGGGAGAAAAAATTTTCTTGACTAGAAAAAGGAAACGCGCGTGCCGGATGCAAACGAAAAAATCCTACTGCAGGAGCCTTCACCTGAGATGGCGACGACCGAATAGCAGTTGCCGCGACGAACTAATTTGCCGAATTGCATGCTATGCGGCAGTCCTGAGTTGACCTGATCGGCCTGTATGCGCAACTTGTCCGCCTCTGGGACTAAGGGGAAACGCTTGGCGAATTGCAAATGCAGCGAAGGCACATCGACATGACCAGCCGCCAGGCGAACTGTGTCGCCCATTCCAACCTGTTGACGATCCGTCGAATTCTTTCGTGTGGCCTGATCGCGTCTTTACTTTCTGCGCCGTGCGCGTTTGCCGTTGATGAGCTGGTGCCGCCGTTCGGGTTTCGTTGGAATGACTCAATGCGGCGGGTGGAAGACGTGCTCCACGGCGCGAAAGCCAAAATTACCTCGCGCGAAAAAAAGGAGAACAAGGAAGTTTGGACTGTAGAAGGGCTGGTTCATCCTGGACTCAAGCGCAGCATGTTTACTTTCAAACAACGGTCGCTTGTCGCGGTGGAGCTGCAATACGAATACCCGGATTGGTCGATCGAACGTTACAACCAGCGGATGGGAGAAATCCGCAAATACTTCGATGAGAAGTACGGCACCGGAAAACTGGTCTCGCGCTCTCGCGATCACGATACCGACGTCATTCAGACGCTCGTCGGCTATCAATGGATGGTCGGCACGACCATGCTCGAGCTTTTTTATTTCTCAGCGCAACACGACAATCTCGTTTACCGTACCATCTCTGTGGACTACAAAGCGCTGTAGCCGGTTCGCGCATTCGAAGAAATTATTTCGACAACCCATTGCTGGGGAGACTTTCCGATTCCTCGTTCCGCGGCGTATTACGGAAAAGATCGACATAAACGCGCCGGGCGCGTTTCCTTGAGCAATGGCACAGCGACAGGGACATCGCGAAATTCCGTCAGAGAACCGTGCCTCGGAGCACCTGGCGAACGAGCGCACCTTTCTCGCGTGGGTGCGCACCACGATTGCGCTAATTAGTCTCGGCTTCGTGCTCGCGCGCATTGGTCCGTGGTTAACTGAGAGCGGAACGCACACGCCGCACCTGATCACCAGAGCCTGGCCGGTCGGCATGGGTCTCGTCATTTTTGGGGCGCTGCTTATTCTGCTGGCCGCATGGCGCTACGATGCGGTGAACCGGGAGATCGAAGCCGGCTTGGTGAAAACCGACCGCGCATTGGTTTGGTCGGTTACCATTGCCATCACGCTCGTGTCAGCGGCACTGACCATCTACATCGCGCTGACGCCTGTAAAGTAGCCCTGCCTACTATGAAATCCCGAAACTGATGCCAATGGATTTGACAACCAATTATCTTGGACTTTCTCTGCGCTCTCCTCTGGTGCCATCGGCTTCACCGCTCTCGCAGAAGATGGACAATGTCCGTCAGATGAAGCAGGCCGGGGCGTCCGCAGTGGTCCTACATTCTCTGTTCGAAGAGCAAGTCGAAGCGGGCGCGTCGGAATTCCGCGTCGACCCGAAGACCTACCTTGACCATGTGTCGAAAGCTAAACGCACCGTTAGTATTCCAATTATTGCCAATTGTGTCGCGGTCCAGCCGAGAATCACTTTGAGGTCTGTCCGGTTGGTTCGCTTCACCTCCGCACGCAACACGCGAAAGGACAATTCCAGCAACCAATCAACCCGGCACGCAGGTCGGCTTTACCTGCGCTCGCTCAATTCACATATTTTTTGCGAGACGATTCAGTCGTTGGCGGATAGCTTCGCGGCATGGCGCTGGAAGCAACCAAGTTCAGGCAAGCCGTAATCGAAAATACGCTCCGCAGTTGCCAGCTTTTCATGGGATTGCCGACGGCGGATATTGCGTCAATCGCGTCGTTCGGTGTCCCGAAACATGTGGCCAAAGGCGAATATCTTTTTCGCGAAGGCGATCGCAGCGAGGGTTTTTACGTGGTGCAAAGAGGCGCAATCAACGTTCATCGCGTCAGCGCCGCTGGAAAAGAGCAGGTGATTCATTTGTTTCCGATCGAATCGTTTGCCGAAGCCACGCTTGCGACCGAGGGAGGTTATCCGGCGGATGCGCGCGCCACTGAGCCGACCACGGTTCTGCTCGTTCCAAAAAATGATTTCATAGAACTTCTCCGCAGACGTCCCGAACTCTCGCTGCGGATGCTCGGTTCCATGAGCCAGCACCTGCGAGTCATCGTCGGGTTGCTAGATGATCTCACGTTGAAGGACATGGAGACGCGCGTGGCCAACTGGCTGTTGAAACGTTGCCCGCGTCCCGTCGGCGATCGCGAGGTGGAGATCAAACTTGACCGGACCAAACGCGTGCTCGCGGCGGAATTGGGCGCGACTAGTGACACACTTTCACGGACGCTGGCAAAATTCCGCGATCGCAAACTGCTGCGCGTTAAAGGCAATACGATTACCGTCACGCGGCCTGGCGAACTGCAGAAACTGCTCCGAAAGCATCTCGGAGAAATCTAGCGTTGCGTTTCGTCCGGTTCGCTGATCCCGACTTTCGGAATCACTTTCGCAGTCCAGATCGACGCAGCCAACAGCCAGGCAGATTGCGATGTTTGGATAAACGATACTGGCGCCGAAATAAAACAGCGGCCAGAGCGACACGCCAAAGACACGATCATCGACAACATCAAATTCGAAAATGGTTAGCCAGTGGAAAGGCTTGCCGGCTAGCGTGTTTAATTTCGATGTGACCGAAGCAGGCACAGGCCGTTGACGATGACCACGCAAGTCCACTGGCTTGGCGCAGCTATTGGCGAGGTGACCTGCCCGGCCAAATACATGCGCGAGGCCTCTTCCATTCATTTTCGACATAGCACTCGCTACGGGTTTGGCTGCCTTGGCACCGGGCGGCGTTACCGGCTGGCATGGTGGCGGTTGGCTTCGCCTGTGGTCTGAGGAACGAGAGAGCATTGTCCGGAACTTGCCTCCGCCATTTCCGTAGAATGAAGTGACAGATGAAGCCACCCCCCAGATGGAGCGACAAAGGGTTGCTCTGCCGTGGGAAGACGAGTACAAGTCCTTCCTGATGCGTCCTGAACTGATTTCGGTCATTTTGCCCGTTTTCAACGAGGCGGACAACCTGAAGGAGCTCTTGCCGGCTCTCTTTCGCAGCCTCGAAGCTCTCGGCCTTTCCTACGAAGTCATTGTGGTGGACGACGGCAGCACCGATCAAACGGGCGAGATTGTCCGGCAACTGGCGCGGCCGCAGCTGCGCCTCATCCAGTTGCGCCGCAACAGCGGTCAGACGGCGGCTCTCATGGCCGGGATTCGCTTTTCCAAGGGAGATATCCTCATCTCCATGGATGGCGATTTACAGAATGATCCGGCCGATATTCCGCGGCTCTTGGCCAAACTGGATGAAGGCTACGATCTCGTCTCGGGCTGGCGGCAAAGGCGCAAGGACGCCGCGCTGCGGCGCAAATTTCCGAGCACGCTGGCCAACCGGCTCATTTCGGCGGTTTCGGGGATTTATCTGCACGACTATGGATGCACCCTGAAAGCCTATCGGCGGCAGGCGCTGCAAGGGGTTCAACTTTACGGCGAGATGCATCGTTTCATTCCGATTTACGCATATTGGAACGGGGCGCGCGTGACCGAGATTCCAGTGAGGCATCATGCGCGGCGACACGGTGTCTCCCATTACAACTTACAACGAATTCCGAAGGTTTTGTTCGATTTGTTAGTCGTGGTTTTCCTGCATCGCTTTGCGCAACGACCGATGTACGTTTTTGGCGGGGTCGGTTTAATCAACTTTGGCATTGGCGTGATCGCGGCCGGAGCGGCTCTGTATTACAAATTTTTTCGGCATGAATCCTTCATCAAAACGCCGCTCCCGCTGCTCTTTGTCATGGCTTTTATCACCGGAGTAATGTGTTTTCTCATGGGGCTGCTCGCTGAATTGCTCGTGCGTACTTATTATGAATCGCAGAACAAGGCGACTTACATGATTTCATATGCCGGCGTGGAGCAGGATGGCGAGGGTCTTTCGCGCGAATCGGAACGGCCCGCGGCGCAGGCGTTTCCTCGTTCGTGAGGACTCGCCGGGCGCGCTGATCTTATGTGTGGCATCTGCGGTTTCGTCGGTCCCGGTTCAGGCGAGACGCTGGAGCGCATGTCGATCTTGCTGAGGCATCGTGGCCCGGACGATTCGGGGACCTGGACGTCCGCGGTTCCGGCGGTGCATCTGGCCAACCGGCGCCTGGCCGTGCTCGATTTGCCGGGTGGGCATCAACCGATACTGACGGACGACGCACAATTCGTCATCGTTTTTAATGGGGAGA
>Ga0209056_10005375_pt1 | contig 13327 bp, 9 predicted proteins | sample GraSoiAngelo_114_FD_185876 | JGI IMG/M metagenome (GOLD analysis project Ga0209056, IMG submission 185876) | Grasslands soil microbial communities from the Angelo Coastal Reserve, California, USA - 14_0903_13_40cm (SPAdes) (version 2) | ecosystem: Environmental > Terrestrial > Soil > Grasslands ... | reverse complement strand
AGCATATCGCTGGATGACATCTCTCTGATCCGGACGGAACACGAGCCAGGCTGCAGTCGATATGGCCAACACGCGGCCGCCGTTTTGGGTTTGGAGCTGGAGAACATTACCGGCAAAATGGGCCACCTGCTCGTGGTCGATGGAAATGATTTCCCGGCCTGTCCCGTTCAGGCTTTCCAGCACGAGTTTGCGCTCATTAGCGTCGGCTATGCAGTCTCCACAGAAAAGAACAAACCGATCGCCAATACTCACCATCATATCGGTGTGCAAAATGGCCTGCCCGCTCTCCTGTACTGCGCGGAACGTGACGGGTTCATAGCCCAGGAGGTCACACAACTCCTTGAGCACTTCCGGATTTGTTCGCGGCGAGATGGCCGCGTAAGCACGGCGGCTCACGTGGTCGAAAACGACGCTTCCCGTTCCCTCCAGGAAACGGCCATTGTTCTCGTGATGTGTGAGGTCGGCGATGCGCGATACATGGAAACCGCCGGCTTCGAGCTTCTCGATAATATCCCGTCTTCGCTCCGCTCTCCGGCTCGGGGCGAGCATCGGATACAAGACGACCGTGCCGTCGTGATGAAAAGAAACCCAATTGTTCGGGAAGACCGCATCCGGAGTATGGAGCTCTTCCATATCTTCGACCAGAATGATCTCGACTCCTGCTTCTCTCAACCTGCCCGCAAGCATGTCGAACTCAATCCGCGCCCGCCGCTCGATGTCCCGGCGGCTGGTTTCCGTCGGTTCTCTCTGAAATAGAATCGTGGCGGCGGTTTCAGGGTTGAATCCGAATGAGGCGGGTCTGACCATCACGATCGCAGTCGGCAGTTGCACAGCTATACCTCCAGGAGTATTCGCGCAGGGTCCTCGATAGCGTCTTGTCGCCCATAAGGACAGGATAGCTAGAAATGGTAGCGGTCCACCAGACGGTTTCGACCAAACCTGAATCGGCGACCAAAGATGTATACTCTCTGAACTCTCGGAACACAAAACACGATAGGAGTCCCGTATGAAGACGCATCGTATGATTCTTCTTGTGGCGTTAGCTCTCGCGGTGACAGCCGAGCCTGGATGGACTCAGGTGAATGCGACGATTTCAGGTAGAGTGGAGGACGCAACCGGCGCCGCGGTAGGTGGCGCAACCGTCACCGTGAAGAGTCTGGAGACGAGAGCGACGCGGGCCGTAACAACGGACGAAACGGGCGACTTCAGGGTCCTTTCTCTGCCGGTGGGCTTGCAGGAGGTGCGGGCGGAAAAAGCGGGTTTTAAGTCAACTGTTCGGACGGGGATCAATCTGGCTGTAGGACAGGAAGCAGTGGTGAACGTGCGGCTCGATGTAGGCGAACTCACCCAGGAGGTGACCGTTTCCGCAGATGTTCCTTTGATTGATACGACGACGGCCTCCGTTTCGGGGCTCGTCGGGGAGCGTCAGGTCAAAGAGTTACCGCTCAACGGCCGCAGCTTCGACTACCTCATTGCGCTAAATCCCGGAGCGATCAACTACACGCTGAAGAGCCCGCAAACGAGCACGAGCAATGGGAACACGTTCTCTGTTGCGGGACGGCGCCCGCTGGAAAATATGTTCCTGCTGAACGGAATTGAATACACCGGTTCGAGCCAGCTTTCCGTAACGCCCGGTGGCGTCAGCGGAGACTTATTGGGGATCGATGCAGTCCGAGAATTCAATGTGCTGACCGGAACTTACTCCGCTGAATACGGCAAGCGCGCCGGAGCGCAGGTCACAATCGTGACGCAATCCGGAACGAATCAATTTCACGGGTCGTTTTTCGAGTTTCTCCGTAACAGCGCGCTGGACGCGCGGAATTTTTTTGATCCGGTGTCTGTTGCGCCGTTCAGGCGGAACCAATTTGGAGGCGCTGTAGGCGGACCCATCAAAAAGGATCGGCTGTTCTTCTTCGGCAACTACGAAGGCTTTCGGCACCGATTAGGAGTCAGCAACGTGAGCGTTGTGCCCAATCAACAGGCGCGCCAGGGGCTCTTGCCGAATGGTGCAGGCGTATATACACCCGTTGCGGGTTTGAACCCGGCGATGTTGGCCTACATGCCCTTCTGGCCTCAACCCAATGGTTCGGAACTGCTGATGAATGGACTGCCGACCGGAACTGCCCTGTCGTACAACTCTCCGAAGCAGTCGATCAACGAAGACTTCGGCACCGTGCGAGGCGACTACAACATGCGAGAGCGAGATTCACTCTCGGTGGCATACACGATCGACGATGGCAATAACCTGACGCCGCTGGCAGATCCCTTGTTCGGGTCGTATACAACGCTCCGCGCCCAGGTGGCCAGTGTGCGGGAAACGCATGTCTTCTCGCCCCGCGTCCTCAATACATTCAGCGCCGGATTCTCCCGCTCGGCATTTGGTTTTGATTCATTTCCATTCGCGACATTTTCACCAAGCCTTTTCTTTGTAACTGGGGCGGGGCCCGGAGGAATCGTCATCGGAGGCGGCAATACGAGCACCGGCGCCGCTGCCATAACGTCGGCGGGCCCGAACAATGCCGCCGGCGTCCGGAATCGCAGAAATCTCTTCACGTACACTGACGGGTTGCAGATTAGCAAGGGAATTCACCAAATCAATCTGGGGGTCTGGTTTCAGCGGCTGCTGGATAATGAAAACACGGCGTCGCGCAGGCTGGGGCTTGCGACTTTTACGAGTTTGACCACCTTCCTGCAAGGAACCGTCAGCAACTTCCAGGCGGTGCCAAACGCAACGGAGTTGGGATGGAGAAGTTTGTTCGGAGCCTGGTACTTCGAGGACTCGATGAAGCTTCGACGCAACCTCACGCTTCGAGCCGGTGTTCGGCATGAATTCTCGAGCGGCTGGAATGAGGTGGCAGGAAGAGCTTCCAACTACATCACCGATGCGCAGGGTGTGCTTTTGACCGATCCGCGCGTGGCGACGTCGGCGTTCACGAAGAATAACGCGAAGCGGCTTTTTGGTCCGAGAGTCGCGCTGGCATGGGATCCATTCGGAAAAGGAAAGACAGCGATCCGTGCAGGATTCGGAACGTACTATACGCTGATAGACAATCTCGCGTTTCTGCTCAACGCGCTTCCTCCCTACAATGGCTCCGTCTCATTTTCGGGCCCTTTGTCTTCGTTTGTGCCGATTGCGAAAGGTGTGCAGCCGCCAGCTGGCAGTATCTTCGCACCTCAAGGCGTGGAGGCCGCGGCGAAAACTCCGGCGGTTCAGGAGTGGAATTTCGCGATCGAGCAACAACTCAGCTCCAACCTGGCCGTTCGCGTCGCCTATGTCGGCTCGTTTGGCTACCATGGCCTGCTCAGCGTCGACCCTAACAGCATCTCAGCACAGATTTGCTCGAATGCGAGCGGCTGCACAACGGGTGGCGCCGGCGCCGCGAGGGGCGCCGTGCCTCAAAACGCGCAGTATATTCCGGTCGGAATGCGCCCGAATCCGAATCTGTCGGGCGGGTTCTTCTGGTTTACCGAAGGCAACAGCCGTTACAACGCGCTGCAGGTCGAAGTGAATCGCCGCCTGAGCCAGGGCTTGCAATTCCGGGGCAACTACACGTGGTCGAAAAACCTCGACATGAACTCGGGATTAACGGGCGCTCAGGCCAACAATCAGGCACAAATGGTACTGGATCGGAATGATCTGCGACGAGACTGGGGACCATCTTCATTAACCCCTACCAGTCAGTCCAGCATCTCGGCTCACTATGAATTGCCGTTCGGTGATGGCAAGCGTTGGTTGGCCAATGCCAGCGGGTTCGGAAAAATCATCACGGGGTGGCAGTTGAACGGAATCACGACCCTGCTGAGCGGTTTCCCATTCACTCCGCAAGCCGGGTCGAACAGATCCGGGGACGGAGATACTCGAAATCCGGATCGCCCATCTGTGAATCCCACCTTCAGTGGTCCTGTCGTGCTCAAGCGGCAGACGCAATGGTTTGATCCAAATGCTTTCATTCTGCCGATCGCTGGCACCTATGGGAATTTAGGCAGAGGCACTCTGCGCGGCCCAGGCTTGGCAAACGTCGATCTGTCCTTGCTGAAGAACACCGCCATATCCGAGCGGTTCGGCTTGCAATTCAGAGCCGAATTCTTCAACGCGCTCAACCATACGAACCTGGCAACACCGAACCCAATCGTTTTCTCTGGTACCGGGTTCAGTCCGTCGGCGGGGTTGATCACCACCACGGCGACGACATCCAGGCAGATTCAATTCGGACTGAAGCTGGTCTACTAGTGCACTAGTTGTTGATTAGCCAAGAACTCAATGGCGGCCGCGGTTACAGCAGCGACATCGGGTCCACATCGACAATGACTCGAGTGGCCCCGATCTTCCTTTCCTCCAGATGCGCCCGAAGCTGCTCGAGCATGCGATGGAGCACGCCTCGCGATGACGACTTAATCAGGAGCTGGTGGCGATGAACCTGTTTGATCCGCTCCAGTGGCGCCGGCGCCGGGCCGAGGATTCTTACCGCGGTTGATCGGAGCGAATCGAGGAATTCTCCGATTTCGCGTGCCAACGTCGCTGCGCGTCCGGCATCGCGATCCATCACCATAATTCCCGCCAACGCTGTGAAAGGAGGATAGAACATCGCCTTGCGGTAGCGGGACTCGCGGGCATAAAAATCTTCGAATCGCTGGGTGCAGGCCAGTTGAAACGTGTAATGGTCCGGAAAGTAACTCTGAATCACAACCTCCCCCGGCTGGTCGCCACGCCCCGACCGGCCTGCAACCTGGGTGAGTAGCTGAAAAGTCCGCTCCGCGGCCCGGAAGTCGGGTAAAGAGAGGGCGGCATCGGCACCGACAACGCCAACGAGCGTGACTCGTGGAAAGTCGTGGCCCTTGGCGATCATCTGCGTGCCCACGAGAATGTCGATCTTACCTGACGCAAACCCACCGAGCACACGCTCATAATCGCGCAGGTGGCGCATCGTGTCGCGATCGATGCGTCCCATGCGCGCGTCCGGGAAGAGGCTCTTCAGCTCCGACTCCAGCCGTTCGGTGCCTTCACCGACATAGTAGATGTATTCGCTGTCACATTCAGGACATCGCGCCGGCGGCCGTCGGGCAAGGCCGCAGTAATGGCAGAGCAGCTTGTCGATGCTGCGATGATACGTCATCGCAACGCTGCAGGAGGTGCATTGAAACGTAAAGCCACAATGGCGGCATAGAAGGAACGCCGCATAACCGCGCCGGTTGAGGAGGATCATCGTCTGCTCGCGGCGCTCGAGACGGCCAGCGACGGCCTGAAGGAGCCGTCGCGAGAAGACGACCTGCTTGCTTTGCGCCGTATACTCCTCACGCATGTTCACGATTTCGACCTCAGGCAGCGGACGATCTTCCACCCGGCTCGTGAGGCCAACGTATTCGTACTTTTTGGATTCTGCGTTGCGGAAGGACTCCATGGAGGGAGTCGCCGAACCGAGTACCACGACCGCACCCGACCGCTTTGCGCGCATGATGGCTGTGTCGCGGGCGTGGTAGCGAGGAACTTCCTCCTGCTTGTAGCTGGATTCATGTTCTTCATCGACAACAATGAGGCCGAGGTTCTGTAGTGGGGCGAAGACAGCAGATCGCGTCCCGATGACGATGGGAGCCTTGCCGCAGTAAATGCGCAGCCACTCGTCGATGCGCTGCCGTTTGGAGAGGGAACTGTGGAGGACCGCCGTTAGACCTGGGAACCGTTGCGTGAAGCGATCGGTGAGCTGCGGTGTGAGGCCGATTTCAGGGACAAGGATAAGTGACGTTTTGCCGGCGGCAAGGAAGTGCTCCGCAGCACGCATATAGATTTCCGACTTGCCGCTGCCGGTGACACCATGGAGGAGAAGGGTATGGAAACCGTTGCATGATCGGATGGCATCGAAGGCCCCAAGTTGATGTTCAGTTAACGTCAGGCACGGGACAACGGCCGGGGATTTCGGATTTCGGATTTCGGACGGATTTGGGGAGCCAGGCGTAGGAAGCGCGGATTCCCTCCATCCGAAATCCGAAATCCGAGATCCGAAATCCCCGGTCCCTAACCCGCTTTCCACATGCTTTGCGGAGATGCCGGGCGGAAGCGAAGACTTTAATACCTCGCCGAGTGGTGCAATGTAATACCCCGAAATCCAACGGCACAGTTCGAAGATATCGGGACGGATCAGAGGTGAGCGATCGATAATTGTGGCGACCGGCAGCACTTCAACATCTTTGGGCGCTTCCGTTCGAACCCCAACGATGAACCCCTCCACTTCGCGCTTCCGGAAGGGCACGATTACCCGGCTTCCGGCCTCGACAAGTTCTGTGACTTCGTAGACGAAGGTCCGTGTCAGGGGCAGGCATACGGCGACATCGGCATACATGTGTTAGGAACGGAGGCGGAAAAGCTCGGCGCGAATCTGCTTCATATCTTCCCAGACTTCGCGCTTCTTATCAGGAGATCGCAACAAGTAGGCCGGATGGAACGTGGCGATAACGCGAATTCCATCCATGTCGAAAAACTTGCCGCGCAGCTTGGAAATGGACGAGGCGGTCTGAAGAACAGTTTGGGCCGCAAATGTGCCAAGGCAGCAGACAATCTTCGGACGGATGGAGGCGAGCTGTCTCCTTAGAAACGGGTTACAGGCAGCGACTTCATCGGGCTCCGGGTTCCGATTCTCCGGAGGCCGGCATTTGAGGACGTTACAAATGTAGACGTCTTCGCGCTTGAGATTGATCGATTCGATGATCTTGGTTAGAAGCTGTCCGGCCCGCCCGACGAACGGGAGTCCCTGCTGGTCCTCGTCATAGCCTGGAGCTTCGCCAACAAAGACGAGCTCGGCGTTAGGGTTGCCGGAGCCGAAGACGATGTGCGTGCGCGCCGGCGCGAGCTTACAGCGCTGGCAGTCACCGATATCGGCACGGATGTCTTCGAGGTCCTGCAGGGGCGCTCTATGAGCGCCCGGGCGGTCACAGACCGCCCCTACAGCCAAAGAGTCCACACCTATATCTCTGAAGAATTCGAGCTGGGCGGCGATTTCGTCGGAATTCATTTCAGCAATTGCACCACGCGATCGAGAATTTTGTCCGCCATAATTTCCTTGCTCACCGATGGAATCTCTTCGGTCTTGCCGGACTTGTCTATGATTGTCGCGTGATTCATATCGCTATCGAAGGCCGAATCAGGACCACTTGCAGGATTAATAACGATCAAATCCAGATTTTTCGCCTTTAATTTTTCCAGACCATGCTTCAGGTGATTTTCAGTCTCGGCGGCAAAACCGACAAGCACTTTACCATTCTTGTGGCCGCCCAGCTCTTTGAGAATATCGACCGTGGGTTCGAGATCCAGCACGAGGTTCGCGGTTTTCTTTTTGATTTTCTGCGCGGCGACAGATTTTGGACGGAAGTCCAGGGGAGCGGCGGCCTTGATCACCGCGTCTGCGTCCGCTACGTTCTGCAAGACGGCACGCCGCATTTCATCGGTGGTTCGAACACGAATCGTATTCGGAAAATCGAGTTCGGTCGGACCGGAAACCAGCACGACTTGAGCCCCGCGGTTTCTTGCTGCATGGGCAATCGCGAAACCCATCTTGCCTGAAGAACGGTTGCTGATGTATCGAACGGGATCGATATCTTCAATCGTAGGTCCGGCAGTAACGAGCACTTTTCGGCCTTCAAGGTCCCGCGACCGTTGCAGGAGCGCCATCACATAGTCCACGATTTCCTCGACCGGCGCCAGCCGGCCCGGGCCATAGGTTCGGCAGGCCATCTGCCCGACTTCCGGGTCGATGATGCGAACACCACGGCCAACAAGTGTCTTGAGATTTTCCTGTACTGACGCATGCTCCCACATCCGAGTGTTCATTGCGGGAGCGACAACGACCGGAGCGGCGACGGCCAAATGAAATGTGGTGAGGAAATCGTCGGCCAGGCCCGCCGCCAGCCGCGCAATACAGTCGGCCGTCGCGGGCGCGATCAGAAAAAGATGGATGGACTGCGCGAGGAGAATATGGTCGAAAGCGCCTTCAAAATCGCTGCCGGAGCTGGGACCTTCGAAAAGATCGAGGTAGACTTTATTTCCGGAGAGCGCTCGAAATGTCAGGGGGGTTACAAATTGCGTGGCGCCTTTCGTCATAAGAACGACAACATCCACCGCACGATCCTGCAGCCGGCGAACAATTTCCGCCGACTTATAACACGCGATTCCGCCGCTGACGCCGAGAGCTATTTTCATTCTTCCTTCTCTTCCCGCTGCTCTTCTTCCTGCTGATCGCTGTCCTGATCGGGAATTCGGAACTTGACGAGCCCCTGCAAAATCTCTTTTTGTGCGACTTGTGTCGCTTTGTGGCGGGACTCCTTCAGCATAGGCATGCTGCCGGCCTGGATCTGCCGCGCTCGCAACGCGGAAAGGATCACAAAGCGATACTTGCTGTCGATATTGTCAGGAATGGTGATCAAGCTATACCTCCGAAGGAAGCGATAATCTCCTCGATGCGGCTCTGCTGGCGCCACGGAGCGGCTCTGCCACTGCGCACGATGGACTCAAGAAGAAGTATGGAATTTTCGAGGACATCGTTAACGATGATGTAGTCGTAATCCCGATAAAAAAGAATTTCACTCTTTGCGATTTCAAGCCGGCGGCGGATGACATCATCGGGCTCCAGCATGCGCGCCTTCAAGCGTCGTTCCAACTCAGCAAACGACGGCGGTAATACGAAAATGGCAACGGCCTCTTTGATTTTGGACTTCACTTGCCGGGCGCCCTGCACATCGATGTCCAGGATCACGTCTCTCCCACTGTCGAGGTGCGTCTCGACAAAGGAGCGCGCCGTGCCATAGAGATGGCCGTTGAACTCGGCCCACTCAAGGAAATCGCCCCGGTCGACCATGCTCAAAAACGTCGGCCGATCCGTAAAGAAATAATCAGCGCCGCTTTGCTCTCCGGCTCGGGCCTTCCGGGTCGTAAACGAAACCGAAAATTTCAGGTCCTTGAAACTTCGAAGTAAGTGCTGGAGTAACGTGGTCTTCCCGGATCCCGACGGGGCCGAGACAATGTACAGATTTCCGCGCATTCCGGGTCGCTTCTAAAAAAGCACCTCAGTTTACCACAGGGGCGAAAATGGAGACGTAGCCCTCTGTCCCCAGTTTTCTAAACCGGCTGCGGGCACTCTTCAGCAGATGCCTTTGGTCGGCCGGGCCGTCGGCGCAGGATAGTTTGGCCCAGCTTCTGTTCCAGCTCGCGGATAAACTCATCAGACTCATGGGAAGTGGAGAAAAATCGGGACAGTGGGCTACGTCCCCATTTTTAGAGCGGGAGTGCCCCCTCGCCCCCCTATTCAATATTTTGGACCTGTTCGCGGAGTTTTTCGATCTCGACTTTAGTTTCGATGGCGGCTTGGCCGATGCCAACGCCGAGTTCATTGAGACCGGAAGTTTTGGAGAGGATGGTGGTGACCTCGCGGTTCATTTCCTGGAGGATGAAGTCCATTCGCTTGCCCGCTTCGTCCTGAAGGGTTTTCAGGCCGGCAAACTGGTCGAGATGACTGCGGAGCCGGGTGGTTTCTTCGGCAATGTCACTGCGTTCAGCATAAAGCAGTGCTTCAGTTTCCAGGCGGTGGCCACTGTCGGCGGCAAGCTGAGGCGCGAGTTCCGTGACACGGGCCATCAGTTGCTGCCTATAATGTTCCACGAAGTCTCTGGCACCCGCGAGGATCGTTTCCAGGTGCCGTCCAATATTGGCAATTCGCCGATCAATATCGTCCATCAGCGACTGCCCTTCGGTAAGCCGCATCTGTTTGACTTGCGTCACAGCCGCGTCCGTCGCCTCGCCAAGCTTTTGGCCGATTAGCTCCATTTCCGCTGCTTGAGGCCGTCACAAGCCCGGGCAACCTGGTGATCATCTCCAACGTGAGCTCACCTTGAACCGGATATGCATCCTTAAGGCCCGACATCATATCCACGTAGGCGCGGATCAGGTTGTGATTCACGTCGAGCTTGATGTTCTCCCGCTGGTAATCGATCCGGACAAATGCGTCCAACCGTCCTCGTTTGAAAGCAACGGAGATTCTTTGACGGATGATGTTCTCAAAATTCTGAAACTCGCCGGGAATCTTCACGTGAACATCCAGGTACCGATGATTTACACTTTTAATTTCCACCAGCGCGGTCAAATTCGGGGCTTCAGTTCGTGCAGATCCAAAACCCGTCATGCTGTAGATCATGGAATCGCGCTTTCTTTAACATCGGGCCCGCCGGCAACATCGGGCCCACCGGCCAGCCCTGTCGGTACACCGCCTTCGGCGGCCTCCTGGATTGGCGTTGGCCGGTCCCCCCATGTCTGGAATTGCAGATTATAGAGCTTCCAATAGAGACCATGGCGGACGACGAGTTCTTCGTGGGTACCGGACTCCTTGATGCGGCCATCGGCGAGCACGATAATACGATCCGCACGACGAACGGTAGAGAGCCGATGGGCAATGACGATCGTCGTCCGGCCTTCCATCAAGTTTTGCAGAGCCTGCTGAACGAGCGCTTCCGACTCGGTATCCAGCGACGAAGTCGCCTCATCGAGTATCAGTATCGGGGCATCTTTCAAAAGCGCTCTTGCGATCGAGAGCCGTTGCCGCTCGCCACCCGAAAGCCGCAAACCGCGCTCGCCAACTCGGGTGTCAAAGCTGGTCACGAACTCGTCGACCAGAGCCGCCTTGGCGGCGCGAAGGATTGCGTCCTCACCGGCCGCCGGTTCACCGTAGGCGATGTTGGCCCGTATCGCGTCATTGAAAAGGATGACGTCCTGGGTCACGATCGCGATTTGTTTCCGCAACGACTGCAACTTGAAGTCCCGGACATTCCTGCCGTCGATCAAAATGCGTCCCTGCGTGACATCATAGAAACGCGGCAGGAGGTTCACGAGCGTCGTTTTACCCGCTCCGCTCGGACCCACGATCGCCAGCACTTCGCCACGCCCTACCCTGAATGAAATTCCATCGAGAACCGGAACTCCAGGCTCGTACGCAAAGTGGACGTCATCAAACTCTATGCAGTCGCTGAATCGAGCCAATGTTGCTTGGCCTGAGTCCTTCTCGGTCTCGAGCGCCAGAATCTCGAAAATGCGTCCGGAGGCGCCAAACGCCTGCTGGAAAGTGTTGGTGATGCCGCTCATCCGGCGGACCGGATCGTATAGCTTGATGAGGGCGATGATGAAAGCGACGAATAAACCGACGGTCATTCGTTGATTGATGATTTGCGAGCGAGCATACAGCAGAAAGGCAGCGACGACGAGGACTCCCAGAACCTCCATGAGAGGCGACGATAGCGAATGCGTCATTCTCTGGCGGAGATTCAACTTGAAGATGCGTTGCGTCACCTTGCGGAATCGCCCCGCTTCGGCTTTCTCCATCGAGAAGGCTTTCACAATTCGATTTCCCGCCAGGGTTTCATAAAGAATGTTGGCCATCTCGGCCAGTTCCTGCTGATTGGATCTGCTAAGCAGGCGAAGCGTCTTTCCGAACCACACTGTTGGATAAAATACGAGGGGCGCTAACACCAATGATCCTACAGCCAACTTCCAATCGATCGCAAAAATGGTAATCACCAGAAAAACGAGAATTGCTGCTTGCTTGAGAAATTCAGCCAGCGTCTCGGATGCCGCCGTCTGGATTCGCTCGACGTCCGCGGAAACACGAGAAATCAGCTCGCCCGTTGGGTTGAAGTGGAAGAAATGGAGTGGCTGGAGGAGGATTCTCTCGAACAGATCGTTCCTGAGATCACGGACGACGGCTTGCCCAAGATAGGCCGTGACATTAATAGATCCGAATTCCGCAACAGCTTTGACTGCCGTCACGATAATCAAAAGCACCAGGAAGATCCTTCCATCTGACGCGGACACGTTGAACTGAAGATTGACGAAAGGAATCGCGATGGTTGGCGTAGCGGAAGCTCTGAGGACCGTGTCGAAAATGAGCCCGATGAGGAAGGGCGTGGCTGCCTCGAGCACTCCCACAACCGCGACCAGGCACAATGAGACCACAAGCATCCAGACGTGAGGTCGGACGTAGGCCCAAAGGCGCGATGGAAGCGGTTTCATGAGCGATAAACCGTTCGGCGGACGATTTCCTCGGCGTCTTTAGGCTTTTGCATCTTGAGTATCTGGCCGGCCAGCTGTCGCAATTGTCCAAATGAAACCGAACGAATCATTCTTTTGATTCTGGGATATGCCACCAGGCTTACCGAAAGGGACGTGAAACCCAATCCCAGCAGGACGGCCGCCGATGGCGGATCCGCCGCCATCTCGCCGCATACCGTGACAGGTTTGCCAGTCGGCTGGAGCAAACTGTACACCTGATGCAGGCACCGGAGGATGGCGGGATGAAAGGGACTGTAAAGATGGGCAACCGATTGATCGGACCGGTCAATCACGAGGTAATACTGGATAAGGTCATTTGTCCCAAGACAAAAAAAGTCCACACGCGAAGCCATCAAGTCGCAGGTTTGCGCCGCGGCTGGGGTCTCGATCATAACGCCGACAGGGACCTTCGGATCATAACGCTGGTGGCGAAAATCGAGGTCACTCCGCACTTCGGCAATAATCTCATGCGCCGCCTCCAGATCATCGATGGTGGAAACGAACGGCAGGAGAATGCGCGTGGGGCCGTTAATGGAAGCGCGGTAGAGACTCCGCAACTGCTTCTTAAACAAATCCGTATTTTCCAGACAGAAGCGCAGGCCGCGGACCCCGAGATTCATGTTCACGCCATCCCAGCTCTTTTGATCGATGCCCACATCAATAGTGCGGAACGTGACGGGAGCGCCCTTTGCGGACTTCAATACCAGCGAGTAGTCGCCCACCAGTGATTCTTCGTCCGGCTGCTTACCTTCGCGGAAGAAATCGAATTCGGTGCGATACAGCCCGACCGACTCGCATCCGCTCGCGATCGCCGCCGCTACTTCTTCGCTGAAGTTGATATTGGCGCCGAGCGAGATTCGCACGCCGTCCTCTGTCACTGGAGCGGCCGTCGAGACCCTGGACTTTCTCCTGAGCTTCTTGTCTTCCCGCGCGCGGCTTCTGTACTCCTGGAGTGTTTCGTTGGATGGCAGGCTGATGACCACGCCACGATCACCATCGACGATGAGCAACACGCCTGAAGAAACATCCGCCAATTCCGGCGCACCCATTACGGCCGGTATTCCTAACGATCTCGCCATAATGGCCGTATGTGATAGAGGGCTTCCCGTCTCGGTCGCCAGGCCGACGATACGTTGTGACCGTAGCTCAAACAAGGTCGAGGGCGGCACTGCCTTGCCGATCAAGATCGCATCGTACGGCAGCTTCCTGAAAGATGGCAGCGGCTTTGACTGAAGATTGTTCAGAAGC
>Ga0209056_10005374_pt1 | contig 13328 bp, 5 predicted proteins | sample GraSoiAngelo_114_FD_185876 | JGI IMG/M metagenome (GOLD analysis project Ga0209056, IMG submission 185876) | Grasslands soil microbial communities from the Angelo Coastal Reserve, California, USA - 14_0903_13_40cm (SPAdes) (version 2) | ecosystem: Environmental > Terrestrial > Soil > Grasslands ... | reverse complement strand
AGGTCCGCTGCTGACGGAAATCGCGCCACTCACCGGCCCCATGTACCAGCTGTTCATCTTCTTCATGATCACCGATCCCAAGACGACCGTGAGCACGGTCCGGGGCCGGATGATCGTGGCCGCCGCGGTTGCCGCGGCGGAGACCGCCATCCGGCTGGCAGGTGACTTTCACGTGGCCGCGCTCAGCGCGCTCTATCCGGCGCCGCCGATCCTCGCCCTCGCGATCGTCGGCCCTGTTGCGAACGTGATCGACCTGGTCCTCACCCCCTGTCCCCCTCTCCCTTCGGGAGAGGGGGGACGACGGTCGCATTGAGTTTCCCCTCTCCCATAGGGAGAGGGGATCAAAGGGGTGAGGACCGCCGCGGACGCACAACCTGTAGCTTGTCGCCGTTCCGGGCGACGACGATGAGACGGCTGCCGTCCGCGCGCCGCAGCCACGCCATGTGCCGCACCTGCCCCTCGATCATGAGACCGCTCCGCTCCATGTCGACCGCCTCGAAGCGACCGTCTTCCGTGCCGGAGAGCAGCAGGCCGTAGCTGGCATCGTAGCGTCCGAGCACGGGCGGTACGCCGTACAGGTTCCCCCCGACCAGCAGATCCGGCCGCCCGTCGCCGTCGAAGTCGCCCACCAGCACTGCGCGGATCGGCGCGAACTGAGCCTCGGCGGGAAGGGGCCGCAGTGTGAAGGTACCGTTCCCGTTGTTCAGGGCCACGGAGCTCGCGAAGATGCGGGCTTCTCGAACCGTGGCCTGGGCGAGCTCGCCAGCGGGGAAGATGTCCTCGACTCGGGCTGCGCCGAAATCCGCATACGTGGCGTATCGGGTTGTCAGTCGAGGGATAAGACTGATCAATTCGTCCCGACCGGCGAGCGGGTAGCTCACGCCGTGCTTGTAGAAGGTGAGGATCTGCTCGAGCGTCCCGTTATGGCCGAAGTCGCTTACGTACATGCGTGCGGGCTCCGTCGGCGACGCCTGGAGGTAGGAGTTGCGCCCCAGGTTCCCCAGGACCAAGTCCGAGCGCCCGTCCCCGTTCAGGTCGGCGACGGTGACGCTGTTCCACCAGCCTTCCGTTCCCGTCAGCCCGGCTTCGGCCGTCCGGTCCACTAAACGCCCATCTTCCTGGTGGAAGACGCGGATCGGCATCCATTCCCCGACGACGATCAGGTCGAGCTTCCCGTCGTGGTCGTAATCGACCCAGGCGGCCGACGTCACCATCCCGGCCTCCGCGAGCCCCGGCGCCTTCTCGAGCGTGACGTCTCGGAAGTGACCGGTGCCGTCGTTTTCCAGGAGATAGCTTCGGGGCGTCAGGCCGTAACGGCGCGAGACGACCCGCCGCCCGACGAACAGATCGAGGTGACCGTCGCCGTTCCAGTCTCCCGGCACAACGCAGGACCCGCTTTCCGACAGACGAGGGAGCGCCAGGGAGTCGCGCGCGAAATGCCCGCGGCCGTCGTTCAGGTAGAGCCGGTCCTGGAGGGGGGCGTCGTCCTTCTCGAACTCGTTGCCCCCGCTGACGACGTAGAGATCGGGATGCCCGTCGCCGTTGGCGTCGAAGAACGCCGCGTCGACGTCCTCGCTCAGACTGTCGATCTGGAACGCGCGCTGCGGGCTGGTGCGGAACGTGCCGTCGGGCCGCTGGATGAACAGCCGGCCGGCCTGCCATTTGGCGCCCCCGACGTAGATGTCGTCACGGCCGTCGCCGTCCACGTCGCCGATGGCCAGGGCAGGCCCTTCGGTGGACAAGAGGTGCGGGATCAACGGCTCACGGTGGAAGTCGTAGAAGCGGTTCTCGTGGTGCGTGAAGTCGATGGCGACCCGATCGGTCACGTCGGTGAACAGCGGCTGCAGCGCGGGCGGATCGCGCTGGACTGACCCCGGGCGCAAGCCCGCGGATCGTGACCCCGGGCGCAAGCCCGGGGATGGGCCGGCGGCATCCTGCTGCGACAGCGTGAGCGTGCGATCGGTCGCCACCCTGGTCAACACCTGATACCGGCGATCCGGCCAGATGACCAGGAGCGAGTCTATCTCAGGCGAGCTCCCCAACCCAAAATGCAGGCGGGGATCGACGGAGGACTGGAACCCGCGCGTGGGCATTTGCTCCAGCAGCTGCGTCGTGCCGCCCTCCTTGATGACCACCTTCGCGCCTATCCCGGCGGTGTTGGCCCCGGATCCCTTCAGTACGATCTGGAGGTAGTGGCTTTTCGTGAGCTCGCGCGCGCGGTTTCTATAGATCGCGGCGGGGGCGTCGATCTTGTTCACGACCAGATCGAGCGCCCCGCTGTTGTTCAAGTCCACGTAGGCCGCGCCGTTCGAGAACCCCGGCTGCCCGAGCCCCCAGGCGCGCGCCTGGTTCGTGAACGTCAGGTCCCCGTTGTTGCGATACGCGTAGTTGGCGATCGGGATCTGAGGCATCTTCCGAATGAGCGCCCCCGAGAGCCCGCCCATCCCGTTGCGCAGCGACGCCTGGACGACGGGGTCGCCCACATACGCGAGATAGTCCAGGTCGTTCGGCCGGTGATAAATGCCGTTGGTGATGAACAGGTCCTTGTAGCCGTCGTTGTCGAGGTCGGCGAACAAGGGGGCCCAGCTCCAATCCGTGGCGTACACGCCAGCCAGGTAGCCGATCTCACTGAAGCGCTTGTAGCCGCGGTTGAGCTGGAGGGTGTTGCGGGCGTATTGCGCGTGATAGCCGGCCTCGAGCTTCTGGTTGTAGACGTCGAAGCTCTCGGCATTGGCGGAGGTCTTGAGGATCCTCTCCTCGTCGGGCAACATGTCGAGCACCATCAGGTCCGGCCGTCCATCGTTGTTGAAGTCGGCGGCGTCCACGCCCATCGAGGCGTGGCTGGTGTGTCCCAGCGCCGTGGCGCCGGACTCGGCGAACGTTCCGTCGCAATTGTTGATGTAGAGAAAGTCGTCTTCCTGAAAATCGTTGGCGATGTACAGGTCGGGGCAGCCGTCCCCGTTCAGGTCGCTCGCGACCACGCCGAGCCCGTACCCTTCGACGCCACCATAGATGTGGGCCTGGTCGCTCACGTCCACGAAATGGCCCCCGTCGTTGCGATACAGGCGGTCTCCCGCGCGGGGGTGGCGGGGCCAACGCTGCGGGCTGGTGCTCCGCGTGCGCTCGACGTGCGTCGAGTGGTTCAGCAGGTACATGTCCAAATCGCCGTCCCCGTCGTAGTCGAAGAAGACTGCCTGGGTGGAATAGCCGGCGAAGTCGAGTCCGTATTCTTTCGTGCGGTCGGTAAAGGTGCCGTCGCCGTTGTTGATGTAGAGCACGTTGTGCCCGTGCATCGTGAGGAAGTCGACGGCCGAGACGTAGATGTCGATGTATCCGTCCCCGTTGACGTCGGCCATCGTGACGCCGGTCTTCCAGCCGTCGGAATCGGCGACGCCGGCCCGCTCGGTGACGTCTTCGAACCGATAATCTCCCTTGTTCAGATACAGCCGGTTGGGTCCGACGTTCGACGTGAAGTAGAGGTCCGGCAGGCCGTCGTTATTGACGTCGCCCACCGCCACCCCGCCACCGTCGTAGTAGTACATGTAGGTGAGAATGTTGAACGCGGTGTCGTCGGGTAGCCGGTTGACGAACGTGACGCCGGTGCGCTCCGGGGAGAGCAGCTCGAAGAGCTGGGGCTCGCGAGCACGGCCGCAGCCCGCGAGCGTCAACACCGCGACGAGCAGCAGCCTGGACGCTTCGGGCATCGGCTCCGGCGCCGATTCTGCATGGCGCGGCGAGCAACTCGGCGATTTGGCGGCGACGCCGACGGGCGGTCCCGGAGGCGAAGACGCGCAAGGGGTCGGGTGGGGCCGGCTGTCAGGCGTCCCGAGCCGGAGGGACCGCCCCTCGGCGTCGCTGGCATGCCGTTGGGCGTCATCATCCGCACTAGCGCGCCAGCCGGATCCGGATCGCCTGCCCGCCCCCGGGAGCGAGCACGATATGCAGGCGTGACGTCGCGTCGACCGGGCGCTTGGAGATCGTAACAGGCAGCGGGTTCGTGAGCCAGTGGGCGCCCGGTCCGTCCGCGTAGATCTCGGCGATGTATTTGCGCCCAGGCGTGAGGAACGTGAGGGGGAGGTCGAAGGTCCGCGCTTCCTCGTCGGTTATGGCGCCTACGTACCAGCTGGGACCGTTCCGCTCCCGCCGCGCAACGACGACGTAGTCGCCAATCTTCCCGGCGACCACGCGCGTGGTGTCCCAGTCGACGGCCACGTCACGGATGAACTGGAACGCCGGCTGGTGCTCGTAGTTCTCGGGCAGGTCCGCCGCCATCTGGAGGGGCGAGTAGAGCACCACGTACAGCGCCAGTTGCTTCGCAAGCGTCGTCCGGACGCGGGGTTCATCCGGCCGCCGCGGCCGCCCCGTTCCCCGCTCGATCAGGATGTCGAAGATGCCCGGCGTGAAGTCCATCGGGCCGTCGAGCAGCCGCGTGAAGAACAGAATCGTCTCATGCTCGGGCGGGTTACCTCCCTCGCTGCTCCAGGCGTTGTACTCCTGTCCCCGCGCGCCCTCGCGACTCATCATGTTCGGGTAGGTACGACGCTCCCCTGTATCGTGGATCGGCTCGTGGACGTCCAGCATGATCCCGTACTGCGCCGCCTTCTCGATCACGTGGCGGTGGTGCCGCACCATGTACTGGCCGTAGTGCGAGTGCCCCTCGCCTACGAAATCCGTCACGTACCCCGATTTGATCGCGTCCAGCCCGAGCGAATGGTACAGCGCGAAGGCGCTGTCCATCTGTCGCTCGTAGTTCTCGATACCCCCCGACGTCTCGTTGTGGACGATCAGCTTGACGCCCTTCTCATGGGCGTAGCGGGCCACTTCCGCGAGGTCGTAGTCCGGATACGGCTTGGTGAACGAGAATGCGTTGCGGTTCTGTATCCAGTCGCCATCCCAGCCGACGTTCCAGCCTTCCACCAGTACCCCGCCCAACCCGTTGGCGGCCGCGAAATCGATGTAGCGTTTCGTGTTCGCCGTGGTGGCGCCGTGTTTGGGCCCGGAGCTCCACGTCATCGTGCCGATGTGCATGCCCCACCAGATGCCCACGTACTTCATCGGCTTGATCCAGCTCGTGTTCTGGATGACGCTCGGCGGATTGAGGTTCAGGCCGAGCAGCGAGGGCGCCAGATCGGTGGCGCGGTCGGCCAGCTGGATGGTGCGCCACGGCGTGACGAACGGCGTCCGCCCCCGTACCTTGATCCCGTCGGCGTAGGGTGCCAGCGCTGCGCGCAGCGTGCGAGCCTGCATGCGGGGACCGGTCAGGAACATCCGCGCGTAATCGACCAAATTCGCCTCGTGAATGACGATGAACGTGCGGCCGTCCCGGGTCTCCAGCGTGAGCGGTGTCTGCACGCTGTCGAGCACGCTGACCGGAGAAGACGAGAACAGCATCTCCGAGCGGTCCAGCCGCGGCCGGTTCGAGGGGATCCACCAAGCCCGGGCATCGTCCGCCAGGGCGAACTCGGTCAGCTCGTCGGTGATGGCGAACTCGCCGAGGCCGGGCTGCGCCGGCAGCTCGTAACGGAAGCCGACTCCGTCGTTGAAGACGCGGAACGCAACGACGAACCGCCGGCCGGGAGAGGCGACTTCGGCGACGGAGACCCGCAGCTCGTTATGGTGATCGCGCACCCGGGCCACCTCGCCCCAGGGTTGCGTCCAGGTCTCGTCGACGGTGTTGCTGCTGGTATCGACGATCCGCAGGCTGTCGCGCAGCGGGGGCGCCCCCTGGAAGGCGAAGCCGAGTCGCGAGGGCAGGAGCGCCGCCCGACCATCCCGGTCGACGCTGTACGCGAGAGCCCCCTCGCGGATCTCGACCGTGACGCGGTTTCGACCGTCGGGGGATGTGACGCGGACCCGGTCTTGGGCCACGGTGATGACGGGGCGGAGCGTCGCGACTGTAACGCTCAACGCGAGAAGGCGAGCTGGGGAGTGCGTCCACATGTGCCTGTCGATTCGGTGGTTATTGGTCCGAAGCCTGCCACGATCCGCGGCTCAAGCCGCGACTCGGCAGTGCCGAGTAAACCGGCCTGAGCAATTACACGACGTGCCCGTTTACGGGCAATGCCGAGCCGCGGGTTTTACCCGCGCCACCCGCGCGCGATGTATATTACCGATGTCGCAGGCGACCCGAACCTCCAACGTCTGGAGGACTCCCATGACCTGCTCCGCGTGTCGCGCCCTGCTGCCGTTCGGCCTCTTCATCGGATTGAGTTCCGGTTGCGCCCATCGGAACGGCGCGACCCTCCCGGCCAGCCCCGCTGCTGCGAGCCCCTCCAGCTCGACTGTGACCTCGGAGGACATCGATCGCCAACCGGGCCAGCCGATCGAGCAGGTGCTGATGGGGCGGTTCCCCGGCGTGACGGTCACACGTACCCCTGACGGCGGCGTCGCCGTGCGCATCCGCGGTACGACGTCGATCCGTGGCAGCAGCGAGCCGTTGTACGTGATCGACGGGGTCGAGATCCAACCCGGGCCGGGGGGGAGCCTTGCCGGGATCAACCCGCACGACATCGCGTCGATCCAGGTGCTGAAAGACCCCGCCGAGACGGCGATGTACGGCGTACGCGGCGCCAACGGCGTGCTCATCATCAAGACGAAGCCCCCAGGTCAGTGAGGTCACCTATGTGCTCGGCCTATTCCCAGCGACTCGTCGGGTTGTTCGTCGGCTGCCTTGTCGCCTGCTTCGCCGCGAACGCCACGGCCCAGGGCAGACCCCACGCGGGCGCTTCGGCGAGCGCGGCTCCGCGATCGGTCTTGACCGAAGAAGAGATCCAACGGGTGCCCGGCCGCCCGCTCGAAGAGCTGCTGATGGACCATTTTCCCGGCGTGCTCGTGGCGCGAACCAATGGCGGCGGCATTTCCGTTCGCATTCGCGGAGCCAGCTCGTTTATGGCGAGCAGCGAGCCCCTGTTTGTGATCGACGACGTGCCGATGGAGCTCGAAACGGGTGCCAGCCTCAGGGCGATCAATCCGCACGACATCGTCTACATCGAGGTCGTCAAGGATCCCGCTGGTACGGCGTTGTACGGCGTGCGCGGCGCGAACGGCGTCATCATCATCAGGACCAGGCGAGCCGGTCGCTAGCGACGTCGGCGCCCGCAGGGACCGAAAGACCAGCGGGCGGTCGTTGTTCCGGGTCACGACGTACAGGTCGCCGCGACGGGTCCGGACGAGCTGGATATCGCGGGCCTGCCCGGGGACGGCAAACCCGCTCTGCGCGGCGGGCACCGGCGTAAACCGCCCCGTGCCATCTCCGCGCAGGACCAGCCCATAGCTCGCGCTCATCCGCCCGATCTCCGGCTGCACACCATCGAAGTTTCCCGAAAGCAGCAGATCGGGCTTGCCGTCGCCGTCCACGTCCTGCGCTAGGATGCCGTAGACCGGGGCCAGCTGCGCCTCGACCGAAAGCGGGACCAGCGTGAACGACCCCTCTCCGTTGTTGCGCGCCAGCGCCGTCGCGAACGTGTGTGCCTGCTTCACGGTCGCGCCGGCGAGCTCCGCGGGCGAGAAGATGTCGGTAACGGTCTTCCTGGCGTAGTCGGCGTATCGGGGATAGCGCGCCTTTAGATAGGGCAGCGCCGCGAGGAGCTCGTCCCGCATCGCGATCGGGTAGCTCGTGCCGTGATTGTAGACCGACACGATCTGATCGGTCACACCGTTGCCATCGAAGTCCTTCACGTACATCGTCACCGGTTCGGCCTCGCTGGCGTGCAGGCGGGTGTTCAGGCCCAGGTTGCCGACGATGAAGTCGACACGACCCTTTCCCGCGAAGTCACCCACCACGATGCGATTCCACCATCCCTCGCTCTTCTCGAGGCCCGGGGTCTTCAGGCGGACGAGCTTTCCACCGCCCGCGTTCCGGAAGATGGTGATCGGCATCCACTCGCCCACGACGACGAGATCCGGCCGACCGTCGCCGTCCACGTCCCGCCACACCGCATCAGTCACCATGCCGACTCGCTCGAGTTCGGGCGCGAGCCGCCTGGTCACGTCGGTGAAGCGGCCGTGTCCGTCGTTCTGGAGCAGCATGCTTCGGGGGTTTGCGCCATAGTGCCACGGCACGACCCGGCCGCCGACGAAAAGATCGACGTCGCCGTCGCCGTCGTAGTCGGCCGCCACCACCCGAGACCCGCTCACATCGTCGGGTGGCAGGCTGCCGATGGCCTTCCGGAACCTTCCCCGCCCGTCGTTCAGGTACAGCCGGTCCTGCAGGGCGGGATCCCGCGAGGATGCGAACTCGCTTCCGCCGCTCACCACGTAGAGGTCGGGGTGACCATCCCCATCGGCATCGAAGAAAACGGCGCCCAGGTCCTCCGACAGGCGATCCTGCTCGAACAGCTTCTCGTTGGTACTCACGAACCGGCCGTTCGGCTGCTGGATCAGCAGCTTGCCTGCTTGACCCTTGGCGCCGCCGATGAACATGTCGTCCAGCCCGTCGCCGTTCACGTCGGCCACCGCCAGCATCGGCCCTTCCGTCGAGAGCAGCTTCGGGATCAGCGGCTCGCGATCGAAGTCCACGAACTCGTTCTCGCGGTGCACGTACGGCAGTGAGACCTGGTCCGTGACGTCGGTGAACATAGGGGCTGGGAGCGACCCGGCCTCCGACTGCCGGATGGTGAGCCGCTGATTGGTCGCGACCCGCGTGAGGAGGCTCACCCGGCCTTCCCGACCCGGCCACTCCACTTTCACGGAGTCGAGCGTGTCGCGCTGTCCTACACCGAACGTCAGGACGTAGTCGACGCTGGACTGGAAGCCGCGCGTCGGCTCCAGCTCCTGATAGAACTCGTGCCCGCCGCTCCACAGCGTCACTTTGGCGCCGATCGCGAATCGATTCGCACCCGTTCCGTCGAGCTGGATCTGCAAGAAGCGGTTCCGCGCGAGCGTCCGGGCGTTGTTGCGGTAGACGAAGGCCTCTTGGTTGACGTTGTTCACGACCAGATCGAGCGCGCCGTCACCGTCCAGGTCCCCGTAGGCCGCACCGCTCGAGAAGCTCAACGTGTCCAGGCCCCAGGCGGCGCTCTCGTTCGAGAAGGTCAGGTCGCCCCGGTTATGGAAGGCGTAGTTCGGCAGTTTGGTCGAGGTCATCGCATCGATCAGGCGCCGGTAGTCCACACGACCACCGCTCGTAGCCTCGACCATGGTCTCTCGGTTCGCCAGAAACGCGATGTAGTCCTGCGAGGTGACGTCCTTGGCGAGGCCGGTGGTGACGTAGATGTCCTTGTAGCCGTCGAGATCGAGATCGGCCAGGAGCACGCTCCAACTCCAGTCCGTCCGGGCCACGCCGGCCATCTGGCCGATGTCCGAGAACGTGCCGTTGCCGTTGTTGAGATGCAGCATGTTGCGCGTAAACTGGTAGGAGAAGCCGTTGCGCAGGTCGGTCTGGAGGCGGTCCCAGCTTTCAAACGAGGATGTGGTCTTGAGGCGGTGCTCGTCGTCCGGCAGCATGTCCGCCACATAGATGTCGGGCCAGCCGTCGTTGTTGACGTCCGCAATATCGAGGCCCATCGACGACAGGCTGATGTAGGGCATCTCCTGCTCGAGCCGCTCAGCAAAGGTTCCGTCGCCCTGGTTGATGTAGAGATAGTCGCGCTCGAAGAAGTCGTTCGCGACGTAGATGTCGGGCCAGCCGTCGCGGTTCACGTCGCTCACGACGACGCCCAAGCCCAGGCCGATCTCGCTGCCGAAAATGCCGGCCGCCGCGCTCACATCGACGAAGTGTCCGCCGTCGTTGCGATAGAGCTTCGCGCCGCCGAGCGGGTCGCGCACGTCCCGGGTGTTCTTGAGCGGGAAGCTCGCGACCGGCCGCGGCGAGTTATTGATCACGAACAGGTCCAGGTCGCCGTCGCGATCGTAGTCGAAGAACACCGCCTGGGTCGAGTAGCCCGAATCCGCGACGCCGTAAGCGGCCGCCTGCTCGACGAAGGTCGGGACACCGTCCGCGTTCAGCCCCTGGTTGATGTAGAGCTCGTTGGCCCGGAGCCGACCATCGCCGTTGCCGGCGTGGCAGACGTAGATGTCGAGTCGCCCGTCGCCGTTCACGTCGGCGAGGGTGACGCCCGTCGTCCATCCCTTGCTCTTCAAGTCGGCTTGCTCGGTGACGTCGCGAAACCGGAACTTTCCCTCGTTCAAATACAGCCGGGTACCACCCAGATTCGACGTGAGGACGATCTCCGGCAGCCCGTCGCCCGTGAGGTCACCGAGCGCCGTGCCGCCACCGTTGTAATAATTGCGGTAGGTGAAGACGTTCAGCTCGCGGGTGTCGGTGAGGCGATTCTCGAAGCGGACGCCGGTGTAGCTCGAGGGGAGCAGGCTGAACAAGTGACCGTCGGCAGCAGGCGCCACGGACCCCTTCACACCCGAGCAGCCGGCGAGCAGACAAGCGCCGGCCATAACAAAACGTAGGGGCGCAGCATGCTGCGCCCCTACATGCGCCCCTACCCTGCTGCTACGCTCGGTGACAACCCCCGTCAATCAGGGATACCCGGGATTCTGCTTCATTAGCGGGTTAGCGTCGATCTGCCCGTGCGGAATAGGCATGAGGACGGTTCGGGCCGCGCTCGGGCACGGTGTCTTGTACTGCCAGCAGTCAGTGTACTTGCCGAACCGGATCAGGTCTTGTCTGCGCTTCGCTTCGCCCGTGAGCTCGAACAGGCGCTCTGCGAGGACGGTGTCGGCCGTGACGGCGCTGCGCGGCTTCGCCGGATTGAAAACACGAGCACGCAGCGTGTTCACGAGGCTGAGGGGCGTCGGCGTCCCTGTGGCCCCCGCCAGCTCCGCCTCGGCCTTGATGAGATAAATCTCGCCCAGCCGGAACCACGCGTAGTCGTTGCCGTTGTTCTGGGCGATGTGAGCGGGATCGGCGGGCCACTTGTAGATGCGAGCACCTTCCCCTTCGGTCGCCTGTGTGACATCGGCGATGGTCGTGGTGAAGATGAGGGGGTTCCCGGTCCGATCGTTCACGAGGGCGCCCGTCAGTACGTTGCGCTGCTGGCCAACGAGGAAGATGTTGCGACGCTGGTCAGCCGCATCGAACGAGTTGTAGGTCTGCGCGAGGGTCGCGAACCCGTTCCAGGGTGAAGGGTTGAACTGGTTGTAATGCAGCGCCCGCATGACGAAGTTGAGACCCAGACCATCAGCGGCGATGAACTTGACGACGAAGATGTTCTCGGTCGACGAGGCGTTGTCGGCGCGGAAGCTCTTCGCGAACGTGTCCGCCAGCTGGTACACGCCCGAATTGATGATGCTGTCCGCTCGGTTGACTGCGGCCTGGCAGGCGTCCAGGCCGCCGCTGACCGTCACGCCGGCGCACGAGTTGTACCCCGTGGCATTGATCCCTCCGGCTCCGGCGGAGTCCTTCGTGAACACCCCCGCGTTCACGTACATATTGGCGAGGATGGCGTCCACCGCGCCTTTGGTGATGCGCCCGTTGTTGGCGCTGTTCCAGCTGACCGGCAGCTCGGGCCGCGCCGCCAGAAGTTCCGACTCGATGAACTTGAACAGCGAGTCCCGCGTCACCCGCTCCCGCCGTGTGACCTCGCTCGTGGTGGCGAGCGGCATGCCGCCAAACAGATCCATCAGGAGATAGTAGTAGAAGGCTCGCAGGACCCTGGCTTCACCTTCGTACTCGGCCTGGTTGGGAACGGCCGTGGCTTTCAGCGCGTCGAGCAGCACGTTGGCGCGGGCGATCCCCGCAGACAGCGCGTTCCACGCGCCGTTAAAGAAGGCGCCTGTCGCCGCGCTGGTCCCGTTCCACGTTTGGTAGTGTAGGTCGAGCCAAGTCCCGCCGTCGTACCAGTCCTGCCCCCGGGTCGGCACCACCATTTCGTCGGTGCTGATCTCGCTGACGTTGTAATAGTCGTCGAGCGTGCTCCGCAGCTGCGCGTACGTGCCCGCGAGGGACGCCAGGACTTCCGCCTCCGTCTTGAAAAAGTGACTCGGCTCGATGCCGCTCTGGGGCGTTTCGGTCAGGTCCGTGCATCCCTGGAGCGGGACGAGAAGCAGCGTGAAGAATCCGGCCGCTCCGATCGACGCCTTCACGAATGATCGCTTCATAGGCTCAGAGCTCCTCAGAACGCGAGACGAAGGCCCGCCGTGAACGTGCGGGGCCGGGGATAGCTGAGATAATCGATGCCGCGCGCCGCGAGGCCCACGTCATTCGGGTCGGCCGGGTTCGCGCTCGAGACCTCCGGGTCCAGGCCCGAATACCCGGTAATCAGAAACAGGTTGTCGGCCGACACGTAGAGGCGGGCGCTCCGAGCCGAGCGCGTCAGCACCGGTATGTCGAGATTGTACTCAACCGTCACGTTCTGCAGCCGGACGAACGATGCGCTCTCGACCCAGCGGGACGAGTATACCGCCGGCTCGTGCAGTGCCGTCGAGTCGGTGAGGGCAGTTCGCAGGAAGTTCTTGTCCTGAAGGGCGTTGCCCTTCGTGGAGTAGACGAGCGCGGTGTTGTTGAACACGTCCTGGCCGACGGCCGCACGCACCAGGAAGTTGATATTGAACTTGCCCCAGTTCACCTGATTGTGGAACCCGATGGTGAAGTCTGGGTTGGCGTTACCGATGACGGTGTAGTCGGCCGGGCTGATCCCATCCGACGTGGTCCGGCCGTTGACGCACTTCGCGCCGGTGGAGCACCGGAACAGCTGCCGGCCTGAGGAATCCCAGCCGAGGAAGACGGGCCCGTAGAACGTGCCGAGCGGTTCTCCCGGGAGCAAGCGCTGGGCGCGAGTATCGGACTGCCCCTGCCCGCTGACGATACCGGAGGAGAGGGACGCGTAGGGACCGAGATTCAGCACCCTGTTACGCTCGGCGGCGAACACGAGCCCCGCACGCCACGTCAAGCCGGGGCGCGAGATCGCCACGGCGTCGAGCGAGAGCTCGAGGCCCTGATTGCGCATCGACCCGACGTTCTCGATCCGCGTGGACGGTTCGGCAGGCTGAGGCGCCTGGACCTCGAGCAACAGGTCCGACGTGTTCTTCACGTAGTACTCGACACTCCCCGCAATCCGGTTGTTGAGGAGGCCGAAATCGACTGCCCCGTTGTACTGGTTCGTGCGCTCCCATTTGAGGTCCGGGTTGGGATTGCGCCCCAAGGTCACACCCGTCTGCGGTGCGTCTCCCCACGGGTACGTTCCGCCGGTGCCCCCAACCAGCAGGGGCAGGGACGAATACGGCGGTACGCTGGGGTTGCCTGTGCGGCCCCAGCCGACGCGCAGCCGGAGGTCCGAGAACGGGCCGTTCCGCAGGAACTCCTCCTGACTGAGGTGCCACGAGGCAGACAGCCCGGGGAAGACGCCCCACTTGTGCCCCTCGGCGAACCTGGACGA
>Ga0209056_10005373_pt1 | contig 13328 bp, 5 predicted proteins | sample GraSoiAngelo_114_FD_185876 | JGI IMG/M metagenome (GOLD analysis project Ga0209056, IMG submission 185876) | Grasslands soil microbial communities from the Angelo Coastal Reserve, California, USA - 14_0903_13_40cm (SPAdes) (version 2) | ecosystem: Environmental > Terrestrial > Soil > Grasslands ... | reverse complement strand
AGGACAAGAAGGAAATCGCCCAGGTGGCGACGATCGCCTCGAACAACGACAAGACGATCGGCAACCTGATCGCCGAGGCGATGGAGAAGGTCGGCAAGGACGGGGTCATCACGGTCGAGGAGTCGAAGTCGGCCGACACGGTCCTGGACGTGGTGGAGGGCATGCAGTTCGACCGCGGCTATCTGTCGCCTTACTTCGTCACCGACGCCGAGCGCATGGAAGTGGTGCTCGAGGACGCGCTGGTCCTGATCCACGAGAAGAAGATCAGCGTGATGAAGGACATGCTGCCGCTGCTCGAGCAGGTGGCGCGGTCCGGCAAGCCGTTCCTGATCATCGCCGAGGACATCGAGGGTGAGGCGCTGGCGACGCTCGTCGTCAACAAGCTGCGCGGCACCCTGCACACCTGCGCCGTGAAGGCGCCGGGCTTCGGTGATCGTCGCAAGGCGATGCTCGAAGACATCTCGACCCTCACGGGCGGCAAGGCGATCACCGAGGATCTCGGCATCAAGCTCGAGAACATCAAGCTCGAGGATCTCGGCCGCGCCAAGAAGGTGGTGGTCGACAAGGACAACACGACCATCGTCGAGGGCGCCGGGAAGGCGAAGGAGATTGAGGGGCGCATCAAGCAGATCCGGGCCCAGATCGAGGAGACGACCTCCGACTACGACCGCGAGAAGCTACAGGAGCGGCTGGCGAAGCTGGCCGGCGGGGTGGCGGTGATCAAGGTCGGGGCGGCCACCGAGACGGCGATGAAGGAGAAGAAGGCCCGCGTCGAGGATGCGCTCAACGCGACCCGGGCGGCCGTCGAGGAGGGCATCGTGCCGGGCGGCGGCGTGGCGTTACTCCGCGCGTCCAAGGCCATCGACCGGGTGAAGGCCGAGGGCGACGAGAAAGTCGGCGCCATGATTGTCAAGCGGGCACTCGAGGAGCCGATCCGCCAGATCGTCGAGAACGCCGGCGCCGAGGGCAGCGTGATCGTCGAGAAGGTGAAGAGCGAGACGGTCCCGAACCGCGGCTACGACGCGGAGAGCATGGAGTACGTCGACATGATGCAGGCCGGCATCATCGATCCGGCGAAGGTCGAGCGCGTGGCGCTGCAGAACGCGGCGTCGATCGCGTCGCTGCTGCTGACGACCGAGGCGCTGATCACGGACATCCCGGAGGACAAGTCGGCGGCCGCGCCTGCGATGCCGCACGGCGACATGTATTAGCGAGGAGAGAGATCCCCCTCAGACTCCCCCGTAACCCCTCCGCTGGGGGGTCTTCCCTGCGGCCCGGGTCGAGGTCGTGACCCGGGCCGCTTCACCGTCCGGCGCCCACTCGGCGCTCGGCATGCGGAGCCCGGCCGAGTACCGGGCGGAAGCCCCTCACCGGCGGGATGAGTCACGACGAGGCCATCCTGGCCTTTGTGGCTTGAGCGAGTCCCACGGGTGCTGATGACAGACAAAGGAGGGGTGAAGGCGATGCCAACCTGGCGACTCCTTACACTGGCTGCGGTACTAACTGGCGTGATGACTGGAACCGTATTCTCAGCCGACACGGTAAAGATATTCCGTTATGACGGCAGTCTTCAATGCGGAATGGGGCAGGCCGTGCCCTTGGATGAAATGGCGAAGGAGCTAACGGCAATAAACATCAAAGTACTCTCAAGCGAGAAGAGAGTCGTTTCGGGTTTCATCATAGCCCTGTGTGGAGCCCCGACCGGTATCGCGAACGTATATGAGATTGCCAAAGATGATCTTCCGCGAATACCGGCCGACCAACAGGGAGTCAAGAGATTTCAACCCTGGGTTTTTGATGGTCCCTCCATCGAAGTCGCGAAGTATGACGGAAGCCTGCAATGTGAAATGGGCAGACCCGTGTCACTGGACGAAATGGAGAAGGAGTTGCGTGCTGCGAACATCGCCGTCCAGGCGAAAGCCAAGAAGGCGGATGGGATTCGACACCCGCAGATGTGCGGAGCATCGACGGGCACGATGAACGTGTACCGAATCAATAGAGCAGAGTTGGAGAAGGCTCGAGTATTAGGCTTTGTTCTTTATATCGAAGGGATCTTGATCGCTAGAGATCGAAGAGCGAGTAACGTCGCGCCGCGACCCTGAAAAGCAATCTACTTAGAAAGCGCCGCACCAATGGCTCGGCCCATTGCTGTTGTTCGTTAAGGAGAAGGCCATGGACCATCACCTCCGCGAGATTGCTGACTGTCTCGACGAGGTCCTCCGGCTTCAGTCTCGGGTAATGAAGCTCACCGAACAGGTCTCCGAGGCAGCCGGGATGAACCCTGGCGACCGTACCCTTCGAGGGAAAGTGACCGGGCTCTTTTTTCGGCGTCCAAGCGTATCTGGAGGATCTCAATCGCCTAGCCAAAGACACGGCGTGACTGGACGCAGGTCTACTCCGCTCGGTTCAGGTGTGTGGGTCCACGAAGCAACCATGGAAAGAGCGGCCAACCGGAGGGCATCGATGGCGAACGTGGGTGTGGGAAGGGCACCTCATCGGCATCTTGACCGAGTGCGGCGGCGGCGCGGTGCAGCATGTAAGGCTACTGCGGGAGCACGCCAGAGTTCTCGGCGAGCGGCCACCATGACGACTGTGATTTGCGATTCGGTCCTGCCCCGTCGGGCAGCACCCACAGCGCGCCTGTGAACCTCTGGAGGGAGCGCCGTCCCGTGCGGGTCTCTGGTCTCACGTGGCTGATCCTCGCTCTCGCGAGCCTGGCCCTTCTGAGCACGGCCGGCCAGATCGCGGGATTCTACACGGATTGGCTCTGGTTCCGCGAGGTGCAGTTCACGTCCGTCTTCGTCACCGTGCTCCAGACGCAGGTCCTCCTCGAAGTGGTCACGGGCGCCGCGTTCTTCCTGATCCTGTACGGCAACGTGACCTTGGCCCGGCGGCTCTCCCCACGCGAGGCCCTCGTGGCGGCGGACGACGCCACCGGGCTGCCAAGTCAGTGTCTACCGTGTCAGTGAGCCGCGGCGGCCGCTGTACGAGGTAACCTCATACGGAACGAAGGCCGAGTGCGACGTCGCACAGCAGGCGGCGGTGGCCAACGCGGCGTTATCACGAGTGGGGCCGACGACTGAGCAGTTGTCGGACGGCATCAAACCTGGGACTTGGACCGCCTGCACTACACGACCTTCCGCTACCTCTGCTGGCTTGCTGGCGCTGGCCCACCTCCCATCCGATAGACCCGACCGGCGGAGATCCAAAATCTTCTCGAACTTTGAACATCACGGTGCTCACAAAGAGACCCTCGGCTCAGCCGAGGACGATTCGGACGAGATGTGTTTTCCGGTCATCGACGAGCCTGATGCTGAGATCACCGTCGAGGGAGACGCCATCGACCTCCACTGACGACACTCCCCGCGACACACCCTGTGGGTTGTCCACGACGAGGTCATAACGCGCGGAGCGATAGCGGAACACCATTTCGAAGCCGTGCCACGCACGCGGGATACACGGGTCTACCAGGAGCCGCGCGCCGCGCAGCCGGAACCCGAGAATCGACTCCAGCCCGGCCCGATACATCCACCCCGCTGATCCCGTGTACCACGTCCAGCCCCCGCGGCCGACGTGTGGCGGCTCCGCGTAGACATCCGCTGCGACGACGTACGGCTCGACCTTGTAGCGTTGCACACCCGCTTCGGTGCTGGAGTGGTTAATCGGATTCAATATCGCGAAGAGCTCGGAGGCCTTGTCCCCGTCGCCGAGCGCCGCGAAGGCGATCGCCGACCAGATCGCCGCATGCGTGTACTGCCCGCCGTTCTCTCGGACGCCAGGCACATACCCCTTGATGTAGCCGGGCTCCAGGGACGTGTCGTCGAACGGCGGCGTGAAGAGCAGCACGACGCCGTCGGCGCGGCGCACGAGGAGTTCGTCGACGGCCGCCATGGCGCGCTCCCGACGTGTCGGGTCGCCAGCCCCTGAGATGACGCTCCAGGCCTGCGCGATCGAATCGATGCGGCATGCGTCGTTGACGGAGGCGCCGAGCGGCGTCCCATCATCGAAGTAAGCGCGCCGATACCAGCCGCCGTCCCAGGCCTCGCGTTCGAGTGACTCCTTCAACGCGCCCACGTATCCACGCCATCGCGCGGCGCGCTTGCCCTCGCCGCGCGCGTCGGCCAGGTCAGCCCATTGGGACAGAACGGCGTGAAGGAACCACCCGAGCCAGACGCTCTCACCCTTCCCTTCGGCGCCCACCTCGTTCATCCCATCGTTCCAATCCCCCGTACCCATCAGCGGCAGGCCGTGAGTCCCCACCGTGAGGCTGTGATCGAGCGCGAGCGCGCAGTGCTCGAAGAGCGTGCCCCGCTCGTCGGAGGCACGGGGCTCGAAGTACGACTCGGACTGTCCGACTGCGAGCTTGGGCCCTTCGAGGAAGGGGACGACCTCGTCGAGGACGGCGCCGTCGCCAGCGACTTCGACATACTGGGCGACGACGTACGGGAGCCAGAGCAGGTCATCGGAGATCCGGGTTCGGACGCCGCGGCCGCTGGGCGGGTGCCACCAGTGCTGGACGTCGCCCTCGCCGAATTGCCGCGCCGCAGCGCGCAGCACATGCTGCCGCGCGAGCGCGGGCTCGGCCACGGCGAGCGCCATCACGTCTTGAAGCTGGTCGCGAAACCCGTACGCGCCGCCCGCCTGATAGAACGCCGACCGCGCCCAGACCCGACACGCCAGCGTCTGGTACAGCAGCCAGCGGTTGAGCAATAGGTCCATGGAGCGGTCCGGCGTCTTGACCTGCACCGTGCCGAGCACTTCGTCCCAGCGCTCGCCGACAGCCCGCAAGACCGCCGCCACGTCGCAAGTCCGGTAGCGGGCGATCAGCTCCCTTGCCTGCTCGGGGGTCGCCGCCTCGCCAAGGAAGAACACGACCTCCGCTCGGCCTCTCGCGGGCAGCTCGATCGTCGCCTGAAGCGCGCTGCACGGATCGAGGCCGGCACCGACCCGTCCCGAGAGCCGGTGTCTTGCCTCGAGCGCGACCGGATGATCCAGCGAGCGGTTGCGTCCGAGAAATTCCGTCCGGTCGGCGGTCCACGTCGTTTGGATCCCGCCAAGATCGGCAAAAGCGACGCGAGCGCCGAACTCGCGCCGCCACGCGTTGCGGGCGAACATCGCGCCCGTCGTCGCGTCGATCTCGGTGACCACGAACGGCGCGGCAGCGTGCCGTGATACGCCAAGGACCCATTCCACGTAGGCGGTGACGGAGAGCCGCCGCGGTCGCCCGGACTCGTTCGTCAGAGTGAGACGCGAGATCTTGATGGAATCGTCGAGCGGCACCAGTTGCAGGAGCTCGAGCGAGATGCCGTGCGAGACGTGTTCGAAGCGCGTATAGCCCTGCCCATGCCGGATGACGTAGGGCGAGGCCTCCTCGCGGATCGGGAGCGCCGTCGGTCCCCACAGATCTCCAGTCTCTTCGTCCCGGACATAGATGGTCTCGCCCGGCGGATCGCTGACCGGATCGTTCGACCAGGCCGAGAGCTGGTTCTCGCGGCTATTGACCGCCCACGTGTACCCCGAACCCGACTCGGAGACCTGGAAGCCGAAACTCGGGTTTGCGATTACATTGATCCACGGCGACGGCGTCCACCGTCCCTCGCCGAGGACCGTCACGTACTCGCGTCCGTCCGCAGCAAAGCCGCCGAACCCGTTCCAGAGCTCGAGATCCGTCCGTGGGACCGCCAATGCCGCCGAAGGCTTCGCCGCGGCCGGCCGCCGTGGCGGAGCGGGCGGAACCGCGTCGGGTCGCTGGGCGCGCGCCATCTGCTCGGCCAGCGTCCCGCGTCGGCTCGACAGCACCGCACGCGCCACGGACTGCAGCACGTCACGCTGAGCCGCCGTCATGCGGTCCGCTCGCACGATGTATACGTTCCCGTGCGCCTCATGTCCCTCATGTGATCCCGCCGACTGGCTCGTGCGGAGGACGGTCTCCAGCAACGTCTGAAGATCCTGAACGTAGGACGGCGCACGCTCGTTGAGGATGACCAGATCGACCGCGAGCTGCTTCATTCGCCAGTACTCGTGCGCGCGGAGGAGCTGCCGCACGATCCCGACATCCTCGGGCTCGTCGATGTGAACCAGCACGATCGGGAGGTCGCCCGATATCCCGTGCGCCCACAACGCGTCGGGGCCCGCCGTATGACGCGTGAGGACGTCCTTGGAGGGCCGGAGCAGCCGGTCCGAGTAGAGAACGCGGCTCGCGAGGCTCTGAAAGAGATGGGCCTCGTCCGGACCGATGCCGAGGTGGTGGTGTTGAACCTGCGCCTGCGTCCACGCCAGCGTCACGGCGCGGTCGAACGTCGCCGCATCACGATATCGCTCGGCGAGGCCGAGGGCCTCCGCGCGCGACGGCGCGACGAGCGTCGAGAAGGTAACGCGCACGGTGTCGCCCGGTGGAAGCCGCACGCGGCGTCGCAGGCTCACAATCGGATCGAGCACCGCGCCGGTCGTGTTGGAGAGGGGCCGGCCGTCGATCACCGCCGCGGGCGTCCGGATCCCGCGGCCGCGGCCGAGGAACCGGGCACGGTCCGTCTCCCATTGCAGGTCGCCGACTGGGTCCCCTTCAACGACCACGACGTGGGCCAGCCAGACCCGGGCCTCGCCACGTGACCGCGGCCGGCGCGTCGCCAGCAGAGTGTCGAGCTCGGGAACGCACTCCGTCTCCACGCTCAGATTGGAAAACGCTGGGTGGGCCGCGTCCGCCGCCGGCGGCGCCAGGACGACCTCGGCGTACGAGGTCAACTCGATCTCCCGGCTCTTCGTCCCGAGATTCGTGAGCGAGACGCGACGCACCTCGGCATCGTCCTCCGGCGACACGAGCACCTGGAGCGTGGTGCCGACGGCACCGTCGCGCCGGACGATTTCCACCCGATCCTCCGAGAACGTGACCTCGTAGCTGTCCGGCTCACCTCCCCGCGGCTGGTAGCCGGTCGACCAGCTCTCGCCGCTGTCGACATCGCGAAGGAACACGTACGTGCCCCACGCGTCGCGTGTGACGTCTTCCCGCCACCGCGTGACCGCGAGATGACGCCAGCGGCTGTATCCCGAGCCCGCCGTCGTCAGCATCACCGCATATCGTCCATTCGAGAGCAGCTGGGTGCGCGGCGGCGAGCCGTGCGGCGAGGTGAAACGCCTCACGACCGGCGGAACGAACTCGCGCACGTCGCCGACGGCCTGCACCTCGTCCGCGCGCGGCCGGGCGACCGCCACGTCCCGCGGCGTCCGTTCCTGAAGGAGCAGCTCGGTGGCCTGGACACTGGGCTCGGTGTGGAAGCGCGCGCGCATCGCGCCGTCGTGGACGACGTTTGCGATCGCGACGACCACCATGCCCTGATGGTGCGCCATATAGGCGTGAACCACGGCGACCTGGGCCGCCTCGGGGAGGCGGGGCGCGGTGTAGTCGAGCGCCTCGTAGAAGCCGTAGGCGCCGCTGGCCCCGGCGGCCGCCAGGCGCCGGAAGTTCTGAGCCGCCGCGGTCGGATCGATCATCGCGGCCAGGCCCGTCGCGTAGGGCGCAATGACGACGTCCTCGCTGAGTCCGCGTCGCAGTCCGAGCCCCGGTACACCGAAGCTCGAATACTGGTAGGTCATTTCCAGATCTCGCGCGTTGTAGGCCGACTCCGACACGCCCCACGGCACCCCGCGCTCGGCGCCATACCTGACCTGACGGCCCACGACGAGCCGAGACGTCTGCTCGAGCAGGCTTCCCGCCGGCGCGCGCATGACGAGCGTCGGCATCAGGTACTCGAACATCGATCCCGACCAGGACACGAGCACCGAGTCCAGTGCCACCGGGGTGAGGGCCCGGCCGAGCCGGAACCAGTGCGAGACGGGGACGTCGCCCTTGGCGATCGCGACGAAGCTCGCAAGGCGCGCTTCCGATGCGAGCAGGTCGTACCGACCCGGGTCAAGACTGCCGTCGGTGACGCGATAGCCGATCGCAAACAGCTTTCGCATCGGATCGAAGAGAAAGCCGAAGTCCATGGCGCCGACCATCGCCAGGGCGCTCCGGGCCAGAATCGTCAGACGACGACTGAGCGTCTCGGGCGTGTCGAGGTCGCGCCGGTGGCTCTCGACGGTGGCGCAGAGCGCCTCCGCCCAGACGAGGACATCCGGTGGCGGGCCCGCGGGATCCTGGTCGACCAGCGCGCGCGCGATGTCCACCACCGTTTGAGCGCGGACGCTCAGCACCGCGAGCCGTGCGGCCCACTCGGACGAGTCGGGCGGGGGCTCTGCGACTGCCGCCGTGACGGCGTCGAGAGCCTCGTCCAAACGCCCACGGGTGGCCGGGCTCGGGCGTGCCTCCCCGGCCATCATGACGGTCGAGAGGCGGACGAGCCGCACGGTGTCTTCGATCCCGGCGAGCGCCGACCCGACGAGGCGCGGGCGGGCGATCATCTCCTCACAGGCGTGCGCGACCACGGTGAGATGGCCGGCGAGATTCCCGCTGTCGACCGACGAGACGTATTTCGGCTCGAGCGGAGAGCAGTGCTTCGTGTCGTACCAGTTGTAGAAGTGGCCCCGGACGCGCTCGAGGGCGTTCATCGTCTCGAGCGTGGCCTCCAGACGCTCGACGGTGTCGAGCGTGCCGACCCAGCCGAAATCGCGCGCGGCCACCGTGGACAACAGGTACAGTCCGATGTTCGTGGGCGACGTGCGATGCGCCACGATCGGGTTGGGTGTTTCCTGGAAGTTGTCGGGCGGCAACGCGTGGTCTTCGGCACCGACGAACGTCGCGAAAAACCGCCATGTCCGACGGGCGACCAGGCGGAGGTCTCGCGCATCCGCCGCCGATAGTGGCCGTGTGGGCGCGGTGCTCCGCGGCACGCTGATCCAGCGCGCCACCGCGGGCGACGCGATCCACAGGAGCAGCCAGGGCAGCGCGGCGGGCCAGGCCTCGGGTCGCCCCCACGCGACGGCAACCGCCGCGGCGGAGGCGAGCGCGACCCCACCACCCATTCGACGGCAGAAGCCGCGGAGATCGTGACGAAGGCCGGCTTTCGCCTGCGCCGCAGTCACCCATTCGAGCAGCCTGCGATGCGTGACGTACACGCGGACGAGCGTCCGCACGATCGCATCACTCATCAGCCAGGCCTGGTGCGTCAGCATCGTGATCGTGAGTCCGATCTGCGAGGCGGCCAGGACGAGGTCTCGCCCGACCGCGCGGATATGGCTGCGCTTCGAGATGCCGCGCCCGTGGGGGAGCAATCCGCCGAGCACCGGCAAGAGCGCGGGCACGGCGACCGTCGCGAGAATGAAGACGCTCCACATTGAGGGCGACGTGCCCGGGATCATCCACGCGACGACGAGCGTCAGAAAGGCGGCCGGCGCCGACACCGTGCGCCGTAGATTGTCCAGCATCTTCCAGCGCCCGATCACCGGGATTCGGCTTCCCAGGATCCACGGAAGCAGCTGCCAGTCGCCGCGCGCCCATCGGTGCTGACGCGCCGCCGCGACCCCATAGTGCGATGGAGCGCTCTCGAACAGCTCGACGTCGGTAACGAGACCGGCGCGCGCGAATACACCCTCGAAGAGATCGTGGCTCAGCAGCGCGTTCTCCGGCACCCGTCCCGCCAGCGCCGCCTCGAACGCGTCCACGTCGTAGACTCCTTTGCCGGTGTACGAGCCTTCCCCCCACAGGTCCTGGTAGACATCGGACACCGCCGCCGCGTACGGGTCGATGCCGGCCGGTCCGGATGAGAGGCGCTGGAAGAACGAGCCCTCGCGTCCGGGCAGCGGCGGGGTCACTCGCGGTTGAAGCACGGCGTATCCTTCGACGACGCGCCGCCCTCTCGGATCGAAACGCGGCCGATTGAGGGGGTGCGCCATCGTACCGACCAGCCGATCAACCGCGCCCCTGGGTAGCCGCGTGTCGGCGTCGAGGGTGAGGACGTAGCGGACGCCGGGCGGCGCGACGGCGCCCGTGGGCACGAAGCTGGTATCCGTCGCCCCTCGCAGGAGGCGATTCAGCTCGTGCAGCTTGCCCCGCTTGCGCTCCCACCCCATCCACGCCCGCTCGGTCTCGTTCCAGAGCCGCCGGCGTTGGAAGAGAAAGAATCGCTCGCCGCCGTCCGGCGCGGCACCGTGACGCCGGTTCAGACGGGCGATCCCCTCGCGCGCGGCCCCGAGCGTTTCGTCATCACCCGGCATGCTCTCCGTGGGCGCATCCATCCAGTCGGAGAGGATCGCAAAGCGAAGATCGCCGTCCGGATTCGCCAGGTAGTGCACCTCGAGCCGCTCGATCTGGTCCTCGACTTCCGCGCCGTCCGTCAACAGCATCGGCACGACGACCATGGTTCGCAGCGGCGGCGGCACGCCGTCGCGCAACTCGAGTCGAGGCAGCACGCCCGGCCTGACGAGCGCGGTGACGATTCGATTCAACAGCGCGATCGCCAGGTCCGAGGCCGGAACGACGGCCAGAAGCGCCAGCACGAACAGGCCCACCGGTCCGACGCCGGATGCTCCGGCAGCGAAGAGGGGCAGCGTGAGCATGAGACCACTGAGGACGGCGATCGTCCCGAGGTATCCAGGCGTCGCCGCCGCGACATAGGTGCGAAGCAGCCGGCGCATTGGCGTCCCTCGGTAGCCAAGCGTCAGCTCGAAGGCCAGGCGCCCGTTGCCGATCAGATAGAAACCAGGATCGGTCCGCCGGGCGTCGTCGGTCCCGTCCGCGCGATGCGTCTGAGCCATGGCCGCGCGCGCGACGTCCAACTCGGGCCGGCCCGAGCCGCGCGCGAGCTCTTCGACGGCGTGCCGGTACCCGTCACGGGTCGCGAAGTCCATCGCCGCGTAGTTCGGGCCCGCTTGCAGCACCTCGTCGACCAGGCTGACCGACTCGAAGAACTCCGTCCAGTCCAGCGCGGACATCAGGCTCATGCTCATGACCACGTTGCGGACGGTCACGTTCATCGCGGCCTGTCGCTGATGCTCGACGCGGACGATGTCGTCGGACGTCGTCCCCTGAGCTTCCAGCCGTTGGTCGAGCCAGAGCAGTGCCGGGGTGACGGCACGATCTTGCTCCCGCAGCCGCTGGACGAGCTGCACCGCGAACGCGGTGACCAGTGGGTCGCTCTCGAACCGCCCGAGGCCCATTGCCGTCGGCACGACGGCACCGTCGGCGCCGACGCCCAGCAGCTCGTCCGCCAAGCCGTCGGCCTCCTGGCGTGCCGCGCGCCCGCGAACGATGCTCTCCGCCAGACGCCGAAGATTCTCGACGAGCACAACGCGCAGCGTGATCGCCACCGCCCACAGCTCGCCCATGGTCAGCGGCTGCACGTGCTGGTAAGCACGCACGAACCGCCGGAGCGATTCGGGGTCGAGCCGGCTGTCGGTATGGGCCACGAACGCCCAGGCGATTCCGTAGACGCGTGGATAACCGGCGAGCGGCCCGTCGATCAGCTTGGGTAGCTCCCGATAATACCCGGGCGGCAGGTCGTCGCGGATCTCGCGCAGCTGTTCGTCCACGACGTGGAAATTGTCGACGAGCCATTCCGCCGCCGGGGTGATCGCGCGCTCCTCACGGATGGCGTTGGCGATCACGCGATACGACTCGCGGAGCACGCGACCGTTGTGGTCGACGCGCGCCAACAATCGCCGCCCCCGGCCCGACTGCCTCATCACGCGCTGGGCGGCCGCCAGGCTCTCGGCGTGCTGCTCGAGGCGCTCGATGCCGAAGAGCTCGGCGCGGATCGGGTCTTCGAGAGACTGCTGCGCCACCGCTCAGTCGCGCCTTCGCGTTGACGGTGTCATCGGGCGATCTGGGAGCCGCGGTTGTCGAGGTCCGGGGGGTGCCGCATCAGATACTGGTCGATCCCATCCTCGATCTCGCGAGGGAAGGACGACACCGACCCCACGAGCTCCTGCTGGTAGGTGCGGAGCATGATTTCACGGAAAATCGGCAGCGCTGCGCGGCCCCCGGTCTCCTTGTCTCCCAGGGTACGGTTGTCGTCGAAGCCGATCCGCACCGCCACCGTGATCGCGTGGCGGAGGACAGGCGCCACCTCCTCGTAGGAGACGACCTGACGGTACTCCCGTGCGAGCTCGACCAGCACCGTGCCCCGCGCGTCGTAGGCCTTGCCGATCGTCGAGAGTTCGAAGCGGATGAAGGGCTCGAGGTCAGGAACGCCGCTCCGGTCGAAGTAGATGTGATGGGCGAGTCCCCACGTCGCGAGCACGGGCGGGAGCAGCAACACCATGAGCAGCACCGCGAAACACAGGGCACGGCGCGAGCACGCGGACTCCAAGCGGCAGGCAACAAGGCCGACGGCGGACGCACAGGGGCTCATCTGGCCCGTCTATTGAGCCTTCGTCCTGGGCGTCGCGGCTTTCGAGGTCGCTCCACTCCAGTCACGTGCGAGACGACCGCGTATCCGGTCGAGCTGGCCCTCGAGGCTCCCGTCCAGCACGATGCTGCCGCTCTCGACGATGAAGCCGCCCAGCATCGCGCGGTCGACGATCTCCTCGAGCACCACGTGCCGACTCCCCAGCGCCTTCCCGAGCTTCGCCGACAGCATCACTCGCTCCTCGTCCGTGAGCGGCAGGGTAGTGCGGACATGTGCACGCACGCGCCCCAGATCCACGTCCAGAAGCTTCTGGTACTTCTCGGCGATCACGTTCAGATGGTCGGCACGACCGCGTTCTGCCACGAGGGCTAGAAAGTCGGTCATGAGCTTCGAGAGACCCGACCGCTGCGCAACCTCTTTCGCAACCGACCGCTTCGCCGTCGCCGGAATCCACGGTCGGGCGAAGAAGTCGCGCAGCTCCGTGACGCTCTCGAATGTCACCGCCGCATCGCCGAGCTCGCGGCCGATGAGCTCGGTCTGGTTCCGTTCGCTCGCGAGTGCAAAGAGCGCCTTCGCGTACGGCGCGGCCGCCCGCCGCCGCTTCACCGGCTAGGCCTGTCGGCCCGCCGTTGTCTGGTCGCCGCGGCGAGGCTTAGTACTCCCCACCGTGCCCCCCCATGGATGGGTCGGCCTTCCCGCCTTCGGGGCTGTCCGTGATGATCACTTCGGTCGTGAGCAGCAACGACGCGATCGACGCCGCATGCTGTAGCGCGACCCGCTCGACCTTGGTCGGATCGATGATGCCCGCCAGCATCATGTCGACATACTCGTGGGTCTCGGCGTCGAACCCGCGCGTGAGCGGGACCATGGCCCTGACCTTCTCGACGACCACGGAGCCCTCGAGCCCGGCGTTTTCAACAATTGTCCTGATGGGCTCCTCGAGCGCACGCCGCACGATGCTGACCCCGGTGCCCTCATCGCCCGAGAGCTTGAGGCTATCGAGCGCGTCCGACGCCCGGAGCAGCGCGACGCCGCCCCCCGGCACGA
>Ga0209056_10005370_pt1 | contig 13332 bp, 13 predicted proteins | sample GraSoiAngelo_114_FD_185876 | JGI IMG/M metagenome (GOLD analysis project Ga0209056, IMG submission 185876) | Grasslands soil microbial communities from the Angelo Coastal Reserve, California, USA - 14_0903_13_40cm (SPAdes) (version 2) | ecosystem: Environmental > Terrestrial > Soil > Grasslands... | reverse complement strand
GGTGGCCACCAGCACGGTTTTTTCCTGGCCCTCGGCGATGGCAGAAAGAAAAAAGCTCAATACAAGAAAAGCAACAAAAAACCTGTGCAATCTCGATAGCACGCAAGCCTCTCTTCGATTCAAGCGTTCTTCGTCCAATCCAGGAATATGGAATCTAAGTGCTACAGGGTATGCAACCAGAGTACGGGAGTGGTCAATGCCGGAGAAGGGGCAGGAATGGCCTTGTGTGGAATCCGGCATTAAACATTTGACGAAATTGCAACACCGGTGAATGCTTTTCCGTCTCAATGCCAGTTCTGTTCGCCAATCCATGAGGAGCCACCAAATCGAATGAGAACCATCGTATTGCTTACGATTTCCAACATCTTCATGACCTTCGCCTGGTACGGGCACTTGAAATACCGGAACGAGGCACTCTGGAAAATGATCCTGGCCAGCTGGGGCATCGCCTTTTTCGAATACTGTTTTCAGGTGCCGGCAAACCGCATCGGCTCCTACCAATTCAACGCCGCACAATTGAAGACGATTCAAGAGATCATCACGCTCTCGATCTTCCCGGTGTTCTCGGTTTTCTATCTCGGCGAGAAGCTCAAATGGAACCACGGCGTGGGGTTCGCATTTATCGTGGCTGCGGCGTTCTTCATTTTTCACAAGTGGTGAGAATTAGCGGCTGCGATTCAGGTCACGCGCACGGGCGGCCAGACGAGCACGTCTTGCCTCCGCGCGAAATGCAAGAGCGGCGGCCGCTCCAACGCAATTCCGATCGGCTCGGCCATGGTGTTGCGCGCAAGCTCCGCTCGAGCCTGCTGCAGCGGCCAGGGGCGATGATGAATTTCGCCTCGAATGAGCCGGTGACTGCCGTCGAGCGCATAGAGACAGTAGCGCTCCGTCAGGAAATGTTCGAGCGTGCCCCGCTGCGGAAAGAACACGGGGGCAACCGGACGATATCGCCCTTGCAATGCGGCGGGAGCAGCATCGGAGTGGTCTCTTTGGCTGGCGTACTCGATCCAGCCATTGCGTTCCAAACACAGCATCCGCGCACGGAAGTACGGCAAGTGGAACCAAGTGCGCGCGATCGCAACGGCAAGTGAGTTGTCGGCGTCCAGGCTGAAAAACCAGACACCCGGCTTCCCATCGCAGACGACGTAGGTGCGAACGTTCAGTTCGGGAAATTCCGAGAGCCATGGCACCATGGGCGTCCCACGCAAGCGAACATTCGTCATTCGAAACGGGACGACGGCGAGCCACGCCCGGCCGTCGAACGTGTCAATTTCCAGCCGTTCAGAAATCAGCGCTCGCAGTGTTTCGGCATCGACAGGCCAATGCGCAAAGAGGAGATCGTGCCAGCTTTGCGTCATCACCCACGGGCCCGCAGGCCGAGGCCACGGGCGGTGCGCAACGTCGCGCAATATTTCCTTTAGCATATGTTTCACTTGCTGCTCGACAGTTTCATTTTGTGAATATACCCTTCCTGCTTGCCGGAGAATCGAATTCTCTGATTACGAAACAGACGAAAAACGCAAAAGGAGAGAAACATGCAGCGCAAGGCATCAGCAGTCTGGCAGGGTGGTTTGAAGGATGGCAAGGGCACGATTTCCACCGACAGCGGCGTCCTGAAGCAGACGCAATATTCGTTCAGCACGCGATTTGAAAATGGGGTCGGCACAAATCCCGAGGAACTCCTTGCTGCGGCGCATGCGGGGTGCTTCACGATGGCGCTTTCCGCGCAGCTCGGCAACGCGGGATTGACCGCACAGAAACTGGAGACGACGGCTACCATTTCGCTCGAAAAACTCGCGGACGGCTTCGCCATCACCAAGAGTCATCTCGACCTGGTCGCTAAAATTCCTGGCGCGGACAAGGCCAAGTTCGACACGGCGGTTAAGGCCGCGGAAACGGGTTGCCCGGTTTCGAAGCTGTTCAAGGCAGAAATCAGCGTCAGCGCGCGGCTCGAACCCTAACGAACCGGGCGTTCTCTTCCCCGAACGGGTACAATGCCGCACATGATTCCAGCTCCGGGCGCTTTCGCCGCGGGTGTCGCGATCTTCCTGATCGTCATTTGGGATGCATTCGAGGCCATCATTCTTCCGCGACGCGTGACGCGACGATTCCGGCTGACCCGTTTGTTTTACAAAACGACGTGGACCACCTGGAAATTCATCATTGGGCTCGTATCGTCGCGGAAGGGCCGCGAGACGTTGCTGGGCTTCTTCGGCCCGATCTCGCTGCTGATTTTGGTTGGCGTGTGGGCCGTGGGACTCGTTCTCAGTTTTGGGCTGATGCAATATGGTGCCGGCTCGGCCGTGGTCATGACCGGAGCGCAGCCCGGCTTTGTGACCGATCTGTATCTCAGCGGCACGACATTTTTCACGTTGGGACTCGGCGATGTCGTCCCGCACTCGCCGCTGGCGCGTGCGCTGGTAGCCGCCGAAGGGGGCTTTGGGTTTGGTTTTCTTGCCGCCGTTATTGGCTACCTGCCATTCATCTACGGTTCGTTCTCGAAGCGCGAGGTAAATATTTCGCTGCTGGATTCGCGTGCGGGCACGCCCCCCACTGCGGGCGAGCTGCTTCGGCGCCACGCTTACCCGGGAGGCAGCGAGGCGTTGCGTCACCTCCTCAAGGACTGGGAGTTTTGGGCCGCCGAACTCATGGAGAGCCATCTTTCGTATCCGGTGCTGGCGTTCTTCCGCTCGCAGCATGACAACCAGTCCTGGATCGCCGCGCTCACGGCAATTCTGGACACCTGCGCGCTGGTCAAGGTCGGCGTCGAAGATGCCTGCCAGCGGCAAGCCGAGCTGACGTTCGCCATCGCGCGGCATGCGGCGGTAGATTTGTCGCAAGTCTTCAAGACTCCACCGCGAGCGCTTCCTCACGATCGGCTGCCCGCCGAGGACCTACGCCGCATTCGCGACATGCTGGCGCAGCACGGCGTGAAACTGCAGGATGGGCCGGAAGCGGATCGCAAATTGACCGAGCTGCGCCACATGTACGAGCCTTATCTTTATGCGCTGGCGGAGTATTTAATACAGTCGCTGCCGCCGTGGATCCCTGCGAAGAAGGGGAAAGACAACTGGCAGACGACCGCCTGGGGCCGCTCGGCCGGTCTGACTGAGAAGGAACCGGCGCCCATCGCGGCTGACGAGCATTTCTAGTGTCGCAAGCAATGCCGTTTCGGCAATTGGGAGATCAGGCGAATGAAAGCGGTTCTCGTTCGTGAATTTGGCGGGCCTGAAGTCCTCAAACTGGAAGAAGTCCTCACACCCAAGCCCGCGGCCGGGCAAGTCCTTGTGCGCATTCACGCTGCCGGAGTGAATCCGTATGACACCTATATGCGCGCGGGCACCTACGCTGTGAAACCCCCGCTTCCGTACACCCCAGGTTCCGATGGCGCGGGAGTCATCGAAGCGGTTGGCGATGGCGTGAAGAAAGTCAAGAAAGGCGACCGCGTCTACACCGCCAAGACGCTGAGCGGCGCTTACGCGGAGTACGCTCTCGCGCTGGAAGAGCAAGTGCACGCGCTGCCGGATAAAATCAGTTTCAGCCAGGGCGCTGGCGTTTGGGTTCCTTACACAACGGCGTATCACGCGCTGCATCACTCCGCCCAGGCACGGGCCTCGGAAAGCGTATTGGTGCACGGCGCGAGTGGCGGAGTGGGAAGCGCCGCGGTCCAAATGGCGCGGGCCATGGGCCTCACTGTGTTCGGAACGGCGGGAACGCAGAAAGGCATCGATCTCGTAAAGCGGGAAGGCGCGCACCAGGTGTTTGATCACAGCAAAGCGGGCTATCAGGAAGAAATTCTGAAAGCGACAGGCGGACGCGGCGCGGACGTCATTCTCGAAATGCTCGCGAATGTGAACCTCGCGGCCGACCTTAAGCTGCTCGCAACAAACGGCCGCGTCATCGTTATCGGCAACCGCGGGGAGATCACGATCAATCCGCGCGACCTCATGCTCCGGCGCGCCTCCGCGCGCGGCTTCACGCTGTGGGCCATTACGCCCGCGGAAGAAACCGAAATCCACGCCGGGCTGATCGCCGGGCTCGAAAACGGCACGCTTCGTCCCGTCGTCGGCAAAGAGCTGCCGCTGGCCGAAGCAGCCCGCGCACACAAGGAAATTCTTGAACCGGGCGCCGCGGGAAAAATTGTGCTCGTCCCATAAGGGACTGCCGCCTGGTCCGGCTGGTTCAGACGCATTGACTGTCAGCATCTCCGCCTTATAATCGTTGTCTCCGCATGCCGCGCGGGGTAACACGCGCGGTCTCTGGATCAGCTCAGCGACGTGAACACTACACTCCTACTCACGATATTTCTCGCGGCACAGAATACGATCAGCCATTACTGGCACAAGGTTACCGACCCTACGTTCCGAGGCATCTACCACGCCAACGCCTTCGACCTCGCGATGATGGTTCCCTATTTCATCGTCCTCTTTGTCCTGGCGGTTTATGGGCTGCATCGCTACTGGCTGGTCTACGACTACTTTGCTTATGCGAAGAATGTTCCCCCATCCCCACCCGAGGTCAAGGAATGGCCGCGCGTCACTATTCAGCTCCCGATTTTCAACGAGCGCTACGTGGTCGAGCGGCTCGTCGAGGCGGTCTCGCATTTCGATTATCCCGTCGAACTACTGGACGTGCAGGTGTTGGACGATTCCACGGATGAAACGCAGCAAGTCGCGCGCGCTTGCGTGGAGCGCCACGGCGCGCAGGGCATGCCCATCGTCTACATCCATCGCACCAACCGCGAAGGCTACAAAGCCGGCGCGCTGGAAAATGGGCTGAAAACCGCGACGGGCGAATTCGTCGCCATCTTCGACGCGGACTTTCTCCCGGAGCCCGATTTCCTCCGCCGCACGATTCCGTACTTCATGAATCCGGAGGGCGGCGAAAAAATCGGCATGGTGCAGACGCGCTGGACGTATCTCAACAGCGACTACTCCTTGCTCACGAACGTCGAGACCATCCTCCTTGACGGCCATTTCGTCGTCGAACATGGCGCGCGTTCCCGCCGCGGCACTTTTTTCAATTTCAACGGCACCGCCGGTGTATGGCGCCGCAAAGCGATCGATGAAGCCGGTGGCTGGGAGCATGACACGCTCACCGAAGACACGGATCTTTCCTATCGCTCGCAGCTCAAAGGCTGGAAATTCCTGTACCTTCCCCAAATCGAGTGCGCTTCCGAGCTTCCTGTGGACATGAACGGCTTCAAAGCGCAGCAAGCGCGCTGGGCCAAGGGCCTGATGCAGACCGCGAAGAAAATCCTGCCCAAGGTTTTGAGGTCCGATGCTCCCTGGCACGTCAAAGCCGAGGCCTTTTTTCACCTGACGGCCAACATCAGCTATCCGCTCATGGTGCTGCTCTCGACGATGTTGCTGCCGGTAATGATCGTTCGCTTCCAGCAAGGCTGGTTTCAGATGCTGCTGATCGACCTGCCTTTGTTTCTTGCTTCCACGTGCTCGATCTCCAGCTTCTATCTCGTGGCGCAAAGAGAGCTTCGCCCGAAGACCTGGCAGCGCACATTTTTCTATCTGCCGTTCGTCATGGCCACCGGCATCGGCATTTCCGTGCGCAACGCCCAAGCGGTCCTGGAAGCCATCGTTGGAAAGAAAAGCGAATTCGCGCGCACGCCAAAATTCAATATCGAAGGCAAGCAGGGCACCTTCGCGAAAAAATCCTACAGGAACAAAGCCGGCTGGCTACCCTACGCGGAAATTGTTCTCGGGCTCTATTTTTCCATGACCGTCGCCTACGCGATCATCAACGAAAATTACGCCACGGTGCCGTTTCTGCTGCTCTTCGTCTGGGGCTATCTCTACACCGGCCTCATGTCGCTCGGCCAAACCTACTTCGCGCGGCTGCGCTTCGGCGTCAACGCACCGGAAATGCGTCCCGCCACTTCCGGCGCACCGGGCTTTTGATACTTTTTTGCTCTGAGACGTGATGCCGCTCGGGCAGGTAGAATCTGCTGTGAGGTTGAACTCCCTGGAAACACTTGCCTTCCAAAATAGCGAAACTGCGTTGCATGCCGTCGCCGCAGGTCCGAAGGATGGTGCGGTCGTAGTTCTTCTCCACGGCTTCCCTGAGTTTTGGTATGGCTGGCACAAACAGATCGCGCCGCTGGCCGCCGCGGGCTTTCGCGTCATCGTGCCAGACCAGCGCGGCTACAACCTCAGCAGCAAACCCGCTGGCATCGCTTCGTACGCACTCTCGGAACTCGTCTCTGATGTCATCGCCATTGCAGACCAGCTCGGGCAGCAGAAAATCTTCCTTGTAGGTCACGATTGGGGCGCAGCGGTCGCGTGGAGCGCGGCGCTGCTCCATCCGCAGCGCGTCGCCAAGCTCGTGGTCCTCAATGTCCCGCACCCCTCGGTGATGCGCAAATTCATGATGACGCGCCTGCGCCAGGCGCTCCGAAGCTGGTATATCTTCTTTTTTCAACTCCCCTGGCTGCCGGAAGCCCTTTTCTCAGCCTTCCATTTCCGCGTGGGCGCGCGCTCGCTTCTTCGCTCCAGCCGCCCCGGCACTTTCTCCACCGAAGATCTTGCTCAATACCGCGCCGCCTGGTCGCAGCCTGGCGCTGTGACCGGTATGATCCACTGGTATCGCGCGCTATTTCGCTATCCCACCAAGTTCCCCGAGCGCACCGTTCGCGTTCCCACGCGCATCCTGTGGGGCGAACGCGATGCGTTTCTGCTTTCCGAAATGGCGCACGAAAGCCTGCGCTACTGCACCGACGCAGAGCTCTATACCTTCGCTAACGCCGCCCACTGGCTCCAGCACGAAGAATCCGCTCGCGTCTCCGAACATCTGATTGAGTTTTTCCGAAATTAGGGGGTGCGCTCCCGGCCGTTTAGCTCGTCAGAGTTCCGGGTTTTTATTCAAACTGGAGCAGCACAATTTCCGGACTCGATCCGAGGCGCAGCGGCGGCCCCCAGGTCCCCGCGCCGCTGGATGTGTACACCTGCATCTTTCCGATCCGGCTGAGGCCGTAAGCAAACTGTCGGTAGATTCGCCGCGCCACCCACGTCCAGGGGAAAAACTGGCCGACGTGCGTGTGACCCGAAACCTGCAAGGAAATTCCGGCTTCCTCCGCGACGTGCGGACGATCGGGCGCATGAGTCACCAAAATGCTCGCGCGGCTTCGGTCCACACCGATTCCTTGCAACACGGAGCGCAGATGTCCGTCATGGGTGGCGTGGTTGTAGGGCACGCCCACGATCTGCAAATCGTCTGCCTCTACTTTTTCGTTGTGCAGGATGTGACCTCCCGCGCCAGTGACCGCTCGCAGAAACCTCGGCCGCCTGTGCAGCGTCGATTGCCGTGCCATCGTACAAATCGCCCGCGACGAACACGGCATCCGGCTTCTCCTTCATCACCTTTGCCACGATCCGCCGCAAGAAACCTCCGTTCCTCACGTGCCCCAAATGCAAGTCGCTGATGAGCGCGGCTTTGCGCCCGCGCCAGGCTTCCGGCAAGTTCTCCAGCCGGACCGTAATTCGCCGAACCCTCGTCAAACTGGCATTGAAGACGCCGAAGAAGCCGCTCAGCAGCGCCGCGCCGAAGAGCACTTCTACAACCCGGTGAAAGTCCGGGTGCCATCCCGCCACCAGCGCGATCCCGAAGACGATCCAGGACAAAACAGCGGCAAAGAACAGGAAACTGACGAGTCCGAGCCACACCGCGGATATCCGGTAAAAGACCCGCAGCACGGGGTTGGTGTGACGGAAGGCCAAAACCGATGCCGCGAGGAAGCTCACGGACAACGCCGCCAGGACAATCTTCAGCAATGGGGTCGAAGGAAGATCGTTCCCCGCCGTCGAAAATGTCCACGTCTCGTAAAGAAAAACGTGAACCAGAAACAGAATGGACTGAAAAATGGCCAGAAAGCCGATGAAGCGCGCTGGTATTCGCATGTGTATTTAGATTCGCAAAGCACCCAAAAGGTCATCTGCAAATTCAAGGCTCAGCGGGGCGGTCTGGCTACGAGGATTAGACTTACACCAGGGAAATCCGCGAGCCCAGTCTTCGTGCTCACAGGATTGTGCGAGAATTCCGGTCGGCGCCCCATTTCGGCTACAATCGCGGGGCCGCTTGCACGCGGCGAACTCACTTGCCCTGTGGGTTCAGCACCAAAATGGTGGTTTCGAGGTGAGCAAATGAGTGGTCACCCATGGCGTGTCTGGCCGCGTGTTCAGCTCGCCTCCGCGCCACTAATTCTTTCTGGACTGCTTTGCACGGTCTTCCTCCTCTCCGTCGCCCAGGCCCAGGAGCGCCGCGAGCGCGAACCCAATAGCGCCTACGCCGAGCGCCGCGCCAAGATCGCCGCGGAGGTGGACGGGCCGGTCATTCTTTGGGGTTACACGGGCCGCGAAGAATCCGCTCAAACCTACATTTTCCACCAGGAGGATGGCTTCTACTACTTGACCGGACACAATGAGGAAGGCGCCGGCCTGATTCTCCTGCCGGCTGCAAAGAACGGCTCCACGAATGATAACTGGACCGGCCCGCGCGAGATCTTGTTCCTCCCGCCGAAGGATCCCGCCAAGGAGAAGTGGAACGGCGTTCGCATGTCCCCTTCCGACCCGGGGATTCAGGCGCGGACCGGCTTCGCCGCGGTCGAAGCTTTTCCGGAGATGCGGGCGACTGTGGAGAGGCTGGCGAAGCTGTATCCAACTTTGTTCACGATCCTGCCGTACGAAAAAGAAAACGGTGGCTACCCGCACGAAAAGGCCGTGGTTGAATGGCTACAGCTCGCCGCGCCGCAAGCCAAGTTGAAAGACGTTCGTCAGCAGATCAACGCATTGCGGCAGATTAAGTCGCCCGGCGAACTTGCTTTCTTGCAGAAGGCCATCGATCTATCCCTCGATGCGCATCTCGAAGCGATGAAAACGATGCGGCCGGGCCTGTACGAATATCAGGTCGGCGCAAAAATGGTGGAAGTGCACGCCTGGGGCGGTTCAGAAGCGGAGGGTTATGCTCCTATCGTCGGCGCCGGCCCCAATTCCACGGTGCTGCACTACGACAAGCTCGAGCGCAAGATCGCGGACGGAGACATCGTGGTTCTCGACGTCGGCGCGCAGTATTCCGGTTACACCGCGGACATTACGCGCACGATTCCCGCGAACGGCAAGTTCACGCCGCGCCAGCGTGAAATTTATTCCATTGTGCTCGGCGCGCAGAATGCCGCGCTCGCCGTGCTCAAGCCCGGCAACAACGTCTGCAAGAAGGGCGACAATAGCGCCTATAAGGTTTCCTACGACTACATCAACTCGCACGGAAAAGATCTGCACGGCAAGCCGCTGGGCCAATACTACATTCATGGTCTGAGTCATCACATCGGCCTGGATGTTCATGATCCGGGCGAGTATTGTGCGCCATTGCGGCCCGGCATGGTCATCACTGTGGAGCCCGGCATCTACATCCCCGAGGAAAATCTTGGCGTTCGAATCGAAGACGACGTCCTGATCACCGAATCCGGATACAAATTTCTGAGCGAGCGCCTCACCCGCGACCCCGACGAAATCGAAAAAATCATGGCCGCTGCCGCGAAACAGCGCGCCAAAGAATCCAAGAAGGGCGACGATTGACCGGCTTCACGGAGCGCCCTTATACTGTATGTTCCCGCTGGGCTTGAATTTCTTCCCAGTGTGCCTCGAGTCATTCCGCGAGCAGTGCAGGGGCAAACTCCAGCCCTCCGGAATTTCCGAAATCAGCCAATTCTCTAGGGAGCCATCGGTCCCGACCCTGTCGAGGCCGAAACAAAAATGAGCAGCGTCAAAGCGACACAACTCCGCCCCGGCATGGTCATCCAGCATGAGGGCCAGCTTTTCACCATCTTCAGCGTCGATCACCGCACGCCGGGCAACAAGCGCGGCTCCATGCAGACGCGCATGAGAAACCTGCGCACCGGATCCATCATCGATTACCGGTTTCGCGCGGAAGAATTCGTGGACCGCGCCATCCTTGACGAAGTCGAATTCGAGTACCTGTACAGCGAAGGCGACGATTTCCACTTCATGAACACGAAGAACTATGAACAGATGCAGATGAGCCGCGAAGAGCTGGGCGAAACCGTCTATTACCTGATTCCCAGCACCATCGTAAAGGTCGAATTCTTCGAGGAAAAAGCCATCGGCGTGGACTTGCCCGATACCATGGACATGAAAGTGATCCAGACCGAGCCAACGCTGCAGAAGGCCACGGCCAGCGCGGTGATGAAGCCCGCGACGCTCGAGACCGGGCTCGTGGTCCAGGTGCCTCCGTTCGTGAACGAAGGCGACCGGATCAAGGTCGACACCTCGGAAGCGCGTTACGTGCAACGCGTCGAATAGCTCTCAGTTTTCTCGTTTCGGTTTTCTGATTCGAGTGCTATTGTCGTTTTGCGAGTTCCTAGTTTCTAATTTCTGATTTCTAGTTTCTGTCTGAGTTTCCGCCTCCGCAGCTAATTTCAGCGCAAGCCGGAATTAGGAGAGGCAGGACGGCGCCCCGGGTAAAACCGGGGCGCCTTTTTTTGCGGTATAAGCAGCTCGAAATTCTTCAGTCAGCGCTGGCTAGTGTTTTCCCACCCACCCCGTCATGGTTTTTTCGCCGGCAGGATGCGCGCCGAAGACCCGGTCGAAGATGGCGTCCACATACCGCAATTGCCGCTGCAAATCGAAACTGTGGGCAAGCGCCTTGGCATCGAGGTGTTTGGTGATGCGCGCGTCCGCCGCAACGCAGTCGCGGAAGCCGCTCTCCGATTCCCACGCAGCCATGGCGTTTTCCTGCACCGCTTTGTAGGCATCGTCGCGCGGCATGCCCTTCTCCACCAGGTCTTGCAGAAGTTGCCCCGAGAACACCAGTCCGTGTGTGGACTCTAGGTTGCGCAACATGCGCTCCGGGAAAACCCGCATCTTGAAAAGGACGCCGGACATCTTCTCAAGCATGTAGTCCACAAGAATCGTGGAGTCCGGAAGAATAATTCGTTCCACGGAGCTGTGGGAAATATCCCGCTCGTGCCAGAGACCGATGTTTTCGTACGCCGCTAACATGTTGGAGCGCACCAGGCGCGCGAGCCCGCAGATCTGTTCGCACGTGACGGGATTGCGCTTGTGGGGCATGGCGGAACTGCCGCGTTGTTCTTCGCCGAACGGCTCTTCGGCCTCGCGGACTTCGGTGCGCTGCAGATGCCGGATTTCCAGCGCGATTTTTTCCAGTGTGGCGGCGATTAGCGCCAGCGTGCTGAGGTAGTGCGCGTGGCGGTCGCGCTGAATCACCTGCGAGGACACGGGCGCAACTTTCAGCCCCAGCCTCTTGCAGATGCGCTCTTCCGTCTCCGGACCGAGGTGCGAAGCATTGCCGACGGCGCCGGAGATTTTTCCGACGGCCATCTGTCCGGCGGCTTCACGGAAGCGCGCGATGTTGCGCTGATTTTCCGCAAACCAGTTGGCGATTTTTAGGCCGAACGTAATCGGCTCGGCGTGCACGCCATGCGTGCGCCCGATTTGTGGTGTGTGGCGAAATTCGTGCGCGCGCAGATCGAGCGCTTCGCCGAACAGCACCAGATTGCGCTCGATCAGCTTCGAGGCTTCGCGAATTTGGAGAGCTTGCGCGGTGTCCACGACGTCGTTCGAGGTCATTCCATAGTGCAGCCACCGGGCCGCAGCAGGATCGCCGATCGATTCGCCCACCGCCATGGTGAACGCAATGACATCGTGCTTCACGCGCGCTTCAAGTTCCTGGATCCGCGCCACGTCGACCTTCGCCCGGGAGCGAATCGCCGCCGCCGCCTCATTCGGTACGCGGCCATTTTCAGCCAGCGTTTCTGTGGCGGCGACCTCCACCTCCAGCCACTTGCCGAATTTATTCTCGTCGCTCCAAACGTGGCCCATCTCCGGGCGCGTGTAGCGTGGAATCAATGCCATCTCCTCAAGCGCAAGAACGGAAAATCGCGGAAATTTCCAGGTCGTTGCTCTCTCCATGATACCGCAGATGAGGGTGGTGGCGGAGACTCCGGAAGCCCCGCGGGTGTCCGGATTTGGGATGCGGAGTCGCGCAAGCGGGCGCTGGTTGATGGAGGAACAAGTGAACAGTCCGGATAAGCCGTTGCTGAAAAAGGAGTTGAACGCAGTTCCAGAGCGGCACAGGAGTTGCACGGAGCAAGGGTGTAGAACGTCTACTGGCTGGGCGTAGAATGCCGACACCCTTGGCCAAGGAGCAAACGTGCCGACGTGGGGAGCAACGATGCCTGAGAAGAGAGCGCGGTACCAGAACCGGATCGAGCTACTACAGGGAACACTGGATCTCCTAATCCTGCAAACGCTGCAATGGGGGCCGCAGCACGGCTACGGCATCAGCGTGGCCATCCGCAATCGCTCCGGCGAAACACTTCAGGTGGATACGGGTTCGCTCTATCCCGCATTGCACCGGCTGGAAAAGCAGAAGTGGATCAAAGCGGAATGGAAGACCTCCGAAAATAATCAGCGCGCGAAGTTTTACCGGCTGACGGCCACCGGCAAGAAGCAATTGAGCAAGGAACGCTCCAAGTGGGCGCAGCTCTCCGACGCGATTGCAGGTGTACTAAGTCCCTTTGAAAGGTAGTGCGTACCATGAACTTTCCTTGGTGGAGACGCAAACAGCAAGAGCGCGAGCTGGATGCGGAAGTGCGCACTCACTTGGAGATGGCCGCCAAAGAGCGTGTGGATCGCGGCGAAGACAAGCGAGAAGCCGAGCGAGCTGCGCGGCGCGAATTTGGAAACGTGGGATTGGTGAAGGAGGTCACGCGAGACGTTTGGGGATGGAGATGGTTGAGAGACGTCGCTGCTGACGCGCGTTACGGCTTGAGGATCCTGCTCAAGAATCCGGGATTCACGGTCGTTGCCATTCTGTCTCTGGCGCTTGGCATCGGGGCAACTACAGCGGTCTTCAGCGTGGTCTACGGCGTCCTGGTGAACCCGTATCCATATGCCAATTCAGACCGCATGGTGCATCTGGCGGTTCACGACAGCACCGGAAATCGCCGTTTTGTAAACCTCAACGGACCGCAATTGCAACAGCTTCGCCAGGCCAGATCGGTCGAGAGCGCTGCTGCCATGGATGGATGGAACCTCACCACGACCGAGGGCGATCTTCCCGAAGACGTTCAGGCTGTGTATTTCACTTCCAACGCTTTCAACTTTTTTGGCGTGCCCATGCTGCTGGGGCGCGGGCTGTTGCCATCGGATGCGCCCGAGGGCCAGGACCCGGAGAATGTAGCCGTCCTGGGTTATCAGTTCTGGCAGAGACACTACAACGGAGATCCCGGTATTGTCGGCAAGAAAATCCAACTGGTTCGCAAGAACTACGAGATCGTGGGTG
>Ga0209056_10005368_pt1 | contig 13335 bp, 19 predicted proteins | sample GraSoiAngelo_114_FD_185876 | JGI IMG/M metagenome (GOLD analysis project Ga0209056, IMG submission 185876) | Grasslands soil microbial communities from the Angelo Coastal Reserve, California, USA - 14_0903_13_40cm (SPAdes) (version 2) | ecosystem: Environmental > Terrestrial > Soil > Grasslands... | reverse complement strand
GCGAACATGAGGAGGTCGCCACCGATCCAACCGCACAGGATTTTCGTCGTTATCGGCTGGACCGCATAGGTAATGAAGTCGTTTCCAGCATAAACGAGCGCCACCAGCAGGCCGAGGCATGCGCTGCGTCCGGCCCCGCCCGAGGAATATCGAGCGCAGAGCATTGTCAGAAAGAACGCCATCACGACGTGGCCAAGGATCAGCCACGGGAAATAGTTACCGAAGTCTGCTTCGGTCCGCCAGAGCACTGGCACTTCATTGTGCACGCCGTGCAAAAGCTTCCCGTACCAGACGAAGCCAAAGGCAAACATAAAAACGAACGCTGCGATGAATGCGATGAAGAATTTTTTCCAGTTCATAATTTTTAGGCTGTTTTAGGCTGTTAGTGACTACTAACCCTCAAGAACCCTGCGCTGTGATTGCAAGATTCCGCGCCGATTGTCGATCTAATTATCAGGCCGAGCTACGCCGCTAATCGCGCAGTCCGGGGATGTGGCCGTACCCAATAAAAATCGGTCGCAATTTCCCGTCGTCCGCTTTTCCGTTTCGCTGCACTTTGAAATCGAAAACGCTTACACCGTTGCGTGATTCCCCTTGATAAACACGGCCGTCGCTTGCGCCGACCATTACGCGGTGACCAGTTCTCTTTTCGCGGCCGAGATAAATCATTGCATGCGTAATCGGCGGATCGCGCTCGATCGCATAAGTGCCGGTCCAAAAAAGCAAATCGCCCGGCTTCAAGTCTTCCAATTCAAAAGAGTCGTCCTTTTGACTCAGGACCGACTCAAACTGACGGGCCCGGCGAACCCAGGAATACTGTTCACTCGAATCCCGCGGCACATCGCCGATATCGCTTTGTTTGAGGACAAAATAAACGAAACCCGAGCAATCCATCCCGCCGCTACTCGGATCGGCCGAGCCGTATTTGTAATCGAGATTGCGGGTGGTGAGTTCGAGCGCGCTGGTGAGAAGTTTTTGCACTTTGGGCGGATAATTATCGAAGCCCTTGATTTGATCGGGCAACAAGGTGGCATTGGGCGCGCCGTGTTTCTTCGGTGGAGTCGGCGATGGCGACCCTGCCGGAGTAGCGGTCGGCGTTGGCATCGGAGTTTCAGATGGAGACGCTGATGGTGTTTCGAACGGTTGTGGGGATGGCGAACTTCTTTTCTTTCGATGTGGGGAGGCGCTGGGCGATGGCGTTGGCGTCGGTGATCTTTTTTTCTTTTTTGGAGTAGGCGATGGCGATTCCTCTGTCGCTGACGGGGTTTGCTTCTTTTTCGATAAAGGCGTTGCGGATGGAACCGGCGATTGTTCCTCCCGTGGTGTCGAGGATCTCTTCGGAGCCGGCGTGGGACTCGGCGACTTCTTTTTGGTCGCAACAGCGCTCTTCTTTTTTCGCGGCCTTGGCGTAGGTGTCGGCGTAGACAAAATCTTCTTCAGCGCGGCGCCGAGAGACTGCTCGGCTGCGGGCGCCGGGACAATCGTGGAAACCATCAGGGCGAGCGCGATAAGAATTCTAATCAACATGCAAATGGTTTGACGGATCAGGCCACCATTTCCTTGAAGCCAGCTTTGGCACGGTCGCGTACATCCGGTAGTCTTTCGGCCATGCTATCCATTCGTGTCTTGATTCCTCTGATCGCCTTAATTGCATTCTGCGGCGGTTCACTCGCCCAAATCGATCGGATCACCGGGAAAAATTTCGCAACCCGCTCGGAGGTTCTGGCGCGACATGGGATGGTCTGCACGAGCGTTCCGGCGGCGACACAAGTTGGGATCGACATTTTGAAAAAGGGCGGCAGCGCGGTGGACGCCGCCATCGCCGCGAATGCCACACTCGGTTTGATGGAGCCGGTTTCAAACGGAATTGGCGGCGATTTGTTTGCGATTATTTACATCGCGAAGGAGAACAAACTTTACGGCATGAACGGGAGCGGGCGTTCGCCGCTCGGCTTGAGTTACGAGCAGATGAGAGCCACGCTCGACAAACTGAATCGCAAGACGATTCCGCCACAAGGGATGTTGCCGATCAGCGTGCCGGGAACGGTTGATGCGTGGGCCGAACTCCACAAGAAATTCGGCAAACTGAAATTCGCCGACGATCTCGCCCCGGCGATTCGTTATGCCGAAGAAGGTTTTCCGGTCACTGAGTTGATCGCGTACTATTGGGCATTCGGTCCTCGGCTCTATAAAGGACTTCCAGGCGCGTTCCTCGAAACCTACACGCTCGACGGCAAAGGGCAGACGCCGGCGAAAGGCGACATTTTCAAGAACCCAGCGCTGGCAAAAACGTTGCGATTGATCGGCGAGAAAGGGCGCGACGTTTTTTACAAAGGCGAGATCGCGGACAAGATCGATATCTTCATGCAGCAGAACGGCGGTTTCTTGCGCAAAGCCGATTTCGAGAAACATACGAGCGCGTGGGTTGATCCGGTTTCGACGAACTATCGCGGCTACGATGTTTTTGAATTGCCGCCGAACGGACAAGGGATCGCCACCCTGCAAATCCTAAACATCCTGGAAGGATTCGACCTGAAAGCGATGGGGCGCAATTTGCCCGACACGCTGCACACGATGATTGAGGCCAAGAAAATCGCGTGGGCCGACCGCGCCAAATATTATGCCGATCCGGCATTCGCGAAAATTCCACTGACGAAATTGATCTCGAAGGAATATGCGACCGAACGGCGGAAGTTAATCGATCCGAATCGCGCTGCCAAAACTGTTGCCGCGGGAAACCTCGATCAAGGCGACACGATTTACATGTGCACGGCCGATGATGAAGGCAACATGGTCTCGCTCATTCAAAGCAATTACCGCGGGATGGGTAGCGGCATCGTGGTGCCGGAACTCGGATTCATGTTTCAAGATCGCGGCGAATTGTTTTCGATGGAACCGGGACACGCGAACGTTTACGCGCCGGGCAAGCGTCCGTTTCATACGATCATTCCCGGATTTGTGATGAAAGACGGCAAACCGTGGGAAGCGTTTGGGGTGATGGGCGGCGGAATGCAACCGCAAGGCCATGTCCAGGTGCTGACGAACCAAATCGATTTCGGTTTGAATGTGCAGGAAGCGGGCGATGCGTCGCGCTGGCAACACGAAGGCGACAACGAACCAACCGGCGAAAAAATGGAAAACGGGGGTTATGTGAATCTCGAATCCGGCATTCCCGCGGAGACGCAGCGCGAATTAAAAAAGCGCGAACACGACGTGCGGGTCGACGTTGGCGGTTACGGCGGCTATCAAGCAATCAAAGTGGAGATGCACGATGGCCAACGCGTTTACGTTGGCGCAAGCGAATCGCGCAAAGACGGCCAGGCGGCCGGCTACTGATCCGATCTAACAGCGGCGTCTCGTCAGCGAATTTACTCCTTGTGCGATTTAAGCTCGGCAAGTTTCTGGGCCGCGCGTTCGACGTCTGATTTTCGCGCTCTGCCGAACGCGAGAAGTTTTTCCTGGCGATGGACATTGGCTTCGGCCGCGTCGAGGTCGGCCTGCTCGCGTTTTGCGGTCGCGGCATGCGCCGCTTCAATTGCGTGCGCCAGACCGGTTTCGGTTTGCGCCAGATCCGTTTTTGCAATTTCGCCAGCGGTCAGCCGCTTTTCTTTTTCCAACATTTCTTCCTTGGCGCAGACCAAGCGGGCATTAGCGAGATCAAATTCGAGGTGAACGCAACGCAGAACTCGTTGCTCGGCCTCCAGTTTCGACAGTGCACCGATTTTGCAGAGGCGCTCCGCGCTGGCAGCATTTCTTCTGGTGCGCTCCAATTCTTTTTCGAGCTTGGCCAGGTCGACCTCTCGCGCGGGCGCCGTCCCGGGTTGCGGATTGGACAGGCGCTCGTCCTCGCGATTTGGAATCAGCAGCGGCGGCTCAATATCGAACGAGTCGGGATCTTTGTTCGGCTCCTGCGCGAATAAAGTTATCGCGACAAATCCAAGAAGCGCGGCTGCGCGCATCATGTCAAAACAATATCACCGGCCGCCGCTCAACGAAGCAAATTTAGTGATGTCCGCCGAGACCATCAAGGCCGCCAAGGCCACTGCCGACACTACCAAGACCGCCGGTTCCCCAAGGCCGGCGCCCACGCCGCCAATGCCGCTATACAGGATAAAACATTCCGCAGTAACATCACAAGAGACCTCCGGAGGGCTTTCACAAAGCGCGGCCCAGAAGATTTTGTTGTTGGCAAAGCGGGTTCTTATGGCATAGGACACGCTCCGAAAACGGTCTGTGTATCCCCTGAGCCCTAAAACCCTAATTGGCGCGGCGGTTTTTGCCGCAATCGTATCGTCCGCGAACGCGAACATTTTCCCGGCTACCGGTCCAACCGTGCCGGGGAGTCGTGCCCGCCTCCGCTCCGGTCAAGCTGCGGCTCCGGCAGGTGCGCCCCTGGCAGTGAAACGGGCCATTTGGGCTGCGAACCAACTTTGGCGCAAACCATACATTTTCGGCGGCGGCCACAAATCTTTCACTGATCGCGGTTACGATTGCTCGGGCACCGTGTCCTACGCGCTCGGCGCGGCGGGTCTGCTCAAGTCTCCGATCAGCTCTTCCGAGTTCCGCAACTTCGGCGAACGAGGTCGCGGCAAATGGATCACAATTTACGCGCGCCACGGCCATACTTACGCCATCATCGCGGGCTTGCGACTCGACACCACACCTTATATCACAGCGCACGATCGTTGGGCGCCCGGCTGGCAAGCAACCGAACGCGTGCCGGCGGGCGGCTTCGAAGCGCGGCACCCGGTTGGGTTGTAAATCTTCGCGCCTGGCGCCAAGATCGATCCGTCAAAGGACGGACTCGCCGTGGCGAACAATACAAGATCGACATCTACTCGGCGCGATTTCGGTTTAAGCCGCGCGGAACTGCGCGCGGTCCGCGCGTTAAAAACGCCTTACGGCGTGCAGCGTTTCTTAGACGAGCTGCCTTATAATTTGGGTTACACCGCGCGTTCGCCGAAACATGTTTTGCACGAACAGACCGCGTCTTGTCTCGAAGGCGGAATTTTTGCCGCGGCTGCACTTCGCGTTCTCGGTTTTCCTCCGCTCATCTTCGATTTGGAAGCGGAACAAGACACCGACCATGTCGTCGCGATTTTCAAGATGCGCGGCCATTGGGGTGCGGTCGCGAAGTCCAACTTCACCGGCTGTCGTTATCGCGAGCCGGTTTATCGCACGTTACGCGAGCTGGCGATGAGCTATTTCAATATTTATTTCAATCTGCGATTCGCGCGCACCCTGCGTCGCTACTCGCGTCCGGTGAATCTGGCCCGCTTCGACCATCTTAATTGGATGACAACCGACAAGCCGGTCTGGTTTATCGCCGAATATCTTTGCCAGATCCCGCACATTTCGCTGCTCACATCGAGCATGAAAAAAAAGCTTAACCGCCTTGATCCGCGCAGTGTCGCCGGCGAAATGATCGGCCACCTAAAAAAATCAGGGCGATAGAACGATTATGTAGCTGAACGGGTCCGCGCGTGAGGAAGCTACTTCAACTGAAACCCGCGGCCCGTGTCGAGAACGTTCCGGTCAGTCGGAACAGACGCGCGCCGCGGTCGCCACTGCTTCCAATTCCAAAGGCGCGTTCGGATAGCCGACGGTTGCGCATTGGAATATGTAAGTTTGAAGAAAGGGGAGGATTCCGCCAAGCCTCTGAAATTGGGCAGTGTGGACAAGCTCGTGAGCGATGAGCGCACGATCACGCCAGTGATCAGAGCGAACGAAGATTCCGTACTCCAACGCCAAACCGCGCGGCGCGGCCGTTAAAAAATGAATTGAAGCAGCCGCAGCCGTTAGCATCGGATGCGCCGGAACCGGAACAGCTTCAACCCGCAATAAGCGGACGCGCTCGGGATGTCGCACGCCGATAATTTTCGCGTCAGCGAGTTCTCTTTCAGAGAGCGGGACACCTTCGCACAAAACCCGCCGCTCCTGTTCGACTGCCCAGTTCGCGGCCAACGCAGTTAGTTCTTCCAATTGATCGATGGGCGTCTGTCCATCCATGCCGATGAATCGGGAGCAAGATTCTAGCCGCCGAGAGAAATCCGCTGCTTTAAGATTGCGCCGAACCCAATCGGGCTATGGCCCGTAGGGCGACCAAAAGCCCACGCCGGCTACGTCCGACAATGTGGCGTAGTCGTTTGGAGGCACCGTTGGAATGGTATCAACCACTTGGTTACCATAGCCAGACCCCAATAGGCTGTTGCCGCTGTTGTAAAGCTGCGTACCCTTTTTCAAGTAGTTCGTCCAATCAGCGACGTTGACAGTGGCACCGGTTGTTCGGTTGGTTTCAATGGCGTACTGGTCGCACGCTGAATCGATCATGCGCAGATCGTTCAGAATTCGGCTGGCTTGCGAGCGTTTGCGCGCCCGGAGGAACCCCGGGACCGCGATCGCCGCCAAGAGAGCAATAATGGCGACAACAATCATGATTTCGACGAGGGTGAAGCCTCTGCGCGACTTTGCTGTGGACGTATTCATAATGGTATAGAAAAGCAAAAATAGCAGTCGCCATGCCAACATATCGACGGTCGATACTTAATCAGGCTCAGTCCGACAGGAGGCCGCATGCCCGACTTGAGCCTGGCGATTACGAGGCCTTGGCAAATTTTCGCTATTTGCTGCGCAAGTTCCTGCGTTTCAGCAAAGATTTTCTGAGCGCTAAGAGCCACCTTAGCCCCGAGCAGTACGAGGCGCTCTTGGCGATCAAGGTGTTTGCTTCGAGCGGAGGGCTCAACATTTCGCAACTGAGTGAGCGCCTTCAGGTAAGACATCATTCCGCCGTCAACATTGTCGACCGCTTGGTCGAAAGAAAATTAATCACCCGCGAGGCGGTCGGGAGCGATCGGCGCCGCCGATTTCTCCAGCTCACGCCCCAGGGTGACAAGTTGATCGAAGAGCTGGCTTTCGGGCACCGGCAAGAGATTCGTGGTCGAAGCGGGCAATTGATCGAAGCACTGGAGCGACTAAGAAAAGAGTCTGAGGCGGGCCGCGCTCGAACCGGCAGCGCCTAGCGCATTCGAGCGTAGAGGACAACGATGTAGAGAACAAAAAGGGCGCTGCCAAAAACAATCAATCCTTTGTGGTAGCGTTCCGAACGCGTCAAAGCGCCGATGAGCAGCGTTGCGGCGAAGATCGATTGAAAAACCAGATTGGTCGTGTTGGGCAATCGATGATCAAGAACGAATTCCTTCGCGATGCTAACTACAACCGCGCCGCAGCCGAGCGAGAAGAACCAGCCTCGGTGCGCGTAAAAATTTTCCTTAAGATCGACAACTTCTTCCCCAAAAAAGTCCGGGAAGACCAGGCCCGCGACCATATAAATAAAAATCACATTGAGAAGCACCATCGCGAATTGGAGAAAGGTCCAGTCGTGCCTGGTTCGCATTCCAAAGGTCGCCCACCAGTGTTGAAAACAAATCAACAGCAGCAGTGCCGCCCACGCAATCACCGGCCAGTAAAGCCGAATGCGCGCGCGCGATAAAAGCAATCCGCGAAAGCCTTTCAAAATCTGCGTCACCGCCAGGCCGAGAATGACTGAAAGAAGAACAGAGAGATAACTGAACTCATCCATGTCGATCTTACCTTTTGGGTCCGCGTCCGACCGATGTAAATTAGGAAATGAGCGTGCAAGTGTATGGATGCAATCACGTCGCGATCGAGGTTGATGACATCGACAAGGCGGTCGTGTTCTACCAAGATGTCTTCAATCTCGAAAAACTCGACCGCGGCGAAGGTGATGCCTTCTTCAAACTCGGCGAGCACCAGTTCCTGGCGATTTTTGAAGTAGAAACAATTCAGCCCGCAAACGTGCGGCATTTTGGAATCATGGTGCGCGACGAAGAACAGCTCGAGGAGGTTCGGAAGAAATTAACTGGCAAATACAAACTGAAACTCGAGCCGCCGTTTCGTTGCGATTTTCGCGACCCTTGGGGCAATCGGATTCAGGTTGTCGATCTTCACGATGAATCACTCATCTGGCTTTTGCCTTATCGTGAAGTGGCGAAGGCCGGAGTGAAGTTCGACCGAGATTAGCGGCTCCGGCGAGATAGGGAAACGCGACAGATGCAGCCGACCGCGGCGGTCGCTACAGTGCAGTCGATGCTCTCATTCATCGTTCCGGCTTACAACGAAGAGCTGGAACTGCCATCAACGATCGCTTCCATTCGTGCCGCCGCACAAGATCGATCCGCCAGAGGACGGATTGGCCGTGGCGAACAATACGAAATCGTCGTAGTCGACGATGCTTCGACTGACGCGACTGCGAGAGTCGCGCAGGACGCGGGCGTAAAGGTTATTTCAATAAACCGGCGGCAAATTGCCGCCGCGCGCAATGCCGGGGCGCGCCATGCCCAAGGTGACACTTTGCTCTTTGTCGACGCTGACACTTGGATTAACGAGAAACATCTCATCGGGGTAGTTGCGGCGCTCGACGCAGGCTACGCCGGTGGTGGCGCGCGCGTCGTCGTTGGCGGAACTATTCCGCTCTGGGCGCAGATTGTCGTAAAAGCTTTCTCCGTGGTTTACTTCGGACTCAGGTTCGGCGCGGGGGCTTTTCTTTTCACGACGCGCAAAAACTTCGATGCGATCGGTGGATTCGATGAAAAACTTTTCATCGGAGAAGAAGTCTATTTCAGTATGGCGCTGCGAAAGATTGGACGGTTTCGGATCTTGCCGGAACCGGTCGTTACTTCCGGTCGCAAATTGCGAATGTATTCTGCCCGCGAAATCCTGGGGAATTCTCTGAGCGTCATTCTCCGCGGCCCGCGCGCCGCCCGATCGCGTGAGGGTCTTCATATTTGGTATGATGGGAAACGCGAGAGAAGGTCGACATCCACTCCATGAGGAACTCGCGCATCGCCATCGCAACTACGCCCGAACAGATTCGGCGCTGCCATCCAGTTATGCGCGAATTGCGTCCCCTGTTTCAAGAGCCTGAACAATTTGTCGAGCGAGTGCTGCGGCAGCAGAAAGAAGGCTACCGGCTCGCGTTTCTTGAATCCGAAGGCGAAGTTTGCGCCGTCGCCGGCTATCGATTTCTCGAATCGCTTTTTTCGGGAAAGTTTCTCTATGTCGATGATCTGGTCGCGCGTGAAAGCAACCGGTCGCGTGGTTTTGGCGGTGAATTGCTCGATTGGCTAATAAAACAAGCGCGCGAGCACGATTCCGAGAATCTCGAGCTCGATTCCGGCGTGCAGAGGTTCGATGCCCATCGATTTTATTTTTCCAAACGAATGAGCATTTCATCCTACCACTTTCGGATTAAAATCGAGCAGAAGGATTAAGTTATGAAAAAAAGAAATCCCTGGATCGCGATTTGCCCCGGCATCAAACGCCAGACCCTGACTAGCGGCAAAACAATGTATCAAATGCTGGCTACACTCGAGCCGGACAGCAAAATGCCGGCGCATCAGCATCCGCAGGAACAGATCGTCCACATTCTATCGGGGCGAATGAAATTAATTGTCGATGGGACACCGCACGAAATGAAGACAGGGGATTCCTTTTATCTTGCTGCCAATATTCCGCACGGTGTCGAGACCATCGAAGAGACGAGAGTGCTCGATACCTTCAGTCCGCCGCGCGACGAATATCTGGCGATCGACGAAGCAAATCGCCAGCGTCAGTAGCTGTCGATCTTCGCTAAGAAAAGAATCGCCTTCGAGCCATCCAGGCACTTAGCATTACCTTCATGTTACACATCATCTGGTCGATTATTGTCGGTTTCATTGTTGGCTGGATTGCCAAGTCTTTCATGGGATTCCACATGAGTTTTCTAGCAACGGTGCTCGTAGGTGTTGGCGGATCCATCGTGGGCGGCTTGATTGGACGGTTGTTCTCGCGACCAGCGCCCGGCTCCGCTTTTCATCCGGCTGGATTCATCATGTCGATCGTCGGCGCGCTTATATTACTCTGGGCTTGGAGTAAATGGGGCGCGGCCATGATGCATTGAAGACGCAGGATTTTGCGACCGACGGCGAGGTCGCCGCTCTCGTTTCCGCGTTTGAAAACGCGACCATTCCGGCATCGGAATTCACTCATGCGGCGCACGTCGCGGTCGCCCTGAGTTATCTGGACTCATTTCCTCCGGAGCAAACATTAGAGCGAATGCGCGAAAAGATCCGCGCTTTCGCCGCGCACCACGGCGTCGGCAATCTTTATCACGAAACGCTGACGACGTTTTGGATGCGGCTGCTCGAACATATCGCCAGCACGTCCGATGTGGATCTTCCACTTTGGCGGCGGATCAATTTGATCGTCGAACATTGGGCAAAGCGCCGGCCGGTGGAAGCGCATTACTCGCGCGAGCTCATCAGATCGCAAGCAGCACGCGACAAATGGGTTCCGCCCGACCGGTTGCCGATTCCGTTTTAACTCAAGTAGCGGCCTTGCGATTCCGTCGTCTTGGTCTAGAATAGGCGCTTCGAAATGGCTGAGAATACGGAAACGTTGGATATCAAGCAGTTCCAATTGCACGGAAAGGACACCGGCAGCGCAGACGTCCAAGTCGCGCTGTTGACACGCCGGATCGGGCAATTGACCGAACACTTGAAAAGCCACGCCAAGGACCATTCCTCGCGCCGCGGCCTCCTGAAAATGGTGGCCCAGCGCCGGAGTTTGCTCGATTATTTGAGCCGGTCCCAAGCCGAACGCTACAAAAAGTTAATCGACGGACTGAACCTGCGGAAATAGCCGCCGGTCGGATCTCGATCTTTAGCGTCCGCGTTTTAGTGCGACGCCGATTCGAAAACTAAAAACGCGACAACCAGGTCGCCAGGCACCTTGAATTTAGGTTTTAGGTCCGCCCGTCCCGCAACCGCAGGATCGGAATTAAAACCTACAGTCAGGGTGACCGACCTGGAACTCGCACATCCAGGATAATTATATGCAACAGAAGGTCACAGCCCAGATTGGGTCTAATCAGATATCGATAGAAACAGGCAAAGTCGCCAAGCTCGCCGACGGCGCAGTCATCGTGTCGTGCGGCGATACGATGGTGCTGGTCAGCGCGGTCTCTGCCACCGGCATCAAGGAAGGTCAGGATTATTTTCCGCTCACGGTCGATTACCGTGAAAAAGCGGCCGCCGCTGGAAAATTTCCGGGCGGTTACTTCAAACGCGAAGGACGCCCGACGGAAAAGGAAACGCTCACGTCGAGGATGATCGATCGCCCTCTGCGTCCGCTCTTTCCGCAAGGTTACTTTTACGACACGCAGATCATCTCGATCTTACTCAGCGCTGATGGCGAGAACGATCCCGATATTCTTGCGATCAACGGCGCATCGGCTGCGTTATCCGTTTCGGATATTCCCTTTGCCGGACCGATCGGTGCAGTGCGGGTGGGCCGCGTTAACGGCCAATTCATCGCGAACCCGACTCACTCTGAGCGGCAGCAAAGCGATCTCGATTTGGTTTACGTCGGAATGGAAAACGACGTGATCATGATTGAAGGCGCGGCGAACGAAATTCCGGAAGCGGATTTCGTGAAAGCGCTCGAATTCGCGCATGGGCAGACGCGGGAAATGATTCGCATTCAAAAAGAGCTCGCGTCGCAAATTGCGAAACCAAAACGCGAGATGCCGCTGCTCAACGTCAAGCCGGAGTTACTCGAAATCGCCTACCAGGTGGCGGGCGATCGAATCGAAGGCGCGCTTTACACGCCGGGCAAAGTCGCCCGCGCCAAAGCGGTCGAAGGGCTGCGCGAACAAGTGAAGACGTCGATCTTGGAGAAACATCCCGAGACCGATGCGTTCTCAATCTCCCAGGCGTTCGATCACGTTCAGAAGAAAGCGTTTCGCATCAGCATTCTGGACAAGAAAAAGAGAGTCGACGGCCGCGGTTACCAAGACTTGCGACCGATTACGTGTGAAGTGGGCGTGCTGCCACGCGCGCACGGATCGGCCATTTTCCAACGCGGCGAAACCCAGGCGCTCGCCCTCGTGACGCTCGCACCAATCGAAGAAGCGCAAAACATCGACGCCTACGGTGGCGGAGTAACTTCGAAGCGTTTCATTTTGCATTACAATTTTCCACCGTTCAGTGTCGGCGAGACCGGCCGAACGGGTGGACCCGGACGGCGCGAGATCGGGCACGGCGCGCTGGCCGAGCGTTCGCTCGAGCCGATTGTGCCGAGCGAAAACGATTTTCGATACGCGATTCGAATCTCGAGTGAGATCATGGAATCCAACGGGTCGACCTCAATGGCAAGCGTGTGCGGCGGAATGCTCGCGCTGATGGACGCGGGTGTGCCGGTGAAGGAAATGGTCGCCGGAATTTCCGTCGGACTCGTGACTGAGCACAGCGAAGATCGACAATTGAAACGGTACGAGCTGCTGACTGACATTATCGGTTCGGAAGATCATTTCGGGGACATGGATTTCAAACTTTGCGGCACGGATAACGGCGTGACCGGGTTCCAGCTCGATCTGAAACTTCCCGGCGTCAGCCACAAGATCATGGCCGAAGCGATCACCCGCGCCAAAGAAGCGCGCACCAAGATTCTTCAAATCATGGGCGGCACAATTGACAAACCGCGGACGGAGTTGTCGAAGTACGCTCCACGGATCGAGACGATCAAAATTAATCCCGAGAAAATCGGCGCGCTCATCGGACCGGGCGGCAAAACGATCAAGGGGATCGTGGCTGAAACCGGCGCCGAGATTAACATCGAAGATGACGGCTCGGTCCACATCTACGCGACCAGTGGCGAATCGATGGCGCGCGCGAAGGAAATCATCGGCGGGATGACGAAGGAAATTGAAATCGGCACGACCTATCAGGGTCGCGTTGTTTCCACCAAAGAGTTCGGCGCCTTTGTCGAAGTTCTGCCGGGCAAGGAAGGACTCGTCCACATTTCGGAGCTGGCCGACTTCCGGGTCAAACGCACCGAAGACGTGGTCAAAGCCGGTGACACCATCTGGGTCAAATGCATCGGGATCGATGACAAAGGCCGGGTCAAACTTTCTCGAAAAGCTGCGCTAAGAGAGCGAGCCGAGAAGGAAACCGGCCAGCCGGCTCCGGCCGAGACGCACTGATTCTTCTGTTGTTATTCCGAATGAAGTGAAGAATTTCACTTCGTCGTGAAGGCTGTAATAAGAACAGCTACCGGAGGCCGATCATGTTGACGCCGCGACGCATCTCCTACGCCGTGCTTGTTTTCATGCTGGTGCTGGCCGGAGGGTTGCATCTGGGCCCGCCACTGCTGGCAATTCTTTTTTCCTATTTTGCCTTGTCCAAACTACTGGCCCTTACAAAAAACAAGTGGATCGCGTTAATTTTGTTTCTGGTGGTTGTCGCTGGAATCGCTTGTGGCGCGGGGTTTTTTACTCGG
>Ga0209056_10005367_pt1 | contig 13336 bp, 10 predicted proteins | sample GraSoiAngelo_114_FD_185876 | JGI IMG/M metagenome (GOLD analysis project Ga0209056, IMG submission 185876) | Grasslands soil microbial communities from the Angelo Coastal Reserve, California, USA - 14_0903_13_40cm (SPAdes) (version 2) | ecosystem: Environmental > Terrestrial > Soil > Grasslands... | reverse complement strand
CTCCCGAACGGGCTTCAGGTCATTCTCCACGAGGACCACTCGGTGCCGGTCGTCGCGGTGAATACCTGGTTCCACGTCGGCTCGGCCGACGAGCAGCCCGGGCGCACCGGGTTCGCGCACCTGTTCGAGCACATCATGTTCATGGGGTCCCGGCACGTTCCCACGGGGGAGTTCGACCGGCAGCTCGAAGCCGCCGGCGCGGACAACAATGGCTCGACCACCGAGGATCGGACCAATTACTACGAGGACGGGCCCGCCAACGCGCTCGCCTTGATGCTGTACCTGGATTCGGACCGCATGGGGTTCCTGCTTCCCGAGATCACGCCGGAGAAGGTCGACTTACAACGGGGCGTGGTGGAAAACGAGCGACGCCAAAGCTACGAGAACCGGCCGTACGGGCTCGCGGACGAGAACATCCTCAAGCGGCTGTACCCGTCGAATCACCCGTACAACTGGCCGGTGATCGGCTCGATGACGGATCTCGAGGCGGCGACGATCGAAGACGTGCGGCGGTTCTTCCAAACGTATTACACGCCCAACAACGCGACCGTAGCGATCGCCGGCGACATCGCGCCGCGGGAGGCGCGACGGCTCGCAGAGCGCTATTTCGGTGACATCCCGCGCGGGCCCGCCGTGACCCGTACCCCGCCCCCGGCGGTTCGACTCGACGCCGACGTGTACGCCACCCTCGAGGATCGTGTGCAGCTCCCTCGGGTCTATCACGCCTGGCACACGGTGAAGGCGTTCGCGGACGACGACGCCACGCTCGACGTCGTGGCCACCGTGCTCGCGGGCGGCCGGTCATCTCGGCTGTACCGCCGGCTTGTCTACGACCTGCAGATCGCCACTGATGTCGTCGCGTTCCAGGACGGCGGCCGGATCGACGGGAAGTTCGAGCTCTGGGCCACGGCGCGGCCCGGGCACGATCTCGCCGAGCTGCATCGGGTCATCGCCGAAGAAGTGAAGAAGCTTGCCGACGAGGGACCGACGCCGCGTGAGGTGGAGCGGGCACAGAACGGTTTCGAGGCGCAGTTCCTGTCGCGCCTCGAGCGGGTGGGTGGATTTGGCGGGAAGGCCGACCAGCTGAATCTCTACAACTATTTCGTCGGGACGCCGGACTACTTCCAGAAGGACTTGGATCGCTATCGCCGGGTGACTCGGGCGGCGGTGCAACGGGCGGTGCGGACCTATCTCGTTGCACCCCACCGCGTCGTGCTGAGTGTGGTGCCGCAGGGGAAGCCCGAGCTCGCGGTGAAGGCAGGGGCGACGCCATGAAGACCGTCGGACGGTTAGGCGGTTGGCCGGTGAGGTGTGCTGCCGCGGCCTTCCTGACCGCCTATGCGTGTAACCGCCTGGCGGCTCAAGTGGACCGCACCAAGCCGCCCACGCTCCCGCCGCCGCCGGCCCTCAAGCTTCCCGTCATCCAGACGGCGACGCTCGAGAACGGCCTGACGCTCGCCGTGGTCGAGATGCACAAGGTCCCGGTCGTGGATGTCCAGGTCATGGTCGACGCCGGCGCCGCCCGCGATCTGGCGGACGCGCCGGGGCTCGCGACGTTCACGGCGGCGATGCTGCAGCAAGGCGCGGGGACGCGCGGTGCACTCGAGGTGGCGGACGAGGCGGCGTTCCTCGGGGCGGAGCTCAACACGACCGCCTCATTCGACGGGGCCGTGGCCTCGGTGCACGTGCCGAAGCGGCGGCTCGACGGTGCGCTGGACCTGCTGGCGGACGTGGTGCTCCGCCCTGCGTTCTCAGACTCGGAGGTCGCCCGGCAACGCGAGTTGCGCGGCGCGCAGCTGGTCCAGCAGCGCGACGAGCCGGTCGCGGTGGCGAACGTCGCGTTCCCGGCGATCGTCTTCGGGGCGGCCCATCCCTACGGGCATCCGTTGAACGGCACGGATGCCGCGACGGCCGCGCTCGCCCGCCAGCGCGTCGTCGATTTTTACCGCACCTATTACCGCCCGGCCGGGGCGCGCATCCTGATCGTGGGGGACGTCAACCTCGCGGAGGCACGCCGGCTCGTGGCGGCGCGGTTCGGCGGGTGGGAACGGGGTGATGTGCCCGTCTTCCCCGCGGCCGCAGCTCCCGCGCCCGCGGCCCGCGCCGTGTACCTGATCGACAAGCCCGGTGCCGCGCAGTCCGTGATCCGCATCGGCCACGTCGGCCCACCGCGCACCACCCCCGACTGGTATGCCCTGGACGTCCTGAACACCATCCTCGGCGGCGCGTTTACGTCGCGGCTGAACCAGAATCTGCGCGAGACCCACGGGTACACCTACGGCGCGTTTTCGCAGTTCGCCGCCCGTCGCCTGTCGGGCGCGTTCGTCGCGCTCGCGTCCGTGGTGACCGCGAAGACCGACAGCTCGCTCATCGAGTTCCTCAAGGAGCTCCGTCGCATTCGCGACGAGCCGGTACCGGCGGCGGAGTTGGCGAAGGCGAAGGCGTACGTGACGCTCGGTCTGCCCGGCGAGTTCGAGACGACGAGCGGTGCGGCGGCCCGGTTCCGGGAGCTGCTGGCTTTTGGACTGCCGCTCGACTACTACGACCATTACATCGAGCGGATCAACGCCGTCACGGCCGACGACGTGCAGCGGGTCGCTCGGCGGTACATCGATCCCGACCACTTCGACATCGTGGTGGTCGGCGACAGGAGTCAGATCGAGACGGGCATCAAGGCCCTCAACGAAGGGCCGATCATGTATCGCGACGTGTGGGGCCAGGAGATCAAGTAGCTCACCACCGGATCGCGGCGCTCGCCCACGTGAAGCCGGACCCGAACGCCGTGAAGATCAGCACGTCACCACGGGCCAGCCGGCCCGCGCATACCGCCTCGTGCAGCGCGATCGGGATCGACGCCGCCGTCGTGTTGCCGTACTTCTGGATGTTGACGTAGATCTGATCGTCGCGCAGACCGGTCACCTTCTGCACCATCTCGATGATCCGCAGGTTGGCCTGGTGGGGAACCAGGAGGGTGATGTCGGCGGGCGTGAGGCCGTTCGCCCTGAGCGCGACCGCTACGGACTGCGGCATCAGGATGGACGCGAACTTGAAGACCTCCTTGCCTTCCATCACTGCCCGATGCTTTCCCTCGTGGAGCAGTTGCTCGCTCACGTAAGGGTCGTGCGCCAGCCCGGGCGCGTCGACCCACAGCTTCTCGGCGTGGCGGCCGTCCGCAAAGAGGTGCGTCGAGAGGACGCCGCGACGTGGATCGTCGGTCGGGCCGAGGATCGCCGCGCCCGCGCCGTCGCCGAACAAGACGGCCGTGTCGCGCCCTCGCTTGGTCTTGTCGAGCCCGCGAGAGTGCACTTCGGCTCCGACGAGCAGCACGCGCTGGTACTGGCCGGTGCGGATCCAGGCGTCGGCCACGGAGAGGCCGTAGATGAACCCCGAACACTGGTTGCGCACGTCGATCGCGGGGATGTCGGTGAGCCCGAGCTCGCGTTCGAGAAACACGCCGTTGCCCGGCTCGAAGTGGTCGGGGGTGCAGGTACAGTAGACGATGCAGTCCAGATCGGACGGCTCCATCCTGGCGTTGGCGAGCGCACGGCAGGACGCCTCGCGTGCCAGCGTCACCCCGGTCTCGCCGTTGGACACCCAGTGTCGGGTCTTGATCCCGGAGCGCTGCGTGATCCAGTCATCGGACGTGTCCATGAGCTGGGCGAGGTCGTCGTTGGTGACGACACGCTCGGGAACGTGGAAGCCGGTGGCGATGAACTCGGTGCGTGGCATCGGCCTTCCTTGCGGGAACGGAGGGACGGGAGAAGATTTCGCCCCCGACGCGGCAAAGCAAGGGAGCCATGGATCTCGCGGTCAGCCGTGCGCAGTACGACGCCGTCCGGGGGGCCCGCCACCTCCCCGACGTCCTGGCAAAGGTCCTGGAGGGCGCCACGCGTTCGGGCGACGGCTACCTGCTGCACATGACGTACGAAGAAGCTACCGCCCTGAACGAGCTGTGCTCCTGGAACGTGCACACGGACGCGGCCGGCAGCGTCACACCCGAATCGCGCCTGTTCGACGACCTGGTCAAGGCGATCCTGACGCATCCGGACTACTAGAGAGGCGAACGAATGAACGGCGACGGAACGATGGACGAAGAGGCGTTATGACGAAACGGCCACTGTTTGTGTTGGGATGTCTGACCCTCGGCACGTCCCTCGTCCCGCCTGTCGGATTCGCTCAGAAGCGTGCCATCACCGTCGAGACCTATCTGGCGCTGCCCGTAGTGGGCGATCCGCAGCTCTCGCCCGACGGGAAGTGGGTGGCATACGCCGTCACGGAGTTTTCCCTCAAGGAGAACCGCGGCACCACGCGCATCTGGCTCGCTGACGCGACCGACGAGGCGCATGGCCGGCAGCTGACCACGGGCCCCGGATCGGACCGCCAGCCGCGCTGGTCACCGGATGGCCGGACGCTGTCATTCGTGTCGACGCGGGAGAGCGGCGCCCAGCTGTGGGTGCTGCCGCTGGCGGGCGGCGAAGCTCGGCGGGTCACGAGTCTGCCGGACGGCGTGTCCGACCCGCTGTGGCTCCCGGACGGCTCGGGCCTCCTGGTCACGAGCGACATCAAATGGCCCGCGGAGCAAGAGCTCGACCAGCGGAACGGCGAGTTTCCGACGGACGCCCGTCTCTGGACGAATCTGATGTGGCGCCACTGGGACGACTGGCGTGCGGGCAAGCGGCAGCACGTGTTCACCGTCGCGCTCTCGGACGGCGCCACCAAGGATATCACGCCGCTCGACCGCGACGTGCCGACCATCGCGACTAGCGGGGACGGGGACGTGAGCGTCGCGCCCGATGGCAAGGAGATCGCCGTCGCGATGCACGGCGACTCCACCGTGGCCGACAACACCAACGTGGATATCTATGTGATGGGGCCCGACGGCTCCGGGATGCGGGCGCTCACGACGAACCGCGGGGCCGACAACACGCCGCGCTATTCACCCGACGGCAAATGGCTCGCGTACCTCTCGATGGAGCGCGCGGGGTTTGAGGCAGATAGGCTGCGCCTCATGATCATGCGGCGGAGTGACGGAAAGACGGAAAGTGCAGCGCCCAGCGAAATCACGGCGGGGTGGACGCTCTCGGTCGGGTCGTACACCTGGTGTCCCGACTCGAAGTGCATTTACGCGGTCGTGGAAGAGCGCGGCCGCCAGAACGTCTATCGGATTGAGCTTCCGTCGTTCCGTCGCGCCGTCACCGTTTCCGGTGGAGTCAACAGCAACGTTGCCGTCGGCCCGGATGACAAGACCCTCGTCTACCTGCACCAGAGCAACACGCAACCCGCCGAAGTCTGGATCACGGGGCGGCAGCTGTCGAGCCATACCGATGCCGGGATCGCGCCGCTCGACCTGCACCCGCTCGAAGAGTTCGGTTTCGTGGGCGCGCTAGGCGATTCCGTCCACGGCTGGATCCTCAAGCCGCCGGGCTTCGAAGCGGCCCGAAAGTACCCCCTTGTCTACCTGATACACGGCGGGCCGCAAGGCGCGTGGGACGACAACTGGCACTCGCGCTGGAATTACCAGATGTTCGCATCGCGCGGCTACGTGGTGGCGGCCGTCAATTTCCACGGGTCGACCGGCTACGGGCAAAAGTTCACCGACGCCATCTCGCAGCACTGGGGCGACACTCCGATCGAGGACCTGATGAAGGGTCTCGATGCCGTCGCCCGGCTCCCCTACGTGGACTCGACCCGGATGGGTGCCGCGGGAGCCTCGTACGGCGGTTACGCGATCTACTGGCTCGAGGGGCACACGACCCGGTTCAAGGTCCTCGTCGCGCACGACGGGGTCTTCGATCTGATGAACATGGCTGGGAGCACCGAGGAGCTGTGGTTTCCGTATTGGGAGTTCGGAGGCACCCCTTACGCCAACCGCTCGCTGTACGAGAAGTGGTCTCCCCTCAACTTCGTCCGAGGCTGGAAGACGCCGCTTCTCATCGTCCATTCGCAGCTCGACTATCGCGTGGACCTCTCGCAGGGCTACGAAGCGTTCACGGCGGCCAAGGTGATGGGGGTGTCGGCCAAGTTCCTGTATTTCCCCGACGAGGGGCACTTCGTGACGCGCCCGCGCAACCGGCGCCTGTGGTGGGGCACTGCGCTCGACTGGCTGGACCAGTACCTGAGGCCGGCCCCGGCGACTGGGGCCCGTTGATGGGCGAGCCGTTTCTCAAGACCCTGAATCGGTCCACGATCGCCGCAGCGCTCCTGGGACTGGTCCTGCTGATGGCGCTGCCTCGACACGGGTCGTTCGCGGCGGATTTCGTCGACGTGTTCACGGTGGCGTTCTGTTTCACCTTGCTCGGCCCGTACATCGACGGCTTGCTGTGCGCGCTCCCGGGCATCGAGGTCGGCCCAGGGCGTCTGGTCCGGGTCGTGGGCTTGTTCGCGGGGGGACTGTGGTGCTACCTGATCGGCCGGTGGCTGTGGATCAAGTACGGGCGCGATTTGAACGAGCTGCCGGGGCTCATTTGGGGCGGGGTCTTCCTCGTGATCTTTCAGCCGGTGATGAACAGCGTCACGCGACGCCACGACGCTACGCCATAAGACGTACAACGTAGCGTCGGGCGCCGTTCGGTTTCACCGCTTCGTCCACACGTTATTCTCTCGCCGCACATCCGGGAAATGCTGATCCGGATCCACCTCGACCTTTACCACTTCCGCGGGCACCTTGCGCACGTAGGCGTAGCGGCTTCCCTGGAACCAGATCTCGACCGGGAGGCGCGCGGTCTCCGTGGCACCGCCGGCATAGGTCAGGCGGAGCTCCACCGGCATCGGGAGCCCGCCCAAGCTCGAGAGATAGATTCGCGCCTGGAGCGTACCGGTCGAATCGGCACGGGTCGCGCTCGAGTCCACCGCCAGGTCCACGACGTCCGTCCGATAGAGCCACCCGCGCCAGAACCACGACAGGTCTTCGCCGAGGCCGTCCTCCATGGACCGGAAGAAGTCCGCGGGCGTGGGATGCTTGTACGCCCAGCGCCGGATATACTCGCGGAACGCCGCGTCGAACCGGGTCGTGTCCTCGAGGATGTGCTGGCGCAAGAGATAGAGGCCCGTGGCGGGCTTGTTGTACTCGGCCTGGCCGAGCAGGACGGGGGTGACGCGGTCGGCGGGGAGCATCGACGGCTCGTCCAGGCCGGTCGCGACGAAGCGTGCCCATTGGGTCGCGTTGCCTCGATCCCGGGGTGTGCTGTCGTGATAGAACGCGAGCGTCGAATAGATGTTGATGAAGGTGTTGAACCCCTCGTCCATCCAGGCGTACAGCCGCTCATTCGATCCGACGATCATGGGAAACCATTCGTGGCCGAGCTCGTGCGTGGTCACACCAAACAACGCGCGGTCCCCGGCGCGATGGCCGCAGAACACGATCATCGGATATTCCATCCCGCCCACCGGTCCCGCGACGTTGATCGCCGAGGGGTACGGATAGCGGAACCATTTCTCGGAGTAGTGCTTGATCGAATGGCGCGCGTACTCCGTGGAGCGCGCCCAGTCGGCGTTGGCTTCGGGCGGATAAAACGACTGAATGAGCGCGCCGTCATAGCCGCTCGCGTCCCAGATAAAGCCGGCCGAGGCGGCCCATGCCACGTCGCGCACGTTCTTGGCGGCGACGTGCCACGTGAGCGTCGGGCGCGGTCCCGCGGGCCGGGTGAATGCCTGCCCGACCTCCGTCTTCGAGATGATCGCGACGGTGCTGTCGGAGCGCGCCGCCCGAGCCAGCCTGGCGCGCTCGCCGGCGGTGAGCACCTCGGTGGGGTTGAGGAGCGTGCCGGTGGCGGCGACCACGAAGCTCCGCGGCACGGTGATCGCCACGTCGAAATCGCCGTACTCCAGGTAGAACTCGCCCTGGCCGAGGTACTGCTCGGTGTTCCAGCCCCGCACGTCGTCGTACACCGCGACCCGCGGGTACCACTGCGCGACCTCGTACAACCAGCCGGCGGGGAACTGCTCGCGTCCCATCCGGTCGGAACCGTGCTCGGGCACTTCGAAGGAATACCCGAGCTCGAGCTCCGCACGGCCGCCGGGGGCGAGGGGCCGGTCGAGATCCACGCGCAGCATCGTCCCGTTTTCAGTGCGGGCGAGCGGGATCCGGCCCGCCGCCTGTCCGGCGCGCCGCACCGCCCGCACGTAGCCGATGGTGTAGCCCCCCTCGAAGCCGCGGCCGGCGAACCGCGCATCCGTTGGGTTGAGCGCCGCCCCGCGACTGTTCGCCTTGTAGAGGTTCTGGTCGAGCTGCAGCCACAGGTACCGGAGGGTGTCGGGCGAGTTGTTGGCGTAGCGGATCGTCTCGGAGCCGGCGATGGTGTGGGTCGTCGTGTCGAGTGTCGCGTGGATCGTGTAATCGGCGCGCTGCTGCCAGTAGCGCGGTCCGGGGCTCCCCGAGCCGTCGCGGATCATCGTGGCGGTCGGAAGGGCGAGTCGCCGGAAGGGCGACGTGTCGGCCACTTGCGGAGGCAGGCCCGCCGGGCTTGTCGGGGCCGGGGCCGGGGTCGGTTGCTGCAGCGCGACGAGCACGAGCGCGATGGCCAGCATCAACGTCTCCTCAGGATTGAGTGGGGATCACGGTAGGCGAGGGGAGGCGCCGCGCTTCCAGCAGGTATCCGGCGGCCACGCCGCCTACCACCATGGTCAGCCCGAGCCAGCCGAACGGCGTGAGCTGCTGATTGAACAGGCGCAGCGCGAGCAGCGTGCCCACCACGGGCTCGATGGTCGCGGCGACGGCGGCCGGCGCGGCCTCGATGCGTTTTACCGCTCCGAAGAACAGGATGTTGGCGGCCAACACCGAGCCGGCGGTCAGACCGGCCAGGCCGCGCCACGCGGCCGTGGAAGGCGGTGGCGCCGGCGCGTGACCCGCCAGCGTGAGCCCCACGCCGAGAATCAATACCCCACCCAGAGCCTCGAGGAACAGCACGCGCACGGCGCCGTAACGCGGCACGGCGAACCGCGCCATGAGCGTCGTGCCCGCATAGCTCATGGCCGAGAGCAATCCACCGGCGATGCCCGCGCCGAGACCGAGGCGGGCCGCTTCCGCTCCGGCGTTGCTCCCGCCCGTGACCGTCAGAGCCACCCCCGCCATCACGAGGAGGGCGAGGAGCAGCCGCGTCGGCGTGAGCGCCTCCTTCAGGATCACGCGCGCGAGGACTGCGACCATGACGGGTGCGGTGTACAGCAGCGCCGCGGCTCCGGCGACGCCGGCGCCGGCGATCGCAAACTGATACGCGATCTCGAACAGGGCCACTAAGAACCCACCGCCGAGCGCTACGAGGAGCCAGCCCCGCGTGTCTGCGCGGAAGAGCTCCCGTCGGAAGGCGAGCCCCCAGAGCGCGAGGCATCCGGTTCCGAGAAGCACACGCCAGAATCCGATGCTCGTGGCGGGCATCAGTCCGTACAGTCCGGTGGAAAGGGGGCCGGTGGTCCCCCAGGTGGCTCCGGCGCCGAGCGCCAGGAGATAGCCCGCGATGCGACTGGCTCGCGGGCCGGCGTGTGAGGTCGGGGCGGTCATGGGCCGAAGGATAGAGGGCGACGGCCGGCGCTGGCTAGGGTTGGTTCAAGGCTCGCGTTGCAACACGTCGAACCTACCGGGCGTTCTTCCCACGCCGGAGGCGTAGGCCCGACAGTACACTGCGCTTGAAGCGCAGTGTCTTACCGGGCCCACTCTTCAGAGTGGGAAAACCTGAGGAGGACGACACACATAGGACCGAGTTGATACATGGTTGAGGTCGCATGCTTAGGCTTCGCTGAACCTCTTGGGCCAAGCATGCCCGCCCATCGTATCTACTTCCACCTGACATGGTCGACGCTGGGGCGGCGGCCGATGATTGACACGCCGACCGGAGCCTTCCTTGACGAATACTTCCGGAAAATCGCCGTCCAGGAGCGGGTGACTATCGTCGCTCTCGGCTTCCTCCAGACCCACGTGCATCTCGTCGTGCGCACTACGCCTCGGTACGACCTCCCCCGATTGGTGCAGCTGCTCAAAGGTGGGAGCAGTTACGCCGCGAGCAGGCAACCCGGGAACCGTCTCGGCCTTCGCTGGAATCGGGAGTACTCGGTGACGAGCGTGAGCCCAGGACTACTCCCGCAAGCAGTCGCGTACGTGGAAGGTCAGAACGAGCGGCATCCAGAGGAAGCGATCAAAGTGTAGTGGGGGCTTCCCACCCTTGAGAGTGGGAACAAGGATTCAAGGATGGTGAAGAGCGGCGAAGGCTGTGTGAGCGACTCTTACGGCGCCACCGCCGTCCGTATCGCCGCCGAGATCGCGCCCACGTCTCCAGGGCGGCCCCACCACTCCAACGCGAAGCGACCGAACGCGAGCACGCCGAGCAGGGCGCCGAGGAGGGCCAGCCCCACCCGCAGGGCGGTCGCGCGGGGCTCGAGCCGGGTGGGTGCGAGGGCAACCACGAGACAAACGATCGCCGGCGCGAGCCATACCGGCAGGAGGACGCGCGCGAACCAGGTCATGCGAAAGCGTCCGTCGAGCACGGTACGGCCGTCGCGCTCGCGAAACCGCCCCACGAACGTCGGCCTGAACAGGGCACGGTAGCGCGCCGCGTCACGATAGTAGAGCACGACGCTTTCGCCTCGAATCCAGCCGTCCAACCCGGGAGCGTCCCACGGCCGACGGTCGATCACGGCCTCGAGCCGTGCGCGCGCGTCGGCCGGCGAGCCCCTGCAGTCGAAGGTCGTCGGCCTCACACGAGCTCGCCGCGCAGCACCGTCACGGCCTGTCCGCCGAGGATCACGCGGTCCCCCACGAGCTTCACCCGGACCACACCACCGCGTGGGGAGGCCTGATAGGCCGTCATCTCGGTGCGCCCGAGGCGCTCGCTCCAGAAGGGCGTGAGCGTGCAGTGCGCAGAGCCGGTCACGGGATCTTCCGGCACGCCGACGCGAGGGGCGAAGAATCGCGAGACGAAATCGTACCCGGACGTCGTGGCGCGACTCGTGACGATGACCCCGCGGGCGTCGACGCGCTCGAGCGCCAGCAGATCGGGCTTGAGACCGCGGACCGCGTCTTCCGAGTCCAGTTCCACCACGTAGTCGAACTTCGACCGGCCCACCCAACCCGGTCCGACGCGGAGGGCCGCGGCCAGGCCGGGCGGTGCCGGCGCCTGCGTTGGCGGCGTGGCGGGAAAGTCGAGGTCGATCCACTCACCGCGGCGATCGGCGGTGAGGAGACCGCTCTGCGTGTGGAAGCGTGCCTGGCTGCTCGACGGGAGGTGGCCGTCCTCCCAGAGGACGTGGGCGCTCGCGAGCGTCGCATGGCCGCACAATGCCACTTCGCTCGCGGGGGTGAACCAGCGCAGCCGGTAGCCATCGTTCTCGGGATGGAGGAACGCCGTTTCGGCGAGGTTCATCTCGCGCGCCACGTTCTGCATCCAAGCTTCGTCGCGCGGCTCGCCCAGGACGCACACCGCCGCCGGATTCCCGCCGAAGGGGCGATTCGCGAACGCATCCACCTGAACGATCGGCACACCCATGTTCCTAACTTAGCCTGCTTCCCGCGCGCGGCGAGAGCACGTGAACCATGAGCCCGAGGCCGACGGCGCCGAGCAGCGCCCAGGCCTCGTAATGGGCGACGCGACCGAGCACCACGCGGGCCGCGGCGCCGTAGGCGTAGCCGATCCAGGTAAACAGGCCCGCCCACGCCAACGCCGTGGCCACGTTGTACCGCAGGAACCGCAGGGGAGCGATCCCCGCCGCGCCGCACAGAATCGGGAGTGGCAGACGGACCCCGTAGGCGAAGCGCATCAACAACATGACCCGGCCGGCGTTGGCGCCCACGAGCATCCGGGCGCGCGCGATCGCCGGTTGCCAGCCGACCGGGAGGTGTGTCAGGAGGGGTTCGCCGAACCGGCGGCCCAGGGCGAAGTAAATCTGGTGTCCGAGGGTGGCCGGGACGCAGGCGACGAGCCACACCGCCCACCAGGGCCAATACCCTTGGGCCGCGAGCGAGCCACCGACGATGACGGCCGCTTCTCCCTGAAGCCAGGCCCACACGAAGAGGAGGGGGCCGCCATAACTGTGGATGACCAGGCCGAGATCCATCGCTCGGCGGAAATCTACGCGGTCAGGGTCGAGCGAGGCCGTCCGGGATCACGATTTGGGTGCTTCACAGGCATCGGCTTGCAGTCGCTGCCAGTGGTCCTGCAACAGCCGCCGCGCCCGCGCGCGCGACAGGTTCCAATTGCGCCAGTCGTCCTGCTCGAGATCACGGCGCTGCGCGAGCAGGCCCGCCGCCACGGAGCACCGCGCCGGCGGATCGAGGCGGGGCAGGGCTTCGAGGAGCACCGGCACGGCATCGGCGCTCAGCGAGGCGGCGTACCAGCCGTCGAATGGCCGCTGGGAGACGGGGCGCGCCAGGTTGGTCCGAACGATGAGGGCGTCGGGATTGACCAGATGAAGCACACCCAGCGTCGCGAACCCTTGAACCAGCGCGCCGAAGGCAAAACGTCTGCGCGCGCCGCGGAGCGCAGTGCAGGCGAACCACGCGAACGCGGCGGCGAGGTACAGCATGAACGCCGTCGAATACAGACGAATCTCCGACAATCCGTACTCCGCCACGTAGAGGCGCATGCGCCGGAGCGCGGAAGCCATGACGATCGCGAGCAATCCGAGCAACACGGCAGCCACCATGCGGAACACGCGCTGGTGTCCATGCGGCTCGTTCCGGAGGAGCCAATCACCCGCCAGGAGCACCGGCAGCACCAGGGCGCTCACCGTCACCAGCTCGAAAAACCCGCGGCGTGCGTACTCGGCGTACGTGAGGCCGACGACCTGGGCGCCCCCGCTCCCGAACAAGTAGCGGATCTGAATGACGACAAAGCCCACGAACAAGAGGTCGACCAGAATGAGCGCGGTGACCACCGGGACGGCTCGCAGTGATACGCCCCCGATCTCCCGCAGCGGGCCTCGCGGGGCACGCAGCAGCGCTCCGCGGAAATAGCCGGCCGTGACCGCGGCGAGCAGCCCGAAGGTGAACGTGTGGGACACCAAAGCTCCGAAGTCGACGTTCAGGAGACCGGCCACGGCATGATGAAACATGGCGTCCGCAGACGCAAAGAGACCGCCGAAGACGACGAGGAGTGGAAACGCGATGACGCCGCCCAGCGCCGCGGCGCGGGCATGTTCCAACCGGCCACCGCGAGGCAGCTCGCTCCACGTGATGTCGCACCCCACGAGCTGGAATACGCCGATCCCAGCGCTGACCACGCTCTCGAGGCCGGCCCGAACGTACTGCCACGCATGGCGGCCCCGGAGTGCGACCCCTTGCAAGCTCAAGCAGGCGACGGCCAGGACGATGGTGAGTCCGATCGCGTCCAGCAGGTGAAGCATGGTCGAC
>Ga0209056_10005364_pt1 | contig 13337 bp, 13 predicted proteins | sample GraSoiAngelo_114_FD_185876 | JGI IMG/M metagenome (GOLD analysis project Ga0209056, IMG submission 185876) | Grasslands soil microbial communities from the Angelo Coastal Reserve, California, USA - 14_0903_13_40cm (SPAdes) (version 2) | ecosystem: Environmental > Terrestrial > Soil > Grasslands... | reverse complement strand
CGGCTCGACTGAAGATGTACTGAAATGCATCGGCCATGTCGGTGCTGTCGGCGAAGATCGCCGTCACCACCGGCTCGCGCAGGCGCACGTAGATGATGTCGGCCCCGGGAGCCGCGCCGACGAAGGTGCCGCCCTGGGCGAGCCCGTTGCCGGCCGCGATGCCGGCAACGGACGTTCCATGAGACGACACCGCGCCGCCGTGTCGGACGATCAGGTAGGCTGCCGTGCCGGCGGGATGGTTCAGCTCGGCGTTGATAGCCGCTTGGTCGTACTCGACGCCAAACGGCGACGCGAGCCCGGTACCGACCGGCGCCTTCTCGGTGCCCTGCGGTGTGAGGGTTTGATCCCACAGATAGAGGACGCGCGTCGCTCCCGTCGCCGTGCGGAAGTCGAGGTGGTAGACGTCGAGGACCTCGAGGTCGATGATGCCGACGACGACGCCGGCCCCCGTGATGGCTGGCGTCGCGTTGTGCAAGGTATCGATCTGAACATAGGGGACTGCCTGATTCAGCGCGGGGGATATCGGTCGGGCGAGCTCGATGTAGCGGATGGCGGCCGAAGCCTCGAGCCGCGGAATGGCGGAAACCGGAATGAAAGCCGTGAACACGTCGCCCACGCGGCTGCGCACCTGGGCCCCGAGGTCCGTGAGATCGGCGGCGCTGGCGTCGCTGAGAATGAACGCCGAGACGAATGGCTCCTTGAACTTTGCGGACGGCGGGGCCGGGCCGCTCGGATCGTCGGGGACGTGTAGCCCCGTGGAGAGGGGGGCGAACAACCTGTCTTCGGCCGAGCGGAGCCGTTCGCGCGCGCGCAATTTTCTCGCCTCCGTCTCCTCCGTACGGGTCGCCTGGATCTCCCGCGTGATTTCTCGAAGTCGTCGGCCCTCCTCCTGCATCAGCGCGCTGATCCGATCGGCCGGCAGCGAGAGGAGGATCTCCAGTCGGGCATCGAGCTTGGGGCGGTTCAGGCGCGGTCGTTCCACCGAGGACGCCCTGCGGCGTATCCCTTTTCGCGGCATGATAGACCCCTCCTGGGTGTCGGGCCCTCGCTCGTTACGCCGATACGCGCGCCTCGACCAGATCGAATGCCATGTCGCTGGCGATTTCATGCACCGTGCCGCGCCTGACGAGAAAGCGCGGCACCAGGCAGCGATCCGCCCGGATCGCGTGTCCGCGCCTGTCGCGTAGCAACCAGTCGCCGGTATGGAGGCGGAGCACAGAGATGTCGGCCGGCATGCCTACCCGGAGACTGCCTCGCCGGTCCGGTTGCCGCAGCACGGCGGCCGGTGTGGTCGTCGTCATCGCGACGACCTCCTCGACCGTGAGCCCGAGCGCCATCATCTTGGCGATCGCGCCCCAGAGGGTGTAGGTGAGGTGTCGCGTGCCCCAGGAAACGCGCATCTCGCCGTGGATCTCGTGATGCGCATCACTGCTGATGATGTGCGGCCTGAGACCCGCGTCGAAACCTCGCCGGGCCGTTTCCAGGTTGAAATGCGTGCCGTGCGCGAGATCGAGGAGCACACCGCGCTCGTACGCGTCCCGCACCTCGGGCTTCACCTTGCCGTTCTCGTCGAGGAGGCCCCCGGGGTTGTTGGTGTACGGATGCACCAGGATGTCGCCGGGATCGAGCAGCGTCAGCGAGTCGCGGAGGGCGTCGTCCGGAGAATCGGCGGCCGCCTTGGACGCTTTGAACAGGTTACCGATGTGAGCGGCCAGGGGCACGCCCGCTTCCATGGCGGCCAGCTTGGCCAGGGCCAGCGGCTTTGTCCCCCATCGGGAGTATAGACCGAGCTCCGCGTGAGCCTTGATGCCGCGCACGATCTCGGGGTAGTCCCGGCAGGTCTTCACCGTCCGCTTCACGTGCGCGGTGTCCGGGCTGTGGAGATCGTGCAGTCCGCCCTTTGGGTCCCCCGCCACGTGGACCGAGAGGTAGCAAAGGACGTCGGTCTTCGACGGCTGGACGATGAAGTTCCTGAACGCGGCGAACGTCGCCGCGCCGACCGTACCTTGTTCGACCACGGCGCTGACGCCCTGGCAGACGCCCACCTGATCGGGGTGGACGCCCATGTCCGTGACGTGCTCGAAGCAGTGCACGTGATGGTCGATGAACCCAGGAGTCACCAGGCACCCGGCCGCGTCGAGGACCCGGGCGCGGGGGGAGACGGGAATCTGCGACGCCAGAGCGGCGATGCAGTTGTCGCGGACGGCCACGTCGAGAACGGCGTTCACGCCGTCGGCCGGATCGACGACCCTCCCCCCTTGGACGACGAGGTCGTAGTCGCCGCCTTCGTCGCTCATTCCTGTGACCGGGGCGGCTCTTCGGTGACTTCGGTTCGAACCTCTACGCCGTACCGCCTGGCCAGTCGTGCAACCGCCATCCTCAGGGCCTCCGCAGACTGCTGATCGAGCCCGGTGATGCTGATTCGCTCGGTCAGCGGCGTGCCCTCGCGCGGCTCGGGCTCTGCTCCTTCGTTTGACTGATCGCTTCCACCGCCGTCGTTCCGGTTGCCCGTTGATTCCATGGCCAGAGAGATCGGACTCTAGGCCTGGGACAATGTGATGTCAACATACAGCGCATCAACTCGAAAGTTCGGTTACCGAAGGAGGCTCGTCGATCGCGTCGCGCCCACAGCGGGAGCCGCACCAAGGCTTCTCCCTCTGCACGCCCTACGCGGTCGACACTGCGACGACCTGGGTCGAGCTCGATGTCGTCTGGGGCAGGCCAGACGCGGGTCGGTTCCGCAAGCTCATTGAGGCTAGGGCCGCGTGCTCACAACGCCCCGCGGCGCGCACGGCGGGCGGTACCGCTCCGGACCTACAGTTTTCGAAGGCGTCGACGCGGATGAAGACTTTCCTCTCACACGTTTTTTCCGCAGTCTGCTAGGTGATCACGTGTGCGCTATTCTGTCTGTGATGGACTACGAGTCCGAGTCCTTCCTGAGCGAAGCCGAGGAAGACCTACTCATTTACACGGGCGAGCCCGGGAACTGGCGACGCTACTACTTCGCGCATCCCCAGGAACACGCCCAGGATCCGTATCATCCCGTGCCCGGTTTACGCTCCAGGTCGGGAGGGTTTCGGGTTGACAGAGTGTTGCGCGAGCCTAAAGAAATGTGATTCGTTCTTCACCCCCGACGGTGCATTGTTGACGAAGAAGTTCAATCGAGGATCGTACGATCCGAATGCCGTCGCGAAGGCCGAGCTCCGGCGCGAGGCAATTGCGCGCCGCGATGTGCTCCCGGCGGCTGAGCGTCAGCTTGCGGCAGAGACCATCGCGGCCCGCGAGTTCCCTCTGGCGGTCGCGTCTGGCACGGTCGTATCCGGCTTTTTCCCGATGAAGAGCGAAATCAGCCCGATCCCCCTGCTGCGCAAGCTTGCCGCCTTGGGTGCCCGGCTCGCGCTGCCGGTGGTCGCCGGAAAGGGCAAGCCGCTGATCATGCGGGCCTGGAGCCCAGGCGAGCCGCTGGTCGCTGGCGTGTGGGGCATCCGCGAGCCCGGCCCCGAGGCACCCGAGGTTGAGCCCGACATCCTGATCGTGCCGCTGCTCGCGTTCGATCGCCACGGCCACCGTATCGGCTATGGCGCGGGCTACTACGACTTGACGATCGCGAAGCTGCGGGAGAAGAAGCCGGTGGTCGCGGCCGGCATCGCCTTTTCGGCCCAGGAAATCGTTGCTGTGCCTACCACCCCCAGCGACGTCCGCCTCGATCTCGTGCTAACCGAGAGTGAAGTGATCGACTGCCGCACAACCTGAGAAGCCCCGATGCCTCTCTGGCTGCGCCACGTTCCGCCATCACGCCCCGATACCGCCATGGCCCGTCGCCAGTGGCTCCCGTTCCCTCAGAGCCTCTGGAGCGTCGGCAGCAGCTTGGCGGCGACCAGTTCGATCATGGCCAGCGCTTCCACCTGCGTCAGGCCCGGCCAGAAGAGGCGGAGCGCCACGTGCGTCGCGCCCAGCGCGTGGAGCCGCGCGAGCTTCTCGAGGCATTCGTCGGGCGCGCCGATCACGAACGGATCGTCCATGAGGCGCTCGACGCCGTCGGTGAAGCCGGCGCCGACACCGGGCAAGCCGTGCTGCGCGTAGGCGTCGTACTTGGTTTCCACGGCGGGCCGCGCCCGCGCGCGCGCCTCTTCGCGCGTGGGCGCGACGTAGAACTCGCGGTGCACGGGAATCTCCGGAGGCACCGGGTGCCCGCCCTCAGCGAGCGCCGCGCGCCACACGACGAATGCCTGCCGCAGTTGCTCGAACGTGAGCGTGCCGATCGCGTAGAACGAATGGCCCAGGCGGCCGGCGCGACGGATGGCGGGTTCGGTCATGCCGGCCAGCCAGATGCGCGGATACGGCCGCTGGTACGGCCGCGCCGTCGGCCGTGCGCCCGTGATCCGGTAGAAATGACCGTGATGCGTGACCTCGTCCGCCGTCCACAGGCGCTTCATCAATGCCAGGCCTTCCTCGAACCGCGGCACGCGCTCGGACATCGTCGAGCCCGCTGCTTCGAACTCCTCGCGCCGATATCCCAGGCCGATGCCGAAAATCAGCCGACCGCGGCAGATGTGATCGAGCGTGGCGACGTCCTCGGCGACCTGAACCGGATTCAGCAGAGGCGTGAGGAGTACGCCGGTCACCAGGTCCATGTCGCCGGCCTCGGCGGCGAAGCGGGCGAGCACCGGGATCGGCTGGAAGTGCTGGAAGGGATGGATCAGCCAATGATGGCCCCACGACACGAAATCGAAGCCTGCAGCACGGCAGGCACGAAAGTGCTCGAGCTGCTCGAGCCATTGCCGCTGCAGATCGTCGCCGCCAGCGACGACTTGCCCCACCTGCACGCCGATCTTCATTTGCGCGCTGTCGGAAGGACGAGACCGCTAGACGAGCTTGACGCTCTTCAACGGCAGGCTGCGCACCGGCTTGCCGGTCGCGGCGAACACGGCGTTGAGGACTGCCGGCGTCACCACGGAAATCGTCGGCTCACCGACGCCGCCCCAGAAGTCGTAGGACGGGACGATCACCGTCTCGACCTTCGGCATCTCGGCCAATCGTAGAATCTGGTAGCGGTCGAAGTTCAGCTCGGTCATACGCCCGTTGAGCACCGTGCAATCGCCGTAGAACGCGGCGGTCAGGCCGTAGGCCACTGAGCCTTCGACCTGGGCCGCGATCTGGTCGGGATTGACCGCGTGGCCGCAATCGAGCGCCAGCACCATGCGGTGTACCTTGACCTTGCCCTCGCCGCTCACCGACACCTCGGCGACGGCCGCGGAGTAACTGCCGTATCCCATGAACTGCGCGATGCCGCGATGCACGCCGCTGGGCAGCGGCTTGCCCCAGCCGCCCCTGTCGGCCGCCGCGTTGAGGACGGCGAGATGCTTGGGATGCTTGGTCATGAGGGCGCGGCGGAACTCGAGCGAGTCGGCGCCGGCCGCCCGGGCCACTTCTTCAACGAAGCATTCCATGTAGACGGCGTTCTGGTTGGTGTTGACTCCGCGCCAGGGGCCGACCGGCACGTGCGTGTTACGCATCGCGTATTCGATCAGGAGATTCGGCACAGTGTAGCCGAGCTCCGCGTCGCCAGGTTTGTCCGAGTATCCCTGGAGCTGGCGGGCGTCCTGGCCGTTGGCGACCAGTGCCGGGTTCACGAACGCGTTGATCGACTGGCCGGAGATGCGCAGGTGTAGTCCGACCAGCGCGCCCTTCTCGTCGAGCCCCGCGGCCAGCTTGCACTGCGAGATCGGTCGGTAGAAGTCGTGCGCCATGTCCTCTTCGCGCGACCAGATCAGCTTGACGGGGACGCCGGGGAATTGCTTGGCGATGTTGACCGCCTGGCGAACGTAATCCTGGTTGCCGCCGCGGCGGCCGAAGCCGCCGCCGAGGTCGTGCCGGTAGACCTCGCACTTGGTCAGCGGGACTCCCGACTGCTCGGACAGGGCGGCCAGCGAAGCCTCCGAGTTCTGAGTGGGCACCCAGCACTCGGCCCGGTCCGCCGAGATTCTCACGGTGCAGTTCATCGGCTCCATCGTCGCGTGGGCGAGAAACGGCGTGCTGTAAACCGCTTCGACCCGCTTCGTGGCACCCTGGATCGCGGTGACGGCGTCACCTTCCTTGCGGAAGGCGTAGGCCTCCTTGGCCGCCAGGCCCTCGTCGAGGTGTCGGGCGATCGTCGCGCTCGACTGGGAGGCGTCAGGTCCCTCGTCCCAGACGATCGGAAGCGCCTCGAGCGCGGACTTGGCCCGCCACCACGTGTCGGCGACGACGGCGACGGTCGAATCGTTGACCTTGACGACTCCGCGGACACCCGGTCGCCCAGAAATCTTTGCCTCGTCGTAGCTCGCGAGCTTACCGCCGAAGACGGGACAAGCCTTGATCGCCGCGTGCAGCATGCCCGGCAGCTTGACGTCGATCGCATAGACCTGGGTGCCGTTGAGCTTGTCGGCGGTGTCCAGCCGCTTCATCGGCCGGCCGGCGATCTTCCAGTCCTTCGGATTCTTGAGGACGATGCTCTTGGGGTCGGGCGGCGTCAGCTTGGCCGCGGCGGCGGCGACCTTGCCATAGGTCGTCCTACGCCCGGAGCTTGCGTGCGTGATCACGCCGTTGGCCACGCTGACCTCGGCGACCGGCACCTTCCACTCGTCGGCCGCCGCCTGCAGCAGCATCATGCGCGCGGCCGCACCACCGCGACGGACGTAGTCATGCGAGGTGCGGATGCCCCGGCTGCCGCCCGTCGACATCTCGCCCCAGACGCGCTGGCGAGCAAGGTTCTGGCCCGGCGTGATCGACTCGGTAGTGACTTTCTTCCAATCGCACTCGAGCTCCTCGGCGACGAGCTGGGCCAGGCCGGTCCGCGTTCCTTGCCCCATCTCCGAGCGCGCAATGCGAATCACGCACGTGTCGTCCGCCTTGACGACGACCCAGGCGTGGACCTCGGCGCCGGCCTCCGCCGCGCTCTGCGCCTCGGCCGAGTCGGATCCGAACGGCAGGCGAACGCCGAGGGCCAGGCCGCCGGCTGCGGCTGCCGTGCCGACGATGAAGCTGCGGCGCGAGAAATTTGCGTCTTTCATGTCACGCCTGCTTTCGGCCGGCCGCCATGTGCACCGCCGCGCGGATGCGCTGATAGGTGCCGCACCGACAGATGTTGGTCATCGCGTCGTCGATGTCCCGGTCGGTCGGTTTTGGCTTCTTCCTCAGGAGGGCCGCCGCAGCCATGATCTGCCCTGACTGGCAGTAGCCGCACTGTGGCACGTCGACCGCCGCCCAGGCCTTCTGCACGGGGTGCGAGCTAGTGGTCGACAGGCCTTCGATGGTGACAATCCTGTCCGTGGCCTTCACGCCGCCGACGGGGAGGGCGCAGGAGCGCACCAGCTCACCGTTGATGTGCACCGAGCAGGCGCCGCACTGCGCGACGCCGCAACCATACTTGGTGCCCGTCAGGCCGACCTGCTCACGGATGACCCAGAGCAGCGGCGTGTCCGCCTCCACCTGCACATCACGGACTCGGCCATTGATGTTGAGCTTCGCCATGGACCCCTCCCGGCGCGATCCTAACAGATTCTGCGGCTCGTCGAGGCGGATGCGCCCGCGAAGCCCTTGGACAAGAGTCCCTCGCGGCCTCGGCAGCCTGCGCGGTCCACCCGACCGACACGAGGTTCTTGATGGCCTCCTCGTGGACCGTGCGCCGGTCCGCCAAAGGGTGCTCCCGTAGGGCCAAGAGGCTGGCGATCATGTACTGACCGCACTGAGTGCCCACGATGTCTCCGCGCAGCCAGATGTCGAGCCCGCCAAAGCCACGCTTCCAGAAGGGCATGGTTTGCACAACGCCGAGATAATCCTCTGGGGACCATCCTCCGTGGACCCGAACCCGGCGATGGAGAGCATTGGCCAGCCGTTGGTGGTCCTCCAGCTGAGGAGAGAGGGCTTGGGGTGCCGCAGTCGCGCAGCCGGTCATGAGGACCGCGAGCAGCAGCAATGTGGCCATCCGTGGTGGCGTCATCGCTCGGTAGGAGCCCCGCAGCTTGACCTCGGTGACGCCGGGCTTGTCCACTCGCTGGACCCGCACACAGACGGCGGCTTAGCCATCCACAATCACGCGACGAGTCTAGCGCAGTCGCAGCAGATGTCGCCGCGTGCTACTCTTCGTTTGGTCCCAATGCAGACGCGATGGGCGATGATCGGTATTGTTGCGCTGTTGTTGACCGCCTGCGTTGCGGTGCCGGGGCCGGTCCCGGGCGTCGTAATTGACCCGGCTGATCCGTACTACTACTCGCCCACATACTGCGTCGGGTGCTGGTACGGTCAATGGGGTGGGCGCATCGGCTACCACCGGGGCGGTGGGCGCCCGTGGGAGCGCCCGCACACCGAGGCGGACCACCACGGCGAAAACCGCGGGCGCGACGTCATGCACGAAGGACATCGGTAAGACTGTTCTGCGCGTGATCCGTTAGACGCTAGCCGCCTCATCTCGGTCTCGGGGCTGGGTTGACGGCGAAGTAGGCCTTGATGAACTGGTCGACCGCGGCCTTCACGTCGTCGCGAATCGACCTCAGATTCGCCCAGGCGACAGTGCCGAGCACCTCGGTTGCCGACCAGGTAGTGGCGAAACCTATCCCGCGCGAGGCTCTGAGCAGGATGACATTCTGCCGCACGCCAAGTTGGATGTGATACGCATAGAATCCGCCCCCATGCTTCATGGCGCTCAGCTTGAGATAGAGATGGGGGGACCCCGGAGCGCGGGCAGCCTGCTCCTCAGTGAGAACAGCCACGCCGGCCTGGCGTAGTTTCTGCTGCATGTCCGCAAGAAGCGTTGCGGCAGTGAGCCCGTCCTTTTCCGCGTCGGGGTTCACATCTTCGACCACGGTGGAGACGCCTCTGAGGCCAGCAAGCGTTTGTCGTTGACGCTCATCATCAGCTCTGACTGGCTCCGCAACGAATAGATGCACGCCCACAAACACCGCGGCGGCTCCCAGGATCGCGCCACTCCTCCAGTGTGTAGGACGGCATGTACCTAGCACGCGCCGAAGGTAGGCGCCGCCCGGTTCGTCGTCAAGCGCCCGTGGCGTTGCCCGCGGTGCTCGACTACCATCCCCGAAAGGCCATGCGATTCGCCGCCCTCGCTTTACTCCTTCTCGCCGTGGACCACACGCCGTGCTTCAAGGACGCCACGATTGGCTATGGCGTCGGGTCGGAAAAGGCGGGCGCTTGATGGCGCCCGCGCGACTTTGGCGCGTCGTGGTTTCACGCTCGCCAGAGTGGCGTGAGACATTCCTACGACTCGCGGCAGAAACACCGGAAGGTCGAACACTGGCGCCGACCTTTCACGGCAACATCCTGAGTTTCGACTCTCTGGGGAAAAGCGGGAGCGCGCTCCGACTGGTCAAGGATCTGATGGTCCAGGCGAGCTTCGCTGTCGAGCACCAGGCATGCGGCGAGCTCAAGACCTACGTTGGCGATACTCGGGTTTCGATGACGTGTTCGTGCGGCGCCGGAATCGTTCGGAAGCTCACTGGCTAAAGGCATGAGCTACGGGGAGGCGGGAGTGACCACCAAGAACTAGACCGATGTACGCGGGACCGCCTCCGGCTCCTTCTGCCCTCCTTCTGCCTTCGTCGAGTAGCGTCTTTCCGGAGCACTATGGCTTTCGGCGTGAAGAAGTCTGCCCTTGCCGAATGCGCCATATTCTCCTGTGGCGCCGCTCGTTGGCCTCATCGGCTTGATGCGAATCAATCAGAGCCCTCCCTCAATTGCCGGTGCCTTCCGGTGGTCGTCAATCACTGGCTTTGTGCAACGCCTCCCACGCCGCCCGCTGCGTTGCGCGCCACGGCTTGCGTTCCCACGTGCCCGTCGCGCATGGGCGTTAGAGACCAACAAGCGTCCGCATCCCTAAGTTTCACTACTTGACCCGTTCGTAGTCTGCCCTGCCGTAGGTGGAGTCCTCAGGCAGCACCGTGAGAGTGGTCTTGCCTTTGTCTTCGGAAAGGCTCGCCGTCCCTGTCGTTCGCGACGATCGATATCGCAGCTTGCCGTCTTGAAGATAGAACTGACCCTCAGATATCAAGCCACGGGGGGTCGAAGCTTTGTAGCTTCCGTCCGCCGAGACAATCATCGTTGCGCGTTCCTGTCCCTGCTCTCCCGTGACCCAGCCCCGCCAACTCCCCGTGAGTTCCTTGACGTCAACGATCTGCTTCTCTCCGGCGACTCCATCAAGCGGGAACAGTGAGAACACCGCAGCAAGAAGTAGGGCCAGATGCATCCTCATCGCTAATCTCCTTCTCTGGTACGGTGAAGGTCGCGCGAGTCCATCCACGTGCGGAGAGCATGTAGGACGCGATCGTAGGAGGGCATGGAGTACGTGGCGAAGCCGACAGCCGCACGCAGGAGGTGGCCGCGTCGGTCGAGCACGTCTCGATGCTACACGCTATTGGGGTGGTGCGATCCTGCCTACGAGACTTCCTCCCCGTGGATTGTCGGGCGCCGGTTGAAGCACGACCGTCTCGGCCTGTGACGGCAAGAACCCAGCCAGGGGGTTAACGGTCAGGGCGTGAGTCACGAGCACAAGCGTGCCCGGTCCGCGCCACGAGGACACCATCTCCTTCAAGGCCAAGAACCGGACCGGACTCGGACCTGTATCGGGCAGGAGGTCCCACGATGTCTCAACCGAGCCGACCGCCATCAACTGCCCCGTCTCCTGGCAGCGGCACACCGGCGACGCCATGATCCGGTCTACACGCACGCCGTGCTTACGAAATGCTTCCCCGAGCGCCCGAGCTTGCTCGCGCCCCATGTCATCCAGGTTCCGTTGCGTCTTGCAGTCGTCGAATCTGAAACCGGGCGGGTCGCCGCCGTAGCCGGGCGGCGCGTTGCCGTGACGAATCACTGCGACGTGGCCGCCCTTGACCAATGCTGCCCATGCCTCATTGGAATCGTCGGCCGCGAGCCCCGGCGTGACGATCAGCAAGATGGCAAGAACAGACGGAGCCAATTGACCGACCTGGCGTGGAATGCGTGGAGCAATCATGACAGTCCTCTCCGGCCCACGAATCGTCCGCAACTAGCCTGGCCGCGTTGGTCGAGCACGATGAACCGCCACAGCCGACGCGCTGCATCGCGGCGCGGCCCACTTGGGAAGTATCTCCCGACGAAATCCTCTATGTCGCAAGGTATACGGTCCCGAAGTAATCGCGGCACACAGCGGCGCTTCCACGGCAGCATCACTCACGCCTCCCGCAAGGGGTGACTCTCATCTCTTTGGTCTGCCGCCGCCCCGCTCGCTGTACATGACCAGCAAGTGACGTAGAACCACGGCACCGACCGGGATCACCCGGCATTTGGCACGGGACGGGAGCGGCTGGCGGGAGTCTAGCCGAACGCCGCGACGGGCACCAGTACGGCACTAGTCGCCGAGGTAGCGGCGGCACTGGACATGTGTCGCCGACCGGGTTGACGCTCGTCTCAGAGGTCGTTAACTTTTGTCGATAGACGCAGCGTCTAACGTACACGGGAGCCAGTCTTGGATACCGCTTCGATACTCCTGGGGGTGGCGGTTGGCATCATCGGGTTGTTCGTGGCATACAACCTCTTTCACTACATCCTTTTTCTCCTCGTCACGCATCCGAAAGAGGCAAGCAAGATCGGCCGTCGGTTGAATGAATTCGAGCAGCGCCAACTAGCCGAATGGACACCGCGCGCGGACGACTGTCTCAAGCACGACGACGAAAATCGCACATATGATGACGTGTTCGGCGCGTATCGCGACGAGCACGCCAACTACAGCACCTGCGTCTTCCCCCGGGCGGTCTTTACGAATCCTTACGAAGCCGAGCTGGTGCTTCTGAGGCCGACGGACGGAATGCGACTGCTAGAGCTCGGGTGCGGCTCGGGGGCAGCGGCCTACTATCTCGCCAGTCAGCGTAACATCGAAATCGTGTGTGTGACCAATTCCGCTGTTCAGGCCGACATCTGCCGGCGAAAATGTGTCGAGTTTGGCACGCGTGTGCGTGTGATCGTCAGCGACTTCGACAGTCTCGACCTCCCGAGCGAGAGTTTCGACGCCATCTATTCGCTCGAATCAATAGGCTATACCAAGGACTTGGACGCTTGGCTGTCGCGCTGCTGGCGGATGCTCAAGCCGGGGGGACGACTGATGATCCGCTCACCAGGATCGCTGGACCATTGTCGCCGAGAGGAGGACTACCGGAGCGTCAGCGTCTTCTTCGACAACTGGCGCTACAATTTCCTCGGCGCTAATCTTCTCGTCTACAAGCTGCGCCAGCGCGGGTTCGATCCGATCCGTTATCGACGGCTTCCATTTTGTGCCTGGGGCCTCACCTGGAACTTCATTCAGCACATGGTGTTGTGGCGGTACCGGCTGAAGATGCGCACATTCGTCGAATTGGAATCGATCATTTGGCGGACGTCCAAGGCGTTCGTCTTTGGCAACGCATACAACACCGTCCTCGCCACCAGACCGACGGCGTCATCTGCAAAGTTGGGTGAGGTTTCCTTGGCGATTCGCACGTCCGCGGCCGCGTCTGAGAGCTTCGAGCCCGCATAGCCGGCCGCGCGGCAAGATCCCGCTCGACGCGACTGGCGGAGGCAGAATGCGCATACGTGCGTCAAGCGGGTCAACCGTCCAGATGTCACCACGATCCACGGTGAGTCAGGTTTAGTATCCACGCGGTAGCTCTCGCAGATCCCAGACGACGTTCGTCTCGTGGGACGTAGCGTCCCGCTCGTAGGGAGCATTCTCGTAGCCGTACGACTTGGAGCGTCAAACCGGCCATCGTGTGACCGAACATCCCGACCTGCGCGGCCGCCTCGCGCAGCGCAGGCTTATCTGGCATGGGAAGTGCCGGGTAGGCCGCGTCCCACTGCGTCCCGCCCGTCTCACCACCTGCCCTACCGAGGGTTCGGGACTCCGACCGATCCAGGCGTCGCCTTGCGACCTTCCCATCGATCCCATATGCTGCATTGTCACGGACACGACATGGCCATTCCAGAGGTGGGCTGCCCTTCGACAGACCACGAAATAGGCAGTTGGATCCGATCCGGGCTCATCCTCCTGGTGCCCGTGCTCCTGGCCTTCGCGGGATGCATGGTCGGGCCGAACTACCAGCGGCCCAAGGTCTCCGTCTCACCAAACTGGGGGGAGACGGGGGACCAGCGTGTCAGCACCGAATCGACCACCTACCGGGACTGGTGGAGGGCCTTCAACGATCCGGTCCTGGATCGCCTCGTCGCGCGAGCCTACCGGGACAACCTCACGCTCCAGCAGGCCGGCGTGCGGGTCTTGCAAGCCCGCGCCCAGCTGGGCATCGCCGTCGGCGAGATCTTTCCGCAAACGCAGCAGGCCA
>Ga0209056_10005363_pt1 | contig 13340 bp, 10 predicted proteins | sample GraSoiAngelo_114_FD_185876 | JGI IMG/M metagenome (GOLD analysis project Ga0209056, IMG submission 185876) | Grasslands soil microbial communities from the Angelo Coastal Reserve, California, USA - 14_0903_13_40cm (SPAdes) (version 2) | ecosystem: Environmental > Terrestrial > Soil > Grasslands... | reverse complement strand
GGTCCCGCATCCGGTGGTCCCGCATCCGGTGGTCCCGCATCTGGCGGACCGGCATCGGGCGGACCCGCGTCTGGCGGACCGGCATCGGGCGGACCTGCGTCAGGCGGACCCGCGTCTGGCGGACCGGCATCGGGCGGACCTGCGTCCGGTATCCCGCCGTCACTCCCTCCGCCAGAGATCCCGTTGACGGTGAAGCTACGGAAGATGACACCCGCGACGTCGGTCCACATCCCGGCGGTCCCCGAGCCGGCGATCGCGGACGCCGAAGTGTCGTTCACGATGATCTTCGCCGTGCCATTCACGGAGGCGACGAGTCGCACAGGGTTGGCGCCCGTCGCCGACAGCGAGATGGTGGCCCAGTTGCTCAGATCGGCAATTCCGCTCGGCGCCTGTCCGAGCACGGTGATCGACGCCCCGTTGTGCCGCCTGATCTGCAGGGTCCCGTCGGCGAGCAGCGCGACGTCATAGCGATCGTTCGAGGCCTGCTGGCGCAGATCCAGCTCCGCCACCGCTGCGCCGAAGTTCACCACCTGCGCCGAGACGCTGCAGTCGGTGCAGGAGAGTCCCTGGACGGCGGCCTGATTGCTCGGGTGGGCATCCGACTGCGCGCGCGTGCTCGTCAGCCAGGCGCCGGAAAGGATGCGCCAGTTGGGCCCCAGGCCCGTGGTGCGCATGAAATCATCGAAGAACAGCTGTCCAGTCGGAGGCGGGGGCGGCGGAGGAGGGGGCGGAGCGGACGAGCTCAGCCCGAAGGCCGCCAGCCGATCGGTTCCGATGAAGAGGACGCCGCGGGCTGCGATCGGGTGGTAGTACTTGCCGCCGACCTGCAGCTGCGAGGACGTGCTGGCGAAGAGCACCCTCATCGTCAGACCGTCGATGGCGTACAGCGTCGGGTGCGCCGCCGTGGTGGCGGTCAGCGGGCCGGAGCGATCGATGTTGGTGTCGATCACCCACACGACGGGGTTCGACGACCCATTGCTGGTGACGATCGGCGAGCCAGGATTCCTCAGCGGAAGCGTGTTCTGGTAGGCGTCGATTGTCAGGTATGCTGGCTGGCCGGAGCTCGTGACCACTTTCACGCGCGCGAGCCCCGGCGCTTGCGGCTCGGTGCAGGAAACGCAGGTCTTGGTCGAGCCGCTGAAGAAGAGATAGCTCGTCCCGTCCGCGGCGCGGAAGTAGGCCGGCGTGGTTCGCGACTTCGCCAGATCGACGTTGTTGTAGTTATCCGAGTAGGGTCCGAACACGTTCAGGGGCCCCCGCGTGTTGCCGTAGTACGAGCGCAGGTCGGGGCCGAACAGCGATCCGTCGGCGGGAGCGGCCATCGGGTTGGACCGGTTGCAGTTCGGCCGGCGGGCGAGGCCACCAGGCAGGTGGTCGCGATCGAGCAGGTACAGGTTGCCTTGCTTGCCCCCCAGCGCGATCAGGTGCGGAGTGCTGGTCCGGGTCGGGTCGAGATCGGGCAGCAGCATCGGCGCCCCGCCCGCGAGATCGACATCGAAGTCATCGAGCTGACAGTGGTTCCAGGGCGTGTAGGTCGCGACCAGGCTCAAAGGCAACGTGGAAGCGAACGCGAGCAGCGATTCTCCCCAGTAACGATCGAGCGGCCCTGAGGGACCGTTGCCGGTCGTCACATAGACGATGCCGCCCGGCCCGATCGAGGCGCCGCCGTCTCCCCACATTCCCGCATTCGCCGACGGGTCGGCAAAGGGCCCGCCGGAAAAGGCGCTCGCGATGCGCGGCGTCCCGGAGCTGCGGCCGGTGTCGACGGCGACCATCCACCCTCCTCCGCCGTCGATGTACGATCCGAACGGCAGGTAGAGCACCGATCCGTCGGGGTTGAGATTCAGGGCGGCGCGCTGCGACATCCGTGCCGTGGCCTGGAACGACGCCGGCCCGTTGACGTTCACCGGCGTCACCGTCGCGTCGTTCAGGGCGAGTGGCCAGCCGCTGAGGACGGCGCCGCTGCCCAGATCGAGAGCGTATACGCGCCAGCTCCGCGTCGGGCTCGCCGTATCAGCGGTGACGTAGAGGCGCGGCGGCGAAGTCGACAGATCCGCGATCGGCGTCGCGATCACTCCCACGGGCACGCTGTCCGGACCCGCCGAAGGGGGTCCGAGGCTTGTTCGCCAGAGGATGGTACCGGCAGGCACGCTCCCTGCCTGGAAGGCGTTGACGGCGTACACGAATCCGTTGCTGGTGGCTGCGATGACGACGCTCAAGCGCTGTCCGGCGTACGTGCCGCCGGTGATCGCCAGGTCGTCGATGTACAAGGGTGAAGCGTACATGTGCGGGGCATACGTGGCCCCGCCGACCACCACTTTGTCGAAGGCTGGAGAATCCCAGAGCTTTCCGAAGCCCGAACCGGCTATGGCGGTGGGCGTCAGGACGCTCTCGACACTGTTCCAACCGGTCCGCTGCCGGTTGCCATGGAAGGTCAGCTGATCGAACGCGGGATCGGCCGAGGCGGCGCCGGCTGACAGGAGGAGGGCGGCAGCGATTGCACGACGTGCGAGCGAAGCCATCGAGGCGCACGGTCGTCATGCAGGCGTCCAAGCGCAAGTGCGTCAGATCCAGTACAGCCTGAGCCGATGGTCGCCCAGCCGCCTTCGGCGGCCTGCGAGTGTTTACCCTCAATAGCAGCCGCTGACCGGCCTTCGGCCGGCGCGGCTAGAACGTCCCCTTCTCGCGGTACGCTCCCCACACCTTGCGGAACACGTCGCAGACCTCGCCGAGCGTGCAGTACGCCTTCACTGCCTCGAGCACCGGGTACATGAGGTTCTTGTCGCCGCGGCAAGCATCCTCGACGGCGCGCAGCTTCTCCTGCGCCTGCCGCTGCGAGCGGCTGCGCTTGACGGCGTTCAGCCGCTCCACCTGCTTGTGGACCAGCTCGTCATCGATTTTCAACGTTGGAATCGGCTCGTCCCGCTCCGTGCGGAAGGCGTTCACGCCCACGATCTTGCGCTCGCCCGAGTCGACCTCCCGCTGCCACTGGTAAGCGCTCTCCGCGATCTCGCGCTGCGGATAGCCCTCTTCGATGGCGCGGATGATCCCGCCGTATCGGTCGATCCTCGCGAGGATCTCCATCGCGCGCTTCTCGGTCTCGTCCGTCAGGTACTCGACGAAGTAGGACCCGGCGAGCGGATCGACCACGCGATCAACGCCGCTCTCGTGCGCGAGGATCTGCTGCGTGCGCAGGGCGATGGTGGCCGCCTCCTCCGTGGGCAACGCGTACGTCTCGTCGAGCGAGTTGGTGTGCAACGACTGCGTTCCGCCCAGGACCGCCGCCAGCGCCTGCAGCGCGACGCGGACCACGTTGTTGTACGGTTGCTGCGCGGTCAGGGCCACGCCCGCGGTCTGGGCGTGCGTACGCAACGTCACGCTGATCGCCTTCTTCGCCCCGAACCGGTCCCGCATCACCCGCGCGTAGATGCGACGGGCAGCGCGGAACTTGGCGATCTCCTCGAAGAAGTCGTTGTGCACGTCCCAGAAAAAGCTCAGCCGCGGGGCGAAGTCGTCGACGTCCATGCCCCGCTTCACGCACTCCTCGACGTAGCCGAATCCGTCGGCCAGCGTGAACGCCAGCTCTTGGATCGCCGTCGCTCCGGCCTCGCGGATGTGGTAGCCGCTGATGGAGACCGGATGCCACTTCGGCATGTGCTTCGCGGTGTACTCGATCATGTCCACCACGATGCGCGTGGCCGGCCGGGGTCCGACCACCCACTCTTTCTGGGCGATGTACTCCTTGAGAACGTCGTTCTGGATCGTCCCCCCGAGCTTGTCCTGCGAGACCCCCTGCTCCTCCGCGACCGCGATGTACGCGCAGAGTGCGAAGATCGCGCTGGCGTTGATGGTCATGCTGGTCGTGACCCGGTCGAGCGGAATGCCGCTGAAGAGGACCTCGAAGTCTTTCAGCGTGGAGACGGCGACGCCCTCCTTGCCCACTTCGCCGCGCGACATCGGGTGGTCGGCGTCGTAGCCCATGAGCGCCGGCATGTCGAAGGCGGTGCTCAGGCCGGTCATGCCGTGCTCGAGCAGGTACTTGAAGCGCTGATTGGTATCTTCCGGCGTGCCGAATCCGGCGAACTGGCGCATCGTCCAAAGCCGCCCGCGATACATGCTGGGCTGCGGCCCGCGCGTATAGGGGAATTGACCCGGGAAGCCCACGTCGCGCAGGTACTTCTCCACCTCCGCATCGCTCGGATCGGCCAGGTCCGCCGGAGTCAGCAGATCGGGGATGGGAATTCCTGAGTCGGTATGGAACTCGGCGCGTCGCAGCGCGCTTTTCTGCGCCGCGCGCGCCAGATCGATCTTGCGCCATTCCTCCTGGGCTGCCTTCAGACGCTCCTTGGCGTTCATGAGCGCGAGATAACACGGGCAAGCCCGGCGTGCGACTGGCCGCGCCGGCCGAAGGCCGGTTAGCGGCTACTCTCGAGCGCAAACAATCGCGGGCTGGTCATGAAACGTGTTCGAGGCGGACGCGCGGGCGTGCGCTCGCCCGCCGCGGCGCTGCTCCCCGGGGCGCGAGCGTGTTCGTAAGTTCACGTCCATGCTGGAGATCCACGGCAAGCAGGAGTGTCCGTTCGCCTGGCGCGTGCGCCTGACCGCTCGCGAGAAGGGAATCGCGTTCGAATGGATTCCGCACGACGTCGGATCGCCGGATCCGCGCGCTTCGCAGCACAACCCACAGCAGCGTTCGCCCCTGCTCTGGGACGAAGGCTTTCCGCTCGTGGAGTCGTTGGTGATCGCGGAGTACATCGACGAGTCCCGCGAGGGGCGCGCTCTGCTGCCCGGGAGGGCGAAGGAGCGCGCCCGGATGCGCGAGCTCACCGCCACGGTCGCGGCGAAGCTCGAGATCACTCCCAGCCACGCGCGAGATGCGAATGCCGCACGCAGGCGGATCGGTGAAGGGCATGCAATGCTCGATGCGGCCCTCTCGGATGGCCGCGCCTGGCTGGGCGGCGACGCACCGATGCTGCCGGATCTCATGGTCTGGCCGTTTCTCGCACTACAAGAGAGGGACGGCGCCGCGATCCCGGCGCACCTGCAGCGCGCGTGCGCGTTCTGGGCGCGGGCGAAGGAGCGGGACTCGCTGCGCGAGACCCGGCCCCGCACCCTGGCTTGAGGCGGCTCAGCCGGCGAGCAAGTGGCGGCCGATGACGATCCGCATGATCTCGCTCGATCCTTCGTAGATGGTGGTGATGCGGGCGTCCCGATAATGCCGTTCGGCGGGGAACTCATCGATGTACCCGTAGCCGCCGTGGACCTGCACCGCCACGTCGCAAGCCTTGTTCGCCTTCTCCGTGGCGAACACCTTCGCCATCGCCCCTTCCCGGGTGAAGGACCTTCCCGCCTCCTTGAACGCGGCGGCGCGCAGCGCGAGCAGCCGCGCGGCGTCCAGAGCCGTCGCGACGTCGGCCAGGGCGAATCGGATGGCCTGGTAATTGGCGATCGGCTGACCAAAGGAGTGCCGCTCCTTCGCGTAGCGGACCGCGGAGTCGAGCGCGGCGGTACCGATGCCGACGGCCTGGCAGGCGATGCCAACCCGCCCCGAGTCGAGCGCGCCGAGCGCGATGGGAAATCCGCGTCCCTCCGGGCCGAGCATCGCGCTCGCGGGCACGCGCAGGTCCTCGAACGAGAGCGAGACCGTGCTGGAAGCGCGCAGCCCCATCTTGTCCTCATGCCGGCCGACGTGGAGCCCCTTGCTGCCGCCTTCCACGAGAAAGCAGCTGATCCCCCTGTTGCCCTCGACGCCCGTGCGCGCCCAGACGATGATCACTCCCGCGCGATCGCCGGAGGTGATCCATTGCTTGTTACCGTTGATCACGTACTCGCTGCCGTCGCGGCGCGCTGTGGTGCGCAGCGCGGCCGCATCCGAGCCTGCGTGCGGCTCCGAGAGGCCGAAACTCGCGGCGACGAAGCGGCCCGAGGTAATCTCCGGGAGATAGTGTTTCTTCTGGGCCTCGCTGCCATGCCGCGCGATCGTCTCCGCGACCAGGTTGTTCACCGCCATGGTCACGGCGGTGGAGGCACAGCCATGGGCGATCTCCATCATGGCCAGCGCATAGGCGACAGCGCCCGCCTGCGCTCCGCCGTACTCTTCGGCGATGTTGACGCCCATCATCCCGAGCTCGGCGAGCTCGGCCAGCTGCTCCTGGGGAAACCGGCCTTCCCGGTCCAGCTGGCCGGCGATGGGAGCAAGCGTCTTCTGCGCGTAATTGCGCGCCGTATCGCGGACGAGCTGCTGCGCTTCGGTCAGTTCGAAGAGTCTGGGCTGCATCCCGGTCCGCAGCTGCATGGCGACGAGCCGCGCAGCGACCCACCGCCTATGTAGCAGCGGGAGCGGTCGGGCGCGAGTAGACTTTGTACATCTTCTCGAACTCGACGGCGAACTCCGGCAGGCGCTTGCGCAGCACCGCGCGGTCGATCAAGACGCCGTCGTTGGAGACCAGGGTGAACTCCCGGGCCACCGCGAATCCCTTCTCGGTGATCCCCCAGCGCGCGTGCCCTTCTTCGCGCAGCACGCCCAGGCGGACGAAGTCGTTGAGGGCCCGCGCCAGCGAGGTGTGCCAGCGCGCGAGCCTGCGCTCGAGCGGATTCGATTCCCAGTCCCGGGCGCTGAGAGGCACGATGTCGCGGATGTGCACGTAGATGTCGCTGATGCCGGCGTTGCCGCCGCCGAAGAGCAGGGCTGAAAGCAGCGGCGCGCAGAACGCTTGCCTGGGGGTGAGGCGCTCGGAGACCTCCGCGTCAGTGCCCCAGCCATCTCTCGGTACCGCACCCTGAACGACCATCGGAGCCCCCCAGGCCCTGGTCTTTTTACTTCAAGAGGGCGTTCGAGATCACCAGCCGCTGGATCTCGGACGTCCCTTCGTAGATCTCGGTAATCCGGGCGTCGCGGAAGTGGCGCTCGACGTCCAGCTCCTTCGAGTACCCCATGCCGCCATGGATCTGCACGGCCTTGTCGGCGACGCGGTTGGCGGCCTCGCTGGCGTAGAGCTTGGCCATGCTCGATTCGCGCGAGTGCCGGACGCCGGCATCCTTGAGGCTCGCGGCGCGCAGGGTGAGCAGCCGGGCCGCCTCGAGCTCGGTGATCATGTCAGCGAGCATGAACTGGATGGCCTGGTGCTGTGCGATGGGGACCTCGAATGTCTTGCGCACCTTCGCGTATTCGCGCGCTTCCTCGAACGCCGCCATCCCAATGCCGATGGCCTGCGCCGCGATTCCGATGCGGCCGCCGTCCAGCGTGCTCATGGCGATCTTGAACCCTTCGCCTTCCGCTCCGAGGCGGTTCGCGGCCGGCACTTCCATGTTCTCGAAGAAGATGGTGCAGGAGGGACTTGCGCAGATCCCCAGCTTCTCATCGGGCTTCTGCAAGAGAAACCCTGGGGTCTTCGCATCGACGACGAAAGTGGTGATCCCCTTGGTCCCCTTGCTCAGGTCCGTCATGGTGAAGAGGACGATGGCGTTGGCGACCGGTCCGTTCGTGATCCAATTCTTGGTGCCGTTGATGACGTACTTGTCACCGCGCCGGACGGCGGTGGTACGCTGCTCGGCGGCATCGCTGCCCGCCTGTGGCTCGGTGAGGCCGAAGCAGCCGAGCTTCTCGCCGCTGGCGAATGGCTTGAGCCAGCTTTCTTTTTGACGGTCGGTCCCGTATCTGAGGACCGGGTCGCAGTAGAGCGAGTTGTTCACGCTCAAGGTCACTCCGACGGACGCGCAGCCGCGGGAGATCTCCTCGATCGCGAGCGCATAGGCGACGTTGTCCATGCCCGCGCCGCCCCACTCCGCCGGAACGGCGACCCCCCCAAGGCCGAGCTCGAAGGCCTTCTTCACCGCATCGGCGGGGTATTGGTGTTCCCGGTCCCACCGTTTGGCGTGCGGCTTCAGCTCGCGCTCAGCGAAGTCACGGCAGGTGTCCCGCAGCAGCCTCTGCTCTTCGCTCAGCTCAATTTCCATGTTGCGGGTCTCTGGAGGCGTGAACGGAAACCGGGTTGTTCATGCTACACGTGCACCGGGATCGGGGCAAATGCGAATCGGTCAACTGACCGACGCCGCCGTCCCGGATTCGCGTCCGCGTGCAGCGCTGGATCCTTCTCGAAATCCGGCTCCTTATCCCTGACCGGCGGTCTGCGCCAGCAGGTTGCGAGCGATCACCATGCGCTGGATCTGCGAGGTGCCCTCGTAGATCTGTAGCAGCTTGGCGTCGCGCATCAGCTTCTCGACCGGATATTCCTTGGTGTACCCGTACCCGCCGAAGACCTGCACCGCGTCGGTCGCAACGGCCATCGCCGAGTCGGCGCCGAACGCTTTCGCGTACGACGATTCGATGGCGTCCAGCTTTCCTTGCCCGATGCTCCAGGAGGCCTTGAGCATCAAGAGCCGGGTGGCCTCGTACTTCATCGCCATCTCGGCGAGCATGAACTGGACGGCTTGGAACTGCGCGATAGGTTGGCCGAAGGCCTTGCGCTCGAGCGCGTAGCGGCGGCATTCGTCGAGCGCCCGCCGCATGATCCCGCAGGCGCCCGCGGCGATCCACGGCCGGCTGCGATCGAAGGTCTTCATCGCCACCTTGAACCCCTGGCCCTCCTCGCCCACCAGGTTCGCCTTGGTGAGCTTCACCTCCTCGAGGATCACGTCCGAGGTATCGCTGGCGCGCTGGCCAAGCTTGTCCTCCTTGCGGCCGACCGAGATTCCGGCGGCGTCGCGCGGCACGACGAAGCAGGTGATGCCCTTGTGCCGCTCGCGCGGCTCGCCGATCCTTCCGAACACCGTGTACCACTGGGCGTAGCGGGCGTTGGTGATCCAGCGCTTCTGCCCGGTGACGACGTACTCGTCGCCCACCTTGCGCACCGTGGTGCGCATGCCGGCGACGTCGCTGCCCGCATCCGGCTCGGAGCAGGCGTACGCGGCGAATACCGGCGCATCCGTGAGCATGCCGAGCCACTTCTTCTTCTGCTCGTCGGTGCCCGCCAGCATGATGGGCATGGCGGCGAGGTTGTTGCCGAACATCGTGGTGCCGATGCCGGCGCAGCCGTAGTTCACCTCTTCGGCCATCAGCACGTGATCGAGCGTGGAGAGTCCGAGACCGCCGACCTCGTGCGGCAACTCCACGTTCATCAGGCCGATCTCCCAGGCCTGCTCGCAGATCTCCTTGGGGAAGGTGCCGTGCTCGTCCAGCTTCTGCGCGACCGGGATGATCTTCTCGCGGGTGAACTTCCGGGCGGTCTCGACCAGCCGCTGCTGTTCGTCGGTGAGGGAAAAATCCATCGGGTTATTTTCCTGTGAATCTGGCGGGCCGCTTCTCCACGAAGGCGCGCATGCCCTCGCGGCGGTCCTCGGTGTCGAACAACAGGGCGAACGATTCCGCCTCCTGGCGGTTGGCGGCGCGCAAGGTCATGTCGTAGCCGCGTTCCACGAGGCGCTTGGCGCGGGCGACGGCGAGCGGTCCCTTCACGGCGATCTTCTCGCCGATCGATCGGCAGTGCTCGAGCAGCTTCTCGCGCGGCAGCACCGCGTTCACCAGGCCGATCTCGTAGGCGCGCCGGGCGTCGACCCAGTCGCCGGTGAAAATCATCTCCTTGGCGCGAAGCTTTCCCACCAGCCGCACCAGCCGCTGCGTGCCACCGAACCCGGGGGTGACGGGCGTTCTCGCTGGCGAAGATCATGTCGCACGCCACCGCCAGTTCCAGCCCTCCGCCCAGCGCATAGCCATTCACCGCCGCGATGGTCGCCGAGGGGATGTCCTCGAGCAGGGCGGTCAGCACGTGCCCGAGCTCGCTGAACTCGCGCGCCTGCCAGGGGCCCATCGGGGCCATCTCGGCGATGTCGGCGCCGGCGACGAACGCGCGGTCGCCCGCCCCGGTGAGGATGATCACGCGCGAGTCGGCGCATTCGCGCACCGCCAGCGTCAGCTCGCGGAGCGTATGGGAGTTCAGCGCGTTGAGCGCCTTAGGCCGGTTGACGGTGAGGGTGGAGAGCGCCGGATCGTGTTCGACGAGGATGTTTTCGTAGGCCATGGCTCAGTACCTATGGAAGCCGCGCTTGGTCTTGCGCCCGAGCCAGCCCGCGTCCACCAGTTGCCGCAAGAGCGGCGCGGGCCGGTACTTGTCGTCTCCCAGGCCCTTCTGCAGCACCTCGGCGATGTAGAGGCAGGTATCGAGGCCGATGAAGTCCGCCAGCGCGAGCGGCCCCATGGGCACGTTGGTTCCCAGCTTCATCGCGGTATCGATGTCTTCCGCCGAAGCAAGTCCTTCTTGAAGACCGAAGCAGGCCTCGTTGAGCATGGGGATGAGGATGCGGTTGACGATGAACCCGGGCATGTCCTTGGAGAGCACGGTGGTCTTGCCCATCCGTTCGGCCAGGGCCCGGGTGACCGCGTAGGTCGAGTCGCTCGTCTGGGCGCCGCGGATGATCTCCACCAGCTGCATCACCGGGACGGGATTCATGAAGTGCATCCCGATGACGCGGTCCGGGTTCGGCACGCTGGCGGCGATGCGGGTGATGGGGATCGACGAGGTGTTCGTCGCCAGGATGGCGTCCTGAGGCATCGCCCTGGCCAGGGCGGCGAAGACCTTCTTCTTCACCTCCTCGTTCTCGGTCGCCGCCTCCACCGCGAACTGAGCGCCCCGCGCATCTTCGGGAGTGCCCGCTTTCAGGCGGGCGATCGCCGCCTGCGCGTCGCCGGCCTTCAATTTGCCCTTTCCGACCGCCTTGTCGAGCTGGGCCCGGATGCCGGCAATGCCTTTCTGGACGAGGTCCGGGCTCACGTCGATCACGACCACCTCGATCCCGCTCTGGGCGGCGACCTGCGCGATTCCGGCTCCCATCTGCCCGGCGCCCACCACGGCCAGCGTCTTGACGTCCAATGTCCGACTCCTCCGAAGAGGGGCCGAGATAAGCCGGCTTAGGATGCGGAGTCAAATGCGGTAACTTTGCATCGTGGAGCAGCGCGTCTGCCAGGGAATCGTGGACGACGCCGCCGCCATCTGCGGCGCGCTGGTGGCGGAGTTGCGCCTCCGCGGGGACCTGCTGGACGGCAACGGCGCCGGTCCGGAACAGCTCGTGCAGGCCGCGGTGGGCGGAACGCTGGCGACACCGCGCGCCCGCCGTGAGGCGACGGCGCGCGGCCTCCAGGAATTGGTCTCCTCCGGCGCCCTCGCCGACTCCGCGGCGATCGACCGCAGCGTCCATCTGGCGCGATGCCCGCCTCAGGTCGCCCACGCGCTCGACCTGGGCAGCCTCGCCCCCTCCGAGCTGTGGTGCGCGGACGTACCGCTCAGCGTCGAGAGCGATGCGGCCGGCATGCTCCGGCTGGTGCTCGATCGCGAGCCCCGGCGTTCCCTGCTCCGCGCGCTGCGCGGCGTCGGGCACGAGGCATCGCTCCAGCTCGCCCAGGAGCGCGGCCGGCAGCGCGCGTTGGCCGACCTGGCGCGCGCGCGCCAGAACCTGGGCACGCTCGCCGCCGCGGCCGCGCGCCTGCGCCGGGAGACCGAACGCCGCGACGTGCTCCACGCTATCGCAGACGAGCTGCGCAAGCTCGGCTTCGAGAGCGCGCTGCTGCTCGCCGGTCCCGAAGGGGTGACGCTCGCGCACATGTCGCACAAGCGGACCGTGATCGACGAGGCGATGAAGCTGATCGGCATCCGCAAGATGAGCGAGCTGGTGCCGATCGATCCGGCGAAGTCGCCGCTGCTCGACACCCTGCTCAAGTCGCCTGAGCCGGTGGTCGAAGTGCGCTCGCATCAGCTGCTGCGCGCCATCTGGGGAAGGCGCGCGTCGGAACCCGCCCGGGAGCGGCTGATCGAGATCCTCCACCTCTCCCAGGTGGTGGCCGCCCCGCTGCGGGGCGCGGCAGACCACGCGCTCGGGATCCTTCTCGCGGCGCCCAGGGACGGCAACGAGCCCGACCTGGGAGTGCTCAGCTCGTTCGCCCTGCAGGCCTCGCTCGCGCTCGAGCGGTCGATGATGCGGGAGCGCATGCGCGAGCAGGCGGCGATGATCGAGGACGCCGTCGAGGAGCGCACCCGGGTGCTGCGCGAGGCGAACGAGCGGCTGCAGCAGGCCGACCGGCGCAAGGACAACTTCCTCGCCAACGTCTCCCACGAGCTCCGTTCGCCGCTGGTGACCATGATCGGCTACACCGAGCTGCTCCTGGCGGAGAAGATGGGAGCCGTCAACGAGCGCCAGCGCCAGTGCCTGCAGGTGGCGCGCTCTTCGGGAAAGCGGCTGCGCGCATTCATCGAGGAGCTGCTGGACTTCTCGCGGTTCGAGCTGACGCGCGAATCGATGACGTTCCAGCCTTTCGATCTGCGGGAGGCCGTCATGCAGGCGCTGGCGGGTCTGGCGCCCCGGTTCCTCGAGCGGCGCCTGAACGTCCGCCAGCGCGTGCCGTCGGAGACGCCGCCGGTCCTCGGCGATCGAGACCGGATCCTGCAAGTCCTCACCAACCTCCTCTCCAACGCCGAGCGCCACTGCCGCGACGGCGGCAAGGTGGTGATCTCCTCGCAACAAAGGCGTGGGTTCGTGCTCGTCTCCGTCCAGGACAACGGGACGGGGATCCCGGCAGCGCACGTGGCGAAGATCTTCGACCGCCTCTACCAGGTGGGCGACGTGCGCGACGCGCGCTCGCGCGAGCAGGGCCTCGGTCTGGGGCTGAACATCGTCAAGAGCATCGTCGAGGCGCACGGTGGTGAAGTGTCCGTGACCAGCGAAGTCGGAAAGGGTTCGACCTTCTCGTTCACGCTTCCCCTCGCCGACGTCAAGGCCGCCCAGGAAGACGCCGTACCCCAATGAGTCCTACTCAGCGTGCACCCTCGCCGTCTGTTCCGGGGAGAGCTTCACCTGCGCGACGCTGCGCCGGGAGGGCTTTTGCCGATAGGCGAGGCTCGTCTCCACCTCGGCGTTGCCCGGCGCCGCGAAGACGATGAACTCCACGGTGCCGGGCGCTCCGGCGGCGCCGTAGCGGACGAAGTGCCGCGCCAGCGCGTGACCGCCGCGCCGGACGATGACGTCGACGTCTTTCACCTCGCCGGGCAAGGCTGCGGTGAGGTCCAGCGAGATCTTCAGATCGCGGGGCCTGCGCAGCTGTGACCAGACCAGAAGTCCGCCTCCGAGCACCGCCAGCAAGAGCAGGCGAGGGATGAGCCTACGCATCCCCCTCCTCGTGCTCCTTTTTCTTTTGCTTGATCCTCGCCTTGAATCCGGGCTCGCCGCTACGCTTGAGCTGGATGGTCGCGTTCACCTCCAGCGTGACGCCGGTGAGCAACTTCCACATCTCGCGCCGCAACGTCTCGCTCTCGAGAAAGCGCCGCACCTCGTGGGTGACCACCCGCGCCACTTCG
>Ga0209056_10005361_pt1 | contig 13341 bp, 11 predicted proteins | sample GraSoiAngelo_114_FD_185876 | JGI IMG/M metagenome (GOLD analysis project Ga0209056, IMG submission 185876) | Grasslands soil microbial communities from the Angelo Coastal Reserve, California, USA - 14_0903_13_40cm (SPAdes) (version 2) | ecosystem: Environmental > Terrestrial > Soil > Grasslands... | reverse complement strand
CGTGGAGCTGGCGCGCGCCGAACGTTTGGGCGAGCACGTCGGCGACGAGACTGGACCCCCCCATGCCGCATACGAGGGTGCGCGTCAGCCCGTCCGCGCGGACCGCCGCGGCGAGCGCGACGAAGTCGTCCCATTGGGCGAGCGATTCCTCGGGCGCACCCATCCATCCGAGCATGTTCATTGGCGGGCAAACATAATGCGGATAATTTAGGCCCGGGTGTCCTGAGATGATGCCGCTGAGCCGGCCCGCTCGCGTGTTGGTCAGCATCGCCGCCGTATCGCTCGTGGCGATGGTACTCCTGTACGCATTCCCGGCCAGCGACCGGCGCACGCTCACCATCATCAGCGATCTGTGCTGGACCTGGGCGGCCGGCTTCGCCACGTTCGCGTGCTTCGCCTCCGCCCGCCGCCTCACAACGTCCGAGCAGCGCCGCGCGTGGCAATGGATCAGCGCGGGGTGTGCGTCGTTCTTCGCCGGTCAGCTCGCGTGGAATTTCTACGATCTCGTCCGCGGCGGCCCACCGTATCCGTCGGTTGCGGACGTGGGATTCCTCGGATTCTATGCCTGCCTGTTCGTGGGTCTCACGACGCTCATGCGGGGCCAACCCGCGCGGCGCTCCGATCCCGAGCTGATCCTCGACACCGTGCTCGTGACGTTCACCGTCGGCGCCCTCGCGTATGAATATCTCCTCGAGCCCTTGCTGGCCGGAGGCGCGCAGGTACCCGCCGCCGCACTCGTCACGAGCATTGCGTGGTCGATCAGCGCGATCGCGGTGTTGTGGATGATCCTGATGCAGATGCTGCGCCGGCCCGTCTTTCCCGCCGCAACGGCCGCCCTCGTGCTTCCGGCCGCGATTCTGTTTGTCATCGGCGATCAGGTCTACGCCGTCGTCGCGCTACGCGGCACCTATCACGCGGGCGGCCCCCTGGATCTCACGTGGGACGTCGGGTTGCTGCTCATTGCGGCGGCGGCGGCGGTCGCGCCCGACTACGCCCAGCACCTCCAGCGTGGCCGACAGACGACCGGCGAGTCGACCGCCGCGCGTTTCGTTGCCCTGGTCATCGGCCTCGCCGCGATCACGGGAATGGCGATCGATGCCGTCCTGAATCCGCCGGAACGCGACGCCGCCGTCATGATCGGCATCGGGATGGCGATCATCGCCGCCCGCGTGCTCTACTCCCTGGGCGTGACGCGCCGGTATGCGCACATCCTCGAGGATGAGGTCGCCAATCAGACCCGTTCGCTGATGAGCTCGCTCGGCGCGACCGCGTCGGCCGAGCGCAACCTCCGGCTGCTCATGGAGGCGGTCCCCGACGCCATCACCGTGGTGGACCGCGACGGCCACGTGCTCGATGAAAATTCCTCCGGTCGCGCCCTCGTCAACGCGTCCGCGGGCGATGTGCGGGAGAGCGGCGGCAGGCGCTCGGCGTTGGGATGGCTCGATGGACCGGGAGCGCGCATCGCGCGAGAGAATCTCGCCGCGGCATTCGATGGCGAGCTGCGGCGTTTCGAGGTGCCGTTTCAGCGGCCCGACGGCACCGATGGCACCGGCCAGGTCCTGCTCGCACCGGTGCGCGAAGGCGGCCGGATCCCCAAAGTTCTGGTCCTCGTCCGCGACATCACGGAGCAGCGCCGCACGCAAACGCAGCTGCAGCAGGCCGAGAAGCTCGCCGCCATGGGCCAGCTCGTGAGCGGCGTCGCCCACGAGATCAACAACCCCGCCGCCATCATCTCCGGCTTCGCCCAGACGCTGTTGCTCGATCAGCTCGCGCCCGATCACCGCGAGACCGTCCAGATGATGTACGACGAAGCGACCCGCATCGGCCGCATTACGTCGAACCTGCTGGCGTTCGCACGCGCCGGAAGCAAGGAGCGGACCCTCGTGGAGTTGAACGAAATCGTCCGCCGCACCTTCGCGCTGCGCTCGTACCATCTGACCACGCTCAACATCACCGTGAATCTCGAGCTCGACGAGGCGAACCCCAAGGCGTGGGCCAACGGCGCGGAGGTGCAGCAGCTCTTGCTCAATCTGCTGATCAACGCCGAGCAGGCGTTGATCACGGTGAGTGGCCGGCGCGTCATAACGATTCGAACGATGGCCGCCGGCGAGGACGGCGTCGAGCTCCAGGTCGCCGACACCGGCCCGGGCATCCCGGCCGACATCCAGGAAAAAATCTTCGATCCGTTCTTCACGACCAAGCCGGAAGGCGCGGGGACGGGACTCGGCCTGTCCATCTGTTACGGAATCGTACACGACCATGGCGGCCGGATCTCGGTGAGCTCCGTCCCGGGAAGCGGCGCGACGTTCACGGTCGCGCTACCGCGGGATGCCCGCACCCGGCAACGGTCGACGCCGCCACCCATGGAGATACCAGCAGAAGCACGCGAATCGGACGCGCGGAGCGCGCTTTCCGTGCTGCTGATCGACGACGAAGAAGGCCTGCGCCGGGCCGTGGTGAGCTTCCTCAAACGGCGCGGCATGCACGTGATCGCGGTGGAAGACGGCGGCGACGCGCTCCGGGTTCTGCGGCGCGAGCGCTTCGATGTCATCGTCTCGGATGTCCGCATGCCCGGGATGAGCGGCGGCGAGTTTCTGGAACGGCTGCGCCGCGAGCATCCGGCGATGGTGAAGCGCCTCATCTTCACGACCGGCGACACGTTCGCGGCGGACACGTCGTCGTTGCTGAGGGACGCGGGTGTACCGTCGCTCGTGAAGCCGTATGATTTCGCGAAACTCGAGGAAGTGCTCCGGCAGGTGGCCGAAGCGGCTAAAACCTCGACTTGAGGCGCACCTCGAGATCCGATCGCCCGATCCCGTTTGCCGTAGGTGCGAGGCTGAACCGGACCGGCTCCGCGTCCACCGCGAGCGCATCGAGCACCTGCTCGTCCACCCGCAGCTCGTAGTCCCCCGGCTTCACACCCATCAGATAAAAGGCACCGTCGTTGAACGTGACGAGGCTGCGCCCCGTGCCGGTGCGCCGATCGGTGAGGATGAGCGTCACGCCGCCCACCCCGGCATTATTGCGCAGCACGCGGCCCTCGATGACGCCCGCGGCCACCACCGGGATGTCGAGACTGCGGAACCGATTGGGCCCGGGGACGATGCTCGTACGCGCGAACAGCGGCACGAGCAGCGGCGAATCCAGCGACACCGAGTCGAGACTCACGATGACCGGCTCGAAGGGAACCAGATCCCACACGTGGTAGGCGCCGCTCGAGTCCGTGTTAGCCGACATCGAGCCGACCAGCACGCGCGCGTCCGCTACCGCGGGTTCGCCGACGTCACGGATACCGTTGGCGTTGAGATCCATGAACACATGGCCCGACAGGCCGGACCGTTCGAGTGAGGGCCCAGGGGCCACGCCCAGTCGATCGGTCCGCCGATCCCACAGCACCGACCCCTGGAGGAACTGGGTGGCGCTGGCGGGCTGACCCGAAGGCGCGATCATCGATGTGACGGCGCGCAGGGCCGAGAAATACGAGGTCACGGTCACGGTGTAGGTAAGTCCGGCATCGCCGCGCAGCCAATTCGCGCCGACTTCGACACGCACGCCGCGCGCGAGCGGGTGCGCGGCGAAGGCCGACCACGAAACGAGTCCAGCCTGCCGTTCGATCTCCGCATTCGTCCGCACCAACGTCTGGCTCAGGAACCTGCCCCAGCGGGCTTGCGGCATCAGGAACGTCGCAAGACCCGCATATTCCCGATTGTTCACACCGCTGAGCCCGGTCGTGGTCTGCCCATGTTCGGTACGCACGTAGGGCAGGAACCGCATCTCGTTGGTCTGCAGTGATGCGCCCAGGCGGGTGCGGGTCAACGCGCCGGCGTCGGTGCTGATGCGCTCGAATCGCCCCTCAAAGAAGAAGAATCCCTGGCTCGTCTTGGGGCGGAAAAAGCCTGTGAAGGTCCACTGCGCGCGGCGACCGGGCACGGCGAGCACCGATGCCGAATCCCGCGTGAAGTGCACGTACTCCCCTTCAAGCCGGAGATCGACGGACGGCTCGTAGCGCAGCGCGCCTCGCACGAGTCCCGCACCCACCACCTCACTCTGGATCGCCCAGGCGTTACTCGGATTCCCGACGAGTGCCGCGTAGGGATGCGTCCGATCGGGAAGCGAGTCGCGCCAGTACTGATCCAGTCCACCCTGCACCGTCCACCGCGCGGTGGCGCCGAACCGCAGATCGAGATTCGTCGTCGCATTGCAGATAAACGACGGCTGCGGGCAGCGGCCTCCCGACAGCCCATACTCGAACCGGCGGGCGGGCAGCAGCTCGCTCAGCACGCGGTAGGTGCGGTTGAATTCGCGGATCTCGCCGAACGGTCCGTAGGCGACGAAGTCGACCGGGTTTTCGCCGTAGCGCACCGGAAGCGCCATGGAGAATCCGCCCGAGGCGTCGGCCGAATCGTAGGCCACGAGATCGCCGCCCCGATACGCCTCGACCGACCATCCCGGCTCGAGGCTGCCGCCGTAGCGCAGCGAACCGATGAGCGACGGTCGGACGAACGGCGCATTGGTGATGGAGACGCCCTCGAGCGCGCGCGAGCGCGGGCCCGTGGAGGCCACATCGCCGAACCGCAGCTGCTTCACCCAGCGGTTCTCGCGCCACACGCCGGTCCACGAGCCATCGATGTGGAGCCGACCCTGCTCCGCCGGACCGACACTCTGCGCCAGCATCTCGAGTGATCCGCCGCCGACGTCGGCGCCAAGACCGAATCCGTAGGTCGATCCGGCAAGCGGGTCGCTCGACGGTGAAAAGAGCGAATAATCGACCACCACGCCGTCCCACGAGGGGCGCTGCAGACCGAGCGTCAGGTCGGCGCGCATGCCGTCGGGGCGCCGCAGGTAGGCTTCGCGCGCAGCTTCGCGCCGCAAGCGCCGCGCGATGGGCAGGCTGCCCGGATCGATGACGGTGGCGGTGAGATCGGACCAATCGACGGCGAACATCACGCCGAGGAGGTCACCGAGACGCTCGCTGCCGACGTAGAGCTCCGCGGACTCGTAGCGAATGAATTCGTGCTCGATGCGCACGCGGCGCGCGCCGTACTGCATCGAATCACTGCGCGGATCGATCACGATGCGGACGTTGCCGGGATCGACCGTCGCTTCCAGCCGGCCGTCCGGGGTCAGCCGATGGCGGACCTCGACGAGCTGAAAGAACTGTGAAAGCGGCAGCAGCACCTCGGAGCGCACGCGATACGCCTGCACCGTCGTGCCCGTGACGCGACCGATGCGCAGCTCGATCACGACCGCTTCCGGGGTGGTGTCCTGAGGCGCGACGGCACCGAGGGTCAGAGCCGCCAGCAAGGCAAGCATGGCCTACTGGTAGATCAGGGAAACGATGACGTTCCCTTGATAAATCCCAGGCTTCGCCGTCAGCGGGGGGTTCACGGTGCCGCCCACCCAGACGTACATGTTGAAATTCGGAGGCGGACCCAGGCGACCAACGGCCCCCACCGCGGGATTGAACACGTTGCCACCTACAGGATTGTTCGTCGAGCGACGCCAGATTGCCGACACCGCGCTGAACGAAATGGGCATCGTGGAGCCCGGCAACGCCTGGATATTGGTCAGCTGTGTCGGCAGCGTGAAGTTGATGATCACGAAGGCGTTGGCACTACCGCTCACCTGCCACTGACCCGCGTTCGCGGCAGTCGGCAGCACGGTCGTCGGAACGCCCTTGATGACCGTGCCGAAGTTCAAGTCCTGCAGCGTCGCGATCGTCATGCCGACCGTCACGACGACGGCGTCGGCCGAGACGGTCGCCCCAGACTGCGCCGTGAGACGTCCGGGCAGACCAAGCCACACGACGAGCAGCAGGATCTTTCTCACGGAACCACGAGCTGGACGGAATCGCGCACCGCCGGCGCTTTCAGCACGACTTTGGGATCGAGATCCTCGCGCTCAGCGACGACTTCGTAGCGCAGCCAATAGCGGCCGCGCGGCAGTCCCGGCGCCGGGATCGCGCTCGCGAGCCGCGGCTCCATCGTGAAGTAGACGCCGATCGGCGACTGGTACGCCGTGATGAGTGAATCCCCGATGCGTTGCGCACGCACCGCACCGGTCGAGTCGACGATCGTCTCGCGAATCATCCCGATGAAAGCGGCGTTACCGCGGCGCTCGAGCCTCGCGCGCGTGATGACCGAGTCGCCGACGACCTGGGCGCGCAGATTCGACAGCGCCACGCCCGTCATAACGGCGCCCTTGCGGTAATTCACACCGATGATCGTCCGAACCTCGAGCTTGAGGCCGACCTGGATCGCCGTCGTGTCCGATACACCGGTGATCGGCACGGTGCCGGCCTGAGCGGCAATCACCAGCCGGAGCCAGTATTCGCCGTCGGCGAGTCCGATGGGCGGCCGGGCGAGCAGGCGCACGGTCTGACGCTCTTTCGGCGCCACCGTCAACCGCCGCGGAAAGGCCTGGATCCATGCGAGTGCAGACGGCACGGTCGAGTCGGGATTCTCGATGGTGTTGAGCTTGATGTTGCCGCTCGAGTCCGTAGTCGGATAGCCGAAGATGGTCGAGATCGAGACTTCGACCGGCTCGGTGCCCGGATTGTAGAGGAGCACCGATCCGCTGCCGCGGCTGTGGTCGATGAACACCGCGTGCGGGGCGACCATCACGCCCTGGGCGGTGAGCGACGCGCCGGCGAGCGCCAGCAAGCCGGCGAGACCGAGCGCCCGCATCATGGCAGCACCGTCACGTTCAGGATGATCGTGGCAGTGTAGGCGCCGGCGCGCTGGTTCGTGGCCGGATTGGCCGTGCCGCCGACGAACACCGAGGCGCGGCCATTGTTCGGCATCGCCGCCGTGAACGGCTGCTTCGGATCGAATCCCACCTGGCTCCCGATCGACTGCGTCTGGGAGTAGCCTGCGTCGCTGGCTCCAAACGTCAGAGGCATCTGTGCTCCCGCTGGTCCGGTCATGGTGAGCGGCAGGACGAACGACAACAGCACGTTACCCTTGGGTCCTTTGATGTCGAACTGGCCGCTGTTGGCGGGATCGGTGCGGAGCACCACACGCGGCACACCCGGCAGTACCGCACCGAACGTCACGCCACGAATGCCCGTGACGGTGACGGGCTTGCCCTGTGCCACGAGCGGCACGCCGAGCAGCATCGTCCCCATCACGATCCACGATCCGCGTCTCATAGGTTTGAGGCATCTCCTTGCGACAGCGCCGGCAGAGGAATTTGCATCCCCTGCCGGCGCGCCATCAGCTCGACGCCAAACGCCAGTCGCTTAGTAGACCACCGTCATGACGACGGAACCAGTATACACGCCAGCCACCTGGTTCGTCGCCGGCTGCACCTGCGCACCAACCCACACGAACAGCGCGCCGGTACCGCTGAGGGTCGGCGTCGCGCCCGCTGCGGGCGAGAACGCCACACCACCAACCTGCGTGGCGAGCAGCGCATGGACACCCGTATAGCTCACGATCGGCATGGTGTTACCGCCGGACGAGAGCGTCGCGGGAAGGGTGAACGACAGGGTAACCGGCGTGCTCGCCTGGCCGGTGACATCAAAACGGCCACCGTTCGTGAGGTCGGTCGCGTTGACCGTCTTGTTCACGCCCGGGAAGACGTTCCCGAAGTTCAACTGCTGCGCGCCAAGCACGTTGATCGGCGTCTGCACGCTCGCCGTCGCCGTGATGCTCGCATTGTTCGACTGGGCCTGGAGGGCCGTACCCGTGAGGACGAGGGCGGCAACAACCAGGGAGAGCTTCGTGATACGCATTGCGTAACTCCTGTGTTTGGTGTCGAGCTTTTAGTCAGTAGGAGTGCCATTCGGCACCTCCTGCCTTCGGAATGGCCGTCAAGGCAAGGCTTATGCCAACCGCCAGATTCTTGTGCGCTGTCTAATTTTTTGACGACAGAGGCTGGAACAACGGAAGCCAAAATAGGACTTCGAGTTAGCTAATGCAACTGAACTGGGGTGTCAGAATTCTTGACGGTTTTGGAAACGGCAGCAGGACGCGCGTAATCGCGCAAGCAGCAGTGAAATAGATCGTTACGTCGTTACAATTGCTGGGCACGGCGCCTGCCCTAGTGGGAAGCCGAAATCCAACGGCACTCACTCAGGGGAGCAGGCAATGCGGTTCGGGCTCGTAGCGGTTTTCGTGGTCGCGGCGCTGACGCTCGTGGGGCGGAATGCAGAAGCCCAAGCCCGTGGCACACTGCAAGCCACCGCAACGGTCGTGGATACGCGCCAGGGCTTCCAGGCCCTGAGCGCTGTCCGGCAGGCGGTTACGAATTCCAGAATTCAGAGTGAGCACGCTGTCGCGACGGTGGCGCAGATTTCCACGGAGCGTCCGACGTCAAAGCCGAGCGCAATCGTGGTAACGGTCGATTTCTCACGTAACTGAGAACACCTGACCGGGCGGACAGCGCGAAGCCCGGTCCCTGCCGCAGCCCCGCCCGATGTACTGAAATCCCTTCCCCCTACGGTCGCGCTGGACGTGTCGCGAGGTCTTCCCGCATCGTGTAGCATGGACAACCTCGCCCACGCGCTCGTCGGGGCCGCGCTGATGCGCTCCGTCGCCGATCGTCACGTGCCGCGCGCCGCGTTGCTTGGCATCGTGGCGGCGAACACGCCCGATTTGAGCGAGCTCCTCATGGGACTACCGGGCACCCGTGCCGATTACCTCGTGCTCCATCGCGGCATCACGCACTCACTCGTCGGCGCTCTCGTGGAAATCGTCGGCCTCACGCTCTTCATCGGAGCCGGCTGGCGCATAGCACGCTGGTACCTCGGTCGACGCGGTCGCGCGGTTGCCGTGCCGGCGTGGGGATGGCTTGCGGCAGGTATCGCGGCAGCCGTGCTGAGCCATCTCTACATGGACTGGCAGGGCTCCTACGGCTGGCGACCGTTTCTGCCATGGAATGGCACGTGGTACTACCTGGATTGGGTCGCCATTGTCGATCCGTTCTTCTGGCTCGTGCCGCTCGTCGCGCTCGCGTGGGGCGCGGAACGCCACTGGACACCGCTCACCGCGTCGCTCGTGGTGGGCGGCACCATCACGTTCTTTGTGGTCCGCGCCCACGATCTCGTCGCGACGTGGGTCCTTGGTGTATACGCAATCGTGTGCGTCGTCGCGGCGGTCGGATGGATCCGCTACTGGTTTGGTCCCGTGGGCCGGCAGCGCGCCGCGACGCTCGCGCTGCTGCTACTCGTCGTCTACAGCGGCGCGCAAGCGGCTGTCGCGGCAGGCCGGAAGCGAGCGATTCACGAAGTGGCGCAGCGACGCTTCGGCAGCGGGGTGTCCTGGGCGGCGCTCACCAATGTGGGCCGGCCGTTTACCTGGGAGGCGATGTACGCGAGCACCGACACGATCGTGGGCGACGACTGGCAGCAGCCGCGGCACCTGCGGGCCCCCGGCGTGCAGCGCGCGATCACGCAGACGCATGAGGGGCGCGCGATGGCTCAATTCGCCCGGTTTTTAGCGGCCGAGGTCGATACGAGCGGCAAGGCGATCTATTTGTGGGATGCGCGCTACGCGCGCGGCAGCCACGACGGCTGGGCGGTCGTGAAAGTCAGGATGGAGTGAGGTCGTCCATCGTGAGGCCGGAGCCACGCCGGTCCCGCAGCTTGCGCCGCGGCCCGAATGTGCGGCGCTCCACGCGACCGCGGCGGTCCGTCAGGCCGCGCCGTTCCACCAGGACCGCGGTCTTCTTTTGCCGGCGCTCGGTGATGCGGCGATCGAGTCCCGAGCGCCGCTCCGGCCGCACGCGGCGCTCGACCTGATGCCGGATCGGGCGGTGCTCGCTGTCCATCCCGTTGAATCTGCTCGCTCTGGGTCATTCGTGCCAGCCGAAACCACCGACTACATTACTCGCCCGTGACCACGCCCGACCGTCGTTCGACACCTGCGAATGTGACGACCGTCACCGGCGCCGCCGCGCAGACACCGCCGGCAGGGTTGCTCGACGACGCCCTGCGCGCGCTCGAACCGGACTTCCGGCTCGACAGCCTGGTGGCGCTGTCGTCGGACCGCGCGCTGTATCACGCCTGGGATCGCGTGCTGAAGCGGCCCGTGTCGATCCGGGTGCATCTCGCGGCGGAGGCGCCGGGACGCGCCTGGTTCATGCGCGAGACCGAAACGCTCGCGCAGCTCGACCATCCGGCCATCCGGCACGTTTATGCTGCCGGCGAGATCGCGTCGTTCGCGTATCGCACCGCGAACTGGATCGAGGGCGAGAGCCTCGCGGACGCCCTGCGACGCGGGCCTCGGCCGATTCCGCAATGCATGTCGCTCATCCGCGATCTCCTCGCCGCGCTCGAGCACGCGCATGCGCGCGGGATCATCATGCGTCGTATCGTGCCCTCGACGCTGATGATCAACACCGGCGGCCAGGGCGTCATCACCGATCTACGCTACTCGAACTGGTGCCTGCCCTACCTCCCGCCGATGCAGCCCGACGACCCCAGCGCCGCGTACATGGCGCCGGAAGTCCGCGCCGGCGAAGCGGGCGAGCCGGCCAGCGACGTGTACAGCATCACCACCAACATCTACGCCGCGCTCACCGGGAATCCGCCAGACCCGGATCCCGCGCGCATCGTCCCCCCGCGCCAGCTGCGCCAGGCGATTCCGGCGGCCGTCGAGCGCGTGATCATCCGCGCGCTGTCTCGCATCCCGAAAGACCGCTATTACACGGCGACGGAAATGCTCGAGGACTTCGTGAGTGACGCGGGCACGTTCCAGGTGCTCGCTGCGGCGCCGACCGTGACGGAGTCGGGGTTCGAGCGCCGACTGCGGCGCGCATTGGGTGACGACTATGAGTTGCTGGAGGAGATCGGTGCCGGAGGCTTTGGCCGCGTCTACCGCGCCCGCGACCTCGCGCTGGAGCGGGACGTGGCGATCAAGGTCTTGCATCCGGCGCTTACCGCGGATCCCGGCGTGGTAGAGCGCTTCCGCCGCGAGGCGCAGCTCGCGGCGCGGCTGCGGCATCCGAACATCGTCAGCGTCCTCGACATTATGGGCCGCGCCGGCCTGACCTGGTACACGATGGAATTCGTCCCGGGATCGAACCTCGCGCAGGTGGTGCAGCGCCACGGCACGTTTTCCCTCGAGCAGACCGAGCGCCTGCTCGACGAAACGCTGTCGGCCCTCGAGCACGCGCACAACATGGGCCTGATCCACCGCGACCTGAAACCGGAAAACATGCTGATCGAGCCCGACGGGCGGCTGCGCATCACCGACTTCGGGCTCGCCCTCGCGTTGCGCGGCGGCGCCCGCTTCGGTGGCGCCACGTCACGCAGCGGCACACCACAATTCGCCGCGCCGGAGCAGCTGCTGGGGGAACGGGTCGATCAGCGAGCTGATCTCTACTCACTCTCGGCCGTGGCGTACTTCGTGTTGCTCGGCAAAGCGCCGTTCAGCGGCAAGACACCGGAGCAGATCCTCGCGAAGCAGACGACCGACGACGTGCCGTCCCTGGCCGCGGAGCGCCGCGACGTGCCGCGGGACCTGGAAGACATCCTGCGCCGCGCGATCCGCAGCGACCCGAACGAGCGATTCCACTCGGCCGGCGCGTTTCACGCCGCGGTGAAGAGTGTGTTTGGGGGTTTTCTGCGAAGACTCGTCGCGCTCTTCCGACCAGAATCCTAGCGCCACCTGAAGATCTTCAGCGCGATCACGAAGCTCACGGCGCCCCACGCCGCGACGACCGCGAGCGGTGTGGCGAGGCCCGTGATCGCGGCGCCGTCGATCATCACGGCGCGCAGTGCATCATTCAGCGCCGTGAGCGGCAGCGCCTTCACGAAGGGGATCATCGCGTCGGGGAACCGGGCATAGGAAAAGAACGTCCCGGACAGAATCCACATCGGCAGCATCACGAGGTTCATCAGTCCCGAGACACCCTCGATCGTCTTCGCCCGGCTCGCGACCAGCAGCCCCAGTCCTGCGAACGAGAACGAGCCGAGGATCGTGATCCCCGCCAGCGACGCGAAGGACCCCCGCACGGCGACACCGAACAGCAGCCACCCGAAGCCCACCAGCGCCACCACCTCCACGATCAGGAAGACGAGCCGCGAGAGGATGAAGCTCAGCAGGTAGTGACTGCGCCGCATCGGTGTCGCCATGTAGCGCTTGAGCAGCTTGCGTTGCCGCGCCTGCACGACAGAGAACCCGACGCCCCAGATGCCGCTGCCGAGCAGGTTCATGCCTAGGAGCCCTGGGATCAGAAAGTCGATGTAGCGCGAGCCCGGAGCGACGACGCGGTCGTCCCGCACCGCGACGAGATCCTTCCGCCCGCGCGACCGCTGCAGCGCTTCGTCCACTTCCAGGCGCGCGAGGCCGCTTTCGGTGCGGGTCGAGTCATAGCGATAGACGACGGGATCACCCGGGATCACCACCAGCGCGACGCGGCCGGTCCGCAGCCGCAGTCGTGCGGTCGCGCTATCGAGCACGGTGGCGGCCAACCGGGGCGACGAATCGAGCACGACCGCCACCGCGCTGTCCCCGGGACCGGCGAGCACGCCGACCTGCAACTTGCCGGGCCCCGTGTTGCGGAAGGCGAGCCCGAGCGCGAAGGCAAGCACGATCGGAAAGCCAAAGACCCAGAATACCGCTTCGGGCTCGCGGTAGAACTCCCGCATGCGCGAGAGCGCCAGCTGGTACATCGGATGCTCACGTATCACGGAGCTGGCGTCCGGTGAGCGCCACGAAGACGTCGTCGAGCGTCGCGTGATGCGTGGTCAGCGATGACAGCTCGAGCCGGCGCTGCTGGAGCAGGGCGAGGAGCGCGGGGAGCGTGCGATGGAGCTCCGTCACGGTCAACGAGAGGCCGCTCCCCCCGCCCCCACCGCCGCCCCCGGCAGCGGGTCGAACCGCGGTGACGCCGCCCGTGCCACGGATCGGCTCGATCAGATCACCAGGGACGCCATCACTTAACGCGAACTCGATGACGTGCTCCGCGCCGAGCGACGCGATCAGCTCGCGCGGCGTGCCGAGCGCGATGATCTTGCCGTGATCCATGATCGCGACCCGGTCGCACAGGCGCTCCGCTTCCTCCATGTAGTGCGTCGTGAGCAGCACCGTGCCCCCCGCGGCGCGGAACCGGCGGATGATCTCCCATAGCTGCCGGCGCGAGTGCGGGTCGAGGCCCGTCGTCGGCTCGTCGAGGAACAGCAGCTCGGGCTTGCTCACGAGCGCGCACGCTACCGCCAGCCGCTGCTTCTGTCCGCCGGACAGCGTCACGACGCGCGCATTGCGTTTTTCCTCGAGCTCGACCAGCGCGAGCACTTCCGCGACGGTGTGCGACTCACGATAGAACGACCGGAACAGCGCGAGTACCTCCGTGACGGTGAGCTTGTCGGCGAGCTGCGTTTCCTGCAGCTGAATG
>Ga0209056_10005354_pt1 | contig 13351 bp, 9 predicted proteins | sample GraSoiAngelo_114_FD_185876 | JGI IMG/M metagenome (GOLD analysis project Ga0209056, IMG submission 185876) | Grasslands soil microbial communities from the Angelo Coastal Reserve, California, USA - 14_0903_13_40cm (SPAdes) (version 2) | ecosystem: Environmental > Terrestrial > Soil > Grasslands ... | reverse complement strand
ATGACGCGGTGGTCGTAGGCGAGCGACAGCGGCAGCATCAGCCGCGGAGCGAAGGCGCCGTCCTTGTAGACCGGCCGCATCTGCGATCTCGCCACTCCGAGAATCGCTACTTCGGGTGCGTTGATGATGGGCGTGAACGCCGTACCGCCGATGCCGCCGAGGCTGGAGATGCTGAAGCTGCCGCCGCGCATGCTGTCGGGCTTGAGTTTTTTCTCGCGCGCGGCTCTGGAGATTTCAGCCAGCTCCTTCGCCAAATCGAAAACACCCTTGCGGTCAGCGTCCCGGATCACTGGCACCAGCAGGCCGTCGGGCGTATCGACCGCGACTCCGATGTGATAGTACTTCTTGACGATCAGGTTCTCGCCGGTCTTGTCGAGCGAGGCGTTGAACTCCGGGAACTCCTTCAGCGCGTTCACCGAAGCTTTCACCAGGAACGCGAGCATGGTGAGTTTGAAGCCTCCTTTTTCCGCGACCTGGGCGTTCTCCTTGCGGAACGCCTCGAGCTCGGTGATGTCGGCCTCGTCGTGCTGAGTGACGTGCGGGATGGAGACCCAGTTGCGATGCAGGAACCCGCCGGAAAGCTTCCTGATTCGCGACAGAGGTTTGGTTTCGACCGGCCCGAACTTCGCGAAATCCACCTGCGGCCACTCCGGCAGATCCAGAACGAGCGCGCCGCGCGCGACGACGGCGGCGACCGCGGGCGCACCCCTCATTACTCCCTTCACGAACTCCTGGACATCCGCCTGCGTGATGCGTCCTTTCGGGCCCGAGCCCTTGACCCGAACAAGGTCGACGCCGAGCTCGCGCGCGAACTTGCGCACCGAGGGGCTCGCGTGCGGCAGCGTTCCAGAGGGTGGCGCAGATGTGTTGGACATGCTTTCAGTCCGGCCGGCCGCCGGCGCGGCGGGGGTTGGTGCCGGGACGGCCGCAAGCACAGGGGCGGGCTTTGCAGCGGGCGCGTCTTGGGGTTTCGGGGCGGGCTTTGCTGGCGCCGCCGGGGCACTTTCTGTCTCTTCAAGGATGAGGACGGGACTGCCCTGCGAAACCTTGTCGCCGGTCTTGACCCGTAATTCCTTCACCACGCCGGCAGCCGGCGACGGAATCTCCATCGTCGCCTTGTCCGATTCCACCGTGATCAACGACTGTTCGGGCTGTACTGCATCGCCCGGTTTGACCAGCACCTCGATCACATCGACGTTCTTGAAGTCGCCGATGTCGGGTACGAAGACTTCCCTATGGGTTCCCATGCTTGCTTGGTTCGCGATTGAGGTGACGGGGCCGGCCGCCGCCAAAGCGCCCAGCCCGCGCTGGATCAGACGGTCACTGGATCAGGTTTTTCCGAATCGATTCCGTATTTCTTGATTGCATCGGAAACGACTTTGAGTTTGACTTCGCCCTGATCGGCGAGCGCCTTGAGCGCCGCGACCGTCACGAAGTAACGATTCACTTCGAAGAAGTGGCGAAGCCTGGCGCGGGAATCCGAGCGGCCGAAACCATCGGTGCCGAGCGCTCGGTAGACGCGCCCTCTCGGAATGAACGATCGGATCTGGTCGGCAAAGGTCTTGATGTAGTCGGTAGCGGCGATCACGGGACCTTCGCGCTTCTCGATGCACTGGGTCACGTAAGGGACCTCGGGCCTCGTTTCCGGATGGAGCATGTTCCGGCGCTCGACCGCGAGCCCTTCTCGGCGCAGCTCCGTGAAGCTGGGAGTGCTCCAGATATCCGCAGCCACGCCCCAGTCGGCGTCGAGCAGCTCGCCCGCGGCAATGACTTCGCGCAAGATCGTTCCAGAGCCCAGCAGCTGCACGCGCGTTTTCCTCTTCGAGCCTTCCCGAAAGAAGTACATGCCCTTCAGAATCGCTTGCTCCGCGCCCGCTGGCATCGCGGGGTGCTCGTAGTTTTCGTTCATCACGGTAATGTAGTAGAAGACGTCCTCCTGCTGCGTGACCATCCGACGCAGGCCGTCCTGGACGATGACGGCGAGCTCATACGCAAAGGTCGGATCATAGGAAATGCAATTGGGAATGACCGAAGAGAGCACCTGGCTGTGTCCGTCCTCATGCTGCAGCCCCTCGCCATTCAGAGTCGTGCGACCCGCCGTGGCGCCGAGGAGAAACCCCCGTGCGCGCTGGTCCCCCGCAGCCCAGGCGAGATCGCCGACGCGCTGGAAGCCGAACATCGAATAAAAGATGTAGAACGGCACCATGACAAGGTTCGAATGGCTGTATGAAGTCGCCGCAGCGATCCAGGATGAGAATGCGCCGGCCTCGTTGATGCCTTCTTCGAGGATCTGCCCCGCCTTGTCTTCGCGGTAGTACATCACCTGCTCGCGGTCGACCGGCTCGTACTTCTGTCCTTCCGAGGAATAGATCGCGAGCTGCCGGAACATCCCTTCCATGCCGAAAGTGCGCGCTTCGTCCGGAACGATCGGTACGATGTGCCTGCCGATGTTCTTGTCGCGCACGAGCGCGGTCAGCATGCGCACGAATGCCATCGTGGTCGAGATCTCGCGCCCGTCCGAGCCTTTCAACTGTTGATCGAACGCCGAGAGCGCCGGCACCGCGGGAACGCCGTCCGCCCTGCGCCGGCGCTGCGGGAGGTAGCCGCCGAGCGCCTTTCTGCGCTCCTGCAGATACACCATGATCGGATCATCATCTTTGGGTCTGTAGAGCGGCAATTCCTCGAGCGTGTCGTCGGGGATCGGCACGTTGAAGCGGTCGCGCATCTCGCGGATGGTTGCGAGGTCCATCTTCTTGAGCTGGTGGGTCGGATTCTTTGCCTGACCCTGCTTGCCCAGGCCGTAGCCCTTGATGGTCTTGGCGAGGATCACCGTGGGCTGGTCCTTGTGCTTCACCGCCGCCGCGTAGGCCGCATAGATTTTGTGAGGGTCGTGCCCGCCCCGGTTCAGGCGCCAGATGTCCTCGTCGGTCATGCGCGATACCATCTCGAGCAGTTTCGGGTCCTTGCCGAAGAAGTGTTTGCGAACGAAAGCGCCGTCGTTGGCCTTGTAATTCTGATACTCGCCGTCTACCGTCTCCTCCATGACACGAAGCAGTCGGCCTTCGACATCGCGAGCGAACAGAGGATCCCAGTACGAGCCCCAGATGAGCTTGATGACATTCCAACCCGCTCCGCGAAAATCGGCTTCGAGCTCCTGGATGATCTTGCCGTTGCCGCGCACCGGACCGTCGAGGCGCTGCAGGTTGCAGTTCACGACGAAAATCAAGTTGTCGAGCTTTTCACGCGCCGCCAGGCCGATCGCGCCGAGCGATTCCGGTTCGTCCATCTCGCCGTCGCCGCAGAACACCCATACCTTGCGGTTCTCCGTGCCTGCCAACCCGCGCGCCTGCAGATATTTCAGGAATCTCGCCATGTAGATGCCCTGAATCGGCCCGAGCCCCATCGAGACGGTGGGGAATTGCCAGAAATCGGGCATGAGCCACGGGTGGGGATAGGAAGAGATGCCCTGGCCGTCCACCTCGCGGCGAAAATTCAGGATCTGGGTTTCGGTGAGCCGACCCTCCAAAAATGCGCGCGCGTAGATGCCGGGCGACGAGTGCCCCTGGAAGTAGACGAGATCTCCCCCGTGTCCTTGGTGTGGCGCGCGCCAGAAGTGATTGAAGCCGATGCCGAACAGCGTTCCGACCGAGGCGAAGCTCGCGATGTGACCGCCCAGCTCGTCGTCCGACTTGTTGGCCTTTGCCACCATCACCATCGCATTCCAGCGGCAGAACGAGCGGATGCGCTCCTCCAGGGCATGATCCCCGGGCGAGCGCTCCTCCATGTGCACCGGGATGGTGTTGAGGTAGGCCGTATTGAGCGAGAAGGGAATGTAGGCCCCCGAACGGCGCGCCTTGTCGACGAGCTTCTCCAGCAGGTAATGGGCGCGCTCGGGGCCTTCGCGTTCGAGAACGGACTCGAGCGCATCGAGCCATTCCTGCGTTTCCAGGGCGTCGGGATCGTTGGCGGCGGGGAATTCAGGCAGCGCGGACATGACATTTCCCTCTTTGCGCGAAGGTAGGGGCGCGAGTGCGGGACTTGCGGAGAATTGCTCGCCTTACAGGATCGATTGCGCCCTGTCTGATATGATGAAAGAGCATTTCGCATTATACGAAAACGCGCCGCGCGCAATCAAAGAGATCGCGCCAGCTGGCTGAACCAAAGCCGGGAAACGGCGGATGCTAGAATGCGCGCCTTCCGTGCTCGCCGCGTCGATTCTCGCCCGTGCAGACCCGCATCATTGACGGCAACGCCATTGCGCGCGAGTTACGCGCCGGGCTGATTCGACGTGTCGCTGCGCTTGCGGCGATGGGTGTGCGCCCCGGTCTCGCGGTGCTGCAAGCCGGGAACCACCCGGCTTCGAAGGTCTATGTACGGAACAAGATGAAGGCCTGCGGCGAAGTGGGGCTCTACTCGGAGCACATCGAATTGCCGGCCGACGCCGATGAATCGACGCTCCTCGAGCGCATCCGGACCCTGAACCGCGACAGTCGTATCCATGGCATCCTCGTGCAGCTCCCCTTGCCCACGGGACTTTCGGCGGAGCGGGTGCTCGACGCCCTGGCCCCGGCGAAGGACGTGGACGGATTTCATCCGGTCAATATGGGCCTGCTCGCAGCCGGCAGTCCGCGCTTCGTGCCCTGCACGCCCCTCGGGGTCATGAAGCTGATCGAGCACGAGGAAGTCGGCGTGCAGGGACGGCACGCCGTCGTGGTCGGCCGCAGCAACATCGTCGGCAAGCCGATGGCGCTGCTGCTCTTGCAAAAGGACGCCACGGTCACCATTTGCAACTCTAGAACACCCGATCTAGGCGCGATGACCAGCCAGGCGGACATTCTCGTGGTGGCGGCCGGTAGACCCAAGCTCGTCACAGCCGGCATGGTGAAGCCCGGCGCCGTCGTCATCGACGTCGGCATCAACCGGCTTGCAGACGGCAAACTCGTCGGCGACGTGGATTTCCAGAGCGTGCTCGGGACTGCCTCGTGCATCACGCCGGTGCCCGGCGGAGTGGGCCCCATGACGATCGCAATGCTGCTCGAGAACACGGTAATGTCCGCCGAGCGGGCTTCCGCCAGCGGCGGCAGCTCCTGAGGCGGTGGCGCAAAGTCCCGTGACCCCACGGAGAAATTAGGAGTTGAATCTGAAAAGCACCGTCAATCCGCTGCTCGATTTCTCGGGCTTGCCACGTTACGGATCGGTCCGGCCGGAGCACGTCGCCTCCGCCATCGATCAGCTGCTCGCCGAAAACCGCGCCCTGATTGCTCGGCTGACAGCGGATGGCGCTGCGGCGTCCTGGAACGGGTTTGCCGAACCGCTGGAAGACGCCAATGAACGGCTATGGCGCGCTTGGGGCGTGGTCGCTCACCTGCACGCAGTGGACGACAGCTCCGAGATCCGCGATGCCTACAACGCGAATCTGCCGAAAATCACCCGGTACCGTACCGAACTCGCGCAAAACCTTGACCTCTATGAAAAGTTCAAGGCGTTGCGCGCTTCGAAGGGTTTCGAGGAGTTGTCACAAGCTCAGCGCAAGATCGTCGAGAACGACTTGCGCGACTATCGTCTGGGAGGAGCCGAACTGGAACCTCGGGACAAGCGACGCTTTGGCGAAATCCAGGAAGAACTTGCAGCGCTCGAAGCCAAATTTTCCGAGAATCTGCTCGACGCAACCAATGCTTTTTCGGCGTTGATCACCGACCGCGGAGCGCTGCTCGGCGTCCCCGAGGACGTACTCGAAGCGGCCGAAGAAGGGGCGCGTAAGGATGGCCAGGAGGGGTGGAAGTTCACCTTGCACGCGCCGTCGTACGGGCCCCTGATGCAATACGCCGAGAATCGCGACCTGCGGGAAAAGCTGTACCGCGCACACGTCACACGGGCGAGCGAATTCGGAAATCTGGAATTAGACAACACCTCGATCATCGTGCGTGAGCTTCGCCTGCGAAAAGAAAAGGCGCGACTGCTTGGTTACAAAAGCTTCGCGGAATTTTCGCTTGTCCCGAAAATGGCCGAGTCACCCGGGGCCGCGCTCGACTTCCTCAACGATCTTGCCGCGAGGGCGCTGCCTCACGCACGCAGGGATTATGCTGAACTGGAGGAATTCGCGCGCGCGGAACTCGGGATCCACGAGCTCCAAGCTTGGGATATCGCGTTCGCATCGGAAAAACTGCGCGCGAGAGGTTACGCGTTTTCCGATCAGGAAGTAAAGCGGTATTTCCCGGAACCCAAGGTCCTGGAAGGCATGTTCCGGCTTGTCGAAGCCCTCTATGGCATTCGCATTCTTCCGGACGCGGCGGAAACCTGGTATCCGGAAGTGCGTTTTTTCCGGATCACCGACTCGGACGGGAGCCTGATCGGCCAATTTTATTTGGATCTGTACTCACGGGAAACCAAGCGCGGCGGCGCGTGGATGGATGAAGCGATCACGCGGCAGCGGATGCCCGGCGGCCTCCGTACCCCGGTTGCGCATCTCATCTGCAACTTTCCCGCACCGGTCGGGAACAAGCCCGCGCTGTTCACGCACGACGAAGTCATGACCCTGTTTCACGAATTCGGCCATGGATTGCACCATCTGCTCTCGAGAGTCGACGATCTGGGCGTCTCCGGAATACGCGGTGTCGAATGGGACGCGGTCGAGCTGCCTTCCCAGTTCATGGAGAACTTCTGCTGGGAATGGGGCGTGCTCGCCCGCATGACCGCTCACGTCGAAAGCGGGGAAGCCTTACCGCGCAGTTTGTTCGACAAGATGCTGGCGGCAAGGAATTTTCAGAGCGGCATGCAGACCGTGCGCCAGATCGAGTTCGCATTGAGCGACATGCATTTACACCATGACTACGACCCCGCGGGGGCAAAGACGCCATTGCAGCTGCTCAACGAAATCAGGGCGAAAGTCGCCGTGGCCATGCCGCCGGAGTACAACCGTTTCCTCAACAACTTTTCGCACGTCTTCTCGGGAGCTTACGCTGCCGGTTATTACAGTTACAAGTGGGCCGAGGTGCTTTCCGCCGACGCGTACAGCCTGTTCGAAGAGAACGGGGTGCTCGACTCCGACACCGGCGCGCGATTCCGCGACGAGATCCTCGCCGTCGGCGGCAGCCGACCGGCGCTCGAATCGTTCAGAGCGTTTCGAGGCCGCGAGCCGAGAATCGACGCACTGCTGCGTCACAATGGTATGATCGCGCCCTGAGGACCCTTACCGCATGCGCAACCTGTTCGTCGCTGCAGCGATCCTCTCGACTGTCTGCGCCAACGCTTTTGGTCAGGCCTATCGCTGGGTGGATCAAGACGGCAGGGTTCACTATACGCAGACACCTCCGCCCCCGGACGCAAGAAACGTACAACGAAAGAGTCTTCGCGGGGGCGGAGTCGATGTCTCCAATCTGCCTTACGCGACGCAGGTGGCGGCGAAGAACTTTCCCGTAACCCTGTATTCCCTCCCGGATTGCGGGGCTCCCTGCGACCAGGCGCGCGCGTTGCTCGTCAAGCGCGCCGTCCCTTTCAGGGAAGTCAGCGTCCTCACTCAAAAGGACGCCGATGAGGTGAAGAGACTGTCCGGCAAAACCGATCTGCCGTTGCTGGTCGTCGGCAACCAGTTGCAAACCGGGTTTCAGGAAAGCCTCCTGAACGGCCTGCTCGATTCAGCGGGCTATCCGACTTCCGTACCTCCCGCACGGATCGAAGCGCTGCGAAAAATGGATCCCCCTACTCCGGGACCGGCGAAATCCCAGGCGCAGTCACCGTATGGCGAGGGCGCCGGTGCGGAGCCGGCGCCCGGTGCCGGTGCCCGATAGATCGGGGGCGTTGTATTACTGAGCAACGCGTCAATGAAGTTTGCGTCATGGAACGTCAATTCGCTCAAAGTGCGCCTGCCTCATCTGCTCGAATGGCTAGCGCGGCAAACCCCCCAGATCGTCTGTCTTCAGGAGATCAAGCTCGAAGACGCCAAGTTCCCGGTGGAGGAGGTCCGGGCGGCGGGGTACCACTGCGTCTGGGCCGGGCAAAGGACGTATAACGGAGTCGCGATCCTGTCTCGCGAAATTCCCGCGGACGTCGCCGCAGGGATGCCGGCATTCCCAGACGGGCAAAGGCGCATCATCGCCGCAACCGTTGGGAAAGGCGCCGATGCGATCCGCGTCGTATGCGCCTATGTTCCAAACGGACAGGCGGTCGATTCTGGGAAATATGAGTACAAGCTCAATTGGCTTGCGGCCTTCCGACGCTGCCTTGAGGAAGAGCTAAAACAAAATCCTCGGCTCGCGGTGCTGGGCGACTACAACATCGCGCCCGCCGATGAGGACGTTTACGATCCCAAGGCCTGGGAAGGTCAGGTCCTGTGCAGCCCCAAGGAGCGGGAGGCCTTCCGGAAGCTTCTCGCCCTGGGATTGAAAGACAGCTTCAGGATGTTTGCTCAACCAGACAAATCCTTCACTTGGTGGGACTACCGCATGAATGCCTTCAAGCGCAATCTCGGGCTGCGTATCGATCACATCCTATTCAGCTCCGAGCTCGCTTTGCGGTGCCGCACGTGCGCGATCGATCTCGAACCAAGGCGAGCGCAACGCCCGTCCGACCATGCGCCAGTGATGGCCGAGCTCGAGCTTTAGTCGCTATAATCGAAGCGAAGCGGCCGCGGAGGGAAATAAATGAAAGCCCGCCGCTGACACACACGCCGTATCTAAGCAGGAGGATGGAATCATGCCTTTCAACAAGTTGCTGCGCCAAATCGCCGGACTTGTGCTGGCTGTTTGCACCGCGGCCGACGTGTTCGCTCAGGCTGCCTACCCGGCGAAGCCGGTGAAAATAGTCGTGCCCTACTCTACCGGCGGACCGGCGGACATCTACGCGCGTTTCATCGGCGACCGCCTGCAAAAGACTCTCGCACAACCCTTTGTAATCGAGAACCGGCCTGGCGCCGGTGCGATCATCGGCACGGACGTGGTGGCGAAATCCGCCCCCGACGGATACACGCTCCTCATGATGTCGAATACGCACACGGTAAACGAATCACTGTTCACGAAGAAGCCCTACAGCCTGATGCGGGACCTCGCGCCGATCTCGCCGATCAACTATTCCGACCTCCTTCTTGTGGTTCACCCTTCGGTACCGGCGAACAACCTGAAGGAGCTCATCGCGCTCGGCAAATCCAAACCGGGCGCTCTCAATTACGCTTCCTCCGGACCGGGCACGCCGTATCACATGGCGGGCGAGCTGTTCAAGGCGGTGGCCGGAATCGACGTGGTACACGTGCCGCACAAAGGAAGCGCTGAAGCACGCACCAGTGTCCTCACAGGCGACGTGCAGATGATGTTCGACGCAATTACCACAATGGCACCGCTCGCGCAGGCAGGCAGGGTTCGCCCCATCGCCACCTCCGGAAAGACGCGTTCGTCAATCACGCCTGGAGTACCGACCCTGGACGAAGCCGGCCTGCCCGGTTACGACGCGGTCATTTGGCTGGGGATAATGGCCCCGACCGCGACACCGAAACCGGTCGTCGACATTCTAAATTCCGAGATCCAGAAAATCGCCAGCTTGCCGGTCGTGAAGGAGGTCTGGGCCAAGCAGGGTGCCGTTCCGATGCGCATGACGCCGGCAGAATTCGGAAAATTCCTGGAGCAGGATATCCAGAAGTGGGCGCAAGTCGTGAAATTCTCGGGGGCGAAGGTCGATTAGGGTACACGCGAAGGTTTTCCGAAGACCTTAGACACCCGTGGCCGAGCGCTTCCAGCTCACCGTCAACGGTGCCGAATCCGAGCTCGAGGCGAGTTCGGACACGGCGCTTCTCTACGCGTTGCGCAACGACCTTGGGTTGAAAGGCACGCGCTTCGGTTGCGGCAGCGGCCAATGCGGCGCCTGCTTCGTGTTGATCGACGGCTATCCGGCGCCCGCTTGTGACACGCCCCTGTGGGCGGCCGCGGGTAAGAGAATTACTACCGTCGAAGGCTTGAGCAAAGGCGGCGGCGAGTTGCACCCCCTCCAGCACGCCTTTCTCGCCGAGCAGGCGGCGCAATGTGGTTATTGCACCAGCGGCATTCTGATCAGCGCCGCGGCGCTCCTGGCGAGAAATCCCAGGCCGACCGAGAGCGAAGTGCGCGCGGCGCTCGACCGCAATCTGTGCCGCTGCGGCTCGCACAACCGCATGGTGCGCGCGGTCTTGCGCGCGGCGTCTGAAATCGCGCTGTGAACACCGTCGCTGAAAGCCCGCTCAAGCGGCCGGGAAGTCTGGAGAGAAATCCGAAACTGGCGCAATGGCTTCGCGTGCACCGTGACGGAGCCGTGTCGATTTTCAGCGGGAAAGTCGAGATCGGCCAGGGAATCTCGACCGCCCTCGCCCAGATCGCGGCGGAAGAGCTCGGGATCACGCTCGAACGCATCCGCATGGTCGCCGCCGATACCGCGGTGAGCCCCGACGAGGGCGTCACGTCGGGCAGCCTATCGGTCCAGGATTCCGGTGTCGCACTACGCCGTGCCTGCGCGCAGGCCCGCACGTTGCTCCTTAAGAGCGCGGCGGCGCGTCTCGGCGTATCAGTCCGCGATTTGCAGGTAGCGGACGGGACTGTACGGACGGCAGGCCGGAGCACGAGCTTTTGGGAATGCGCGGACGACGCGCTGTTCGACTGCGAGGTCGACGAGACAGCGGCATTGAGATCGCCGCGCGACTACCAGGTGGTCGGCAAGCCTGCCCCGCGGCGCGACCTGCCCGACAAGATCGCCGGTCGGCCTCGCTTCATTCAGGACATTACGCTGCCGGGAATGCTCTACGGCCGCGTGGTTCGTCCGTCGTACAATTTCGCGGGGCCGGTCTCGCTCGATGACAGCAAGATCAAGTCGATGCCGGGGCTTGCGGCGATCGTGCGCGACGGCGGCTTTGTCGGAGTTCTCGCCGAGCGCGAGGATGTGGCGATCTCGGCCCAGCGCGCCCTCCGGCTGACAGCGTCATGGCGAGAGGTCGACGCGCTGCCGCGAGATGTGCATGCATGGCTCAAAGAACACGCGGCCGAGCACCACGTCATCAGCGAGAAGGAAAACGCTGACGCGAAATCCCGCGCAGCGAAAGTGCTCGAAGCCTCCTATACCAAACCCTATATATCGCACGCCTCGATCGGTCCGTCCTGCGCGATCGCCCGGATCGACGACGGCAAACTCATGGTATGGAGCCACAGCCAGGGAATTTTCAACCTGCGCCGCGACCTAGCCTTGGCGTTGGGCATGCGCGAGGATGCGATCGTCGTGCGGCACGCGGAAGGAGCGGGCTGCTACGGGCACAACGGCGCCGACGATGCCGCCCTCGACGCTGCGTTGCTCGCGCGCGCCGCGGGCGGTCGCCCGGTGCAGGTGCAGTGGATGCGCGACGACGAATTCGCGTGGGCCCCGTGCGGTCCGGCCATGGCCCTAAGCTTGCGCGCGGCACTCGACCCCCACGGCGATATCGTCGATTGGGAGCACGAGCTTTGGAGCAACGGGCACAGCAGCAGACCCGGCCGCTCGCAGGGTCCGGCGCTCGCCGCGGCCTGGCACTTGGCGAGACCGCATGAGCGGCCTTCGGCGATCAATTTGCCGCTTCCCGCGGGAGCGGCGGACCGCAACGCCATTCCGATATACGATTTCCCGAATCAGCGCGTCGTCAATCATTACGTGCACGAAATGCCCGTGCGCACTTCAGCGCTGCGCTCGCTGGGCGCCTACGCCAACGTGTTTGCGATCGAATCCTTCATGGACGAGCTCGCTCAAGCCGCGGAAATCGATGCGATCGCCTTCCGCCTGCGGCATCTCAAGGATCCGCGGGGCCGGGCGGTCATCGACGCGGCAGCGCGACGCGCCGGGTGGAGTACCTGGAAACCCGTCGAAGGACGCGGCCACGGCATCGGATTCGCCAAATACAAGAATCTTGGCGCTTACTGCGCAGCGATCGCCGAAGTAGAGGTCGAGCGTGAGGTGCGCGTGAATCGGCTGGTTCTTGCGGTCGATGTCGGCCTGGTCATCAACCCCGACGGCGTGATCAACCAGATCGAGGGCGGAGCGATTCAATCGACGAGCTGGACGTTGAAAGAGGAGGTGAAGCTCGACGCCCGCGGCATCGCGAGCCTCGACTGGGAACATTACCCCGTCCTGAAATTCAGCGAGGTACCGGTCGTTGAAGTCGAGTTGCTCGACCACCCCGAACTGCCTGCCGCCGGCGCGGGCGAAGCCGCGCAGGGTCCCACTGCGGCGGCAATCGCCAATGCGGTGGCGCATGCGCTGGGCTTACGCGTGCGCGACCTCCCGCTTACACACGAGCGGATTGCCGTGGCGATAAGTCAGTCGACGTAGTCGTATGCCGGCAAGGTAAGGAACTCGACGTAGCGATCGTCAGTCGTGATGCTCTCGAAGAGCTTCGCGCTTTCTTCGTACTTACCCGCTTTCCACGCCTCGTCGCCGAGGTAGGTTTTCACCTTGGGCAATTCTTCCTCCAGGAGAGTTCTGAACAGCTCCTCGGTGATCTTGCGGCCGTCTTGCAGCTTCCCTTTGGGAGAGCGCATCCACCGCATTGATCACCATTTTGCGGTCGGTCGGCCCGGTAATCTCCACGCGGCGGTCCAGCAAGTCTTTCGGCTGTGGTGCGATCGTCCATTCCTTGGCGCGAAGCGGTGCGGTTTCCGGAATGAAATCGGGGAATTGTCCGGCGTCAAATTCTCTCTGGCGCGCCGCGCGCAGCGCGAGCAGATCCTGTCGGCGGGATTCGAAGGCGCGATGCAGCTTGGCGACGAAGCTCAAGGCTTCGGGTGTCAGGACCCGCGCCGCCTCGGACAAGGCGGGCGCGCGGATTTCAACCCCTGCCGGAAGAGCCGCCTTTGAAGAGGCAATGGAAGATGCCACGTTCACCGCGTTCTCCAGAATATTGCGCTGAACCAATCTGGCTTCATGAATCACATCTCCAAAAAAGCTCGCCGAATGGAATCTCTGACTATTCCGCGTCGGGCGGTGTCCCATCTCCGATGCCCAGCTCACCGATTTTGCGGGTGATCGTATTGCGACCTATGCCGAGCCGAACCGCCGCCTCGATGCGCCGGCCGCCGGTATGCGCAAGGGCTTTCGCGATCAGCGTCTTCTCGAAGCTCTTCGACAGATTCTCCATGATGTTCGTTTCGCCATTTACCAGTCTGCGATCCGTTTCGCGTGCCAGGGCCGCGAGCCACTCGCCAGAGGGCGCTGCGGCATCCTCGCGGAGCTCCGGCGGAAAGTCACCGACCTCGATGACCTGCGTGGGTGACATCACGGTGAGCCAGTGACACACATTTTCGAGCTGACGTACGTTTCCGGCAAGATTCTGAGCCGAGAGGTGGGTCATCGCCGAATCCGATAGACGCTTGGGTTC
>Ga0209056_10005353_pt1 | contig 13352 bp, 6 predicted proteins | sample GraSoiAngelo_114_FD_185876 | JGI IMG/M metagenome (GOLD analysis project Ga0209056, IMG submission 185876) | Grasslands soil microbial communities from the Angelo Coastal Reserve, California, USA - 14_0903_13_40cm (SPAdes) (version 2) | ecosystem: Environmental > Terrestrial > Soil > Grasslands ... | reverse complement strand
GGGGAAGTCGCGCGGATTGGATACTGGCTTTCTTCTCTGGTCTTGATGAGCTTTTATCCATAACTGTTTTGTTTTTATCCCATGATCTCAGGATTGATTTTTGCGGTGATTTGAGAGAAACTTGGTTCCGCTAAAAGGCATGCAGCACGTTTCTGCATTCTCATCTCCGCAAACTGTCCCGGCTGCGCCTGCTCCGGCAGCCGCCGGACGAAAGTCTAATTTGTGGATTCTGGACAGTTGGCGCGACTTGGTTCTCTACGTCTGTACGCCGCTGCTGCTGGTCCCGATCTTTATAGCCGCACAGGGACTCTGGGCCGCCGAAGACATTTATCTGTTTGTGGCGGCGTTCGGTGCAATGGGACACCACCTGCCGGGGATGATTCGCGCCTATGGCGACCGCGCCTTATTTCAGCGTTTCCGATGGCGATTCATTTGCGCGCCGATCTTTCTCGTACTGGTTTGCGCGGCGTTTTCTCTGTGGGACCTGAAGGGCATTGTGCTGGTTGCGTTTGTGTGGGGCGTTTGGCACGGAATGATGCAAACATACGGGTTCTGCCGCATCTACGATGCGAAGGTCGGCTCCTTCGCTGAGTTCACCCGTCGTCTTGATTTTGCATTGTGCGGAATCTGGTTTGCAACGGCTGTCCTTCTTTCGCCCCAACGCATGACCGACACGCTGGAGAGCTATTATGCCGCGGGCGGACCTTTAATTCCGCCGAATCTCCTTCGAGCGGCCCAGCAAGGATTGTTGGCATTGGCGCTCGCCGTTTCAGGCGTATTCCTCGTGAATTTCGTCTGGATGTGGATGCAAGGGAAGCGGCCAAGTCCGGTAAAGCTCGTGCTTCTTGTCACGAGCATTTCCTTTTGGTGGTATTGCAACAACATTGTAGCCAGTGTTCTTGTCGGCATCGCGTTATTCGAAGTGTTCCACGATGTGCAGTACCTTTCGCTTGTCTGGATTTATAATCGTAAACGAGTCGAGAGCGACAGCTCGATCGGCGGGTTTATGCGTTTCGTGTTTCGGCGCAGTGGCGCACTCGTAGGCGTCTACGTAGGCTTGGTGCTCGCGTACGGTGGGCTGAGTTTGTCCAAGTCGTATGTCGACATCGAAGCCGTTAAACGTATTCTCACCGGAGTAGTAACCGCGTCGGCTCTGCTTCATTTTTATTACGATGGTTTCATTTGGAAAGTCCGCGAGAAATCCACGCGACAATCTCTCGGCATCAGCGGAGGCAGGGCTGATGTTTCAACAAATTCTCTGCTGCCGAGCTGGGTGCTGCACGGCGCGAAATGGGTAGCGGTCTTTGTCATACCTCTTACAGCGCTTTGGTTTACGGAGGTGCATTCTGCTCAAGGTAAGCTTGAGCGTCTCGCCGCGATCGTTGCTGATCTTCCATCCAGTGTGCGGGCTCATTCCAATTACGCGACGGCTTTGCAAGAGGCGGGTCGGACTGATGAAGCAGCGGGGCAATTTTCCGCAGCACTACGTTTGAATCCCGGGTCAGCAAAAACCCACGTTAACCTGGCCGCGCTGTTAATGGAGAAAGGAAAACTGGACGAGGCGCAAACCCATTTCGAACAAGCGTTGCGAATCGATCCTAACAATGCCGAGTATCACTCCGGCTATGCTTATCTTCTGGAGCAACTCGGTCATGATGAGCAAGCGGCTGCCGAATGCGCAGCCTCCATTCGACTAGCTCCCAGGTCCGCGCAAGCGCATTACAGCTATGGCGCCTTCCTGGAAAAACATGGCAAAGTCGACGAAGCAATTGCGCAGTACCGAGAAGCTCTGCAATTCGATGCACGTTTGGTTGACGCCCATATTGACCTCGGAAGTTTGCTTTTGGACAAGGGCGACGTCGCCGAAGCGAAAAATCACTTTCAGAAGGCGTCCAACCTCAACCCAAAACTTGCTCAACCACATAACTACCTGGGTAAAGTCTTTATGCGGGAAGGAGACGTCGATCACGCTGTCTTACAATTCCAGGAGGCATTGCGTCTGCATCCCGACTTTCCAGAAGCCGAGGAAAACCTGCGCATCGCTAAACAAAGTGAAACGACAAATGGACACGAATGAGACGCGAATTTTTCGTTCTCGCTATTCGTGCATAGTGTTCATTGGTGGTTAGATTTTTCGGGCGGCGAGATTGGATTTGGGCAGTTCTCCTGATTGTACTTGTTGTTGCCGCGTACGCCCGAGTTTTCGATGCTGGATTCATTTGGGACGATGAATCACATCTGACCCGGAATCCATGCATAGTCGGCCCGCTCGGGCTGAAGGAAATCTGGACCAGCACGCGAGCAGTCTATTATCCGCTCGTCCTGACAACCTTTTGGGCACTGCATAAGTTCGTCGGCTTGGTTCCCCTCCCGTATCACATGCTAAACACGTTGCTCCACGCGGGATCGGCGATATTACTATGGTGCGTTCTCCGAAAACTCGCGGTCCGCGGCGCATGGTTGGGCGCGGCGCTATGGGCGTTGCACCCCGTGATGGTGCAATCGGTCGCCTGGGTGACTGAGCTAAAGAACACCCAGTCCTGCCTGTTTTATCTGTTATCTATTCTCTTCTTTTTGAAGTGGGATGAAGAAGAACCGCGAGACCAGGAAGGCGCGGTTTCTAGACTGCTCCCGCAACGGACTGGAAACCGCCGTTCCGTAATGTTATTCGCTCTTTCCCTCTTCTGCTTCGCGCTGGCCACGTTAAGTAAACCTTCTGTGGTCATGTTGCCCGTCGTGCTTGCGCTGTGCCTCTGGTGGCGCCGTGGACGGATCGGATGGAGAGATGCAGTACCGCTCGCTCCGTTTCTGCTTATCTCAGCGGTCGCGAGTGCATGGACAATTTGGGAACAGAAATTTCATGCGTCCGCTATTGGTCCGGAGTGGGCGCAAAGCTGGCCAGAGCGTCTTATCATCGCAGGACGGGCGATGTGGTTCTACCTGGCGAAACTAGCGTGGCCTGATCCGCTCATTTTCATTTATCCGAGGTGGGAGATTCATTCATCGCAATGGATAGCTTATCTGCCGTTGCTGGCAGCAACTGTTGGTTTAGTCCTCTTGTGGTTGGTACCGGGAAAGGCGGGTCGCGCTGTATTTTTTGCTGCCGCATACTATGCGATTTCACTTTTTCCGGTCCTCGGCTTTTTTGATGTCTATTTCTTTCGTTATTCGTTTGTGAGCGATCACTTCCAATACCTCGCGAGCATGGGACCGCTTGCGTTAGCTGGCGCTGCCATAACCGAAAGCTTCGGCCAGCTAGCCATAGCTTCGTCGCTCGGTCGACGAGTCGTATTTCTGCGGGTAGGGCTCTGCGGCATCCTGTTGATTTTGCTCGCAGCCTTAACGTGGCAGCAAAGTGGCGTTTACCACGACCTCGTAACTTTGTACACCAGGACCATCGCCAAGAATCCCGGTTGCTGGATGGCGCATTACAACCTGGGAATCGCTCTTCACGATCGCGGCGAAACCGATCACGCAATGATTCATTATCGCGAGGCCATCGCGCTACGGCCAAGTTATGCGGAGGCGCACTATAATCTTGCCCGCCTGCTGGCTGAGAAGCGCGAATTCGCCGATGCCATCGATCATTATGAAGCAGCGTTAACAGTTAATCCTACTGATGCGGAAGCGCACAACAATCTTGGCGCTACGTTGTTCCGAGCTGGGCGTGTCGATGACGCGATCGCGCATTACGAAAAAGCGCTGGCGATCCGACCCGATTACGCCGAAGCGTCCTGCAACCTGGCGGATGCGCTTCTTTCCAAAGGGGAAATGGACAGCGCCATCGGTTGTTATCTCACGTGCGTCGCCGTCTTGCCCAACAACGCCGCCGCGCAATACAACCTTGCAAGCGCCCTTTTTCAAAGGGGGCGAACAGATGACGCGATTGCCCATTACCAAAAAACTCTTGAGCTGATTCCCGAAAACGCGGATGCGCATGCAAATCTGGGCAGCGCGCTCCTTGCAAAAGGCCGCATTGAAGATGCAATCGCGCAATACAGGGACGCGCTTCGCGTGGCGCCGGAAAATGTGGCCGCTCAAAGTAACCTTGCCTGGCTGTTGGCGACTTCGTCCGACCCATCGCTCAGAAACGGGCAGGAATCGGTTCTGCTCGCTGAACAGGCAAGTCGCTTATCGGGTCGTAACAGGCCACTTATCCTACGCATTTTGGCCGCTGCTTATGCTGAGGCTGGACGCTTTGATGAGGCCAGAGACACAGCTCACCAGGCACTGCAGGCAGCCGATAACCAAGGCAACGTCGTGTTGAGCGACGTTTTGCGAAAAGAAATTGGGCTTTACGAGGCGCGTCGCCCCTATCATAAGGAGCCTAGATAAATTGGTCGTGCTCGCTCTCAACCGTCTTGGTTGAAGCAAAAACGAGTGTTGTAGCCATTGCACTGTGTTGTTCGAAAGGAATGCCTCGAGCGTCTCGCGACGTGCCGACGGAATAAAACCTCGAAAGCGGAAGCTCGCTCCTAATTCCTGGGTTCCACTTCCCGGAGCGACATCTGTCCGCGGTAGAGCGCGATTTCTTTTCTCAGCGTGTTTGCCAGTCCGGTCTTACCCTGCATGGCGGCTATTGTGATTGCTTGTTGTGCGGCGGCGACTGCTTCAGAGAATCGGCTGCTCTCCGCGTACGCAGCTGCAAGCGTCCGGACGAAGTTTGGATCTCTGCCACTCGAAAGCTGCACTGCTTCTTGCGCGAACTCGACTGCTTTAACACCGTCACGGATCGAGCCATCAGAGGATGTCGCGAACACCCACGCAATGTTGTTGCGAGAATGAGGATCTCCGGGAGCTAATGCCAATGCTTTTTCGTAATGGGCGATCGCCTCTCTGAGTGAGCCTTTCCTCAAAAGAGCGTTGCCAATGCATGTGTGCGCATCCGCGTCATTAGGTTGTATTTGGAGTGTTTTCTCCCAATCGGCCATTGCTTCGTCGATGCGCCCTTCTGCAAAAAGAGCGTTTCCGCGATTGTAATAGGCGTCTGCGTAATTCGGTTGCAATCTTATTGCCTCCTCGTAGTGAACCATCGCTTCATCCGGCTGTCCTTTTCGCGCCAGAGCATCGGCGAGGTTCATTCGCACAAACGCTGAGCCTACATTGTAGTGCGGATCCAGCTTACGAGACCTAATTCTTAATGCTGCGTCAAAGTGCGCGATCGCTTTGTCCAGTTCACCCTGGTCCACGCACAGATACCCGAGATTATTGTGGGCAAAATCGTTGTCAGAAGTCACGTCGAGTGCATGAGCCCAAAGAATTTCGCTGTTGCGCCAGTAGGAGGTCTGAATGAATGCAGCCCAGGCCAGAGCAAGGATGATTACCACCGCCGTTGCTGTAGCAAGCCGCGATCTGGTCTGATGGACCGCTGCCAAGTCAGCAGCCAACCAAACTGCGAGCAGAAACAGCCCGATATGCGGGAGGTAGGTATAGCGGTCGGCATGACCTTGTTCTCCAACCTGAACGAGGCCAATCACTGGGAGAAGCATAACGAGATACCAAAACCAGCCAGTGAACACATAAGGTCGTTTGTTTCGGAAAACGATCGCTGACACAGTGATGGCGAGAAGGAGCGCGACCGCGAGAACAACTGCCCAGATTGGCAGGGTGTTGTTTGGATGGGGATAGAAGACGGCAAGGTGTGTCGGCCACAATGTCTCCCAAAGGTAAATCACGTAGCTGACGAGCGCGTTTTGCACGCGCCAAAGGAACGGCAATGGCGGGATTGCGCCAGTAGCGTGTTTTTGCAGCACAAATGTGACGAAACAGGAACCCGCAGAAAGAAGAAGCAAGGGAATCTTTTCCAGGAAGAGCCGCTGCCTTGTGCGCAGTTGTTTGCCGGAGTTTAAGACCTTTCCTGTTGTTGAGGAGTATTGTTTAAAGCGACGCAGCGGCCAGTAATCCAGAAGGAGAAGGATCACGGGTGCGGTTACCAGCATTGGCTTGGACATGAGCCCCGCCGCGAACAGGACAGCGACCAGAAGGTAGCGTGTCATAGACGGTGCGCGTGCATAACGAACGTATGCGTTCAGCATTAATAGAAAGAAGACTGCGCTCAGGACGTCTTTTCGTTCGCTCACCCATGCCACTGATTCGACGTGAAGTGGGTGAACCGCGAACAATGCTGCGACAATCGTGCTCTTCCATACTGCGCCTGTCATTTCCCGCAGCACCCGAAACAGCAGCAATACCGCGATGGTATGCAAAATGACATTGGTAGCGTGATGGCCTCCAGCCTTTAAACCATACAGCTGGCAGTCCAGCATGTGTGAAATAGTCGCTAGTGGATGCCAGTTGCGGGCGTGTTGGCTAGTAAAGGCAAGCGCTATCCCTTGTCGCGTTAATCCAGCCTGAATCGCCGGTGCATTATAGACATATAAGTCGTCGTCGAAATTAACGAAATCATAACGGATTGTTTGACCGAATACGGCCAGGCTGATTGCAGCAAGAAACAGGGATACAGCGATAATTCTCGTACGACCTCGAAAGCCTGTTGGTAAGAGGCTCGGCCAGTCGCCAACCTGCCCCCTGTTCTTATTCACTGTGTGGCGACGAACTGCCAATTGTTAGGTTGGGGTCGCGCAGTGGTCTGCCAGACTGGTAAACAGCGATGTTGCTCTGAAGCTCGGCCGCCAATCCCTGGTTACCCTGGCTGTTAGCTAATTCAGCACCATGCTGCGCAGTTTCAATTGCCTGGAAAAAGCGCCCATTCTCTGCGTAGGCGGCTCCCAATATCCGAAAAATCATTGGGATCTTACCACCGGAGAGGCGCAGCGCTCTTTCCGCCAGCTCAACTGCTCGCGCGCCATTTCGGATTGAGTCTTCGGGGGAGGTTGCGAACACCCATGCGAGATTGCTGGCAGCATTGCCGTTCTCTGGCTCTATTGCCAGTGCATCCTGCCACTGCTCGACCGCTTCCCTTACGTGGCCTTGCTGAATGAGTGCTGTTCCCAGAATATTGCGCGCTTCTACGTTCTGGGGTTCTATCTCCAGGAATTTGCGATAATGAATCATTGCCTCGGCTAGCTGGCCTTTTTGAAGGAAGGCTTTTGCGAGATTGTTGTGGGCAGGACCATTTTCCGGACGGAGATCGATGGCTGCTTGTAACCTCGCAATGGCCTTGTCCAGCTCACCCCGTTGCAGAAAAACTATGCCGAGGTTGTTCTCTGCAACGTCGTTCTTTCCGGTCACAGCGAGCGCATGAGTGAACAACATTTCGCTATCGCGCCAATAAGACGTTTGGATCCAGGCGGTCCAGCTTAACGCGCCGATTATCAGCAACGCAGCAGCGCCTAGAAGTATGCGTCGCCGGAACGAAGCAGTCAGATCCGCAATAGCCCAAGTGCCAGCAATATAAAGACCGACCTGTGGCAGATAAGTGTATCGGTCAGCGTGACCCTGCCATCCGACTTGCACTAACCCAATCACTGGAACAAGCATTCCAAGATACCAGAACCAACCAGTGATTAAATAAGGCGCGACTTTTCGCAGAACAAGAGCTGTCGTGGTGATGCAAGCGAGAAGCGCCACTGCCAGACCAATTTCCAACTGCGGCAGCCGGTTTTCAGGATGAGGGTAGAAGACTGCCAGTTTTGCCGGCCAAAACATCTGCCGCACATAAATGACGTAGGTCACGAAGGCATTATTAATCCGTGCCAATATTGGCAATTGCTCGGTCCAACCGAGTGCACCTCGCTGCGCGAGATATGTGGCAGTGCTTGAGACGGCAGAAAGTGCCATTAGCGGAACCTTTTCCGCGAAGAGCCTCAACAGTTGACGTCCAGCGCGTGATTCCTCAGTTCTGATCCGTTTAAGAGGCCAGTAATCCAAAAGCAAAAGGACGAAAGGCAGCGTCACGAGCATTGGCTTCGACATGAGACCGAGCGCAAACGTCAACGCGACTGTGACATAGCGCCAGATCGACGGCGCGCGTGCGTAATGCACATAGGCGAGCAGGGTTAACGTGAAGAAAACACCGCTGAGCACATCCTTTCGCTCTGCCACCCAGGCGACTGACTCCACATGCAAGGGGTGAATAGCGAACAGCGCGGCCACAAACGCGCTCCGCCAAATCGCACCAGTCATTTGTTGGAGCACGAGAAACAGCAAGACCACGGCAACCGTATGAAGAAGCACGTTGGTAAAGTGATGCCCTCCAGCCTTTAATCCGTACAACTGGCAATCCAGCATGTGCGAGATCGTCGTCACCGGATGCCAGTTCTCAGCGTGGATATGTGTGAACGCCCAGGCAATGCCAGCTAAGTCAAGGCCGTTGGTTATTCTAGTGTTTTGATAGACGTAACGCGGATCATCATAATTAACGAAGTCGTGCCGTAGCGTCTGCCCAAACACGATCCATGTGAGCACTGCAAGAAAGACGCAAACGCAGACAGTTAACCAATGACGGCTTGTTTTGGGGAGAGCGATTGAATGAGAATTAGTACGGTGCACGTGCGGCGCTAAAATTTCGTCAGCAAAGGCGGCTTAAGGGTTTCGCTTGTAAATCAAGATGTAGTCTTTGAGGCTTTCGACGGACGGCGGAACATTCCCAAAAAAATAATCGGTTTCCTTGGGCGCAATGTTCACAAAACCGTCGGCGGCGTAATTTTGCGCGATGTATTCATTTGCCCAGGTGAAGATCAATGGGTCGGAGTCTGGCCGCCGCAGCCAGGAATAAGACATCGCGACCGAGATCAGGTACTTTGGACGCGCGGCTTCAATCTCGCGAATCATCTCCTGTTGCATCTTTTGCGCGTATATTTGCGGTTCCATTAAGCTGTAGGTGTAAATGTATCCGGTCGCCGAATGTCGCTTCGCATAAAAATAAATCTCCGGTTCGGAACCCAATACCGCAATCGTATCTTCCGGCCGCGTATGTTCGTGCACATACTGCGCTATTCTGATGGACTCCAGGAACGGATTCTCGGGATAGATCATTCCACAAGCTTGACTTGGAGAAACCTCCAAGAAGACTTTTTTGTCCGACAGAAGTGGCATGCTCAGCGTCGCGGCAAGCAAAATCAGCGGCACCGATCTAACTAGGATCATCCGGCCGACGCCCAGATCGGACAGTTTGCTAATTGCAGCGCCGACAAGGAGAGAGACTGCCGGCAGAACCAGGATGAAATAATGAGATCGAAAATGAAAGCCGGGACACAAAGCCAGCGCTGAGAAGAAAAGAAAGCCAATGAGAACGATTGTGCTGCCGCGCATTCGCTGGTTGCACAAGCCAACAGCTGCGCCAACCCCAGCCAACCCCCAGAGTGCCCAGCCAGCTCCAATTACTTCCTCTACGCTACGCAAGAAAATTTGCGGTGCCTGGCTGAGAGGAATCAAGCTGCCATACTGGCGCGCATAGTCGATTGTCCAAAACCAGAATTTGTCGAATACGCCTGCGCGCCAAAGAAAAAAGGATGCAATTCCAAGGGGAAGAATCACACCCGTACTAAAGAACAGAGTTCGCAGAAGGATGCTCTTTAGCCCGAATCCACGCTGGACATCTTTGAAGACGAGATAAATCGCTGCAAACACAATAAAAAAAACAGCGGGCTGTTTCATCAGTACTGAAAGACCAAAGAGCAGTCCGCTTGCGAATAATCGACCCGAATGTTGGCGACCCGATTCGTTGAGCAAAAGCAGGGTTCCTCCAAGGACTGGCAGCATGACAAAATGCGTCGCGTGAGCAGCCAAACCAAGGACCGATGGACTCACGGATAGAACGAGATACGTGGTTGCTGCGGCGATTCCGGCCGTGGAATTATTCATAAGGCGTCGGCCTAATAAGAAAATCAGCCCGCTTGTGGCGGTATTGACGAGGAGCAAGCCCAAGTGAATGCCGAAGATTGTCTGTCCGAAGATTGACATGATGAGGGCATAGGCGGCATAGGTGCCCGGAAACTTCATGTTGTAGGCGAGCATGTACGGAGGGATGCCTTGCAGCATCAGTTGGCCGGCATAAGCGTATTCCCCTTCGTCGCGTTCTAGTGGAATCCCCAGCAATCGAATCCGGATTGCGATTACCAGGCCGAAAACGATTACAGCCAGCGCGTACCAGCCAAAACGCAACGTTTTCCGGTTTCTATCGATCTCATGCGCCACGAAACGTGTTTTTCCGATACAAAAGGGCGGCTTGCAACTGAGCGATTTCTATTGCACTGCGGTTTCTCAAAACGGCGTCTGATATGCCAATGCTGCGAAAGATTCCTGAACTGGCCTTTTCTTCGCGTGGACGCGCCTGCGTTTTCGGCGCGTTGTTGGCGGCCGTGACGATATTCGCGTATCGGCCCGCGTGGAACGGCGGGTTCCTGTGGGACGACGACGATTACATCATCAAGAACGATCTGCTGACCGCATCCGACGGTTTACGGCGGATTTGGTTTTCGCTCGACTCGCCTTCGCAATATTTTCCGCTCGTCTATACCACCTTTCGCCTCGAGCGAGCAATTTGGGGACTGCATCCTTCCGGCTACCATTGGATTAACCTTCTGCTTCATGTTGCGAACGCGCTGTTGGTGTGGCGGCTGCTGGCGCGCCTGAACGTGCCGGGCGCGTGGCTCGCGGGCGCGATTTTTGCTCTGCATCCCGTGCAGGTGGAATCGGTTGCCTGGATCACCGAACGCAAAAATGTGCTGATGGGCTTTTTCTTTCTCCTCACGCTCCTGGCGTGGATCGTGTTTATTGATGAGCGGACGAAGCGGCCCTGGCCTTTTTATGGCCTGGCCCTGGTCTTCTACGTACTTGCGCTCTCAGCCAAGAGCACGGCATGTACTTTGCCGGCGGCGTTGTTATTGATTCTTTGGTTACAGAAAAGGCGGATTAACACGCGACGTCTGATCCAGATTCTTCCTTTTGTTATCTTGGGCATGGGCATGGGTCTGCTCGCGGTCTGGTGGGAGCGATACCATCAGGGCACAAGCCGAGCCGTCTTTGCATTCCTGACTCCGATTGAGCGAATTCTCATCGCAAGCCGGGCTGTGTGGTTTTATCTGAGCAAACTGATCTGGCCGTCTAATCTGACCTTCATTTATCCAAGGTGGAACATCTCTCCGCAGCACCTGCTGGATTACACCTGGTTGCTGGCGGGAATCGTATTATGCGCAGCGATCTACTTCGTAAGGCGCTATGTGGGGCGCAGCGCCGAAGTCGCAGCAGCATTTTTCGTAGCCACGCTCAGCCCGGTGCTTGGGTTTATCATGCTCTTCACATTTCGGTACACATTCGTCGCGGACCACTATCAGTATCTGGCATGCATCGGGCCGATCGCTCTCTTCTCGGCAGGCGTATTTAGTCTGGCCGGTGTGTTCAAGCAGTATCGCGCCTTCATTTTGAGCACGGCGTTGGTTGTGGTTGCCACCCTGGCGGCGTTGACGTGGCGACAAGCCGCAATGTATGGCGATATCGAAACGCTGTGGCGCACCACGCTGGCAAGAAATCCCGAATGCTGGATGGCTCACACTAACCTCGGCATCGTCCTCCTCCAGAAAGGCCAGCTCAATGATGGGATCGCTCATTACCGGGCTGCCTTGCGAATGCAGCCCGATTCGTGGGATGCCGAGTACAATCTGGGCACGGCTCTCTTAGCACAAGGCAAAGTGGACGAAGCGATTTTCCATTGCGAAAGAGCGGTAGCCATGGAACCAAACGATCCAGATGGTCAGGTGTCTTTGGGCAATGCTCTACTTGAGAAAAAACGAATCGACGAAGCGATCATTCATTACCAAAAAGCAATAGCAATATGGCCCGATCACTTTCTCGCGCGCTATAGTCTCGGCCGAGCGTTTGTCGAGAAAGGCGAACTCGACACTGCAATCGCGCATTGCCGCGCTGCTCTGTTGATCCGGCCTGACGATGCAGATTGTCACACCGTGCTGGCTGCTGCCCTCGATGAAAAAGGCGAAACAGCCGAAGCCATCCGACATTACGAAAAAGCGCTGCGAATTTTTCCACAATCGATTTCTGCCTTAACGAATTTAGCCTGGCTGCTGGCTACCTCTCCCAGCGAATCGTTGCGAAACGGTGGCAAGGCAGTTGAGATTGCGAGGCAAGCGAATCAACTGTCGGGAGGTACTAACACCGTTGTGCTACGTACTCTGGCAGCGGCGTATGCGGAGACCGGGCAATTCGGAAAGGCCATTGAAAGCGCCCGCACGGCGGTGCAACTGGCGCGAATGCATGACGATGATTCGTTAACCACGGAACTTGAGCAACAGATAGCTCTTTACCGACTGCACATGCCTTATCATGAGACCCCAAAGTAGCGGCGCTTAAACGGCGTTGAAACAACCGCAGACGCAGCGCCGTGATATTCGCGCATGTCTTGTCGCATCCGGTCCACAGATCAAAGCTCGTCGCGCAAAATCTCGAAAACAGCTGTGCTTTCCACTACACCTTCCAGCGCGTCGGTTCCAGGGCCGTTGCCGAACGCAACGACATCTTCAACAGTGATCAGCGCGGACTTCGTATAGAACGCTGCCGGCTCCGGCTGCTCCTGCTCCGGTTCTTTGGTCTCATTGCCGTCTTGTTTGCCAGGTATTTTCGCCGCTCCATACGATTTGTCGCCGTGAGAACCGGTCGCCCAAGTGATCCACGGCTGGCCCGCTGAATTAAACCCTAACAGCGCGATGCCGCTATCTTTGCGAAAAGGAAATCCATTCAAACTTAGTCCACCGATCGCCACGTCGCCGCAAACGATGATTGTCGATCTTGGTCCTCCATAGCTTCGTGCAATGCCCACTGCGCGATCCAGTTCAACTGTTTGGCTGAGGGTTCTTTCTCCGTTGTTATCTTGAGCTGCTTTGCGCATCAGCCCCGCGTCAACAACCAGCAGATAGCCGCCAGTGTTGTATTGAAGTAATTGTATTGCGCGCCGCACCATGTCTGAAAGACTCGGTTGCTGACTTCTTTCTTCCACCTGGTTCGTGAACGCGAGGTCTCCGTCATTAAAAACAGCGAAAAGTTTCGGCCGGCGCCACGCGGGAATTGTTTCCAGCTCGGTTCGTGTTCGAACAATATCGAACCCGTTGCCCCGGAGTTCGAGCAACAGATCGCGATTGTCTTGTCTGTCGCCGCCTTTTGTGGCGGGAAGAAATTGGGCCGCGCCGCCACCCAATGCGATGTCTATATTTCCTCGATCCACGAAGTCAGCGGCGATCTTCTCGACATCGGTCGCGACACTTGGGTGCGCGTAAAAAGCCGCGCTGGTTGGATCAGTGAGTTTTGTGTCCGTCACCAGCCCTGTGGCTCGTCCATGCTCGCGCGCTAGTTCAACGATGCTCTTAATAGGCTTCCCGTCGCCATTCACCGCAAGCGCGCGATTGGTGACTCTCTCACCTGTTGCGATTGCGGTTGCGGCA
>Ga0209056_10005352_pt1 | contig 13353 bp, 9 predicted proteins | sample GraSoiAngelo_114_FD_185876 | JGI IMG/M metagenome (GOLD analysis project Ga0209056, IMG submission 185876) | Grasslands soil microbial communities from the Angelo Coastal Reserve, California, USA - 14_0903_13_40cm (SPAdes) (version 2) | ecosystem: Environmental > Terrestrial > Soil > Grasslands ... | reverse complement strand
CGAAGTTTACGTAATTTGCTCATTGTCTCGCTCGTCCACGTGCCGGCGCCGGGCGTTCGTCGGGATGAATCAGACCGAGCCGCCGCCAACCAATCGCTGCAAGCCATGTCCGTGGCGCAACCACCGCCGATGTTTCCTTCATAAACCCGATCGGAATCGCCCAACCGTCGAACGACACAGCAGACGACCGTCCATCGATCCCGCGGGCGCCGCGCAGATGTTTCGCCCAGTTTTGCAGGATATAAACGAGAGCATTCCTCACCTCGCGCGGCGTCCGCAGGGCGCGCGCGTGGAATCTATCTGCCCAGACGCGACCACGCCGCCCGAGGACCCGGTTCAAGGCCTTCGCAATGCGGATCGCGAGCCCTTGAAGCCCGCGCGAGAGGGCGCCGGCATCCAGTGCCTCTACGAGTAGATGCAGGTGATCCCGCTGAACGGAGAAGTGTAACACGCGCAGGCCCCGCCGCGACGCCTGCGCGAGTGCGCGCTGGATGGCGGGGAAAAGCGGGTCGGTGCGCAGCGAGGGGAGGCCCTGCGCCGCCCGCAGTGTAACATGCAGCGGATGCCGAGCGTCGTGCGCGGGCCGCGTGCGATGCGCGACCCCGACCTTCCGCCCCGACGGCTTGCGACCCGCGCCGAAACGCTTGCCGCCCCAGGTCCGCGGCCGGAGCTCCAGCTGAATTGGCAATGGTCTCATGCTTGATTGAGGCAGATATAGCACCTTGCTAGCTTGAAGTCAAGTCGGCCGCCAACGACGCCGCCGGTGAATGCGCCCTAGCGCACCCACGGATGCGACCATCGACATCGATGCCGACAATGCCGCGGAATTGGGGTTATCAGCACCCTTTCAGCACTCGACGGAAAGCCATTGCCGGGCGGTTCACCGACCCGGACGCTGGCGCCGCGTCGGACCCGACCTTCGCTCGCGCGCTGACCAACCATCATCGTTGACACCGCGCGACCACGGATGAGAGCCTCCCGCCATGCCGAGCCGCGACACCGACGCCGATGCCGTCATCATCGGGTCCGCCCTCGGAGGGCTCGTCGCCGGCGCCATCCTCGCACGCCACGGGAAGCGCGTCGTCGTGCTCGAGCACGCCGACACGGTCGGCGGGCGCGGCGGCGGCGTGGTGCACGACGGGTACTGGGTCGACTTCGGCCATCGCGACGGGCACGACGTCGGCGACTGCCAGGTCGGGTGGCACCACGGGGTCGAGGCGGCGCGCGAGGCGGGCGTCGACATCGCGCTTCGTCGCGTGACGACGCCCCTTCGCGTCCACCAGCTGCCCGATGGTCGGGTCACGACCGGTGGCGACTGGAGTGCTGCCGGGCTCGTGGCGATGGCGGGCGGCGCCCTCGCGTTACGGCACGAGGACGAGGCGCAGGTGCACGCAATCGTCGGGCTTCTGACCGGTGCCGGGCCCGCTGATGTCGCGAACGCGGTCCCCGAGACGATTGGCGCCTGGCTCGCGCGACACACCGCCAGCGCCGCCGTGCGACGCGCGGTCCTGTTCATGGCCGCGGTCGTGTTCCACAGCCATCCCGAGGAAGCATCCGCGGGCCGCTTCATGCAGTTCCTCCAGCGCCGCTCCGGGGGCGGCGTCTTCGTGCCCGACGACGACGAGGTCGGCGGCATGCAAGGGCTCATCGAGCCGTGGGCCCGCGCCATCCGGGCACGCAGCGGCGAGATCGCGCTCGGCTGGAAGCCCGTCGAGATCATCGTCGACGGTGGCCGCGTGCGGGGTGCCGTCGCCGTCGACCGCGCGAACCTCGTCCGCGAGGTGAGGGCCCCCGTTGCGATCAGCACCTACCCGGCGTGGGAGAACTTCGAGCTGATCGACGAGCGGCTCTTCCCCGCCGACTTCGTCGCCGCGGCACACACGCTGAAGACACACCGCGCCGACGTCGTCGGCTGGCAGGCGGGCCTCCGCCACCTCCCGTCCCTCCGCGCCACCGGCAAGCCCGACGACCATGCGGGCTGGAACCGGCTCGTCGAGGGCGGCGAGCGCAGCTATCGCGGCGGCTTCCAACTCACTTCGCTCCTCAGCCGGCGCGCGGCGCCGCCCGGGCGCCACCAGCTCTCGCTCGCGGTCGTGCGGTTCTTCCGCGGCGGCTCGACCGCCGCGCAGCCGTGGACGGCGGCGAAAGCGGCGATCGACGACGCCATCGCCTACCTGCACCGCTTCTACGCCGACCTCGACACCTGCCTCGAGTGGAGCGCCTACCGCTACGTCACGGCCCCGCAGTCCATGAGCTGGGCCTGGGCGCCCGTCGTCCGACACGACCTCGAGGTGCCGGGCGTCGACGGGCTCTACCTCGCGGCGTCCACGCTCGAGGCGCCCGCCGCCGTTCTCGACATCGGCGCCTATGCGGGTCGCGAGGCGGCGCACCGGGCGCTCGTCCGTCTCTGACTACGAGAACAGCGAGAGCTGGCGCCGCGCGCCGATCGTGTCGTCGAAGTCGCGGCCGCCGAGGAAGCGCAGGATCGCATCGGCGATCGGCTTCAGCTGCTGCGTGACGTAGTGGTCGTAATCGGGCGGCGCGCTCGTCTCGCCCACCGCTTCCGGTCCGGCGCGCGTGACCACGTACCTGACGATGCGTCCGGTCGTCCCCGTCTGCTTCCGCGCCGCCTTCACGTGCGGCGGCGTCGTCTTCGTGTACTCGGCGAGCGGCTTGCGGATGGCCTTCCGGTAGACGAGCTCGCCGTCGAAGCGCCCCGCGCGCAGCTCGGCGACGAAGCCGCGGATGAACTCCGCGACCGGCTCGTCGTGGAACACGCGACCGAGGAGCTCGCGCTGGAACCGGCGCGCCACCTCGCTCCAGTCGCGGCGCACCGCCTCCAGGCCGACGATCTCGAGCGTCTCGCCCGCGGGCTCGATCACGAGGCCCGCATAGCGCTTCTTGCTGCCCGTCGCGCCGCCGCGGATCTCGGGCATGAAGAAGCGCGCGTACACCTTCTCGAACTCGAGCTCGAGGCAGCTCGTGCAGCCGAACTCGCGGGTCAGCGCCTCCGCAACGTCCCGGCCGATGCCGTCGCGCAGCTCCTCGGCGTGCGCCGCGGCGCGTGCGGTGTCGGTCTCGCTCGGGTCGACGAAGAGCGAGTCCGTGTCGCCGTAGATCACGCGGTGGCCGCGGCGCCCGGCCGCCTCGGCCGCGAGCCGGATGACGTGCTGTCCCGCCGTGGTGATGGCGTTCGCCACCGCCGGGGAGAAGAGGCGCGAGGCCGGCGAGCCGAGGACGCCGAAGAGCGAGTTCATGAGGATCTTGATCGCCTGCGACGCCACCTGATCGCCGGCGCGACGGGCCTGCGCGCGCTCTTCCGCGAGCCGCGCGACGAGGTCGGGCAGGATGCCCGTCTCGTCGCGCCGGAAGGCGGCGCCGCCCGGCGTCCGCAGGACGTCCGTTTGAGAATCCCCGGCGACGAACGTGAGCGGGTCGATGTTGAAGGTGCGGATGAGACTCGGGTAGAGGCTCTTGAAGTCGAAGACGAGGATGTTCCGGTAGAGGCCCGGCACCGAATCGAGGACGAGGCCGCCGACGATCCCCGCACCGTCCGCCTCGGCCGTCGCCCGGACCGACGGCGCCACGCGACCACGAGAGCGCAGCTTCCCGAGGTAGAGCGAGTCGACCGAGGCGATCGACGCCCCCACGCGGTCGACCTGCATGCCGGTCAGCAGGCTCCGTCGCACGGCCAGCTCGACGAGTGCCGTCCGCTCGAGGATCGCAAGCACCAGGCGCGCGTCCTCCAGGTTGTAAGCCGCGAGACTCGCCGGGTCCGTGCGATACGCGCGCTCGATGTCGGCGCCGCGGTCCCCGGGCGCGAAGAGCTTCCCGCGGCCGAGGAGCGTCTGCGCCGCCGTCTCGAGCCGATAGTCCTCGAGCCGCACGAACGCGCCGCGCAGCAGCGCCAGCCCGTCGAGCACCTGCCGGCCGAACAGGATGGCCCGCGGCTCGCGGGTGAAGTTCTGGTCGCGGTGGATGTCGAGCTCGTCGTCGCTCCGGCCGAGCGTGCACCGGAGACCGTACCGGCGGCAGCACCGCAGGAGCACCGCGAGGTCGAACTCGCAGACGTTCCATCCCGTCAGCACGTCGGGATCGACGCGGCGGATGTGCGCGAGCAGCTCGACGAGCAGCGCGCGCTCGTCGGCGAAGACCTCCGCGCCTGTTACGGCCCCTTTGCCGACCATCAGGACGCGCTCGCCGCCGGCGCCCGCCAGCGCGACGGAGTAGAGACGGCTCGCGTCGAGGCTCGTCTCGATGTCGAGCGACAGCACGCTCAGTTGCGGCGCGAAGTCGGCGGGCTCGAGGGTCGGGTTCCGGTAGACGCGGCCGACGCCCGGACGGCGTTCGAACGCTCCCGTCACCGCGAACGCGCCCTTCAGACCGCGGTCGATCAGATAGCGGTAGGCGAAGCGGAGGTCGGCCTCGAAGCACTCGACCCCGGCGTCGCCGAGGCGAGCGCGGAGCGGAGGCACGTCGGCGGGCCGTGCGACTTCCACGCGCGCGACCCGCTCGCCAGCGAACGTCACGAGGTCGACCGGCACGGCGCGCGCACGCGCGCCGACACGGCCAGCGTCGGCGGCACGCACGAAGAAGTACGGCGCCTGGCGATCATCGACGACGAGCACGGGCTCGCCTCCCTCGAGGACGCCGTACAGATGCACCTCCGGACGCCCACCGACGACGCGGTAGGTCGGGGTCAGGATGAAGCCGCGCTCGGCCACGATGCCATATTGCCGGGCGCCTCCGGCCCGAGCCAGCGCCGTGTGCGTGCGAGTCGGCCGTGATAGAGAGCGCGCCGTGCCCGACGCGACGCTCGTCCGCCTCTCGCTCGCCGAGGCCGCCGATCTCATCCAGCGTCGCGCGCTCTCTCCCGTCGAGCTTCTCGAAGCCGTGCTCGCGCGGATCGCCCTCGTGGACGCGCGGCTGAACGCCTTCACGACGCTCGTGCCCGTCGAGGAGGCACGCGCCGCGGCGCGCGCCGCCGAGCGCGAGATCGCGGCCGGCACCTATCGCGGCCCGCTGCACGGCATCCCGGCCGGCGTGAAGGACCTGCTCGACACGGCGGGGCTCCGCACGACGTACGGCTCCGGCATGTTCCGCGACCACGTGCCCTCGGTCGACGGCGCCGTCCCCGAGCGCCTCCGCGCGGCCGGGGCGATCATCGTCGGCAAGACGGCGACGCACGAGTTCGGCCGCGGCGTCACCACCAACAACTACTTCTTCGGGCCGACGCGGAACCCGTGGAACCCGGACCACGTGCCCGGCGGGTCGAGCGGCGGCGCCGCGGCGGCCACGGCGGCGCTGATGGGGCCGCTCCATGTCGGCACCGACGGCGGCGGATCGGCCCGCATCCCCGCGGCGTTCTGCGGCGTGGTCGGGCTCAAGCCGACGCTCGGCCTCATCAGCAACCGCGGCCACACCGGCGGCGGCGACTCCTCGTTCTCCGTGCCGGGGCCGCTGGCGCGCACGGTCCGCGACGCGGCCATCGTCGCGCAGGCGATTGCGGGGTTCGATCCCGCCTACGCGTACTCGCGGCCGGGGCCCGTCCCCGATCTCCTCCAGGACCTCGAGGCGGGGGTCGACGGCCTCCGCATCGGCACGAGCCGCGACGCGCTCCGCCCGCAACCCGACGCCGCGGTCGACGCGGCATATGCGGCGACGCGCGACCGGCTCGCGGCGCTCGGGGCGCGTGTCGTCGACGTCAGGCTCCCGCACCACGACCTCGTTCTGCCCGTGGTGCTGGCGGTGTTCGCCGTCGAGGGTGAGGTCGCGCTCGAGGCCCGGCTCGGCGGCCGGCCGCGACTCTTCAGCCCGCAGGTCGCCCGCGTGCGCGAGATGATGCCTCCCGGCGACGCGGCGAGCTGGATGTCGACGCAGCGCCAGCGCCAGCTCGTCTGCCGCGATTATGCAGCGGCCTTCGTCGAGGTCGACGCCCTCGTGCTGCCGACGACGCCGTTCCCCGCGCCGCGGATCGACGGGGACGAGACCCGCCTCGCGGGTCTCTGCGCGGCCTACACGGGGGCGGCGAACCTGACGGGGCTGCCGGCGGTCGCGATCCCGGCGGGCAGCAGCGACGGCCTGCCGGTCGGCGTGCAGATCGTCGCACCCGCCGGCCGGGACGCACTCGCCCTGCGCATCGCGCGGGCGCTGGAAAAAACGGCGGCGGAGCACCGGGTGCATCCGCCGCCGGACGGGGGGTGAGGCTCCGCGCGGGCCGGGTCGACCCTTACTCGGTCGGCGCGGAGGTGATGACGAGCTGGAACGGCGGGGTCGCGCCGGGGACCGGCGTCGTGCCGTTCGCAAGGCGGCCGCGAATCGCCACCACGATGAGGTTGTGGTTCACGTGGGGCGTGCCGTCGGCGTGCCAGTTGGGATCGTCGTCGGTGTTGAACGCATCGAGCTGGCGATGCGCCTGCTTGTACGTCTCGAACTCGTGGCGCCAGTACGTGAGCGCGGTGCTGGTGAGCGCGTCACCGGCCGCGATCTGGAAGAGCCCGGGCACGTTCGGATCGAGCAGCTGCATCAGGAAGCCCTGGTCGTTGTACATGGCGACGTTCGAGGAGCCGAAGGCGAGCGGGAACCCGAGCGCGAGCCCGGTGAACGTCGTCGCGGCGCTCACCCCGGTCACGTCGACCGGAATGTAGAGCGAGCCGTCGCGGCCGACGCCGGCGCGGTAGTCCTGCTGGCTGATCGTCTCGTCGACGTCCTGGAGCGCGACCGGCGGCGCCGTCACGGTGAACTGATCGTCGCCGAGGCTGTAGAGCAAGCCCGCCGAGCTGAATACGTCGATCCGGCACGGCCCGAGCGACACGGCGCCGACCTGAACCCGGAGCTGGGTGCGCACCACGCGGTCCGCGAGATCACGCTTGGCGACGGCCTTGGCGCGGCTCCAGTCCGCCGTCCCGTCCGACGCCACGAACTGCACAGAGTACGCCTGGCCGGGCACGAGGCGCCCGTCGAAGAGGGTGATCTTCTGGTTCGGCCATCCGATGAAGGGCCGCACCGCTGCGCGCGGCGGCGGTGGCTTGGCGCAGCCGCAACCCGCGGTCGCGGGCGACGGTGCGGCGAGACCGACGAGCGAGCTCAAGAGCGCCACCGCTGCCAGTCCGGGAATCCTGCTGCTCTGCATCCGCATGTCGTCCGCCTCCGCCTCTTCGATTCCGTCCGGTGGGCGGCAAATGCACGTTCCGCGCCGTTCGAGAACGCGCGGAAACCTTCGGGCCGTCCGTAGACAAGCGGCGGCCGCGTGTCATGAGTGGCACTCGCGCGGCACAGGCTGGCACCCGAAGCGTGCCGCTCCCGGCACACCCGCGGGCGCAGTCAGACGCCGACAGCGAATCGCGTGCCTGCCGTGTGCCGCTCGAAACCGGCGTGACGGCCGGGATGGAAGCGGCCCGCCACGGTTGCTCCGCACGCGACGCACCGGTCGCCGTCGAGGCGATACAGGCGAACGGCGTGCCAGTCCCGCTCGATGAGCGCCGTGCCGCAGGCCGCACAGAACGTGGTCTGCCCCTCGGCGTCGTGCACGTTTCCGACGTAGCAATGCCGCACGCCCCGGGCGCGCGCGATGCCCCGGGCACGGCGGACCGTCGCCAACGGGGTGCCGGGGCGGTCGAGCATGCGGTAGTCGGGGTGAAACGCAGTGAAATGGAGCGGGACGTCCGGACCAAGGTGCTCCACGAGCCAGTCGCACTCGCGGCCGATCTCCTCGTCGCCGTCGTTGAGGCCGGGGATCAGCAGCGTCGTGACCTCCGTCCACACCGCGGTCTCGCGCCGTAGCCATTCGAGCGTCTCGAGCACGGGCGCCAGGTGCGACAGCGTGATGCGCTGGTAGAAGTCCTCGGTGAAGGCCTTCAGATCGACGTTGGTCGCGTCGATGTACGCGAACAGCTCCGGGCGTGCTTCGGCGGTCACGTAGCCCGCGGTGACAAGGATGTTGACCAGCCCGGCGGCGCGCGCCGCGCGCGCGACGTCGATCGCGAACTCCGCCCAGATGACCGGGTCGTTGTAGGTGTACGCGATCCCGGTGCAGCCGGTGCGGCGCGCGAGCATGACGACCTCGTCCGGCGTGACGATCGGAACACCGCGCTCCTCGTCGCGTGCCTTGCTGATGTCCCAGTTCTGGCAGAACTTGCATCCGAGGTTGCATCCGACCGTGCCGAACGAGAGAACGTGCTCCCCGGGGAGGAAGTGGTTGAGCGGCTTCTTCTCGATCGGATCGGCGGCGAAGCCGCTCGGGCGGCCATAGCCGGTGCTCCAGAGCCGCCCGTCGTGGTGCTGGCGGATGTAGCAGAAGCCCGACTGTCCCTCGCCGATCAGGCAGTCGCGCGGGCAGAGCGTGCAGCGGATCTTCCCCGCGCCCTCCGGATGCCACCAGCGGGCCGGGTGCCGCGTCGTCAGGACGCCACCACTGCTTCGCGCGAGCCGGCCGTCGCCTGCTCGAGCCGCGCGCGATACCGCTCGAGTCGCAGCGCACGGACGATGGCGAGCGCCTGCGCGAGCTGCGCGCTGCTCGGCGGACGCGTGCCTGCCGCCGTCGCCACCTCCGCCGCGCCGAGCGTCGCGATCGCCAGGCCCGAGCGCGCGCCGATCGACTCGGCGAGGCCGATCGCGCGCCGGTAGCAGCGCTCGGCCTCCTCGGCCTCGCCGAGCGACGACGCGATGTCGCCGAGCGCCGTCGCGACGAGCACCTCGCGGAGCCGGCCACCGACCGGCTGCGCCCGCAGCCGCTCGGCGTATCGGCGCGCGCGGTCGACGTCGCCGACGGACAGCAAGGCGTCACCGATGAAGCGCACGTTGAGCTGCGGCGAGCTGGAGGCCGTGAGCCCCTCGTCGATGGCGGCGAGGTAGCGCTCGGCCGCGACCGTCTCGCCGAGCGCCAGGCCCGCGAGCAGCGCGACGGCGGCGGCGGCTGGCAGCGTGCCGAGATTGGAGATCGCCTCGGCGATCTCGAGGCTCTCCTCCGCGCAGCGCTTGGCCTCGGCGTATTCGCCGCGCATGAGATGGATCTGGCCGAGCAGGCCCGTCGTCATGCTGCGGATCGTGCGATTCGGGATGCGCCCTGCGAGCTCGGACGTGTCGAGCGCACTCCGCGAGGCCGCGTCGAGGTCGTCGGCGAGGGCGAGCACTGCGTCGCGCACGCTCCGGGCGCTCACGTAGAGGTCGGCCAGCCGCTCGCGACCGTCCGATGCCTCGAGCTCGTCGATGACCCAGTCGATGGCGCGCCGGGCGAGCTCGAAGCGGCCATCGAAGGCATAGTGGAGGCTCACGCCGCGCGACAGCCGCATCGACGTCAGCCGCAGGCCCGCGCGCTCGGCGACGGCGAGCCCCTCCTCCACCAACTCGAGGCCGCGGGCGAAGCCGTCGCGCTGCATCAACATGGTCGTGACGCCGAGGAAGTAGCAGAGGCCGGCCAGCGACTCGTGGTCGCCGAACGCCTCGGCGAGCGTCCGAGCGCGCTCGCCCGCCCGCCGCGCCTCGGCGAGATGGGGCAGCCCGAACAGGACGGTCAGGCGGCAGAACCCGAGCGCGGCGGTGAGCGTCGCCCGCCGAGCCGCGTCGTCGTCGGGATGCGCCGCGAGCTCCTGCTCGGCGACGTCCCAGGCCTGGCGGAAGAAGTCGGCCGCGGTGCGGTACGCGGGCAGCCGCTCGGCGTCTTCGGCGGCGTGGAGCAGCGCTTCGACGGCCTTGGCGCGGTTGTCGCTCCGCGCGAAGTGATGCGCGATCAGGGCCCGCGCCTCGGCGCTCTGCTCGCCCGGGCTCGCCTCGAGCAGGAGACCGGCGCGCTCGTGGAGCTGGCGGCGCTGCTTCAGGAGCAGTCCCTCGTAGGCGACCTCCTGGGTGACGCTCTCCCCGAAGCGGTACTCGTCGCCGGCGAGCACGCTCTTGCGGTGCAGCAGACCACGCTGCTCGAGCTCGCCGAGCGCGCGATCGACGTCGATCGCGTCGCCGTCGAGCATCAGAATCAGCTGATCGCGGCGGAACTGGCGGCCGAGCACCGCGGCGATCTGGATGGCGCGCTTGGCCTCCGGCGGCAGGCGATCGAGCCGCGCCGCGACCACCTCCTGGACGCTTCCCGGGATGGGGATGTCCTCCAGCGGACGCGTCATGCGGCTCCGCCCGTTGTCGCGCAGGAGGTGGCCCTCCTCGAACAGCGCGCGCGTCATCTCCTCGGCGAAGAAGGGGCTGCCCTCCGCCTTCTCCACCAGGCGGTACTCGAGCTCTGCCGGCAGCGGTGCCCCCGCCACGCCGCGGATGATCGCGGTCACGTCGTCGTCCGCGAGGCGGGGCAGAACGATGCGCGTCAGCGCGACGTGTCCCGGCCACGTGGTCTGCGCGTCGGGGCGCTCGGTGACGAGCACCATGACGCGCGCGCTCGTCAGGCGGACGACGAGGCTGCGAAGCAGCTCCATCGACGACTCGTCCATCCAGTGGAGGTCCTCGATGGTCATCACCACCGGCGCATCCTGGCTCTCGGTGAGGACGAGGCCGGCGATCGCATCGAACGACTCGCGCTTGAGCTCGTCGGCGGGCGCGTCCCGCTCGGCGCCGAGCGGCAGCGAGATGAAGCGCGAGAGCAGCGGATAGCCGCGCGCGATCCGTTCGACGGGAACACCGAGCTTGGCGGCGACCTTGCCGGAGACGACATCCGGCGGCTCGCCCGTGGCGAGGCCGAAGTAGTGCTTGAACATGGTGAGGAACGGGTAGAACGGAACGGCGCGGCCGAGCGAAGAGCAGCGGCCCTCGAAGAAGACCGCCGACTCGCCGGCGAGCGAGCGCTTGAACTCGTACAGGAGGCGCGACTTCCCCGAGCCGGCGTCGCCGACCACCGACACGATCTGCGCGCGATTGCCGAGCCGGCGGAAGGACTCGTCGAGCCGGGCGAGCTCCGCGGTCCGGCCGACGAGCGGCGTGAGGCCGCGCTCCGACGCGATGGCCATCGGCGTGACGAGCTCGCTGCGCCCGACGACCTCGTACCCGGGGACCCGGTCGGCCTTGCCGCGGATGGCGAGCGGGCCGAGCGCCCGCACCTCGAAGAACCCGCGCACGAGCCGATACGTCGTCTCGCTGATCAGGACGGACCCGGGCTCGGCGAGCGCCTGGAGGCGCGCGGCGAGGTTCGTGGTGTCGCCGATCGCGGTGTAGTCCATCTTGAGATCGTTGCCGACGTTGCCGACGACCACCGGGCCCGTGTTGATGCCGATCCGCGCCTGTAGCGCATCACCGTCCGCACGGCCGAGCGTCTCCTGGATGCCGAGCGCGGCGCGCACCGCGCGCTGCGGCGCGTCCTCGTGCGCCAGCGGCGCACCGAAGAGCGCCATCAGCCCGTCGCCCGCGAGGTGGGTGACGATACCCTCGAACTTGTAGACCTCGCGACATACGATCTCGAGGTAGCGGTCGAGCAGCTCCGCGTAGTCCTCGGGATCGAGGCCCGCGGCGATCGCCGTGGATCCGACGAGGTCGCAGAAGAGCACCGTCACCTGCTTACGCTCACCCGCGACGGCACCCCGCGTGGCGCGGATCTTGTGGGCCAGACCCGTCGGAATGTGACGCGACAGCCACGTGATCGCGTCGCTGGCTGGCGGCGGCACGGCGTCGTGCACCCCTTCGTTCTGCTGGAGGCCGCAGTCGGGACAGAAGCGGAAGCCGGGGTCGATGGTCGCACCGCAGCCGCGACACTGCACCGCCACGGGCGTTCCACACGCGTGGCAGAATCGTTTTCCGGCGATGACGTCGGCGCCGCACGCGGCGCAGCGCATATATGTGGCCGGTACGCTGGGCGACGCGCCAAGTCAATCTCCGACCGCGCTCCGCGTCGCTGGCCAAGGCCGATCGCGCGTGCTAGGCCGCGCGCATGCGAGACCCCGAGACCGTCGTGCGCGAGTTCTGCGCCGCGTGGAGCCGGCGGAACGTCGACGAGCTGCTCGCGTACTTCACCGCCGACGCCGTCTACCACAACATCCCGGTGACGCCCGTGACGGGGCACGACGGCATCCGCGAGCTGCTCAACATGTTCGCGCCGACGGCCGAGGCCGCGGAGTTCGAGATCCTGAACCTCGTGAGCCGTGGCAACCTGGTCTTCACCGAGCGGGTCGACCGCTTCACGATGAACGGGCGGACGGTAGCGCTGCCGGTGGCCGGTGTGTTCGAGATCCGCGACGGCAAGATCGCGGCGTGGCGCGATTACTTCGACTTCGCCACCTGGCAGCGGCAGGTCGCGTAGCGTCCGCGGCGGCACTTTCTTGACGGGTCCTCGCGGCGTCCGTCCCGGCCGGGGCACCGGCGACGGTGGCACAGGCGTTGCTCTCGCCCCGATCGATGGCGAACGGCCCCCGGCTCGCAACGACGCGTCGCACCGGGTGGGACACACCCGAGCGCTCCGCCGTGCAGGAGCGCTTCTACCGGGAGCTCATGGCCGTCGACCGGCTGCCCTCGGCACCCGAGATCGCCCAACGTCTGCTCGTCGCCGTCAATCGCGAGGACGCGCACGTGAGCGAGCTGACACGTCTCATCGTGCGCGACCAGTCGCTCGTCGCTCGCCTCCTCCGTCTCGCCAACAGTGCGTTCTTCTCGGTACGCACCCGGGTCACGAGCGTGGAGCAGGCCAGCATGCTGCTCGGCTTTGCCCGCGTTCGGGACCTCGCGCTCGGCCTCTCGGTGTGGGGCAAGCTCGAGGGGAAGAGCACGGCGGCCCGCCGCTGGCGGAAGTCGCTCTGGAGCCACACGTCGCTCGTCGCGGCGAGTGCGAAGAGGCTCGCCGAGCAGACGGGCAACGACGCAGGCGCGGCATTCGCCGCCGGCATCCTCCACGACGTCGGCAAGCTGGTCCTCGGCGTCCGCCTCGGCGACTCGTACTGGTCGATGCTCGACGACGCGGCCGCCGAGGGACGCGAGGCCGCCGCGTTCGAGACGGAAGCGTTCGGCTGCCATCACGCCACCGTGGCCGGCTGGTTGCTCCAGCTGTGGGCGCTGCCCCCCGAGCTCATCGATTCCGTCGCGCTCCACCACGAGCCGCTGAGCACGGAATTCGGCCTCGACCTGCCCGCCATCGTCGCGGTGGCGAATCGCCTGGTCGACGCGACCGACTCTGCGAGCGGTCGCGCGCGGGACGAGGTGTTCGCGGAGATCCGGGCGTTCGCCCCGGGGTTGCTCGCCGCCGATGCGTGGCCGGACATGTACGCCGGCCTCGCGCGCGAGCAGCACGCGGTCGCCGGCATCTTCGACTAGGAGCGCGACCCGAGACTCATGTCTCGGGTCGGAGCCAGACGCGAGCGTGAAGGGACAATACCACGCGCGACTGCCGTGCCGCGGCTGGCGAAGCCAGCGCGGCATGCGGGGTACGCGCCCGGC
>Ga0209056_10005350_pt1 | contig 13356 bp, 14 predicted proteins | sample GraSoiAngelo_114_FD_185876 | JGI IMG/M metagenome (GOLD analysis project Ga0209056, IMG submission 185876) | Grasslands soil microbial communities from the Angelo Coastal Reserve, California, USA - 14_0903_13_40cm (SPAdes) (version 2) | ecosystem: Environmental > Terrestrial > Soil > Grasslands... | reverse complement strand
CGCTGCTGCTCACCCCCGCGAGCTACACCGTCAATGCGAACGTGTACAAGCTGTCGTTCGATCCCCTGAACGACATCACGCCCATCGTGCAGCTCTCGCGCGGGCCCTACGTGGTCGCGGTGCACCCTTCGGTTCCGGCGAAGACGCTGCAGGAGCTGGTGGCGCTCGCCAAGAAGGACCCGGACAAGCTCGCGTATGCTTCGAGCGGAAACGGTAGCCACGTGCACGTGGCCACCGAGTACTTCCTGTATACGGCTGGAATCAAGATCACGCACGTTCCTTACAAGGGAACCGGACCGGCTCTGAACGACACGATCGCGGGAACCACCCAGCTCATCTTCGGCAGCGTCGCGACGGCACTGCAGCACGTCAAGTCCGGACGCCTGAGAGCGCTCGCGGTCACCACGCCCAAGCGCATCGCGGCGGCCCCCGACGTTCCCACGGTGCGCGAGTCGGGATACCCGAGCTACGAGGTCACCAACTGGCACGGCCTCGTGGGACCGAAGGGATTGTCGAAGGACATCGTCGAGCGTCTCAACAAGGAAACGAACGAGGCGTTGAAATCGAAGGACGTGGAAAAAGTTCTGGCGGGCGACGGCCTCGAGCCCGCGGGGGGCTCCCCCGGGGAATTCTCCGCCATCCTCAAGAACGAGGTCGCGCGCTGGGGTCAGGTCGTGAAGCAAGCCGGGGTCAAAGTGGATTGACCGGTTCGTTGCTGTTGGATCGACGGGGACGGGCGGCGAACCATTCCCGTGGACACCCTGACCCACGCGCTCTCAGGAGCGCTGCTCGCCCGCGCCACGGCGCCGAAGGACGCGCCCCAGCGCTCGCTCCCGCGGCGCATCGCGGCGGGATTTTTCGCCTGCGCCGCTCCGGACCTCGACTTCGTCGTCGCCTTCGTCGGGCCGGTCGAGTACCTCGAGAACCACCGCGGCGTGACGCATTCGCTCGTCCTCCTGCCGCTGTGGGCGTTCGTCGTTTCCTGGGTGCTCGCGAAGATTCTGCGCGAGCCGCGCGGCGCTCGCGCGCTCTACGGCGTCACCGCGCTCGGGCTCGCGCTGCACATCGCGGGCGACGTCATCACCAGCTACGGCACCATGATCCTCGCGCCGCTTTCGGACTGGCGGGCGCAGATCGGAACGACTTTCATCGTCGACCTGTGGTTCAGCGGGATCATCGCGGCGGGCCTCGCCGCTTCGGCGGTCCTCCGCCGCTCCCGCTGGCCTGCCGTCGCGGCGACCGTGTTGCTCGTCGCCTATGTCGGCTTTCAGTATCTGCAAAAAGAAAAAGCGGTCGAGTTCGGCGAGCGCTACGCCCGCTCGCTCGGTCCGGGCGGCGCGGCTGTCAACGTGCAGCCGCGGCCGGTCTCGCCTTTCAACTGGACGGTATTCGTCTCCGACGCCGAAGCGCACCGCTTCGCCCACGTGAACCTGATACGCGAGGAGCCGCGCGTCTATCGGCCCGGCGATGGCTTCATCGCGATGCTCGACTCCGTCTATGAGCCCTTGTCGGCGGCCCACTGGGAAACGCGAACGCGCTACGGAGAAGGCGCAACGAAGGCGCTCGCACAGGAGGCGTGGAATTCCCCCGCGATGACCGTCTATCGCTGGTTCGCCGAGCTGCCGGCCTTCGACGGCACGAGCGCGGGCTCGACCTGCGTGTGGTTCATCGACCTGCGCTTCTACACGCCCGGGCGCGCCACGCAGCCGTTCCGCTACGGCGCCTGCCGCGACGGACCCGAAGCCGCCTGGCGGCTCGTTCCGCCTTGACATACTATAGGGCGCCCGAAGCTGACGTCTGCATGAATCCATCACGACTCGTCTCGGCCACGGCTTTCGTGTCGCTTGCGCTCGCGCTCTTCGCGGGAGTCGCGATGGCGCAGGCCTACCCCGCGAGGGCGATACGGGTGATCGTGCCGTTTCCGCCCGGAGGCGGGACCGACATCGCCGCTCGCACGATCGCCAACAAGCTCTCGGAGAACGCCAAATGGACCCTCGTCGCGGAGAACAAACCGGGCGCTGGCGGAAGTCTGGGCGTCGAGCAGGCGGTCAAGTCTCCCGCGGACGGCTACACCCTGGTGGTCGGGCAAACCAGCAACCTCGCGATCAACCCGGCGCTCTATGCGAAGCTGCCCTATGATCCGCTAAAGGACCTGAGTCCTATCGTGCTCATCGTCTCCGCGCCGGTGGTGCTCGTCGTGGCGTCGAATTCGCGCTACCGGTCCCTGGGCGATCTTCTGGCGGCGGCCAAGACCGATCCGGGCGGAGTCACGTTCGCATCGCCGGGGAACGGAACGGTGTCTCATCTGAGCGGCGAGCTCCTGCAGCGCGCCGCCGGCGTCAAGCTCACGCACGTGCCCTACAAAGGCGCGTCGCAGGCGCTGACCGATACTTTGGGCGGCCAGGTGCAGTCGTTCATGTCCTCGGTCCCTTCTGCGCTTTCGCAGATCAGGGCGGGGAGGCTGCGCGCGATCGCGGTGAGCTCCGCGAAGCGCTCCCCCCAGCTGCCCGACGCGCCCACCATCGCCGAATCCGGCTACGGGGGATTCGAGGCGAATACCTGGTACGGACTGCTCGCTCCAGCCGCCACTCCCGCGCCCATCGTTGCAACGCTGAACGCCGAGGTGAACCGCGCGCTCAAGACGCCCGAGGTGCGCGAGAGGCTGGCAGCGGAAGGCGGCGACGCCCTGGGCGGCTCACCGGAACAATTCGCCTTGTTCCTCAAGGCCGAGCACGCCAAGTGGGGGCGCGTCGTTCGCGAGTCCGGTGCCAGGGCGGAGTGAGTGGAAGGATGAAAGCGCAGCCGAAAAAACGCGACTACACCCCGCAGGCGCGCGGCGCGCTCCGCGGCGTGCGCGTGCTCGATCTGTCGCGCCTGGTGGCCGGCAACACGCTCACGCAGGTGCTCGCCGATTTCGGCGCCGAGGTGATCAAGGTTGAGCCGCCGGCGGGCGACACGCTGCGCGCCTGGCAGACGAACGGCGTGCCGCTTACCTGGAAGCTCTACTCCCGCAGCAAGAAGAGCCTGTGCCTGGAATTGCGCCGCCCCGAGGCGCGCGAGCTGCTGCTCGAGTTGATTCCCTCCGCGGCGATCTTCATCGAGAGCTTCCGCCCGGGAACGCTGGAGAAGATGGGCCTCGCGCCCGAGGCTCTGCTTGAGCGCAACCCCAAGCTCGTCGTGCTGCGCATTTCCGGCTGGGGCCAGGACGGACCCTACCGGCGCCGTCCCGGTTTCGGCACGCTGATCGAGGGCATGTCCGGCTTCGCCGCAATGAACGGCTTCGCCGACCGGGAGCCCGTGCTGCCGCCGATGTATCTCGCCGACAGCGTGGCGGGCCTCTGCGGCGCGAGCGCGGCGATGATCGCCTTGCGCGAAGTGGAGACGAACGGCGGCAAAGGACAGGTGATCGACCTGCCGCTGCTCGAGCCGCTGTTCACCATCATGGGGCCGCAGGCAGCGGTGCTGCGTCTTACGGGCAAGGTGAAACCGCGCACCGGAAACCGCTCGACCAACACCGCGCCGCGCAACGCCTACCGCACCCGGGACGGGCATTGGGTCTGTCTGTCCGCGTCGATCCAGAAGATGGCCGAGCGCCTGTTCCGCGCGATCGGGCGGCCCGAGCTGATCGCGGACCCGCGCTACGCGACGAACGCGGGACGCGTGCTGCACGCCGAGGAGCTGGACGCCATCATCGGAGCCTTCATCGCCGAGCGCACGCAAGCGGAAAACGTCGCGTACTTCGAGCGCGAGGAAGTGACCATCGGGCCGATCTACGACATCGCGCAGATCGTGGAGGACCCCCACGTCCTCGAGCGCGAGCTGATCGCCGACTATCCCGATCCCGACATGGGCGCATTTCCCATGCACCACGTCGTGCCGCGGCTCTCGGGCACGCCGGGCGCGATCCGCGCGCCGGCGCCCAAGCTGGGCGAGCATAACCGCGATCTTCTTGCCGAAGTCGGCGTTGACGAAGCCGCGTATGCGAAGCTCCTCGCCTCCGGCGTCGCCTGCGAAGGTGGGATCAAAGCTGCCGCCAAGGGAGGAGAGGAATGAAACCCGGACTTCCGGTGTGGCGCTCGCTGTTATATGTGCCGGTGAACGTCGAGAAGTACATCGACAAGGCGCACACCCGCGGCGCGGACGTCGCCCAGGCCGCGACCCGGGTGCGGCGCGGCGGGGCCGACGTGGCGGTGCGCATCAACCGGCCCGATGCCATGGCGCCGCGCGACCTCGAGGCCTCGGTCGGCCCCGGGGTGAACGCGATCGCCGTGACCAAGGTGGACGACGCGGCCCACCTGCGCCGACTCGACGAGCTGGTTTCGAGACTGGAAGCGAAGCGCGGCCTTGCTCCTGGCCATACGCGCTTCATCGCCATGGTCGAGACTCCCGCGGCCTTTTTCCGCATGCCGGAGATCGCGCTCGCGGTCGAGCGCACCGCGGCGATGGACATCGGCGGGGAGGACTTCGCGCTGGAAACCGGCATGGAGCCCACCGAGGAGACGCTCCTCATGCCCAAACAGCAGATGATCTTCGCCGCGCGCGCTGCGGGCATCACGCCGCTCGGCTACATCGCAAGCGTCGCGAGCTACGGCGACTGGGAGGCGTTTCGCCGCATGGTGCGCAGATCGCGCCAGTTCGGTTTCCTGGGCGCGAGCTGCATCCACCCCGGGCAGGTGACGATCGTGAACGAGGAGTACTCGCCCTCCCCCGAAGAAGTCGCCCACGCGAAGCGCGTGATCGAGGGAAACGCGAAAGCCGCGGCCGAGGGGCGCGCCTCGTTCGCGATCGACGGCAAGATGATCGACGTGCCGGTCGTCGCGCGCGCCGAGCGCCTTCTCGAGCGCCACGAAGCGATCCGGGCGCGCGAAGCCGCGAAGCGCGGCGCCTCTTGAATCTTCCGCTAACACTCACCAGGCAGATCGCGACGAGGAACGATGTTGGCCAATTTCAGGCTGCGTCTAGTTTCTTAATCTTCTGTCTTGCCTCGTCCATTTTCTCCAAAACATCCTTCGCGTAGCGATAGAGCAGATCGCCTTCCTTTGTCGGTCTTACTCCTCGGCGACCACGAACGAATAGCGTTGTCCTGAGATCGTCCTCCAATCGTCGGATTCTCATCGAGACGTTTGATTGCACGGTGGCAAGTGCAATGCTCGCCCGCATGAAGCTATTCGCTTCATAGACTGCGGTGAAATACCTGAGATCCTTAACGTCCATATCCTCTGGACAGACATTAGACCTTCCAAGCAGGCATTAAAGAATTTGATGTTATTCACGAACTGAGCTATCACCATTTTTCGCTTTACGTGACCTCATGACATAGGTAGTTTTTCTCACTTCGACAACTAGTCGAAAGCGCTTTCCATTTGGTCGAAAGCCTTACTCTCACGGAAAGCGCGGTCTTTTTTCATATTCCTATTTCCCAGTCCCTAGCAAGGAGAGAAACCATGAGGATGCATGATCACAGTGCGCGGTTTGTCCCCGCCTGTTTGCTGCTCATCTTCGGATTCGCCTGGGCTGCCCCAGCTCAGGCCGACATCACATACAGCGGACGGGCCTTCGCCGCCTTCGTCAATGTCCCCACGCTTAGCGTCGGCCCCCAGTTTATTTCGGACACTGGGGAACTGCCCCCAAGCGGCGGGTTCAAGTCCGCGGAGTTCGCCACGTTCGGAGTTCCCGGCGTGTTGAACGCGAATCTACTGGTCGCGTCAACCAGCGGAGCCAATAGTGTGGCCCGCAGTGCCGCCTCGCTCGCGGAGGTCGTGGTGCTTCCTGGGAATGCGGCCCAGGTCACCGCCTCGTTCGTTCGGGCCGAGTCAGAGGCCACCTGTAATGGGGTTCGAGGGGCGACGGAAATCACCAACCTGACCTTTGGCGGCCAAGCCATCGCGGTGGATCCCTTTGCCCCGAATCAGACGTTCGTGATCCCCAACCCGATGGGGGGCCCGCCCCTGGCAACACTCGTCATCAACGAGCAGAAGACATCGACCGGGGCGGGGGCGCAGGACATCACGGTCAACGCCCTGCACCTTACTCTCGCTACCGGGGACGAAGTGATTCTGTCGAGCGCCCATAGCGACGTGCAGGGCTGCCCGGGATGCGCACCCACACCTTCTTGCGCTGATTTCGTGACTGGCGGGGGATGGATCAAGGCCGGCAATAGTAAGGCCAACTTTGGTTTCAACGCCGGGTTCAAGCCCGGTTCGTCGACTCCGGAAGTCCATTTCAACTACGTTGACCATAACACCGGCATGCAGATGAAAGCGACCAGCATCAGCGTCTATCGTCAAGGGAACACCGCGACGACCCGCCACTTGGAGGGGAATGCCGAGATCAATGGGGTCGCCGGATCTACCTACTCCATTGACGTGGCGGATAACGGCGAGCCCGGCCGGAATACGGATACCTTGAAGATCAGCTTGAGCAACGGTTATTCGGCCGGTGGCACTCTGGAGGGCGGAAATATCCAGCTCCACAAGCCTTGTCCATAGGCCCGTAAGGTAGCCGGGATGGCCCCAAAGGTTCCGGGGCCGTTCCGGTGTGGCGCCGCGCGCTCAGGCCATCGCGGCTAGCACGCGTCCGGGCAGGAACGGCATGTGGCGCACGCGCGCCCCGCTTGCCGCGAACACCGCGCTCGAGATCGCCGGCGCGACGATGGGCGTCGCCATCTGCCCCGCGCCGGTCGGGCGGTTGGGCGTCGACATGAGCCTGATGTGCAGCTCGGGAATGTCGTGCATGCGCGGCACGCCGTAATCGAGGATGTTCGACTGCTGCACCGCGCCGTCCTTGATGGTGATGCGCTCGGTGAGCGCGAGCCCCAGGCCGTAGACGATCGAGCTCTCGGTCTGCGCGACGACGTTGTCGGGCTGCACCGCGATGCCCGGGTCGAGCGCGAGCCAGAAATCGTGCACGTTCACTTTGCCGCGCGTCTTGTCGATCGACACTTCGGCGACCGCCGCCACCATCGTCCCCGCGTAGTCGATGAACGAGAATCCGAGGCCCCGTCCGGGCCGCGCACGGCGGTAGTCGGACATCTCCACTACCGCACGGATCACCGCTTGTCCGCGCGGCGTGTTCTTCAGAAGCTGCAGCCGCAGCTCCACCGGATCAAGGCCGTGCTTCGCCGCGACTTCGTCGAGAAACGCTTCGGTCGCGAACTTGTTCGGCCCGAAGCCGATGCCTCGCAGGGAAGAGGTGCGTATGCCGGTTTCCTGCGGCAGTTGTTCGGAGAGCCGATTGGGAATATCGTAAGTGCGCAGCTCCGAGCCTGCCATCGCGAGGAAATCCTGCTCCCCGCCGCCCTTGTAGCGCACCGGGTCCTGGAATGCGGTGATCTCGTCGCAGGCGACGCGGTGCTGCCATGCGACGATGCGGTTCGATGAGTCGAGCCCCGCGCGCAGAAAATGCACCGAGAGCGGACGGAAGCGGCCGTTGTGCACGTCGTCCTCGCGCGTCCACATGACTTTCACTGGGCGCTTCACTTCCTTCGAGAGCAGCACCGAGTCGACGACGAACTCCTCATCGCGGTGCCCGCGCCGGCCGAAGCCGCCTCCGAGCAAGGTCAGATTCAATTTCACCTTCTCCACCGGGATGCCGAGCGCCTTGGCGACCGCCGCGACCGCCATCGTCTGCGACTGGGTGCCGCACCAGATTTCGCAGGCGTCGCAAACCTACGAGACCGAAGCGACGGAATTGAGCGGCTCCATCTGCGCGTGGTAGCTGTAGTCGCAGACGTACTCGCTCTCGTAGGTTTTCACCGCCTTCTGAATCGCGCTGCGCGCGTCGCCCGCGGTGTCCCAGGGCTTGCCTGCGCGGCCGAGGTCGCGCGCCGCCGCAGAATACACCGGGATCGCCTTGTCGCTGTCGTGCCCGAAGGCCCGCGCTCGCCGGTCCCATGTGACTTTCAGCGCGTTCTTCGCTTCGAACGCCGCCCAGGGCGTCTCGGCGATCACGCCGACGCCGAAAGGCATGCGCACGATGCGCACCACGCCCGCAACGGCACGCGCCTGCGCGTCGTCGATCGATGCCGGCGCCGCGCCTTCGACCGGGCCGCGCAGCACCGCGCCGTAGAGCATGCCGGGAAGCTGCACGTCGATGCTGTACTGCGCCGTGCCGTTCACCTTGGTCGGCAGCTCGACGCGCATGACGTCTTTTCCGATCAAGCGGTACTGCCCGGGTTTTTTCAGTTCTTCGGGCTTGATCGTTGGCGCGGTCGCCGGAATCTGGGCAAAGGCCGCGATTTCGCCGTAACTCGTCCTGCGCCCGGTTTTTGCGTGCACCACCGTGCTCGGCTCGGTGCTCAATTCCGCGAGCGGCACGTCCCATTTGCGCGCGGCGTTCTCCATCATCACGCGCCGCACCTGCGCTCCGAAGGTGCGCGCCACGTCCCAGTATCCGGTGACCGTCGCCGAGCCCGCCGTATACATGAGGCCGCGGAATCCCGGGTTGCCGTAGATCTTGTCGTCCGGCGCGGCCGGCACGATGACGACGCGCGACCAGTCGGCGTCCATTTCCTCGGCGATGATGAGCGGGATCGCGGTCTGCGAGCCCTGGCCCATTTCCACCGCGGGATTGGCGATGTAGATCGTGCCGTCGGTCGACAGGCTCGCCCAGGCGTTCACCTTCAGCGATCCGTCAGCGGGCGCGGCAGCGAGCCCTGCGCCTCCGCGATCCGCGGGGCGCAGGGCGGCGCAGCCGTCGACGAGAATGGTAAAGCTCAGGCCGGCCGCGCCGACCATGAACTGCCGCCGCGTGACGCCGCTATGCAGAGTGGTGGTCGTCATGGTTTCAGCCCTCCCTCACGGCGCGCTCGATCGCGCGCACGATGCGCGGATAGGTTCCGCAGCGGCACACGTTCGCGCTCATGTGGTCCTTGATTTCATCGCGCGTCGGGCGCGGATTCGCCGCGAGCAGCGCCGCGGCGCTCATCAGCTGGCCGGATTGGCAGTAGCCGCATTGCGGCACGCTTTCGGCGAGCCATGCGCGCTGGAGCGCGTTCATTCGATTGGGAGAAAGGCCTTCGATCGTGGTGACCGCCTTGCCCTGCACCGCCGACGCGGGTATGAGGCAGGAGAACATGCGCTCGCCGTCGATGTGCACCATGCAGGCGCCGCACTGGCCGGCGCCGCAGCCGAATTTTGTGCCGGTGAGCTTCAGCTCTTCGCGCAGCACCCACAGGAGGCGGGTGCGTTCCGGCGCGTTGACGCTGACCGGCTTGCCGTTGACGCTGAAATTGATCGCCATATCGACTCCTTGTGCTGGGGTGAGGGGTGGTCCCGGGGCGGGTTCAGATGCGGTTCGGGTTCGCAGCCATGCTACTCCCCACGCAAATTCGCGGTCAATGCTGCGTTGCGCCGGGCCTTGCTTGTCACGGCCTGTCGTTTGGGTTAGCGTTACCCTCACGGCCCCGGCGGCGACGCCGGTTCGCGAAGGCCGCATCGCAATCATTTCCGCCCGGGGGAACCACCATGACACGCACGCTCTCAATGCTCTTCCTCACCGCCGTTTCGCTGCCGGTCGCCGCAACGGCCGCGGAGTACCTGGAGAAAACGCCGTTCCAGCTGTCGCGGGCGTTCTCGCCGGGCGTCGTCACCGAAGGCGGGAAGATCGTCTGGGTCGCGGGACAGACCGCGACTCGCGACAACGACGGCCGCGATATCTCGAACAACTTCGAGGCGCAGGTGAAGCAGGTGTTCTCGCAGATGGACCAGATCATGAAGCGCGCCGGCGGCAGCCTCGCCAACATCGTGCAGGTGACGGTGTTCATCAAGGAGCCGCGCTACGGCGACCGCTTCGTCGAGATGCGCAAGGACTACTTCCAGAACGGCAACTATCCGGGGAGCGCGCTCATCACGGTGACCAACTTCGCGCGGCCGGGCATCGAGATCGAGATCCAGTCGGTCGGCGTGATCGGCGACCGCTGCTCGAGCGACCACCCCTGCTCGGCCGAAGGGCAGGCGAAGAAGAAATAGCCGGAGGATAGCCGGTCGCCACGGTGCGCGCGGGGCGGCCCTTCGGCCGGCCTTATCCGTCGCCGTTCAGTTACCCCTGAGAGGACGACCCGGCGCGCTCACCGCGCGCCGGCTTCACCGCGTCGTACAGCAGGCGCCCCACCCGCCACAGCGTGAGCAGTCGCGCGCTCCATTCGAGCGCGAGCCTGGGGCGCAGCACCGCGATCGCGGTGGCCGCCGCAACGACGACGTAGGGCCTCGCGCGCAGCCATGCCGCCCAGACCATGCCGCGGTCGACGACGACGAGCACGCTGCGGCAGACGGCGATCCCTTGAGCGAGAGCGTGCCGCTGTGCATCCGCCTCGGCGAGGAGCCGCGCGCGCCGCCCGAGAATCTCCGCGAGCGCGCTCATCACCCCTCGAGTCTGGTCCGGTCCTTGCGCAGCTCGGCGAGCGTAGCCGACAGGAACCTCGGCCGCTGCGAGATCGCCGCGCGCAGGCCGAGGCAGGCGGCGATTCCGCCGACGGCAAAGATCCCCGCCAACACGCCGATCGCGAGGAGACGATTCGTGTCCCAGAACAGCACCACGAGGAAGAACACGAGCAGCACGACGGCAAGAGCGATGCACAGCGCAGCGACCGCGGCGAGCACCGCGATTCGCGCGAGCCGCGCCCTTTCCTCGTCGATCTCGCTCGCGAAGATCTCGATGCGGGTCTGCACGATCGCGATAAAGGTCCTCGCGAGATTTCGCAGCGAATCGAGCAGACCCTCGGAGCGCCCGGCTTCTTCGGTCATGGCAAGGGCTAGCGGCGGCTGACGAGGAGCCCGAGCGCGATTCCTACCAGCGCTGCGATCCCGACCGCCTGCCAGGGATTTGCGCGCACGTAGTCGTCGGCGGCGCGCGCCTTTTCCGCCACTTCTTCACCGAGCGGCCCGAGCTTGAGCTTGGCCGATTCGAGGCTCTCCTGCATCTTCGCGCGCGCTGCGGCGGCTGTTTCCCCCGCCTGCCCCACGGTCGCGCGCAACAGCTCCTCGGCGTCGGAGATGACGAGCCTGAGATCGGCGGCGAGCTTTTCTGCGGTGACGTCGTTTTCGTGCATAAGTGGCCCCTTTGCCGGGGATTTTACCGGATACGATATCCCCCCATGTCACGTTCACACACCGCCAGAGCCCTTTCGCCGAAGGCGCGCCTGCGCGCGCTCGAGGCGGCCTTCGCGCGGTTCGCGGACCCCGTCCGGCGCGCGTTTCGCACTCTGTGGGCCGCACCGCCCGCGATTCGGCTTCTCGCCGTCGCGATCGGCATCCTGGCGCTCTGGGGCGCGGCAAACTGGATAGTCCAAGCGGTCCGCAAGCCCTCCGAGATGTTTTTTCCGGTAGGCGGTGCGCTCGTAAAGACGCCCCCGGAAACCTGGCGCCAGTACGGGCCGCTCTTTCGCGAGCATTCCACCGCCGTCATCGCACCCGAGCTGCTCGCCGCGCTCGCGCAGATCGAAGGCGCGGGCAATCCCGTCGCCCGGCCGCGCTGGACCTGGCGCCCGAGCTGGAATCCCTTCGAGCTGTACCGCCCGTCGTCGAGCGCGGTGGGAATGTTCCAGATCACCGACGCAGCGTTCCGGGATGCGAAGCGCTACTGCATCCACGACCACACCGTGGTCGAAGACGGTCCCTGGTACGACCCGAGCTCGTGCTGGTTCAACGGCCTCTACACCCGCGTCGTGCCCAGCCATGCGATCGAGATGACGTCGGCGCTGCTCGACCGCCGGGTCGCGAACATGCTCGCGCGCAGCACGGCGACGCTCGAGCAGAAGCAGGATCTCGCCGCCGTCATCCACCTCTGCGGGCCCGCGCGGGGCCAGGTCTACGCGCGCCGCGGCTTCCAGTCCTCGGGGCAGCGCTGCGGCACCCACGAACTCGCCGGGTACCTCGCGCAGGTCAATGCGTTGAAGCGGCTGTTCGCGCGTCTCGCGGCGGCCGATTGAGCGTCCGCGCCTCGAGCAGCCGCTACTCGATGTCGATTTCGAAGCTGCGCGGCCACTCGGGGCGGGTCTCCAAATGGAAATACACGCGGCCGATCTCGCGTCCGTCGGTGGTTTCGACCTGCACTTTCCACTCGCCCGGCTGGTAGTTCGACTTGAAGCCGTAGCCGCGAAATCCTTCCGCTCGCCCGCCGAGGATCTTGATGGGAATCGTGTCCTGCAGCGCCCAGCCGCGGGCCTCCTCCTTCAAATACCAGCGCAGCTGCACCTGGTCGGAGAAACGCGTGGGCGAGAAGATGCGAAAGAACACGTACACCTTGTCGCCGGGCTGAGCGAGGAACTCCTGGTCCCCGTGGTGCCAGATGCGCCACGCCGGACGCTCGTGGCTCAAGCGGTAGGTATCCTGCGTCTTCTCGACCGCGTGATAGATCCCGATGAACGGGATCGAGAGCGGGACCGGCGGAATCAGCCTGAGGTAGTAGAAGACGAGGAACCCTACCAGCACGCTGCCCAGCGGCAGGAGCATCTGCCGGCGCGCGCGGCCGAAAAAGTCCAGCTTCCTACGCTTGATCCCCCAGACGACGCCGACTACGGGCACGCAGCCGGCGAGCATCGAAACCAGGAACACCGTGACGCCTATCGAGCCGACGAAGATCGGCACGACATTGGCCGCGAAGCACAGCGAGCACAGGGCGAGCAGGGTGAACTTGAACGGCAGGCCCAGGGACTTGAAGCGCTCGGATTCGTTCGCCCACAGCAGGAAAACCAGGAACGCGAGAAAGAAGAACGACACCAGGAGCGACGAGCTCTTGAAGAAGAAGATCGTGTAGACGTTGAGCAGCGTTCCCAAGAAAAAGTGCACCAGCGCCGTGCGGTACTGGTAGTACCAGCGCTTGAGAAAGAACAGGCTCGCGGGGTCGGGGCGCGCGCTGCCTCCCTCGAAGAACATCTGCGTGAGGGCGGCGAGGATCACTGCGATATAGACCACCTGCTGCCCGATCGCGTACCAGGAATCGGCGCGCTCGACGGTGACGATGTCGAAAAGAAAGCCGCAGACGAAGGAAAGAACGGCGATCCTCTGCTCGTTCCTTTCGTAGTAGAGCTTGAGGCGGCCGATCGCGCCGACCGCGGGCGCCGCTTCGTTCATTTTGGGTTCCGCTGTTTCCACAGTTCCATCAGCTTGCGGGCGAACACCGTGCCGAGCGCGTCGTCCTCGTGCATGAAATAGACATAGGCGCGCTCAAGGCGCAGCGCCGCGATCCGCTCGGCCCAGTCGCCGAGATCCGCATCCTCGTAATGCGTGCGCCGCAGGCGCAGGTAGCCGCTCGCGGCGGTCGCGACGATAGGGGGCGAGTCGCCTTCCTCGGTGTCGGTATAGCAGAGCATCGCGCCCTTCGCGCGCAGCGCCTCGTAGACCTCCCCGTCCTGCCAGG
>Ga0209056_10005349_pt1 | contig 13356 bp, 8 predicted proteins | sample GraSoiAngelo_114_FD_185876 | JGI IMG/M metagenome (GOLD analysis project Ga0209056, IMG submission 185876) | Grasslands soil microbial communities from the Angelo Coastal Reserve, California, USA - 14_0903_13_40cm (SPAdes) (version 2) | ecosystem: Environmental > Terrestrial > Soil > Grasslands ... | reverse complement strand
TGAGCGGACACGCACGCAACCTCCCGGACGGCCGCGTGGAGGTTCTGGCCTGCGGGGACCAGGAGGCGGTGCTCGCGTTCGTCAAATGGCTGTGGATCGGCTCCTCGGCCTCGAGGGTCACCTCGGTAGAGGTGACCGACGTCGTGATCGATGCCGCGCAGACACCCGCGGGCTTTCGCACGGTTTGAATCGATGCGGGTTCTGAACAGAGCGTCCGCGCTTGCGCTGCTCGCGGCGCTCGCGCTCCTCACCGCGGCCATGGTGCCGGCGGAGCCCCCCGAGGTCCCGGCACCGGCGCCTGCAGCGCAGCCCGCGCCGCCTCCCAGGGTTCTCTGGTTCCACCGGCACCCGCGCCGTGCGGAAGCGCCCTGGGTCGCGGCCGCCAACCCCCTCGCCGTCGATGCCGGGCTCGAGATCCTCGCCCGGGGAGGCAAGGCGGTCGACGCCGCGGTAGCGGTGCAGGCGATGCTCGGGCTCGTCGAGCCGCAGAGCTCCGGCATCGGCGGCGGCGCCTTCCTCCTCTACTACGATGCCGGGAGCCGCAAGCTGAGCGCGCTCGAGGGTCGCGAGCGCGCGCCCGCGGGCGCGCAGCCCGACATGTTCCTCGACGAGCACGGCAAGCCCTTGCCGTTCGTCGAGGCGGTGCGCAGCGGGCGCTCCACCGGCGTGCCCGGCGCGATCGCGATGCTGTACGCGGCGCACTCGAAGCTCGGCAAGCTGCGGTGGAAGGAGCTGTTCCAGCCGGCAATTCGCGCCGCGACTGCGGGCTTCAAGGTTCCCGCGCGCATGGCGTCGTTTCTCGGCGAGGGATCGCCGTTTCCGCCGACCAACGAAGTGCGCATGATGTTCGCGCGACCCGACGGCGAGACCGTCCAGGAAGGCGACCTGTTTCGCAATCCGAAGTACGCCCACACACTCGAGCGGATTGCGCGCCAGGGTCCGCGCGCGCTCTACGAAGGCGAGATCGCCCGCGAGATCGTGGCCACCACGCATTTGCCGGCGCTGCCAGGCACGATGACGCTCAAGGATCTCGCCAGCTATCGCGCGAGCTGGACCGAGCCGGTGTGCCGGCCGTACCGCGGCTACCCGGTGTGCGTGCCGCCGCCGCCCTCGAGCGGCGTGTCGCTTCTGCAGATGCTCTCCATACTCGACCGCACCGATATCGGCGGGCGCCGCCCGAGCGATCCTCAGGCCTGGTTCCTGTTCGCGCAGGCGAGCCGTCTCATGTACGCCGACCGTGACCGCTACGTCGCGGATCCGCGCTTCGTGCCTGTGCCGGTCGATCGCATGCTCGACCCCGCCTACGTGCGGCTGCGTGCCCAGCTGATCGGCCAGCACGCGGGCGCCGCGCCGCTCCCCGGCGACCTCGCCACGCCGCGCGGACGGGACGCGACCGCCGAGTCCGCGGGAACCAGCCACTTCGTGATCGTGGATGCGGAGGGCAATGTCGTATCCATGACCACCACCATCGAATCGATCTTCGGCTCCGGGCGCACGGTCGAGGGCTTCGTGCTCAACAATCAGCTCACCGACTTCTCGTTCGTGCCGGCCGAGGGCGGCCGCCCGGTCGCCAACGCGGTGCGCGGCGGCAAGCGGCCGCGCTCCTCGATGGCTCCGGTCATCGTTCTCGATCACGCCGGCAACTTCGTGGCCGCGCTCGGCTCGCCCGGGGGGTCCGCGATTCTCGAATACAACGCCAAGGCGCTCGTCGGGCTGTTCGCCTGGAGGCTGTCGCTCAAGGAGGCGATCGAGCTGCCGAACCTGATCGCGCGCGGCGACACCTACAGCGGCGAGACCGCCAAATTCTCCCCCGCGCTGCTCGCCGGGCTCCGCGACCGCGGCATCGAGCTCAAGCCCGGGCATGCCGAGAACTCGGGGCTCCATGGGGTACTGCGCCGCGCCGACGGGACTTACGAGGGCGCGGCCGACTCGCGCCGCGAGGGCGTGGCGCGCTCGCTGGCGCCCCGCGTGCAGCGGCCTTAACGGCTCTTGGGCGGAAAGCCGAGGTCGTCCGCCCCGCTCCAGCGCGTCCAGTCGCCGATCACCCGATCGGGATAGTCGCGCCGGCCGGGGCTGCCGTTGTAGCGCGCCAGCGCCTTGCGCACGTCGTTGCGCTCGTGATCGAGATAGAAGCGCAGGATGGCGCAGCCCATGCGGATGTTGGGGGCGACGTGGATCAGGTCGTGGCGGCGCATGCCGAGCCGCTCGGGCCAGAACGGCATCACCTGCATGAGACCCACGGCGCCGCTGGGCGAGACCGCCCAGCGGTCGAAGCGGCTCTCGACGTCGATGAGCGCCATCACGAGGCCCGGCGGCAGACGCGCCTCACCGGCCCGGTGCGTCTCGCAGTAGACCTCCCTGAGGATGTCGAGCCGCTCGTTCTTTTCCTTCACGATGCGCCGCAGCCGCGGCTCCATCAGCGTGTACCACACCGCCGAGTCGTAATGATCGGTGAAGCACTCCGCCTCACCGATGGCCTTCGCGATCACCTCCCGCAGCTCTCGATCGAGCTGTTGATCCGCGTGCGCCGGATGCGGGAGGGCCGCGGCGAGGGCGGCAAGCGCGATCGCGGGCAGCCCTCGGCGGCGCGCCGCGCTCGAGGCGCGCTCAGCTCGCAAGGCGCGCGCGCAGGAAGGAGAGCGTCTCGGGCTCCGGGAACTCGGTGCTGGCGCTGTCGCGCCGGTGGCGATATTCGAGCTTGCCCGCCTCGAGGCCCCGATCGGCCACCACCAGCCGGTGTGGGATGCCGAGCAGCTCCGCGTCGGCGAACTTGACGCCCGGGCGCGCGTCGCGGTCGTCGTACAGCACTTCGATCCCGGCGGCGGTGAGCTCGGCATACAGGCGGTCGCTGACCTCGCGAACACGCGCGGATTTTTGCAGGTTCAGCGGCACCAGTACCACCTGGAAGGGCGCGATCGGAGCCGGCCAGATGATGCCGCGCTCATCGTGGCTCTGCTCGATGGCGGCGGCCACGACGCGCGTCACGCCGATCCCGTAGCAACCCATGTAGAGCGCGGTCTCGCGGCCTGCCTCATCGAGCACCACGGCCTTCATGGGCTCGCTGTACTTGCGGCCGAGCTGGAAGATGTGACCCACCTCGATGCCGCGCGCGATCTTCAGCCTCCCTTTGCCGGAGGGGCTGGGATCACCCTCGACCACGTTGCGCAGATCCGCGGCGACGGCCCCCTTCACGTCCCGCTCCCAGTTCACGCCCGTGAAGTGCATATCCTTCTCGTTGGCGCCGCACACGAAATCGGCGAGCGCCAGTGCGCTGTGATCCGCATACACGCGGCACTCGAGCCCGACCACGCCGACGTAGCCGGGCTCGGCGCCGGTCGCGCGCAGCACCCGCTCGGCGCTCGCCATGCGCAGCGGGCTCGCCACCCCGGCGAGCTTCTGCGCCTTGAAGGCGTTCAGCCCGTGATCTCCGCGCACCACCAGCGCCACCGCCTGCTCGTCGCTTCCCTCGACGATGAGCGTCTTGACGCAGCGCGCGGGGTCCACTTTGAGAAAGCGCGCCAGGTCCTCGATGGTGCGCGCGCCGGGAGTCGGCACCTTGCGCAGCGGCTGCTGCGGGGCGGGGCGCGGGCCCTGCGGCGCCAGCGCGACCGCGACCTCGAGGTTCGCCGCGTAGTCGTCGCCGTCGGAGAAGGCGATCACGTCCTCGCCCGAGGCGGCGAGCACGTGGAATTCCTGCGACACGTCCCCGCCGATCGCGCCGGAGTCCGCGCGCACCGCGCGGAATGTGAGCCCGGTGCGCGTGAAGATGCGGGTGTAGGCCTCGTACATGGCGCGGTAGCCGGCCCGCAGCGACTCCTCGTCGAGATGAAAGGAGTACGCGTCCTTCATGATGAATTCGCGGGCCCGCATGACGCCGAAGCGCGGGCGCACCTCGTCCCGGAACTTGGTCTGGATCTGGTAGAAGTTGACCGGCAGCTGCCGGTAGCTCTGCAGCTCGCGTCGCACGATGTCGGTGATCACTTCCTCGTGCGTGGGACCGGCGACGAAATCGCGCTCGTGCCGGTCCTTGATGCGCAGCAGCTCCGGCCCGTACTCCCTCCAGCGGCCCGACTCCTGCCACAGCTCCGCCGGCTGGATCACCGGCATCACGAGCTCGAACGCTCCCGCGCGGTTCATTTCCTCGCGGATGATGCACTCCACCTTCTGCAGCACCTTGAGGCCCATCGGCAGCCAGCTGTAGAGACCGGCAGCGAGGCGGCGGATGAGGCCGGCGCGCAGCATCAGCTGATGACTCACCACCTCCGCCTCGGCGGGAGTCTCCTTCATGGTGTTGAGCGGATACTGGGAGAGCCTCATCGGCCGTGGACCTGCTCTTGAAATGGCCTTCGCCGGCATCTTATCAGGAGCCCGCTGCCAACTACCTCGGGCCCGGATAACGGATAAGATTGCCGCCGTGGCAACCGAGTCCCAGGAACACTCACGCCCCCGAGCCAAGGGCATCTACCTGCTGCCCAACCTCCTGACCACCGGGTGTCTGTTCTCGGGCTTCTACGCGGTCGTGGCGGCCATCGACAAGCACTTCGATCACGCCGGCCTGGCGGTATTTGTCGCGATGATCTTCGACACGCTCGACGGGCGCATCGCGCGTCTGACACGCACCGAGAGCTTCTTCGGCAAGGAGTACGACAGTCTCGCGGACATGGTGGCCTTCGGTCTCGCGCCTGCCATCGTCGCCTACCAGTGGGGCGTGGTGCGCATCGCGGAGTACGGCCACCTCTGGAAACAGTTCGGCTGGCTCGCCTGCTTCTTCTACGCCGTGGCCGCGGCGCTGCGCCTCGCGCGCTTCAACGCGCGCGCCGCCACCGCCGACAAGCGCTACTTCGAGGGGCTGCCGAGCCCGTCCGCGGCGGCGATAGTGGCGGCCTTCGTCTGGTACTTCAGCGCCTGGCACGAGCCGAGACTCATCGGGCTGATCGCCGCCTTCGTCGTGACCGCGAGCGCCGGGGGGCTGATGGTGAGCCGTTTCGGTTATCCGAGCTTCAAGCAGTTCGATCTCGACCGGCGGATCAAATTCGTCTACATGCTGCTGGTGCCGCTGTTCTTCGTGCTGATCGCGATCGATCCGCCCACCATGCTGCTCTCGACGTTCGGCACTTACGCTCTGTCGGCGCCGCTCCTGTGGGTCGGGCGCCGCCTGCGGCGCGCGGTGCGCGGCGCGCCGGCGGCAGGCGCGTAGGGGGACGCATGCCGGGGGAGCGCCGCTTGGAGTACCTGCGGGCGATCGGCATCGACCTGTGGGTGAGACGCGGCCGGGGCGCGGTCGAGGCTCCGCCGACGGGGGACATGGCAGCGCCGGCGGCGGAGATTGAGGCGCGCTGGGACGCGCTGCGCGCCGCGGTGCTCGAGTGCACCCGCTGCCCGCTGCACGCTACGCGCACCCAGGGGGTGCTCGGCGTGGGACCGAAGCGCGCCGACTGGCTGGTGATCGGCGAGGCGCCCGGGGCCGAAGAAGATCGCCGCGGCGAGCCCTTCGTCGGCGCCGCCGGGCAGCTGCTCGATGCCATGCTGCGAGCCATCGGGCTCGACCGCCGGACCAACGTCTACATCGCCAACGTGCTCAAGAGCCGGCCTCCGGGTAACCGCGACCCGAAACCCGAGGAGGTGGCGGCGTGCCTCCCGTACCTGGTGGAGCAGATCGCGCTGCTGCAGCCTAAGATCATGCTCGCGGTCGGGCGGATCGCCGCGCAGAACCTGCTGGGCACAGACGTGCCGCTCGGGAGGCTGCGCGGGCGGGTACATCGTTTCGGCGAGCTGAACACTCCACTCGTGGTGACGTATCATCCCGCCTACCTGCTGCGTACGCCGGGCGACAAGCGTAAGGCATGGGAAGACCTGAAGTTCGCGCGCAGCGTGTACCAGCAACTGACGCAAGGCACCGCGACCGATGGCAACCGCTCCTGAGCTGCTCAAGGCCTCGCCCGAGGTCGTGATCCGCCCGATGCGGGCCGGCGACGTCGCGGACGTGGTGGCCATCGAGCGCGCCTCGTACCAGTTCCCCTGGAGCGAGGGGATCTTCCGCGACTGCCTGCGGGTGGGGTATGTCTGCCGCGTGCTGACGGTCGCCCGGCAGGTGATCGCCTACGGGGTCATGAGCATCGGAGCGGGCGAGGCGCACATCCTGAATCTCTGCGTGAGCGAGGCGTATCGCTGCCGGGGCGTCGGCAAGCGCCTGCTCCGCTCCCTGATCGAGCGCGCGACCGCCGCCGGCATGGCCGAGGCCTTTCTCGAGGTGCGGCCCTCGAACACCGCGGCGATCCGGCTCTATCTCTCGATGGGCTTCGGGCAGGCCGGCACCCGGCGCGGCTACTACCAGGCGCTCAGCGGCCGCGAGGATGCGGCCGTGCTCAAGCTCGCCCTGCGCCCCTTCCAGGCTCCTTCAGCCTGAAGTCCCCTGACCCATGACCGGCCTGGCTGCCGAAATCGGCCGGCGACGGACCTTCGCGATCATCTCGCACCCGGACGCCGGCAAGACCACCCTCACCGAGAAGCTGCTGCTGTTCGGCGGCGCCATCCAGATGGCTGGCGCCGTCAAGGGCCGCAAGGCCGCGCGCCACGCGACCTCCGACTGGATGCGCCTCGAGCAGCAGCGGGGTATCTCCGTCACCTCCTCGGTGATGCAGTTTCCGTACCGCGAATGCATCGTGAACCTGCTCGACACCCCGGGCCACGAGGACTTCTCCGAGGACACCTACCGCACGCTGACCGCGGTCGACTCGGCCCTCATGGTCATCGACTGCGCCAAGGGCGTCGAGGAGCGCACCATCAAGCTGATGGAGGTCTGCCGCTTGCGCGACACGCCGATCATGACCTTCATCAACAAGCTCGATCGGGACGGTCGCCCGCCGATCGAGCTGCTGGACGAGATCGAGAGCGTGCTCCGGATCCACACCGCGCCCGTCACCTGGCCGATCGGCATGGGGCGTGAGCTGCACGGCATTTATCATCTTCTCGAGGATCGCTTCTACGTGTATGCCGCGGGCGAACGCGGCCGGGTGGGAGAGAACCGCACCATCGATGCGCTCGAGAGCGAGGCGGCGCTGGAGTTCCTCGGCGATCGTGCCGCCGCGTTCCGCGAGGAGGTGGAGCTGGTGAGGGGAGCCACCCAGCGCTTCGACCCGCAGGCGTACCTCGCCGGGCGCCAGACGCCCGTGTTCTTCGGCTCGGCCATCAACAATTTCGGCGTCGAGGAGCTGCTCGCGGCTTTCACCGCGCACGCCCCGGGGCCGCTGTCGCGCACGGCGCGCGAGCGCACAGTAATGCCCCCCGAGGCGCAGCTCGCGGGCTTCGTCTTCAAGATCCAGGCGAACATGGACCCCGGCCACCGCGACCGCATCGCGTTCCTGCGGCTGTGCGCCGGCAAGTACGAGCGGGGCATGCGGCTCTTTCACGTGCGCCTCGACAAGGAGGTGCGCGTCGCCGATGCGCTCACCTTCATGGCGGCCGAGCGCGCGCACGCCGAGGAGGCCTACGCGGGCGACATCATCGGCCTGCACAACCACGGCACGATCAACATCGGCGACACCTTCACCGAGGGCGAGCGGCTGGTATTCACCGGCGTCCCGAACTTCGCGCCCGAGATATTCCGCCGCGCGCGGCTCGTGGAGCCTCTCAAGATGAAGGCGCTGCAGAAGGGGCTGTCGCAGCTGTGCGAGGAGGGGGCGACGCAGCTCTTCAGGCCGCTGCGCAGCAATGAGCTGATCCTCGGCGCCGTCGGCCCGCTGCAGTTCGAGGTCGTGGCGTTCCGGCTCGAGGACGAGTACGGGGTGCAGTGCGTCTTCGACCCGGTCGCCATCCACACTGCGCGCTGGGTCGAGAGCACGGATGCGCGGCGCCTCGCGGAGTTCCGCGCCCGCGCGGAGCAGCACCTGGCGCTCGATCACAGCGGCGCCCTGGTGTATCTCGCCCCCTCGCGCGTGAATCTCCAGCTCACCATCGAGCGCTTCCCCGACATCCGCTTCCACGAGACGCGCGAGCACGCCTCGGGCTGAGGGCCGCCGGTTCGGGGGATGGCGCTGGCAGCCGATTTGTGCGACATAGGCGCGCACCGCACACGCCGCATCGAAACGGGCCGACCCATGAACGACGTCACCCCGGCACCCGCCCTCACTCAGCGCGAAGTGCTGCTGCACGCGCTCTACGAGGCTTCGGAGCTCGAGCACAATCTCATGTGCACCTACCTGTACGCCGCGGCTAGCCTGAAGGACGGGGAACGGGAGGGGCTTTGCGCAGAGGAGGCCGCGGCCGTGCGCCGCTGGCGCCAGGTGCTGATGGGCGTGGCGATCGAGGAGATGGGCCACCTCGCGGCGGTGTGGAACATCACCTCGGGGCTCGGTGGCGCGCCGCGCATCGGGCGCTCGAATTTCCCGCTCGATCCGGGGCTGCTGCCGGCGAGCGTGGTGGTGAAGCTGGCGCCGTTCAACGCCGACACGCTGCAGCACTTCGTATTCCTCGAGCGGCCGCGCGGCTCCACCGAGCCGGACGGCGCGGGCTTCGCCTACGAGCGCACCTATGTACGCGGCGGCACCAGCGGGGCGCGGCTCACTCCGATGGGCGTCAACTACGACACCGTCGGCGACTTCTATGAGGCCCTCGGGGAGGGGCTGCGCGCCCTGGTAGCGCACTGCGGCGAGGCGAACGCTTTCGACGGCGATCGGGCGTTGCAGCTCTCGCCGGAGGAAGTGAATCTGCCCGGTGCCCGGCAGGTCGTGTGCCTGAAGACCGCGCTCGCCGCGTTCGCGGCGATCGTCGAGCAGGGCGAGGGCGCACCGCGCGACTCGATCGGCTCGCACTACCAGAAATTCCTGGGAATCCGCGCCGAGTTGCAGGCGCTGACCGAGCGCAACCCGGCGTTTGCGCCCGCGTTCCCCGCCGCCACTAATCCAGTCCTGCGCCGTCCGCCGCGCCCCGAGGGGCGCGTATGGCTCGAGAACCCGGACGCGGTGGCCACCGTGGATCTCGCCAACGCCTGCTACGGGCTGATGCTGCGCCTGCTCGCCTACGCCTATGCGGTGCGCGGCCCGAGTGCGGAAAAGTCCCTCGCCGTGGATCTGGCGATCGGCCTCATGCAGGCGGTCATGCCGCTCGCCGAGCGGGCGGCGCGGCTGCCGGCCGGGCCGTCCAACCCGCAGTGCAACGCCGGCGTCTCGTTCATCACGCTGCGGGACTCCGCCGCGCTGCCGCCCGGACCGGCCGCGCGGCGGGTGTTCGTCGAGCGCATCAAGCAGCTGGCCGAAGGAGCCGCACCGCTCGCCGCGGGCGGCGATGCGCGCGCCGTGGCGGCCGCGCGGCAGCTGGCCTCGCTCGCCGCAAGCGCCGGCAAGGGCTTGGATCTCACGCCCGCCGCGCCCGCCGCGACGGCGGCAGCCCCTCAGCCGGCGGCTGCACCCGCTACGCCGGCGGCTGCACCCGCTACGCCGGCGGCTGCACCGGCCTCCACTGTCAGCGGCGGCGTGGAGACGGTGCAGGGAGAGTGGCTAGAGCTCGAGTTCGAAGCGAGGCGCTGCATCCATTCGCGCTTCTGCGTCACCGGGGCGCCGCAGGTCTTTCTCGCCAACGTGAAGGGACCCTGGATCCACCCCGACGCCATGCCGGTCGAGCGGCTGGTCGAAGTGGCGCACGCCTGCCCCTCGGGTGCGATCCGCTATCGGCGCAAGGACGGGGCGCCCGAGGAGCCCGTGCCGCCGGTGAATCTGGCCGGCGTGCGCGAGGCCGGCCCGTACGCGTTCCGCGGCCAGCTCGAGATCGACGGTGCGCCGGCGGGCTTTCGCGCCACGCTCTGCCGCTGCGGGGCGTCCGCAAACAAGCCCTTCTGCGACGGCACGCACTCGAAGATCGGCTTCTCCGCCACCGGTGAGCCGCCGAGCGGCAAGACCGACATGCTGCCCACGCGCGACGGGGTGCTGGCGATCGATCCGCAGCCGAACGGTCCGCTGCGAGTGCGCGGCAACCTCGAGATCATGAGCGGCACGGGACGCGTGGTGGCGCGGGTGACGTCGGCGTACCTGTGCCGCTGCGGCGGCAGCGCCAACAAGCCCTTCTGCGACGGCACGCACTCGAAGATCGGCTTCAAGTCGACCTGAGCGGCGCTTTAGTTCTCGCCCGATCCCTTCCAGAAGACGGTCTTGCGCTTCGGGACGATCGCCGGCGACACCTGCTGCGAGCAGATGCCGCAGCTCGTGCCGCCCGAGAGCTGCGCCGCGCCGATGACCGCCGTGACCACCTGGCCGCCGACCGGCACCTGCGCAATCACGGGCGAGGGCGGCAGGCCGCCCCCGACGAACGGCACGTCGCGCAATCCTCCGCAGGCCTGCCCGGTCGCGGAGATACCGCCCGAGGCGTTGAAGAGGTTCGCCCAGTAACCGTACGCGGCGCCGAGCACCGTTGCGCAGGTACCCGCGGTCTGGGGGATGGGCCGATTGGTGCTGAAGGCGACCATGCCGGCCGCAATGATCGCCGAGGTGACCGTTTGCTCGCCCTGACCGTTCTGAATCAGGTTCATGAACCAGCCGCTCATCGTCGAGGTCGGCAGGACGCCCACCGTGCTGCAGGAGGTGCCGTTCGTGAGGCCGCCCGGTCCAGGATCGCTCGGACTGTAGGTGAAGTCCATCATCTTCGTCGTGTCATCGAGGTTCAACGCGCTGGTCGAAGCGAGGTTGTCCTTGAACACATAGAAGCGATTGACGACGTTGGCGTAGGGGTACTGGCTCTGCAGGGGGTGCTCGCGGTCTCCCGAGCCGAGGGCGACGTAGAGCTGATTTCCGGGCGCTGCGAGCAGCGCCGGAGCGAACAGGAGCTTGCGGCCCGAGCCGTTGGTGTAGGCAATCCGGTTCATCGCCCAACTGGACTGGTTGGCGCTGAAATCGAGCCGGTAGACGTTGCCGCCGGTATCGACCGCGTAGGCATGATCGACCACTCCGGGCGTTGTGACCGATATCAGCGCAATGTCCGCGGCCACGCTGCGCGTGGTCGAGAAGAACGCGAGCTGGGCACCCGTCTGGGCGTTGAGGACGAACACCCCCGCGCCCTTCGGGCTGGTGCATGTCGGAGTCGAGGTGTTGGCGTCCTCGCACGAATCGTAGCCGGCGCCCACGATGACGACCGGTGAGCTGTAGCCGAGCACGCTCGCGGCCACGGCCGGCGTGGACCACGTCTGTCCCATGCTGGTCGCGTTGGCGCCGAGCGCGGGCACGCAGTTGAGGTCGTTGGTGAGGTGCGGGCAGCCGAATTTCCACAACACCGCCGGCGACGACACATTGGTGACGTCGAGGGCGTAGAGCATGCGGCCGCCGCGACGCATGGTCGGGTAGATCCACACAGCCGAGGGAACCCGCTGGGCGTTGACCGCCCCCTCATACAGGCCGGACGTGCCGTCGTAGTAGTAGTTCTTGGAGAGCGGCGTCGGGGTGACGCCCGAGGGCGTCCCCGGGAAGTTGACGATGGGGCTGATCTGGTTGCCGTTGGCGTCCGTCATGTTGCTCCACATGAGCCGCTGCAAGCCCGTCGGCGAGGTGAGCGGCGAGGCGACGTAGGCGGTCGGTGCGGGGTTGTAGAACTCGGGCGGCACGAAGGCCCACAGCTCCCTGCCGGTCGCGCCGTCGACGGCGCGCAGCGTGCCGTCGTTCGAGCCGTAGAACACCCGTGTGCCGCTCGGGCCGTAGTCAACCGGCAGCGGTCGCGAGTGAATCTCATCACCGTGCAGCGACGGGCGGGACTCAGTGGAGGTTACCCCGTCACTGCCATTGCCGTTGCCGTTCTCGTCCTGCACGTCCTGGCCGAGGATCCAGTTCACGAGCGCCGGCGGCAGCCCGGTGTTGACGGTGTTGAAGGGCACCAGCGTCGTGCTGCCGAACACGCCGCCGACCGCGTTGGTCGTCAGCACGTTGCGCTGCGAGGGACTCCAGGTCGGGGAGCTGTTGGTCGTCGGCGGATTGTTGCCCTTGCGGATCACTTCAGCCACGCCGCCCTTCTCGACGATGGGTCCGTCGGGCACGTCGCTGTACTTGCCGAGCGTGGAGGTGGGGCACGTGCCCTTGGCGAAAGCGGTCTCCGCCATGTTGTTCCAATTGCCCTGCGCGTTCTGGCTTGGAGCGAAGTTCCAGTAACCGTTGGGGTAGTGCGCCGTGTCGGTCGAGTCGCTCGTCCAGAAGCTCTGTGCGCAGGAGCCGAGGAATCCCGTGAGGAGATTCACCGCCGGCTGGCCCTGGGCGTCGCCGAGCTCGATACTGCCAGTGACGTTGATCAGCTGGAACTGCTTGAGATTCCCCATCCAGCGCGGCTGCATCTTGTTGTCCGGCCGGAACATGGGGATGTACACCTGGTTCTTGTCCTGCGCCCGGTTGGTGGCGTTGACCGGGAGACTGGCGGAGGCGAACGTGGAATTCACCGCCTGGATCTGGTCGAAGATGGTGACCAGGGCGCTGTAGATCGCCGCCTGCGAGCTCACCTGGAAGTAGCGCCCGCCCCCCTGGCGTGCCGCGGCCTGGAGCGACGCGGAGTACGAGGCGTTCTGCTGGGCGTTGTACGCATCGAGAATGTACGTCGTGATCGAGCCGTTGTTGTTGCCCGAGGGCACCACCGCGCCGCTCTGATAGAAGAAACGCGTCCACTCGTCGGTCCAGGTATCGCCGCTGCCGCTGGGCGCGGCCGGCAGAGCCGTGAGCGCTGGCAGGACCGAGGGCTCGTACACGTTCTCGTACGGGCCGGTGCTGGCCGAGCCGTTGGCGTTGTTGGCGATGTAGATGATGTAGCTCGCCGCGCAGGGCTTCCCGGAGCTGATCGGGCTCTGATAGAGGCCGTTCGAGCCGATGGCCCATCCCGAGGCGAGCCCCTGGGCGTAGGCCGTGTATCCGCCGCTTCCCATCGGCCCGCCGCCGAGGTTGCCGGCGATGTCGACCCTGGGATTGGCGGCCGCGCCACCCGAGTAGGGAGCGAGTCCCGAGAAGTACTTGTAGACCTCGTAGAGCCCGGCGGTCTCGTCCTTGCTGGACATGCCGCTGAGCTTCTCGCCCGCCGAATTGATGTTGCTGGCGATCTCCGACAGGATGTTCTGCAGGACCGTATTGTTGGCGCTCACCAACATGTTGCGGGCGCCGAAGCGGATGTAACCGCCGCCGCTGCCGTTGCCGCCACTGTTCGAGCTGAGCATCGCGAGGCCGACGTTGATGTCCAGTCCCTGCCCGGTGAGGTACTGCAGCACCTGGGCCATCGCCTGGACCTCGGCCTGGCCCTGGGTGGCCGCGTCGGGCCAATGCTGTGACGCCCTCGACCAGTTAGGGCTGTTGTCGATCAGGATCATGACGTTCGGAGCATCGCCACTGCCGCCCGACTGGCCGGCGA
>Ga0209056_10005338_pt1 | contig 13376 bp, 14 predicted proteins | sample GraSoiAngelo_114_FD_185876 | JGI IMG/M metagenome (GOLD analysis project Ga0209056, IMG submission 185876) | Grasslands soil microbial communities from the Angelo Coastal Reserve, California, USA - 14_0903_13_40cm (SPAdes) (version 2) | ecosystem: Environmental > Terrestrial > Soil > Grasslands... | reverse complement strand
GTTGGGGCAGTTCCGAATCACTAATCACGAATCACAAATCACTTCACAGTCAGAGGTTCCTGATCTGTGATCACGGTGCGCTCATTCGCTATGAGTGTCCGCAGCGGCAAGGGCAGGCTCATGACCCTAGTGTGGGTTTCGCCATCGTAGAAGCGCAGCCGGATCTTGCGGGCCTGCAGGCGCTGGTTGATCTCAGCTGGAGACAGGCCGGTCCAGACGTCGCGGCGGGATCCGGCGACGAATGCCCACGGGTAGTCAAACGACATCACGAAGTCGCAGTAAGACCGGGTGTGGGGGAACACCTCCCGGACCGTCCGGTGAATCGCCGCGTGCAGACGGTCGCCGGCATCGTAATGGACGCCGATGGCCTGGGTGACGAAGATTCCGTCTTGGTTGAGCACCCGCGCCACTGAGGCGTAGAACTCGCGGGTAAAGAGCAGTTTGCTCGGACCGCCCTCGATCGGATCTGTGATGTCATTGATGACGACGTCGAACCGCTCGCCGGCCTGTTCCACATAGGCGCGCGCGTCGCCATGGCGCACCTGCACGCGGGGATCGTCGAACGCGCCGCGGTGCCAGGATGGTAGATACTCGCGGCACAGCGCCACCAGCTCTCGATCGATATCCACCATCACCACCGACTCGACCGTGGGATGGGCCAGGATCTCGCGCAGCGGGGCGCCTTCCCCGCCGCCGCAGACCAGCACTCGCCTGGGGTTGGGATGGGCGATCATCGCCGGATGTACCAGCAGTTCGTGATAGATGTACTCGTCGACTTCGGCCGACTGAATCTTTCCGTCGACCACCAGGCAGCGGCCCAGGTGGTCGAACTGCTGAATCACCACGTCTTGATACGTGGTCTGCGCGCGGACGATGACCTGTCCACAGCGGTGGGCGTGGACCTCGGCCTCGGTGTAGCGATCGTAGAACCATAACCCCTTGAGAGGAAATTCCGCTAAAGGAATTTCTTCACGGTTGAACACTCGAGCCTCCTCGGGAGTCTACCCAGTCTTCCCAATCTACCTAGTCTACCTACATCCTTCTCCGCAGTCGACTGGGGAGACTGTGAGGACTGGGAAGACTGTGAGACTATCCCTTCACAACGCCAAGGGGCCTGGTGCGTGCGACACGCCGGCTGAGTCCTGCCGCCTGGCAGATCCCGACGACGTCGGCGACATCCTTGTAGGCGACCGGCGCTTCCTCGGCCAGGAGGCCGCGGTCCTGTGCGCGGACCAGAATACCCTGCTGGCGCAGTTGCTGGGCGACGTCCACGCCGGCCAGCGTGCGCACGGCCTGCTTGCGGCCCATCAACCGGCCGGCGCCGTGACAGGTCGAGCCGAATGAGATGCGCATCGCCTGCTCGGTGCCGACCGCAACGAAGGAGTAGCGGCCCATGTCACCCGGCACGAGCACCGGCTGGCCCACCGCCCGGTACTTATCGGGAACTTCGGGGTGACCAGCTGGGAACGCCCGCGTCGCGCCTTTGCGGTGGACGACGAGACGCTGCGTCTGTCCGTCGACCTGATACTCCTCGATCTTCCCGATGTTGTGGGCGACGTCGTAGATGAGCTCCATGCCGAGGCTCTCAGGGCTTTGCGCGAACACCCGGCTAAACGCCTCGCGCACCCAGTGAGTGATCATCTGGCGGTTGGCCCAGGCGAAGTTCGCTGACGCACACATGGCCCCAAAGTACTGCTGCCCATCGGGCGACTGGAACGGCATGCACGCCAGCTGGCGGTCGACCAGAGCAATTCCGTGTTCCCTCGCGGATCGCTCAGCCACCCGCAGGTAATCCGTGCATACCTGATGACCCAGGCCGCGCGAGCCACAGTGCACAAAGACCACAACCTGACCGACCTGATCGACACCCAGTGCCGCCGCGGCCCGCGCATCGAAGACCTCGTCGACCACCTGCACCTCAAGGAAGTGATTGCCGGATCCCAGTGTGCCAATCTGGCCGCGCCCGCGCTGCTTGGCCGCCTGACTGACGGCGTCGGGATCGGCTTGGGGGAGGCTGCCGTGCGCTTCGATCACATCAATGTCGTCCTGCCGGCCGTAGCCTTTCTGTACCGCCCACCGCGCGCCGCCCTCGAGCACGTCGTCGATCTCCCCCATGCTCACCTTGATGCGACCGGTCGACCCGACGCCGGAGGGGACGTTGACGAACAGCGCATCGACGAGAGGCTGGATCTTCGCCCGTACATCGGACTCCGTCAGATTCGTACGGATGAGCCGTACCCCACAGTTCGAAACCACGAAACCATTAGCAATGAAGTTGTGATGCGGATCGTCGACCGTGAAATCATAAACAGGCCCGTCAAAAGGAATAGCTCGCTTGCGAACGACGACGTCCCAAACCTGACCCGTCTTTCCCAAATCCCGAGTTCGCTCCTCGAGGAATTTCTTGAAACCGGGGAAAGCAGTGCCGATCCGGACTCCGCGCGGTTTGGCATTCCAGATTGCATGCTCTACGAAGGGCTGACTTACGTAAGGAGAGCCAACCGCCTGAGCGTCCCCCGCTCTCACACCTCGTGCGTGCATTGCTCGTGCAAACTCGACGCTGAGCTCTCTCTCCTTCAGCGCCCAGAGCTTCAGTCTCAGATATTGGGCCGCCGCACACGCCAGGAACTGTTTTCGGCGATTGTACTCAAAACCAATCCCCGTCCAGAGTTGAATCAAATTCTCCGGCTTACTGGAGATTTGTAGGCGGAGGCGCACGGCACTGCTGTCGCGTCCCACGCGTTCCTCTCGATCTCTTATGATCGAACTCTCCACGCCAAACTCCGCAAGCCATGCTTCTATCTTTCGAAAATACCGCCGGCCACTTTCAGCAAGCTCTGGCCGCTTATTCATCGAGAGGACTTGTGTGTAGAAGTTGTAGGGATGGCCACTAACTGTTGTCGGCGCCGTCAGCTCGGCACCGAATAGAGCGGCAAGATAGAGACGCTTCATCCACAGTGGCGCACGATCGAGCCACGGAGGAGCCTCAAAATTAGAGCCAGCCTTGTTCCCAACAGGCACTCCGAGGCAACGAACGAGAAGTGCAAATGCACTCGATCCGATATGCACGGAAGCTTCAGTCGTACGAAACCGCTTCGGCCCGTAATGAGTCTCAATAAAATGCTCACGATGTCTCGAGTACACGCGAGAAGGGAGGAACCCAACTGTCAGGATATCTCGACGGATGTCCTCGAGATCCTCTGCAGAACCATAGAAAGTCACGAGCGCACCTCTACGCCGCAACTGAATACTCCCGTCGCCATGAATGAATCCCATGAGTTTGACTAAATAAGGGATGCGAGGGTCATTCATCCGAAGTGGCAAGAAGTCCCTAAGCTTCAGTGCGCGCAGAGTTTGCGCCAATCCGTTCTCGTGGCCAGGATAGCTTTTGGCGACATCTTCCTCCGTGACAAGGACCTCGTCGGAAGGTTCCTCGAAGGCGACACCCTCAAATGGGTACACAGCCACAAATTCCGAAACAGGAACGTCTTTGATAGAAGTCATACCATGAGGCGTCAGAAATGGATGGTCTTCGGTGGCGACGATCTTGAGTCCAGATTCTGTTGTGATCTCAAAAACCTGATTTACCGGCTTCGCGTGCTTAATGAATGCTGCGATCGAAGTCCCCCATGCACGCTCGTTTGGGTGGATGCACATGATCCTCTCTGCGGACCAGTGCTGTTCAAACTCGTGTATGGGACGATGATATCCGAACTCGTGAAGTACGTTCGCGTCGCCATACAAGCAATTCACGTCGTACCCGATTCCGCCAGGGCTGATGATCCCATCTTCAACTCGGAAAGCCGCAACACCACCAACCGGAAATCCGTAACCCCAATGAATATCGGGCATGGCCAGGGAGTAGCCTACGATTCCCGGCAGCGTGGCAACGTTGGCCACTTGCTCCAGCGCCTGCTCCTCGGCAATCTGGCGCAGCATGCGTTCGTCGGCGAAGACAAGCCCTGGCACGCGCATGCCGGGCTTGTAGGACGTCGGAATCTCCCAACGATAGTCGTCGATCTTTTTCAGGATGTGAGTCCAGGAAGTAGCCATGGCCCCTACGGGATTAGGGATTGGGGATTAGGGATTGGTTATGCTCCCTCCTTATCAATTGTAACGCAGACGATAAAACAAAAGAGGCCTCCCAGAATCTGAGAGGTCTCTAGAACTCTTATCTTCGTTTTTCCTAATCCCTAATCCCAAATCCCTAATCCCGCAGTTTCGTGTTAGAAGGGCATCGCCTCGACGGCTTTGATCTCGGGGACCGCTTCCTTCAGCATCCGCTCCACGCCGACCTGCAGCGTCATCATGGAGTGCATGCACCCGACACACGCGCCGGCCAGGCGGATCTGCACGACGCCATCGGTCACATCGAGGAGCTCGATGTCACCGCCGTCGCCTTGAATGTACGGCCGGATGGTATCCAGAACCTGCTCCACCCGTTCCCGGAGACCGCCCTCTTGCGTCTGCACCTGCTCTGCCATCTCCGCGCTCCTAAGCTTGTGTCGTCTGTGTGTGGGCCGTGGCGTCATCACACGGCTCGGCATGGCCCGCGTCTTGACGCGTCCGGAACGAATGCCCGCACCCGCAGGTCGAAACGGCGTTGGGGTTGCGGACCGTGAAGCCTTCGCCAAACGTCGATTTCGTATAGTCGATCTGTGCCCCGCTCAGGTACTGGAGGCTGTTGGCGTCCACGAGCACCTGCACACCGCCGCGCTCGAAGATCTGGTCGTCGGTGCGGCGCTCGGCATCGAATCCCATGCCGTACGAGAACCCTTCGCACCCGCCCGGTTGAATGAACAATCGCAGGTACAGGCCCGGCTGCTCCTGGGTCTGGAGCAACTCCTTCAGCTTTGTCGCCGCTTGATCCGTGATGGTAATCATTCAGGGAGACCCTCCACCGCCATTCTACGAGGTGCGCGAGAACAAGTCAAACTGCGGGAGTGGGGATTGGGGATTGGGGATTGGGGATTAGAAACTGACTCGAAATCCCGCTCTGCATGGCCCAATCCCTAATCCCTAATCCCTAATCCCGTAGTTTCTCCAACTCTGGCCGCGTTTCGAACCGCCGGATCCCTCAGCAGTTCGTTAAGCTCCTCCTTCGTCAGGGGTTGCGGCGGATCGCGGTCGGCGTCGACCGGGCACAGGAAGCCGAACGTTTCGGCGCCGGCGTTCACGAACTGATGCGGGACATTCGGAGGGACGTACACAAAGTCAAACGGCGCGACGTCGAACACCTCGCGGCCGACCACCGCCCGGCCGGCGCCGCGGAGGACGACGATGGTATGAACGTGACGGTGCTTCTCCAAACTCGAATATCCGCCCGGCTCAATCTCAAAGTAGCGAAGCTGAAACGCCATCGGCTCGCCCGCACCCCCGGCCAGGGTATGGCGCGCTACGTCCCGCCACGCGGTGCCCGGCACCGGGGACCCGCCGAGTTTGTAGACCCGCGGGCTCACCCCATCCCACGCTTCGCCGTCGAACTGGCGATGCCGCCGACCGTCCGGCGGAGGCCCGCCGGGTATCTCGCAGCTGCTGTCTTCAGGATGCTCGCTCACGGACGCACCACGACCTTCAGTGCCTCGGTGGCCTCACGCACCAGCCGGTATCCTTCGGCCGCCCCGTCCAGGGAGTAGCGGTGGGTCACCAGCGCCTCGACCGGCAGGCCCGCAGCCAGCAACTGCAGCGCCTCTTTGGTCTCCGGCGGACCGGCGGAATAGCTTGGGACGACGGTGATCTCACGGAAGTAGACATCATGCACAGGAAAGGGCCAGGCAACGCCGGGCGGCGTGGGCGTGAACAGCGACAGCGTGCCTCCGGGCGCCACGCAGGCGAAACCCAGCTCGATTGCTTCCACCGTGCCCGGTCCGACCACCACTACATCGGCGCCGGCTCCGTCGGTGCGCGCGCGCACCACATCGGGGAGCGAATCGCGCGTGACGTCCACCCCGACATCGGCTCCCAGCTGAGTGGCGCGGGACACTCTCGAGGACACCCGGTCGGCTCCAATCACGAGCTCCGCCCCGAGCCGGCGGGCGAGCAGCACGTGCAGCATGCCCATCACGCCGAGCCCGATCACGAGCACTCGATCACCCGGGCCGATGCCGGCGCGGTGCGCCGCTTTGACCACGCACGCCAGCGGCTCGACAAACGTGGCGGCCTCGTCGGAGAGCGCGTCGGGGATGCGCAGCACGTCGGCGCGTACGACCTCCGCGGGGACGACAGCGTACTCGGACAGTCCGCCGGGGTTGAGCTTGGTCCGGCGAAACGTCGCGCAATGCACGTAATCGCCACGCTGGCAGAATCGGCAGACCAGGCAGGGAGCGTGATGATGCACGAAGATGCGATCCTTCGGCGCGAAGCCTGCCACACCCTCACCGGTTCGCACGACCTCGGCCACCGGCTCATGACCCGGTACCAGCGGCGCCTTGCGGGCCATGTACCAACCCATCGCCTCACCCGGGCACAGGCCGCAGGCGCGGATGCGCACCAATAGTTCACCCGGCTTCAGCGCGGGCAAGGGCACTTCTTCCAAACGCAGGTCTTCGCTGGTGTGATAGACGATGGCGCGGGTAGTCGCTACTCCCACGCCCGCGCCTCAGGGAGGATGGCGTATTTCACGCCGTTGCCGTGGTCGAGGGAGGCGAAGACATCGACAATGCTGGTCAGTTCTTTCACCCCGGTGACCAGAGGCCGGACGTCAATGGTACCGCTCGCCAGCAACTGATAGGCCTCTTCGACGTCGCGGGGGCGGTAATGGAAGGAGTTGATGATGTCGACCTCCTCGTAGTGCAGTCGTGTCGCATCGAACGCGACCCGTGTGCCCGCGGCGAGACCGGCAAACAGCACCACTCGTCCACCCGGCGCGGCCCATCCCGGCGCCTCCACCCAGACCGCGGGGCTGCCGGTGCACTCGATGACGACATCGCATCCCACGCCCCCGGTGAGGTCGTGGATCCGGCCGGCGACGTCGTCGTGCTCCGTGTCCACCACCGCGTCGGCACCCAGCCGGGCGGCCAGCTCGAGACGCTCCCTCCGCCGGCCCATCGCGATAACGCGTGCCCCCATCGCTTTCGACATCTTCAGGTGCAGCAGGCCGATTGCGCCCAGCCCGACGACCGCCACCTGTTCCGCCGGATGAGGCCGCAACCGGTCCCAGGCGTGGATGACGCAGGACAGGGGTTCCAGGAACGCGGCCTCGATGTAGGAGATCTCGTCGGGTTTGTGCAGGAGATGCCTGGCGGCAACTTTCTCAGACACCAGCAAGTAGTCGGCGTATGCGCCCAGCACAATGCCTTCAAACTGGCGTTCGCACAGGTTCTCGCGCCCCTGCCGGCAGGGCGCACACCCGCCGCACGGCGCCGTGGGCGTGGGCACGACCGCGTCGCCTTCGCGTACATGGCCGACCCCGCCGCCGACGGCGGCGACGTCGCCCGCACACTCGTGTCCGAATGGCCCAAATGGAACCTTGGGGTGTCCCCGGCGATACGTCTTCAGATCGGTGCCGCAGGTGAGCGCGGCGCGGACGCGCAGCAACACTTCGCCGGGTCCGGGTACTGGCACGGGACGGGTGATCAGCTCGATGCGCCGGGGTTCGAGGAGGACGGCCTGCCGCATGACGGACGGGGATTCGTGAGTCGTGATTCGTGATTCGACAGACACCGACACCGTTGACGCGGCTTCCCCGTCAGCATTCACGGTCGCGCTCACGAATTATTGCTTCTCCGGCGCTCCGGCGTCGACCGGAAGCTGCTCATTCATCCAGGCCACGATGCCGCCGGCCAGGTTGAACACACGCTCGTAGCCGGCCCGGCGCAGGGCATCGGTCACCGTCGCGCTGCGTTGCCCGGTCGCGCAGTGGATGATCACGGGGTGGTCCTTCGGGATCTCGCTCATGCGTTGCGGAATCTCGCCGATGGGGATGAGGGTCGCCCCGGGAATGCGGGCGGTGACCCATTCCCAGACCTCCCGCACGTCGATCAGCCGGGCCTGGCCGCGATCGAGCATCTCCTTGGCCTCGGCCACCGACACCACCGGCGTGGCCGCGGGGGTGACCACGACGGCAGGAGGATGCGACGGCTCGCGACCCGGGACGCCGCAGAACGCCTCGTAGTCGATGAGCGCGGTGATGGTCGGATGGTCGCCGCACATCGGGCAGTCGGGGTTGCGCTTCCAGCGCAGCGTGCGCACTTCGCCGATCAGCGCGTCATAGATGAGCAGCCGGTTGGCAAGCGTCTCGCCCGTGTCCAGCAGGATCTTGATGGCCTCGATGGCCTGCAGCGTGCCCATATAGCCGGCCAGCGCACCGACGATTCCGCCCTCGGCGCAGCTGGGCACCGTGCCGGGAGGCGGCGGGGTGGGGAACAGGCACCGGTAGCAGCCACGGCCGGGCAGGAACGCCGTAGCCTGTCCTTCCCACTTTAAGATGCTCGCATCGACGAGGGGTTTGCGGAGCATCACACACGCATCATTCACCAGGTAGCGGGTGGGAAAGTTGTCGCTGCCGTTGATGACCACGTCATAGTCGGCGAGAATCTGCAGCGCGTTCTCACTGGTGAGCACGGTCTGATGCGGCACCACGGTGATGTCAGGGTTGATATCTTCCAGCGTGCGGCGGGCGGATTGAGTCTTCGGGCGGCCGATGTCGTGGGTGAAGTGCATCACCTGCCGGTGCAGGTTGGACAGATCGACACGGTCGCCGTCGACGATGCCGAGTGTGCCGATGCCGGCCGCGGCGAGGTAGATCGCCGCCGGACTGCCCAGACCGCCTGCGCCGATGATCAGGACTTTGCTGTCGAGTAACTTGCGCTGTCCCTGAATCCCGACTTCCTCAAGGATGGTCTGGCGGGAGTACCGCTCCATCTGCTCTTTGGTGAGAAGGGGACCGGGACGGGTCCGCAGTGTCATGCAGGCCTCCTGCTCAGGAATTCTTGACCAATTTACTGCAAATTCGATTGTACCACGCCGCTGCAGGTGGGGGTATCTTCGGGCGTCCACGCCGCGGGCCCTGCTGGGCGTCGGGCGATTCGGGAATGCTATAATGGCAAAGTTGTTGAGTGTGGAGGGCAGCAATGGCGTCAAATGACATCCATGACCTCACAATCATTGGCGCCGGCCCGGCCGGGTTGTTTGCCGCGTACTACGCCGGGTTCCGGGGGCTACGGACCAAAGTCATCGATAGCCAGCCCGACCTGGGAGGTCAAGTCACCGCATTATATCCGGACAAACTAATCTATGATGTCGCCGGCTTCCCGAAGATCCTGGGCAAGGACCTCGTCACCAACCTGGTCGAGCAGGCAACGCAGTACCAGCCGGCCGTCCACCTCAACGAAAGCGTGCACACGCTGGACCGCCTGCCGGACGGCACGATCCGGCTGGGGACCGACCTTGGTGAGCACCTGACGAAAGTCGTCGTGATCACGGCTGGCATCGGGGCGTTCACCCCCAAGACCTTCAAGCGGCCAGAACTCGATCAGTGGATCGGCAAGGGCCTGTACTTCGCGGTCCGTCAGAAGGAAGATTTCCGCGGCAAGCACCTGCTGGTCATTGGAGGCGGCGACTCGGCGCTGGACTGGGCGTTGGGCCTGGTGGGCTATGCGACGGAGATTACGCTGATCCACCGGCGCGACGGTTTCCGGGCGCACGAGGACAGCGTGAAGAAACTGTACGCCTCTCCCATCAAGGTCAAGACCTTCTACGAACTGCGCGCCATCCGCGGCGACAGCCAGGTGCGCGAGGCGGTCGTCTTCCAGAACAAAACCCAGGCGGAGGAAGTCCTGAAGGCTGACGCCGTGCTGGCCTTCCTGGGCCTGGTGAGCAATCTGGGCCCTATCCGCGAGTGGGGTCTGCAGATCCAGGATGACTCCATCGTCGTCAATACGAAAATGGAAACCACGATGCCTGGGGTGTACGCGGCGGGTGACGTCACGATCTATCCAGGCAAGCTAAAGCTCATCGCCACCGGATTCGGCGAGGCCGCGACCGCGATCAACAACGCGGTGACCTACGTGAACCCGAACGCCTCCGCGTTCCCAGGGCACTCCTCCACCATTATGGAGAAGAAAGAAAAGGCGGCCGCGAAAGCGGGAGCCAGTTAGTCATTGCGAGCCCCGAAGGGGCGAAGCAATCTCGTGTGCCAAGGAGATTGCTTCGGGCCTGCGGCCCTCGCAATGACAAATGGAGCCCGTCACCAGCCCAGCAGTTTCCGAAGTTCGCCCGCGCGGTGTTTACTGAGGGGCACCTCCTTTCCACCTTCAAGCGTCAGACTGAAGGCGTTTCGCGTCCAGGGGATGACGCTGCAGACGTGGCCCAGATTGACCAGGTAGGCGCGATGGCAACGAAAGAAACGGAACGGCTCCAAACGCTCGGCGAGTCGAGAGAGGCTGAGGTGGCTCCGCAACTCCCCGCCCCGGGTGACCAGCATCGTCCGGTCGCCGTCCGCATAGCAGTACAGGACCTCCGCCACCGGAAGCAGGCGGATCTCCCCGTCCAGGCGCACTGGGAGACGATCCAGGGCAGGCTCCGCTCCCGCGACCGGCTCGGCGACCCCATCGACCCGGGAACCAGGCGGCCAGGGAACCAAGGAACCCGCACCACGTCTTGATGCGGCGTGAAGCATCACACTCACCACCCTTTGAAAGGTAGCGATTCACGAATCACGATTCACGATTCACCAGGTTTTGCCTAGACTCAGGTGGGCTAATGAAGGGTGGCCGGAACGAGTCATAAAGACAAATGCGGGATTGGGGATTCGGGAGCAGGAATTAGTAATTGCCAAATGGCTTGACCTCGCCTGAATCCCCACAGTTGCCAATCCCTAATCCCCAATCCCTAATCCCGTGGTTACGCCTTTATCAGGCCTCTTCGCACCGCGTAGGCGGCGGCCTCGACGCGGCCACGCACGCCCAGCTTCCGGTAGACGCCCTTGAGATGGTTGCGGATGGTGTGTGGACTCAGCATGAGTTGCCGGCCGATCGCGGCGATATCGGCACCGCCCGCGACGAGCTGCAAAACCTCCAGTTCGCGGCGCGATAGGGCCCCGGGATCCTGCACCCGGCTGCGTGGGGGTACCGCCCGCTGCAGGGCGGCGGTCGCGGTGCGTGGGTACACCAGCCCATCTCCCTCACACACCGCGTGAATCGCGTGAAACAACTCTGCGGGGGTGGCTGTTTTTAGCAGGTAGCCCGCCGCCCCCGCGCGCAGGGCATCGATCGCGAACGCATCCTGCTCGAACATCGTCAGCATCAGGACCGGGACGTCCGGACACTGCCTCCGGATGGTCCAGGTGGCCTCAACGCCGTCCATGCCGGGAAGTCCGATATCCATCACGACGAGGGACGGACGCAGGAGACGGGCCAGGGAGATGGCCTCCGGACCGGTCGCCGCGATACCTACAACTTGAATCGCGGGGTCATCCTGCAGGAGCCTGGCGAGGGAGTCGGCGATCACACGGTGATCGTCGACAAGCAAAATGCGGAGGGCAGCCATCGCGTAGCCTCCTGCCCTCCGCACCTAACACTATACTACGGGATTAGGGATTCGGGATTAGGGATCAGTGACTGAAATCTAGTCCAGAAGTCGGAATAGCTTCCTCTTCAACTCCGTCGGGATGGGGCCTTCGCGGCACTTCATTTCCACGAGCGCCAGCAGCCGGCGTTGGAACTGGTACCGTGGTCCGCAGTCTGCACAGGCGGCGACATGCGCCTCGATTTCGAGATACCGCGCCTCGTCTATCTCGCCATCCAGGAACTGCCACACCAACTGCAGGACCTGCTCGCAGTCCAGTTCCATCATCTGCCGCCACTCTCCGCCGGAGGTTTGGCGGCCCGGACGTAATGCGCCCGCTTCGCATACTCCCACAACTTGACCTGCAGCTGGCGCCGGCCGCGATGGAGCCGTGACATCACCGTGCCGATCGGGATGCCGAGCAGCTCCGCGATCTCCTTGTAGGAGAATCCTTCTATGTCGGCCAGGATCACCACTTCGCGGAAGACGTCGGGGAGGCTGTCCAGCGCGCCCTTGACGTCTGCGTCCATGAGGCGGGACAGCAAGACCTCTTCCGGATCACCGGCCCGGCGAAAGTCGTCGCTCTCTTGCACTTTCGTGTACAGGTAAAACTCGTCGACGTCTTCCTGATCGACGATGTCCGGCTCACGGGTCGCCTTCCGGTACCCGTCGATGTATGCGTTCATGAGAATCTTGTACAGCCAGGCGCGCGCGTTGGTGCCGGGCTTGAAGGTGTGAAACGATCGCCAGGCGCGCAGGAAGGTCTCCTGCAGGAGATCGTCGGCCCTCGTGCGGTTTCGTGTCAGCCGCAGAGCGGCCCGGAAGAGACTATCCAGGTGCTCCTCGGCCAGCGCCTGAAACCGTTCGCGGTCGTCAGCGCCTATTGGGGCAATTTGCGATGACACGATCGCTGCTCCCATGGCAGACACCCTGCACAACGCCTGAGAGGGTGCCTCCATTCCCTGTGACCCCGGCGAAAACAAAACCGACCAGGGAACCCTCCCTGGCCGAACCCTGCACCGCGCTTCGCCTGGGTGCAGGGCAAGCTAGCCTGTACTGTTTCTCACGCCCGTCCGACCGGTTGCCTGACTCTGGAGATGTCGGCAAGCGACATATCACTGAGGACGCGCTCTACCGCCTGGTTGACGGCCTGCCACACCGGACGCAGGCCGCACCCAGCGGCGTAGATGCAATCGGGATCATCTGACTCTACGCACCACCACGGCGCGGTGGAGCCTTCGAGCACATCGAACGCCTCTCGAAGACTGATGGCCTCGGGGGACCGTGAGAGGACGTGGCCTCCCGCCGGCCCGCGCTTGCTCGTCACCAGGCCTGCGCGGCGCAGCGATGTCATCAGCTGGTTGAGGTAGGGCTCGGGGAGCCCCTGCCGGGCGGCAATCTGGTGGGTCTGCACCGGACCCTCGCCGTAATGGCTGGCCAGGTCAATCAATGCCCGCAACCCGTACTCCGCGCGGGTCGATACTTTCATGGCACGATCACGCTCTCTTCGTGGATTTGCCCATCCGCCACCCGGAACGCCCGGATGTCCGGTGCGTCCCGCTTCGCCAGCGACACGATCACGTACAGGGCATCCGGATAAAAGGCCTTGGCCACATCCGTCCGCGACGGGTATGCGGCTGTGTGTGTATGAGAGTGATAGATCCCCACGAGGTCCAGTCCGGCGGCCTCCATGTCTTTAAAGGCGGCGAGCTGCTCTTTAGGATCCATCAAGTACGTATACGGACTGTGGTCGACGTTCGTGCCCGGATAGACCCGTTCCACCCGGCCGTTACGCCCGGCCAGCAAGCCGCAGCACTCATTCGGGGCTTCCTCCTGGGCGTGCGTGATGAGTGCCTTGGCCTGGTCCCGAC
>Ga0209056_10005336_pt1 | contig 13381 bp, 15 predicted proteins | sample GraSoiAngelo_114_FD_185876 | JGI IMG/M metagenome (GOLD analysis project Ga0209056, IMG submission 185876) | Grasslands soil microbial communities from the Angelo Coastal Reserve, California, USA - 14_0903_13_40cm (SPAdes) (version 2) | ecosystem: Environmental > Terrestrial > Soil > Grasslands... | reverse complement strand
ACATCGAGGACTTTGTGCTGGATTACTTGCCGCCGTACAGCCCTGAACTGAATCCGATTGAGCGGGTCTGGAAGCTGACGCGTCGTCAGTGCTTGCACAACCGATACTTTCCTGTACTGGAGGAGGTTGTCGCTGTCGTCGAGACGCAGTTTGAAAACTGGCGTAACGGAAACGAAACCCTACGCCGCCTATGCGCAATCACTTAAGACGCTGTGTTTAGCGCCAGCGCGTGATCAGCTTCCTTGATTGCATCCTTAATGAAATGCTCTTTCAAGAGAACTTCAGCCAGAATTGCGTGCCCACGCCAGGACGAGGGGTCAGCCTCTACGGCGCGTGTCGCGTACATTCCTGCCTCGGGGAGTCTGTCTTCGTACATCAATGCCTCGCTCAAGGAAAGCAACGCGAGTACATGCTTAGGGTCGAATTCAATGGTCTTTGTCCAGTGCGAGATAGCCCCTTGGCAATCCATTATTTTCTGGAAATAAACGCCAAAGAGATAATTCACAGCTGGATGATTGGGTGCCGCACGATAGGCCGCTTCTAGATGACTCAGCGCTTGCTCAGGTTTGCCGTTGCGCAATGCTTCCAAGGCCCTACCCAACTCTCTCTGGATTTTCTTGGCGAGGACTACTTGGTTCGACGAGGGACGCTGTGCGAACAGCGCACTAGAGAAAGACACTGTGGAGAAGAAGAGTGCAAGGGATGCAATATACTTCGCAGTTCGGTGGATCATAGCCACTTTACATGCGGCAGAGTATTTTTTGCCTGGCCCACCCACATCGCCGACTGGAACAATTTGCTCCTTTTAAGTCACCAGACACTCGATACGCCTCTTCTTTCGCACACGCGCTAGATTTAGCAGGCCCAAACCTTTTGCGAGTGCTACTCCAACTTGCACTAACTCCCACACCCAATTTTTCTAGGCCACACCAGGGCATGCGGACACCTGTCAAAACGACTAGGGACTCTCATTCTGAGCAGTGCGTCTCGCGGAAAAAGACATCTGCCAGGCAGGCGGTGAAGCACAAGGCCCGACTGTCCTTATGCGTTATAGGATGAGAAGGATACTCCTGCGCAACGACACCACCTACTTCGTAGTGTTAACCTCAGTTCAGTAGGGTCGTGGCTCCTGCACCTGATACGCAGACTCGGGGTGTGTCAAGCTGGTCCAGAGGGGTAGGCCACGACCTGACCAACAGTCTTCTTATGGCGGCACTATCAACGTCCAAAGAGCAAACCAGTTAAGACGTCCAATTTCGTTTATGACATGGCCGTATCGCTGACGGCGATTTGTTCAGTAGAGACCGATCGGGAATTGTAGAGGCCGCGCTACAAGCAGGAGCGATCGCTTATGTTTCGAGGCGCGGATTCAGAAAGAACTCGTTCTTGCTGCCAAGCCCGCTCTCCAGCGAAAGGTTTTTGTATCAGAGGTTCGGGAATAAACGGAAGTCCAGATCTTGACCTTCGCTGGCCATAGAATCAATCGAACTTCAGCAGCAATTGACTAGTTTCATTCTTTCTGCAGGAATGCTCGCTCAGATTTTCTTTCGACATTGGCGGCTTGGGGGCCTTTGGGACCCTCCACGATCTCAAATTCGACGGAATCTCCTTCTGATAAAGTGCGATATCCGGGACCTTGAATTGCGGAATAATGAACAAAAACGTCCGGACCATCCTCCCGACCGATAAAGCCATATCCCTTGCCGTTATTGAACCATTTCACTTTGCCGATCATGCTTCGTTCCTTCAAAAGATATTCGTACACTCTGAACAGGCCATGCTCCGTCAAGGCGTACGGGCGGTGGTGCCTACGCAGCATTTCTTTGACCAACCCGCTCTTATACGCTATGTCCCCGACCTCTTTCTGTCGTTGCCTTGGAGCAATGAGGCTATTCATATTCCTTAATTGCGGTATATCTTTCTGTCTGTGCCACAGACAACTATGGCAATTCGAACTTTGAACGCGTCGCAAATCCTCAGAAGAGTGGTCATTGTGATTGGTCGACCCGCTTCGATCTGTTGCCAATGGCGAGCGGAAAATCCGAACGCAATCATATCTTCCTGGCTGTAGCCGCGCCGTTTGCGGAGGTCCTTGACTCGCTGGCCCAGAGCTTTAAAGAATTTGGCGTGATCTAACACGCAGCGACTTTTACTTTTACCGTGCCCGAAATACCACGAGCAGATTAGCTGTCTCTGTTCTTGCAGGGTTGATAGCTTTCGCTCGCTCCTATATGAGGACTGGCGTTCTCCCCCCAAAGGCTGCATCCAGCCACAGTGTTAGAGCTCGCTCTGCTTTCAACGGCGTCATTCTTGCCGGATTGGGGAAGACGGGGATGATTAGTGGATCAAGCCAGAAATCATTTGGTAGTGGATTAGCTCGAATTGCGTTTGAGAGATTCTCTCAGCCACAACAACCCCGTCATCGCAAAGCAGGCGAATGCGATCGCCAATATTGAGTACCTTCACGATTTCCTCGAACTCCATGTTTTGCCGGCAAGAAGAATCTGTCAGTAGCGAATGACTGACATCCGTTATTAGATCAACTTTCAGGTGATCATGTCGGGTACGAGGCGTAATTGACCGAAAGACTCTGCGGAAAAACTGCCAAGATCTTCCCACCGTTGTCTTGCACATGTCCAGTGCCACTGGCAATGGCAACTTGATGCGCCCGTTCCCGCGCCTCTTCGACATATTCCGTCTCCATTACTGTAGTTGCATTCTCCACATCGAATACTAAGGTTGCCCTTCCTGGCGGACGCCGTCGTTGCTCAGGAGCACGGGCCAATCGCCATTTGATAAAAGGGGTAACCCGCCGAGTAGCTTCTTAGGCGACGTCTGTCGTTGCCCTCTGGCAATGATCCGCCTTAGGTCGCTAACATGTGGGCAAGCGGCCCGATTCATGGTGAGGGGAGGAAAGGACCAACGGGACTTTTGTTAACGTCCTACGCCGATGCTGCTGCTGCGCGTTCAGCTATTCTGGCCTCAACCAATTCTCGGAGGAAACGTTGTGTCCGTTCCACAAACGTCAGCCTGTCCGCAAGGCAGGTTTCCAATAGCAGGCTGACTCCATGATGCCCCACGGCTTCTGCGGCTGCGATCAAGGCGCGGTACTCGCTTACCCTAAACTGTGCAAGATGATTGAGTTTCACCAGTGCAAAAATTCGCCTGGCGACGGGACCCTGGATCTCAGCTAGCTCTCTGCGGAAGTCCTCAAGCAGCATCTCCTGTAACCTCCCAGTGAGTTTTGCGGGTTGCTCGCCAAGAAGCCTGAAGCACTCGTCCAGTGTGGCAGCAACCTTGCCTGAAACGAACGCTCGCGCCTGCAAAGCTTCTTTGATCTGAGGATCCTGGACCAGCTCTCCAATTTCCTCGTAGATCTTTTCAGCTTTTTCGGCGCCCTGTCGTACATCGGTAAGGAGCATCACAAAAAGCTCTTTCGGGGTTTTTATTGGCATAGATTTCCTCCATGTGCAAACGTGTATAAGAGCCGTTTGCAACTCGGTGATTCAACACTGGAACGAATCGGATGCACAAGCTGGCAAAAATAACAGCGAATCGCTAACAGGCTTGCCGTTAGTCAAGATCGGCCTGTCTACAGCCTGTGGCGGTCGTTTCATCACATTCAGCGCGTCAGATAACCTGTACAACGCACTTGCTGCAATTCGCCCCCCAGAACGTGCAGGTACGCAAATATAGGTTTTCCTTCGTTGGCTGATCGCTATTGGTTTTGACAGTTCCAACTACTATGTTGGGCGACTAAGCTCGTCACACGTTCGACGCACAGGAGGCAGCCTCCCCCCAGGGAATACTCGACAAGAACTGGCTGCCTCCTTCATTCTTCCAGAAAGTATGGGTACGGCCCCCGCCTGTTTCTTTTGACAGTTCCAACAATCGCGCGGGCGAACTAACCTTTCGTTGAGGGCGGAGGGGGCGGCCCCACTTCCAGTCTGGGGTATCTCCCGAAGATTGGGCCAGCCGCCTCCTCCATTCTCTCAGGAAATGCGCATACGCCCACCGTACTGACGAAGTCCACCGGGGCCCGTGTCCACCCGAAATGCCCGGAAAGAGATCATGTTTCATTTCTTGGAACGTCCGCTGATCCCATGCGAATGAAATTCTATCCTCTCGCTTTGCTAATATTGTTTCCCAGCGATGTTCGTGCCCAAGAAGCCGTCTCCATTTGCCTGGAACAGGCGCAGAAGGCGACACTCGCAGAACACCCACGTCCTGTCCAACAGGCGGCAAAGAGTCTGCCGGCTCGGGAAAACCATCCACGGCTATTCTGGATCATCCCCACGTTCACCGTTTCCAACAGCAGCTCGCCAATTTCGCTGACCTCTGGTGAAAAGTTCCATCTCTTTTTTAGGAATACAGCAGATCCGTTTACGGTGACCTACACCGCTTTCGGCGCGGGGATTCAGCAGACAAATAACGGCCTGTCGGGATACGGACAAGGGGCCGCAGGATACGGCAAGCGACTGGCGGCCGGGTTGGCTGATGAAACATCGGTGGGCTTCTTCCGCGCCTACCTATTTCCGTCCGTTCTCCATCAGGATCCGCGCTATTTTCGCAAAGGCTCCGGTCCCCTCAAGGAACGCTTGATGAATGCAATCATCCGACCTATCGTGACGCGCAAAGACTCAGGGGGGCGCACGTTCGACTGGTCGGGCCTCTTAGGCGTCACCGCCTCCAGTAGTTTGTCGAATGTCTATTACCCGGCGGCCGACCGCGGCATCGAGCCGACGTTTAAGCGGGTTGCGACGAGTATCCCCTTTAGCGTCATTGACCACTTGATTGATGAATTCGGGCCGAACTTAGAGAAGAAGTTTCTACGAAGAAAATAGATCGCATTTGTAAGTTGCCGTTGGCTCGGAGACGCCACTGTCGCACAAGACGTTCACGATAGCCACGGATGTGAAGGTCTACTTCTGCAATCCTCATAATCTCTGGCAGCATGCCACTAACGAAAACACCATCCTGCCGTTGCGGCAATACTTCCCGAGAAGAACGGACTTGTCCGTCTATCGCAATCGGAACTCGATTGCGTCGCGCTGCGCTGAATCAACACACGAGGAAGACCTTAGGTTCTGACACCTGCGCGTAGACTTCAAGCTAGTGTTCGGTCGACTCTCTGAACCGGACCGATCCACTATGACTTGGAAAAGCCGGGGACCTGCAAAAACCCCCACTGATCTGTCCACTTCTCTCCAGCGGACGACGCGATTGGCAGCTTAAGGGGCTCCCTTGAGCGACCCCCTGTCAGAACTAACAGTATGGCTGTCGCCAGGCTTTCGCTTACAAAGGAGACCGTAGGCGGGGTTAAGAATTTCTGAGTATCCGGCCCCCAGGTTAACTTCTAAGAACTTAAAGAGTGGGAGGAATCTATGCATAGATACCGCATCAGAATTGCTTTGAGCTTGTCAGCAGTGTGCTTTGTGGCGTGCCTATCGGCATTTGGTGCAAGCGGGGACGAAACACAAACCAAGGGAATGATCATTTCTCGAACAGGAGAAACCTTGATCGTTAGCGGGTCAAAGGGCCACGTTACTGTGGTCCTCACCGAGGACACAAGAACGAAGGACGATAGGGGGCTCTTTGGTCTGGCCACAGAAGTAATGGCAGACACTGTGCTGATACCGGGACTCAAAGTGAGAGTGGACGGGGTGGCCGATAGCCAGGGGCGGCTTGTTGCGAAAACGATTACCGTCGATGGCGACGACCTAGAAACAGCGGAGATGATCCAGTCCGGCGTGCATCCCACCGCAGAGCAAGTCGCGGCCAACCTGCGGACGCTCGAGGCTCACCGAGGACAGCTCGCTGGCCACGATGTGCAACTCGCATCGCACAAGGAGAATATCGAAAGCAACAAGGAGAATATCGCGGCAAATCAGCAGAATATCGCCACAAACAGACAGCAAATTGAACAAAACATAAAAGATGTCGAAGAGCACTCAAATCGCTTTACCGCATTGGCGGAATATGATGTGAAGGGCGACGCAACCGTGAAATTTGGTGTTGCTAGCTCCAGGATCTCAGAGAAGGATCAGGAAAGACTCAAAGAACTAGCACAAACCGCGAAGGGACTTACCGGATACATCGTCGAGGTGACGGGTTATGCGGACTCGACCGGAAGCGCAGCAATAAACACGAAACTAAGTGAGCGACGCGCAAGAGCAGTGATAACTTTCTTGATGCAGCAGGGCGGTGTGCCGGTACGACATATCGTCGCGCCGGGTGCGATGGGAGAATATGGAGCAACGGCACCCAACGAGACGAAGGCGGGACGAGCGGAGAACCGTCGCGTCGAAATCAAAATATTGGTGAATAAGGGCATCGCTGGTATATAGCGCAACGGCTCTTATCTGGTGTGCCCTAGCCCAAGGAACAACAGAGTTCACTGGCGCGGTGCGGATCGATCCGATGTTTCAGGCTTCCGAGCCAGCACGTGTTACAGTTGGCAGCGTGACGTTTGAGCCGGGGGCCCCGACGAATTGGCACACCCAGACGTTGGTCGTGACGGTGGGTGTAGGCCGCGGGCAGCGAAGGGACGGCCCAGTCGAAGACATACGTCCGGGAGACGTGGTCTGGATAGCGCCCGGCGAGAAGCATTGGCACAGTGCGGCGCCAAGCACGTCCATGACGCATATCGCCATTCAGGAAAGGCAGGACGGAAGTGTTGGGGCTGGAGCCGGTTAGCGAAAAGCAATAGCAAGCGTAAGCAGCGCCGCTGCCGTTTTAGCGCAGGGGCTTCAGGCGTCAATTTTGCAACCCACAACCCAACCCACAATTCCTGTAGCCTTGTACGACTTGCGCGGCGTTGGCAGTCCCCGCGTTGTTCTAAGTTGTAAAACCAATTCCCGCAACGCTGTCACGGCAAAGGCCCAGGCTGGGTACTGTCCTTTAAGGCTAAAACGTACGTCATGCTGCCACTGGGAGCGAGAAATCCGTGGTGCGAACGGTGCAAACCGGGCCCCTGGCACCATCCGAACGTCCCGGATGGTCCATCGCCCTCGACTCGGTGGCTTAATCATCGTTACGATCTGGCATCCTAAGCGAGAGCGTTGGGGAAGATTTCGCGGCGATAGCCCTTGCGTCGTTGCTAACCCTTCGCCTCCATCAGGTTGGGTAGAGGACTTGCACCTCCTAGCTGCTGAACATGCCCGGCACACAACGAAGCCGCTGGCGCGGCGGACGCTTCGCGTGCTATGCTCCTCACGTCATGCCGCAAGATGATGCTTTTAACTGCGGTTTTCGCTTTTCTCTGATTTTCCTAAGCCATGCAACATCAATAGGTTGTAGACGGAAAAAGATTCAATTTCCATAGCCGTTAGGCCGAGTCCAGCCATTAGCCCGCATCCACCGCAATCGCCAGCGGCCACCTTCAAGTCGTTGTATCGAAAGCACGCGAACACACCGTGCTCGTGCCTGCTCCTTGCCCCTTCGTGCTTCCGATACAACACTAGGACTTCCCGTTACCTATCGTTGCTCCGTGAATGAACTTAGAACCAATTCGGATAATCGACCGCCCTATGCAGCCAAGTACGGCTCCGGCACAAGCCTGCGCGTTCAACTCATCCGGTTTAGAACGTAACTGCGGCGGAGATCTGGAGTGTGTATCCTTGGAAGGTAGATCGGCACTCGAATTCGTGAAAATATTTAACACCAACGCTCACTTTCTGCTGGGGTAGTACAGCGTTTGCTGCGAACCCCAGAGCGTTGACTTTGTAGTGCGCGGCTGCCTGTTCCGGCGTAATGTTCGGGCCATGTTTATCGGTAGTCTGCCACTGGCCGTAGCCCACCAACCCAAACTGAAGTCTCAAGCTACGTGGAAGGGGTAAGGTATGGGTTAGCGAATAGTCGAGGTTAAAGGTCTGGCCTGGGTGGACCATTGTGTCCTCTTGGGTGCTGTGAAATTCATACATCTGAAAGGTAGATAAGGCAGTGGCTTTGCTCGAATCCAGATATATCGTCTGTCCACTCGCAACGACTGAGGTCCAGTAACCTGAACCAACATTCGTGTTAGCACCCGCACTAAATCTTCCGGTGGGCGCCAGAAATCCATAGATCGCCCGAATGGCAAAGCGCTGCTTGCGCCAGCCGAGAATCAACGGTTGATAATAGGAATCCGCAAACCCGCCACCGCCGCTGAGGGCACCGTGGACATCCGAAGTGAGCGAGTTGTTGGCAATCGGAAGGGTAGCGGATGCCGAGAATATTGCTCCACCCAGGAGACCCATCTCCTTTTTGCTCACCCAGACAAAACTGTTCATATCCATCATGATCGAGTTCTGGCCGGTGGCCAGTATTTCACCATGTGGGCCCTTCTCTTCATCACGTGAGAAAAAAACAAAAAGGTTTGAATAGGTGATTCCTGCTTCTGGTGTCACCCCAGAGTTGGTGGCATTCATGCCTACAGGATAGACGCCTCTGACTTGCGCTTGGACGGGAGTCAAAACAACGAAGTTAGGAACGGCAACGAAGGCAACCACAGCAAAGACACGAAATGCCAAGTCTGCTCTCATCAACGTTCACAGTTCCGTTGTTCCAAATCTGGGACACTCTGCGGTCCTGAACCTGTGTTGTTCTAAGCTGGCGTTTCCGCGCCGCGAGTTCCTAAGAAGCGCGCAAGCGGCATTAGAATAAGCAGCCCAACAACGGCAACGACGACAATCATGACGAGTACCTTCGGGTCGTCGAAGTCCTTGCCACCAACCAGAAGAGCAGCGGCAATATTGCGCTGTGCAGTACCTAACGCCAGCACGCCTTTTGTCCCGAGGCCCGGACCACCTAGGAACCACCCGATTCCAACACCGCTGAAAAGAAAGAGGACACTCGCCAAAATGCCGCGTGTTCCGAACAGGGCGACTACATTTTGAATGTTCGTAACCAATAGCAGCGCGATCAGGAGTGCCAGGCTGAGAGTGGAGATCCGGTTAAGCGGTGCGCGCATTCTTTCAGCAATGCTTCCGAACCCGGCGTTCACTGCAAGCCCGACACCCAGCGGAAGCAACATAAGAAGAAGCAGCGAGCGTGCTATTTTCATCGGGTCGACCGAGACGCCTTCAAGAAGCAAAGGCAGGACAAGCGGCATGTAGGCCACGGTCAAGACCATGAGTAGCACCATCAATCCCACTGCGAAGGCAAGATTGCCCTTGGCGATCCCTGCCAGCTTAGGAAGGAATGGTGCGCCAGCAGCTGCGCCTAGCAAAAGCAAGGCTATCCCGAGCGGCTGGTCAAGCCTGAGAAGTGTGGCGATGGCTAACGCCCCCAATGGCATCAGCACAAAATTTGCGAGCAATGCGAGAAAAACAAGTTTTCCATTGCGCAGAGGAGCCACAATCTGCTGAAAGGTGAGACTCAAACCAACCGCGAGCATGCTTGAAACCACAAAGGCGAGCATCGTGATCGGGACTGCCTTACTCAAGAGTTCCATTCAACCTTTCCCGTGTAGCGCTTGTGCACTTCGCGTCTCTTATCAGGCGACAGCCTGAGTTTTCTTCGCTGGCATCCCGCCTGACAGTGGCATCGTTGCCAGGTTTTTCCAAAAGGTCTCCAACGACTCGACGCCGCCAAACAACGTAGTAAATATCGTGGAGTCCGCGAGCAGGATGTTTCCGGCGCGTTGTGCATTAGGTGGCATCCAGATGAACGAGTTGAACTCGGTATTGCCCGCCTGGGTGAAAGGATGCGGTCGGTCCAGGTCAATCGGTTGGCGTGTAAGCACGTGGACGGACTTGGTGTCATCGGTGGTCAGCGCGTAATGCGGCAGGTGGGGATGAAAATTAAATGTGGTAACCCCGTTGAGGAGGCCAAGCTTATCCAGGTCTTTGTTGATTGTGAGCGGCGCAATTTGTTTTGTGCCTTTGACGAGGGCCGGGCGAAGTCCGAATTGATTCATCACGGGCACCCCAAGTGCTTTCATCATCGAACGCGTGTATTGTCCGAAGCGCTGCTGGCGAGGGACGAGCGCATCCCCGTGGTGCGTATATTCCAGTTGGCGCTGATTCAGATCTTCTGTAAATCCCACATCGTGATGGGGCCCAAGCAGAAGGCAAGTTCCTTCTCGTCGCAGCCACTCGCCGACCGCCTCGATCTCTCCTGAGGCTGCCGCCTGCTCTGAAAGCAGGTGATCAAGACCGAACACCATCAGGGTATCTGTGTCCGCCAGGATTCGTTGGTCTATCGGAAGCTTGAACCCGGCCTGGTCGATTCGTTGAAATACTGCAACCGAATGTCCAGTGACTTCACCGACGACCCTCTGAAAGGCGAGTGTGGAGCGGTGGAACAGTTCCAGTGTCCCAGCAATTCCTTGCAGGAAATGCATCTCATCCCATTCGGTTCCCTCATACGCAGGCCAAGCGACTCTCCGGACCTCGGTCATGGTCGAGAAGCGATTGTCTAATTCAGTGGTGTCCCGGTTGGCTTCCCAGGGGTAACTCCACGTCCAGTAGATTGAAACTCTCCGTTTGCCCGGAGTGGACTTGCGCGGCGCGTGGCTCTGGTTGTAAGTACGCGACGGTTGAGGACCGGGGCTCATGATTCTTCCCTTTCTGTACTTTTCAATGACCTTTGTTTCAAACACCATCACTCAGCGACCCCAGGTATCGGAGCGCCTTTATACCGGGCAAAAAGAAGTAAGCGCCGCCTCGGATGGTGGTGAAAGCCGGCAGGCCGATGATCTTTTTCCGAATGGGCCGCTTTGGGATGGTCATGTCAAAAGTGCCGTCCTGTGTACCGAAAATCGGATCGCGCTCGTTTCCCAGTTCGTGAAAGTTTGGGTCGTTCGTCCACACATTCATCGCAAATTCAAATTGGCGGACGAGGCTCGCACAGCCAACGAACGCGGCGATACCTCGCTCTATGCCGTCGTCGGGGACACCTTCCGGCAGAGGCGGACCATAAGTCCCCCCTCGCCGGATCATCTTCCGCCGGTTCATGTTCGCTGCGGTATCGCGCGGGTTCATGCGCCGGATGTGTGCCCCGAGCGGGCAGCCATAGCCGTGAGGGTCCATCTTTGCGTAATTAAAATCGTTGCTGCGCTGAGAATCAGCGCCGAGCTTTGGATCGTCCTTATCCGGCGCCAGGACAAGCGGAGCGCCGCTCCGCCATCGTCCCATCAGCTTGGCAGCTATTAATTCCTGCTGTTCCGGTGTTTCACCATGGGCTCGGAGGAAATCGCGAAACGCGCCTACGTGCTCTTGCATTCTCAGATAGGCAACATAGCTGCCGTTGCGAGAAAGAATTTCTGGCTCCGGCAATGCGGCAGCAGGACCCTCTTCGTCAGGATAGCCAAGAAAGAATTCGCCTGGTTTGATCGGTGGGCCAGAGCCGGGCGTCGGCTCCATTCCCGTTCCCTCGATGACCGGCTGTGAGAGCCGATCCCGGTAGCCGAAGTGTTCGTGAGCGTAATCGAACGGGGGGATAGCTTCCAGATCCAGAGAGGACAGCACTTCGACTCCGCCGCATTGCGCGACATACCGTTCGTGCTCCCCGCGACAGCGCTCACGTTCGGCAACGTCGCGGGCAAACAGTACGACAATCGCATGCAGGTTAGGACTGGCGAGCCCTCCCACCCAATGATCTGGATGATTAGCGCCTGTGGTGCCGAGGACGCCCGCCCGGGCCGCCATGCCCTGACGAAACTCTTCCGGGAAGTTGGCCAATGATGCTTCAGCCACACCGAGCGTTTGCAAACCGTTCCAGGTGAAGCCAACGGTCACCCACCTTGCGTCAAGTAGGCTCGATCCGACAGCACCTGCCGTGCCCACCTTATCGATCAGGCCCGTCAGCCACGCTCGTCCACCTACCCCACTCCGAAACGATAGAAACTCGTAACGCGCTGCCCGCGCAGGTGGCCGCGACATCAGGAAATGCTGAATATCGTCGAAATCAAGCATATCGGGCTGACCGGTTCGTTTGGTCAAATCTTGTGAAATGTATTTTGATCGTTGCAAGACGGACACGGGTTTCTCCATAGCGAGTAAAACTAGACGTCTACTACTGCATCAGGTCCAGCATGTCAGCGAACGCAGTCTTGAGTTTTAGAGCCTTCTTGATCTCGTCGGCTGACACGTATGGATACTCCCCGTATTCCAAAAAGCTTGGACACTGGTGTTCACGAACGAATTTAACGAACGCTGGAACGTTGGTCTTCCAGTCTTCCGGAAAGCCGTCAAGGTTCTCAAAAACCGTATTCACACCGTACTTTGTGAAAAGGGCCACGGCGTCCTCGGTGTACTTGTCGAAATCGGTGTCAAAGATCCCTTGGTACATGAAATAAGTGTCCTTCCCGATGTCAAACAGAACCCACCGAAGATAGTGGAGCTTAAGCGTCGCAAGGGCATCAGGAAGGTCAGCGATCGCCTTCTCGATGGTCTTGCCATAAGCACGGATGGCGTCCTCTCTTCCCGGTTTGATCTTCGCGATTATGGTAAAGCCGTGGCATGCGGGCGTCTGTGGATAGATCGGTCCATATCTTCCCTGCTTTGGCGTGAAGAATCCTTCCTTCGGGATTGCCATCGCACTTGGCTTCGTCCAATCGCGCTCTTTGGGCGTTGAAGGTGTTGCGGTCGCGGCTGTGGCCATGTCAGTCTCCTTGTACAGACGGGAGATTCTTACTACCTTTAAGCTTCTTATTCCTCGTGCCGGACTCTCCTCAGTGAATGCGGCTCTCCCTGAACCTGTGTGGCAGTCCGTACTCTTAGTTGATAATCACGGATATTTACACTGTTAGTTCTTACAGTGAAGGTTGCCGAAGACGAGCAGAATGGAAGGCCCCCCGAATATTAGGGGCGGGGCTGGAACAGGAAGTCGGATACTTAAGGAGAACGGATTAGTACCGACAAACGCTAGTGCTCTATCGGAGGCGCGTTTTCACAAAAGCGTGAAGGCCGGGCGAGGTGCTCCGCGCGCGTTCGATAGAGCCGTTTGAAGGTGGGCGCTGGCGGTTGCGGCGGATGCGGGCTAGTGGCTGCACCGATCTAACGGCTATGGGAATTGAATCTTTTTTCGTTTGCAACCTATTGATTTTGCTTGGCTTAGGAAAATCAGAGAAAACCGAAAATCGCAGTTAAAAGCTCTACCTTGCGCCATGACGTAAGGAGCATAGCACGCGAAGCGTCCGTCGCGCCAGCGACTACGTTCAAACCGGTGCACGACATTAGGATGAGGGTTGTGCCTCTCGAAAATCTCGAAATGTTTGAGCGCATGGGAGTTAGTTTTCCTACATAATTCTCGCCGATGCTCATTTTTCTTACGACACTCCTCGCATCTTTGGCCTCGATCTTCCGGTCGCGTGCTTCCCTCGGGCTCGAGAACCTGGCTCTACGTCATCAAATCGGCGTGCTCCACAGGTCTGCAGGAAAGCGCCCAAAATTGACCG